>ENA-OQNI01000165-OQNI01000165.1-human-gut-metagenome-genome-assembly--contig:-NODE-165-length-109268-cov-13.157393_pt1 | contig 109268 bp, 100 predicted proteins | sample MGYA00242627_ERZ504876 | MGnify/ENA primary metagenome ERZ504876 (study PRJEB26092, sample SAMD00036386) | human gut metagenome | host: Homo sapiens | study: EMG produced TPA metagenomics assembly... | reverse complement strand
AGGAAAACTTGCGTATCAAGGCTCATTCGTTAGTAGTAAATAAGTAGTAAATTGATGTGTTTGTTTCCTTGAAAATGCTGATAGATACTGTGTTTTAGCGGATAATCAGATTTTTATTGTGTTTTTATATAAAAAAATGAAAGGGGTACAAAAATGGATTTTATGTACTTAGTTAACCAGGATGAATCTACAGAAATTACACCTAGAGCATGTGGGAAAAATAGTCCATGCACAGGATGTAAAGGTTGCAAAGGATGCCGTGGCGGCTGTAAGGGCTGTACAGGAAATCTTTTTGTTGGCTAATTTGCAAATGCATGAAAAGGGGGGAGATAACTCTCCCCTTTTTATTAAAACATCTATGAGGTAGACAATGATAAAATTTTTAAAAGAACATATATCTCTTAAAGAAAAAAAAGTTGAAGTTATAGTATTTCTATGTCTAAGTATTTTGACTATGAGTATCGATGTAGTTATTACGTATTTAAATGGTAATTTTATTGATTTAATTATTGATAAGGATAATGTTGGAGTTCTTTTAAGTTACAGTGGAATATTAATATTAGGATACATAGTCAGCATAGTATTAAATTACGGATATCAGAGTTTGTCATTAATATTGCGTGAGGAACTTAGCTTTAGTCTTTCATCAAAATTAATAAAGCATATACATCGGGTATCTATTTTAAAAATAAAAAAATATGAACCATCTTATCTTACACAACGCATTTATTCAGACAGTTCAGATATAATTAATTTTGTCCTGGATAATGTAGTTATGATCTTTGCAAACGTTTTTATTGGCGGTGTAGTGTTGGCTTATGTTGTGAGTGCCAATACTAAAATTTTTATTGTTTTTGTATGTTTTTTGCCAATATATATAATAGTATATTTTTTTTCTCGTAATAGGTTGGTTAGAAAAACAAAGGAAGTAAGAGAAGCACAGAATATTTTTTTTCAAAAAATATATGAACAAATAAGTTTGACAGAGAACATAAAAACGGAAGCAAGTTTTTTTGAATATGATGATTATTTGAAAAAATCTTATCAGAAATATATTAAATCATTCTCAAAATATACAAAACTAAATACAGGAATTAAATCTTTAGAAAATTTTTTGTCATATGGATTCTATGCGATGCTTTTAGTATTAGGAACTGTAGAAATAGTAAAAGGAAATTTAACTATTGGTAATTTTACGATTATCAACGCTTATTTTACTAAGATGCTTGGAATAATTACATATTATTTAGAAGTAGGAAAAGGTATAAAGCAAATAGAAGTTTCCGTCAACAGAATGAAAGAATTATTCGATTTACCTAGAGAACATAATGGAAATATCCTGTTAGAGCACATTTATAATATTGAGGTAAGAGACTTGGTATATCAATATCCCGATAACGATCATATCATTTTTAAAGATTTTAATTGCTCTTTTGAAAAAGGAAATATATATGTAATTCGTGGGAGTAATGGGAAAGGAAAGTCAACACTTTTAAAAACTGTTATAGGAATTTTAGAAACTGAGAGAGGCATTTACATTAACGGATACAATATATGTGAATTGGACATGTATACCATTAGGAAAGAACAAATATCTGTATTAAGACAGAAAATAGAATTTCCGTATGATACAATAGGTAATCTTGTTAGAAAAAATGGAAATGGAAAAAAATTGTTTGAAGGAAGAGTGAGAGAGCTTTTCTTTAATAGAGACTTTAATTTGGAGAAGTATTTTTTATCATATCCAGACGAACTATCAGGTGGAGAACTTCAAAAAGCGTATTTATATAAAATATTAAAGAAAGATGGAGAAGTTTTGATTTTAGATGAACCTACATCAGCATTAGATGAGCAAACTACAATGAATTTTTTTGGTGTGTTAGAAGAAATAAAAAAAGAAAAAATTATTATAGTTATTACACATGATCCTAAATTTGAGAAAATAGCAGATGAGATCATACAACTATAATCTCATCTGCTATTTAAGATGATTGAAGAGGAAAAGATAACAGGAATTTTGTATACACATTAGGAACACTTTCTAAAGTAATAGAACCATTAAGTTTTTGGACGAGTTCTTTTACAATAGCTAATCCCAATCCGTTTCCTTTACTGTTACGGGATAAGTCACATTGATATAGTCGTTCGAAAATAAGATTTTGATCTACATTTTTAATGCCTATCCCATTATCTTCAATAGAAATGTGGATAGAAGAATTAAAAGTTGATACAGAAAATTGCATTTGTGATGCATGGCTGTGATTTACGATATTTTTGAAAAGGTTATCAATAATACGCTGATAGGCAACAGGATCTATGATACAGATAAAAGCTTTTTCAGGTATGGCAAATTTATATTTAATACTATTTTTTTCAAAAATATGTAGCCATTTGCTGATAATGATTCTTGATTGTTCATTTATATCGAATGGAGATAAAAAAAGTTTTTCTTCATTTGCATCTAGTTTTGTCCATTGAAAAAGCATTTCTACAAAATTAGCTAGTTCTAATGCTTTCCGGTTAATTACATCTAAGGAAGCAGAAAGGTTATTAGATGGAGTTATATCTGGTGAACTAGTTAGTAATTCAAGATGCCCTAACATGGAGGCAAGTGGTGTACGAACATCATGAGATAAATTAATCATTAAATCTTTATATTTTTTTTCGGATTTTTTTAGTAAAGAAATATCATTTTGATAGTTGCAACATAATTTATTGATGAGAAAACAAATATTTTTCGTCTGAGCATTAGGTTGTACTAGAATTCTATGGTGCAGGTTTCCGGAAAGTGATATTTCTAAGGAGTCTTCAATCTGTGATATCTCAGACTGAAGGCGTCGATTTAAAATGTAATAATATATAGAAAGACATATAAAAAGTAAAAGAAAAAATATTAGAAAAAATAGAATCATGATAATTATGCCTCCTTATTAAATCGATATCCTATACCATGTACTGTTTCAATGTAATTGATATTAGGACTACAATCTTTTAACTTTTTGCGGATTTTACAAATAATGGACATTAGACTTCCATCATCGTAAAAATACTCTTCTTGCCAAACGGATTCATATATTTGCTTTTTTGTATAAACTGTATTAGGGCTTGAAGATAAACACAATAGAATGTCAAATTCTCTGCCAGTTAGAGTGACGTTTGTATCATTACAAATTACACTTCTAGTAGCCCTATCTATTGAGATTGTGTTAAACTGTAATAAATTATTTTCACTATCAGAGGGAGATATGTTTAATTTATATCGCCTAGTCAGAGCATTAATTCGTGCTTCAAGTTCTTTTAAATTAAAGGGTTTAGTTAGATAATCATCTGCACCTAGGCGTAATCCGATAACTTTGTCCTCTAGACTGTCTTTGGCTGTTACCATAATTACTGGAAAATTCCAATTGTTATGAATATGGGATAAGATTTCTAATCCACTCCCGTCGGGGAGCATAATATCTAGGATTACTAAAGAAATTACGCTAGAAGATGCACTAAGGATAGAAAATGCTTCCTGTTTAGTATGTGCTACCAATGGAGTAAAGCCTTCATTAAAAACGCAATGTTTCATTAAATTACATAAATCAATATCATCATCAATAATTAGTATATTGCTCATTATATCTTGTTCCTTTTTATATAGATAAAAGTGAAGAGTTAACAATAAGAATTTTAACATGTGAAATGCATGAGAACAAGTATAAAATAGAAATATAAGAATGGTAATATAATGGAAGGGAAAATTTATGAATTTATCAAATGATGAAGCAGTAAAAACTTAAATAAAAAAATTTTGCAGAATTACAATCAAATATACACTAATGATATTGCTTATTATACTTACAGTAGTGATGATAATTGGCGCAATATGTCAACAGAACGTTGCCGCTATTGGATATGTGGGAATATTGATTATGACATTTTTAATGATGCGTTATCCATTTAAACAGATTTCTCCAAATTATTAAAAGAGATTAAAAAAAGCAGAAGGGGATATATGGGTAGTTATATACGCCCTCTACTTTTTGGATGGCAACATTTTATTTTATATGAAAAACATTGTTTCTGTATTCCGGAACTCAGATGGTGGGAGTCCCGTTTGTTTTTTGAACAGTCTGCTGAAATATAGTGGGTTATCATACCCAACAATTGACGCAACTTCAGCAACAGAATACGTGGTGGTTCGGAGCAGTGTCTTTGCATTTGTAATCCGTAGATTTAATATATACTGCATGGGAGTTACACCGTTGTAGCGTTTAAAGCTGCGGATAAACCAGCTCGTACTAAGGTGTTTGTCCATGGCGTATTGTTCAATGGAGATTTCTTCTGTAAAATGTTCGCTGAAATACTGTGTGGCCTTCTCCATTTCTTTTTGCAGCATCCGGTTCTGGGAGGAGATGCCAATAGGGGCTTGCCGGCTGATCAGAAGGAACAGTTCACGGAGCAGGAGTGATAAATATTCCTCATAATGCGGGCGGGTAAGCTGGAGCTCCTGGATCATTTTCCGAAAAAGTTGATGGTATTCGGAAGAGTTTCCAGTTTGCATAATCCGTCCGGACTCAAATAAATGATACTCTTTTAAAATATTTTTTATATTGCTCCCGGTAAAATGAACCCAATACACTTCTGTCTGGTCTGAACCGTAGTAAACATATTTTTGCATCTCCCTGGGGCGGTACAAAAGCATGTGACCCGCCTCAATAATCTCCTCTTTACCGTCAAGAAAAAAATGCCCTTTTCCGGCTACAATATATAATAGTTGATAGTCAATCCTTCCTCTGGGTCGGTAGGTGGGCAGTTTGGGCTGGTGGATCAGCCGGTAAGTGCCGCAGCTACCCACAACCAAAGGTCTGCTCTTATCCTTGAAATCCAGTAATGAATTATGCAGATAACCGGAATTTATATACATGATATTCCACTTCCTTTGAAATCATTGGTTTGTTTCTAACAGTAAGTGTATCATTATGTACATATTTTGTGCAATAGTGTTCATAGATAAATTGATAAAAAAAGCGTAGAATAAGCAGTGGAACAAGGGGAAACAAAGAAAGTTAAGAGGAGAGTGTAACAATGAAGAAAGCAATTTTGGTATGGACCGCTATTATGACGGCCGGTATGCTGGCACTGGCAGGATGCGGGAAGAAAGAAACTGGACAGGCAGGAGAATATACAAACCTGGCAGATAAAGAGTCCAGAAAAGCTGTTGTGGGAGAACTGGAGGCGTGCGGTGTAACAAAAGAACAGACAGCGGCACTTGAAAAATGGGCAGAGGATTATCACGAGATAACAGCTAAGTCGTACTCGTATCCCAAAGGATTTACAGTCCTTCCGAAAGACGGGATGGATTACAGTTCTATTTTGATGGATGATTCTGCGAAACCGTATTCCTATCTGCAGGTATCAAACTGTCGCCTGACCGCTTTTAACCTGATAAAGAACCAGCTGACAACAGCGGAGACTGGGAATGATACGGATTTGTGGTTGATGTTTGATATTGATGCCATTGACACGATGCCGGAATATCAGCTGACAAAAGAGGAAAGAGCAGATTTTCTGACACTTTTTAACCAGGTGTCTGTGGAGGGAACTTCAACTTTAGAGGAGCATGAGCAAAAAATCCAGGAGGCATGGAAAGAACGGGACATTCAAATCAGTGGGGACAAACTTTCCCTGATCAGCGTGTATCTGCACGCACTGGAGGATCAGGCACGTTTTGTAGGACACACGGGTGTTCTGGCGGACACAAAAGAGGGACTGCTCTTTGTAGAAAAATATAGTGCTATGGATCCGTTCCAGGCAACGTATTTTAAAGACCGGGCAGAACTAAAAGAATATCTGCTGGCACGTCCAGATTTGTATGGAGATAAAACGGAACTGGCGCCCATTATTATGGAAAATGGGAATGTGATGGAGTAAAAGAAGAACAGGCAGGCAATCATAAGACCGGTGTATCTGAAAAAATTTCAGGTATGCCGGATTTTTTGGTGAATAACGGATTAGGAGTTATAGAACTGTATTATTTTGTGCATGTATAGTCTCATAGAGTTTATGGACGAAATGTGTGAAAAGGGCGTAAAATAACGATAAAACAAAGGAAAAATAAAGAGGATAAAGGAGGAACACAGTGTGATTGTGCCAAGACATTATGAGGACTTAAAAATAGTGCATGAGAATACCATGCCTTATCGAGCTTATTATATGCCGTCTTCCCATGATATGGGGCCTCTGGTAGAGAATCGGTATGCTTCAGACCGGGTTACCGAGTTGAATGGGACATGGCAGTTTCAGTATTTTAAGAGCATCTATGATTTAGAGGAAAAGTTTTATGAACTGGGGTATGACTGCAGCAAGTTTACCAAGGTGGAAGTGCCGGGGGTATGGCAGAATTATGGGTATGACAGCCACCAGTATACCAATGTGAGATACCCGATTCCTTTGGACCCGCCGTATGTGCCACAGGAGAATCCATGCGGAGCCTATATCAAGAAGTTTGTATATCAGAAACCAGAAAAGGCTCCGAAAGCATATTTGAATTTTGAAGGTGTGGATTCCTGCTTTTATGTCTGGGTGAATGGAACGTATGTGGGTTATAGCCAGGTTTCCCACGCTACAAGCGAATTTGATGTGACGGATGCTTTGGCAGATGGAGAAAATACCTTAGCTGTACTGGTTCTGAAATGGTGTGATGGGACTTATCTGGAAGACCAGGATAAATTCCGCATGAGTGGGATTTTCCGGGATGTATATCTTCTGAACCGCCCGGAACAGGTGATTTATGACTACTTTACAACCACGGAACTTCGAGAAGGACAGGCAGTGCTTACGGTGAAAGCCCGCTATCAGGGACAGGCGGTGCCTGCAAAGCTGACGCTTTATGATGCAGATCATAAAGCGGTTGTCTCACAGGCATTGAATGAAGAAGCGGGTACGGAATATACTCATAAAGCGGTGATGTTGGTAAAAGAACCGAAGCTGTGGAATCCGGAACAACCATACTTATACACCCTGGTCCTGGAAACAGAAGGGGAAGTGATTACAGACCGGATTGGCATCCGGGAAATCGTTGTAAAAGATGCAGTTCTCTATGTGAATGGAACTGCCATAAAATTCAAAGGTGTGAACCGACACGATTCAGACCCGGTGACTGGCTTTGTGATTGGGCTGGAACAGATGAAAAAAGATCTGCAGATGATGAAAGAGAGTAACTTCAATGCAGTCCGTAGCAGCCATTATCCCAATGCACCTTATTTTTATCAGCTTTGTGATGAATATGGATTTTTTGTGATTGCAGAGGCAGATAATGAAAGTCATGGAACCCAGTCTCAGTATTTAAAGGATTCCAGTTGGGAAAATGTAAGCCGGAAATGGAATGAAAGAATTTCGGATAACCCGGACTTTATCCCGGCTACTATGGACCGTACAAAACTTTGTGTACACCGGGAGAAAAACCGCCCCTGTATTATCATCTGGTCTATGGGAAATGAATGCGGTTATGGATGTACTTTTGAGGAAGCATTAAAGTGGACAAAAAGTTTTGACCCTGCCAGACTGACCTGTTATGAAAGTTCTTTTTACCGGAATGATAGAAGGAAATATGATTACACCAACATTGACATTTTTAGCCGGATGTACCCTTCCCTGGAGGAAATCCAGGAGTATATGGAGGAGAAGCCGGATAAACCGTTTCTGTTGATTGAATACTGCCATGCCATGGGAAACGGGCCGGGAGATTTGGAAGACTACTTTAAAATGGTTTATAAGTATGATGTCCTCTGCGGCGGTTTTGTGTGGGAATGGTGCGACCATGCTATCTATCAGGGACAGGATGCCAATGGAAAAGAAAAATACTTCTATGGCGGGGATTTTGGGGAAGAAGTCCATGATGGGAATTTTTGCATGGATGGGCTGGTATATCCAGACCGGACACCCCATACCGGGCTTTTGGAATACCAGAATGTATACCGTCCTGCAAGAGCCGTATCTTTCTGTCAGAATACAGGGGAACTGTGTCTGGAAAACTATATGAATTATGTGGATTTGAAGGATTATCTCTACCTGACCTATGAAGTCAATTGTGACGGTAAGCTGCTGGAGAAAAAGCAGTTGGAACTTAAGGAGTCTATCCTCCCCAGAAAAAAGGGAACGGTTCAACTGAAGATATGTGTTCCGGAATGCGGAAAGTGTTACCTGAAGGTATCTTATCACTTAAAACAGGGAAATGCCCTTGTTGTTCCAGGAAGTGTGATTGGATTTGATGAAATTCTGCTAGAAAATAAAGACGAAAGAAATCAGCAGGCAGTGAAGTTGTTAGAATACAGAAAAGAAGATGCTGTGTCTATGCAGGTTTTGGAAACAGATCGGTTCCTTACGATTGAAACAGAGAAGTTCACGTATCTCTACAGTAAACTTTCCGGATTGTTTGAACAGTTATGTTTGAATGGAGAGGAACTGCTGGCTGCACCAATGGAAGTAAACATCTGGAGGGCGCCAACTGACAATGACCGGAAGATGAAGTTGGAATGGATGGCAGCAGGATATGACCGGAGCAAAACCAGAGCCTATGATACAAAATGGGAAATAAGTGGTGAAAGTGTTATCATTCACAGCACTATGTCTGTGGCGGCAGTAGCACTTCAGAAGGTTCTGGATATAGAAACTGAGTGGAAGGTACAGAGCACTGGAGAAATTTCTGTAAATATGCAGGTGAAAAAAGATATGGAATTTCCGCAGCTTCCAAGGTTTGGACTTCGGCTATTTTTAAAGGAAGAATATGAAAGCTTGAAGTTCTATGGTCTTGGTCCTCACGAAAGCTATGTGGATAAACGCAGATCCTGCAGTCATGATCTTTATGAAACGACAGTAGCAGAGCAGCATGAAGATTATCTGCGACCACAGGAAAATGGAAGTCATACAGATTGTGATTATGTGATGATGGAAACGGAAGGCCGGACTTTTGGAGCCGTATCATCCAGACCATTTACCTTTAACGTGTCTTATTATACACAGGAAGAGCTTACAGAAAAGGCACATAATTTTGAACTGGAAAAATCGGGAAGTACCATTGTCTGTCTGGATTATGCACAGAATGGCATTGGCTCCAACAGCTGCGGACCGGAACTTCGCAAGGAGTACCGGTTAGAGGAAGAAACCTTTGCATTTGATATGAAGCTTTTATTTGGGAAGGAATGGTAAGAGCACATGAATGAGAAAAAATATTTAAAATGGTACAACAAAGTAGGGTATGGTTCCGGGGATATTGCAGGAAACGTGGTTTATGCGTTCCTGTCCTCCTTTGTCATGATTTATCTGACCAATACGGTAGGATTGAACCCTGGAATTATCGGAACCCTGATCGCAGTGTCGAAATTATTTGATGGGGTTACAGATGTATTCTTTGGCTCGCTGATCGATAAGACAAAGAGCAGACTGGGCAAGGCAAGACCTTGGATGCTGTATGGATATATTGGCTGTGCAGTAACACTGGTAGCTATTTTTGCTATTCCTGCAAATATGGGTGAGTTTGCCCAGTATGCCTGGTTCTTTATTGCCTATACCTTGTTAAACGCAGTTTTTTATACTGCGAATAATATTGCCTATTCTGCTTTGACAGCCCTGGTAACAAAAAACAGCAAGGAACGGGTACAGATGGGCTCCTATCGCTTTATCTTTGCTTTTTCAACCAGTCTTTTGATCCAGTCCCTGACGATTGGATTTGTGGAATGGATGGGTGGTGGAGCTGCCGGCTGGAGAATGGTTGCCATTGTTTATGCGGTAATCGGACTTGTAGTGAATACCATTTCCGTATTTTCAGTGAAGGAACTGCCGGAAGAAGAATTAAATGATGGAAAAGCATCTGGAGCAGATGAGAAATATTCCCTGATTGATGCCGGGAAGCTCTTGTTTACAAACAAGTATTATGTGATGATCTGTGCTACTTATATTTTACAACAGATTTATACCGCTATGTTAAATATGGGGATTTATTATATGACCTATATCCTGTTTAATGAAAATCTGTACGGCGTATTTTCCTGGGCGATTAATATCCCTCTGATTATTGCACTGCTGGTTACACCGTTTTTAGTGGAAAAATGGAAGGGAATGTATAAACTGAATTTGACCGGATATGTGATTGGAACGATTGGAAGAGCCCTGGTTGTAGTAGCCGGTTATCTGGGAAGTGTGCCATTAATGCTTTTGTTTACCGGTATTGCAGCCTTTGGTATGGGACCATGGCAGGGAGATATGAATGCAGTGATTGCTTCCTGTTCGGAATATACGTATCTGACAAAGAAGAAAAGAGTAGATGGAACCATGTATTCCTGTACCTCTCTTGGTATTAAACTGGGCGGTGGAATTGGAATTGCCATTACCGGCTGGCTTCTGGACCTCAGTGGTTTTGACGGAACGCTGGCGGTGCAGAGTGATTCCTGTATTCAGATGCTTCAGATTATGTATCTTTGGGTTCCGGTGGTGATTGCTCTTATTATTACTTTTATCATGTCCAAAATGAATGTAGAACGTGCCAATGAGAAACTCCTGGAGGAGCAGGCCCTTAAAGAGGAAGATGATAATTGGTACAATTAAAATAAGCAGCATAGAAATCCATAATTTTTTCTAAATAGTTAATCAGTTTTTTCATGTTGGTGTCCTCCTTTCCTGATTTCTGGCTTTATTATAGCGTATCAGGGGAGGGAGTGCGTGCCAAATGAAAAAAAGAAACAGCCAAATCTTGAAGAGAAGGGGGAAAACAGAATGCAGCCGTCTTATGAAGAAAAAACAGAAAAGTTCAGTATGATAAGGAAAAAACCGCATCACGTTCCCCCGCATCTTCACAATGCCATAGAACTGGTATATGTGACAAAAGGGGAGCTGGAGCTTGGCGTTGGATATGAACTATATCATATGGAAAAAGGGGACTTTGCAGTCGTTTTTCCGGACCTGATCCACCATTATCAGGTATTTTCAAAAGAAAGCAATGAAGTGTACCAGATTTATGCTTCTCTGGAACTTAGCGGGCCATTTATGGCTTTGCTGCAGAAAAAATGTCCGGAAAATCCAGTCATCAAAAAAGAGAATCTTCCTTATGAGATTAAAAATTCTCTGGAATGTCTGATAAGTGGAGAGAAGGTCAATGAAATCGTGGGGCAGGCTTATTTACAGATTATTTTGTATCAGTGTAACAATATGCTTCAATTTATAGAAAAAGACCGTGTGGGGAGTAATGATCTGATATATTCTGTTATGACATATCTGTTATCCCATTTTCAGGAAGAACTGACACTTGGAAGTGTGGCAGAAGCCCTTGGGATCAATAAGTTTGCCTTATCAAAAGTCTTTTCTGGTATCTTTCATACGAATTTTAATCAGTATTTGAACGAAATCCGGCTGAACTATGCCTCTTCTCTGCTGGAAAATACAGATAGAAGGATTACAGATATTTATCTGGAAGCCGGATTTGAAAGCCAGCGGACATTTAACAGGGCTTTTCAACAGAAGTATGGGCGGACACCTAGCGAATATCGGAAAACATGGTGGGGAAAGTAGAGGATTTTTTCAAAATCTCCAAATGGAAGATAGAAAAGCCTTATTTTTTGTACTACTATGAATATAAAAGTATATACCCAAAATCGAAGTAGGAGTTTTTGTTTTATAAGAATGTATTGGATGAGTATGTGAAATTATATTTTGTCAAAATATGAGATATACCTTGAAATCTTCTGTTGGAAAGTTATATGATAAAATTAATTTTGGAATAAAAAATGCTTCTTTTATGAGAACATTCAGAGCAAATAGGAATATCTAGGAAGAATATCCTAATTGATAAAACTGGAATTAGAGGATACCAGTTCTATGACGCATACTTTAATTTCAATAAATTTGAAAATTTAGTTTTTTATTTTGAAATAATTTCAGAAGTGGAATTTTGTTGCAATGTGTACTATCTATATATAAGGACATCGATTATTTTTTGGATAATTGATGTCTTTTTATATTTTTGAGAATTTTAGTGAGGAAAGAGGACGTTAGATATAAAAATATGTATTAAAGGGGGGGGGAAAACTATGAACCTAGGAGAAGAGTGTGTTATGAAAAATACAGGAGGAAAGGTATCAAGAACTATCGTTAATAAGAGTCTTAATTAAAGGGAAAGGGACCACAAATGTAATAGTTAACATACAAGATAGAAAATGAATTCAAACTATATAAAACCATATATAAAGAAAAATACAGGGAGAAAATTTAATGGATATAAAATGTTTTTGAAAATGTCAGAGGAAGAAATAAAAAGATTAAAGCACCATATAGAATATTTTTTTGACTTTGAGAAGTATCCGGAAGTAAAGATTGAAAAATAGTAAATTGAACCAAAACTGGCAATAAAATACAAGAAAAAGGCTCACATAATGAACCGGATTTACTGTATTCAAACCGTTGGAAAGAGTCCACCTGCATATCAACATTTAACGGGTAGGTGCATCAGTCATTGATACTGGGATGTCTAATTATTAAATTTACTAGCTCACAAAATGCTCAGTATCGAACCCATTTTCATAATTTTTGTATATTGTCAATGATTAGTAAAGGATTATTATACATTTATTTTTCACCTTCTAAAATTTCGTGATTTGAATTTTTAAACATCTTGTAGAGAAAGAAATATAAGAAAGTCAATATTACGAGGGGTATTTATATAACAAAGCTGTATCGTGAGACAATGATTAAATATGGCATATATTTATTTCTAAAGTTTATACCACAAGAGCAACCCAAAAATTACATATATGACATATAAAAATTACATTGTGCAGTAAATAATAGAAAAATAATGTATAGTTATATATAAAAATGAGATAGGAGTGTGTGAGATGAAAAAAGAATTCCCTCAAAAGGGTTTAGATTTAGAAAGAATAAAAAAATCTTTAGAGGTTGGTAATAACTATATTTCAGAAGATGCAGTGTTTCTTGGCTATCCACAATCTACTCCACATCCATTAGGTGTTGAAATTTTAGCAAAATATATACAGTATAATGAAAATCATGTTGGGACATTTACAAATAAAAATATGCAACTTAACATGACTAGACAGTTAGAAAAAGAGCTAATTGAAATGATGGGACAGTTATATGGGGATGAAGATGTGGATGGATATGTTACCTCGGGTGGAACCGAAGGAAATATAATGGGGATTTGGATTGCACGGAATTTCTTTGAAGATAATGTGTGTTTGATTAAAACAGACTTAACACATCAATCTGTTGATAAAGCATGTAATCTTATGAAAATATCAGAGATAATTAATATTCCATATACAGAAAAGTTTCAAATGAATATAAATTCTCTAAAAGAAAATATTTTAAAAAAGTTTAGTATTGGTATACAGAAGTTCATTATTGTATGTACGGTGGGATATACAATGACTGGAACGATAGATAATGTTGAAGAAATTAATTATTTGCTTCAAGAATTAGAAAAACAATATAATATAAAGTTTTATATTCATGTTGATGCAGCAATAGGCGGATTAGTTTTTCCATTTATATCCGATAGTGAATTTGCTTTTAAATATAAATATGTTTATTCCATATCAGTAGATCCTCATAAAATGGGATATATTCCATTTGCATCGGGCATTTTTATGTGCAGAAAGGGTATGCAAAAACATATTGAAGTACCAATAAAATATGCAAAAACAGTTATGGATAAAACCTTAATTAGTTCAAGAAGTGCAGCATCTGCGGTTGCATGTTGGGGAGTATTTAATTTCTTAGGAAAAAATGGATTTAAAAAAATTTTGCAGGACTTAATTCGATTAAAAGAATATTTAATTCAGAAATTAGAGGAAAAACAATTAGCGATGGTAATTTCAGATCCTGGAACCAATATGGTATGCATACATTTTATAAATACAAACAATGGGCTTCTACCAGAACAAATTGAAAAAAAATATGTATTGGATGGATTTTATATTAAATATCAGGAAGAAGAAATTGTATGTTACAAAATATATATTATGCCACATGTTACAAAAAAATCACTTGATAATTTTATAAAAGATTTAGAAAACACATTTTAAAGGAGAAGATAAGATGAGTAAGTCAAAATTAACTATTCCATGTCAATGGGATATAAATGTTATAAAAAAAATATTAACTTTTACAGCAAAAAAAGATATTGAGATTGTGGAAATGTACGGTGCATTATCAAATGGAAAATTACCACAAGGTAGGGAAAAATCAATTGCACATCACACAACCAGGGAAGAGGCAAGAAAAATAAAATTGTTTTTAGAATCTCAGAAAATTCAGTTTGCATATTTAATTAACACACCAATAAATATGCAAATGTATGATGAATTAGAAGAAGAATTAGAATGGATTATTAACGTTTTTAAAGCAGATTCCTTGACTATAAGTTCTTTAGAATTATTTAGATTTATTAGAAAAAAATATCCCACAGTACGCATTAATGTATCGACCATTGCTGGAATAAAAACAGTTGCGGATATTGAACCGTACATATCATTAAAGCCAAGTAAGATTATTGCACATCATGATTTGAATAGAAACTTTGTTGAATTGACTAATGTAATAACATTTTTGAAAGGCAAAAATATTGATTTCGAAATAATGTTAAATGAAAGTTGCTTAAGAAGATGTCCTTTTAGGGAACAACACTATGATGCTTTAGGGAAAGGTATAACTGATAGAAGTTTTCATATGAAATGCAATACTATTAAAATACAGAAACCTTATCAACTGTTAATGGCAAATTTTGTTAGACCAGAGGATTTGGTAATGTACGAAAATATAGGTGTTAAATTGTTTAAAATTACAGGGCGTTCTAAGCCAATTGGTTGGTTGGAAGAAGTTGTTTTTGCCTATTTGAACAGACAGTATAATGGGAATTTATTTAGATTATTAGGAACAGATCCCATACTTGAAGTGGAAAATAAGATATATATTGCGAATAGTGCATTAAATGGATTTTTAGAAACTTATCCAAAGTCAGGAAACATAAGTGAAGAAAAAAATTATTGTGAACAGTGGATAAATAAATTATACCTTAATAAAAAGTTTAGAGTGGAAAATTTGCATGTACAATCGTACTTGGATAAAAATAATTTGCGGTTTTTAATAGAAGATAGCATATATTAGGAGGAAAATATGAATATAAAAAATTTTGATTATTTTAAAGTAGGGACTGTTTTCAATCCCATTGGAGGTATAAATGGTGTAAAACCAGTAAATAAGGAGATAACAATTTTATATCCAACAAGATTAAATGCTATGGCAATTGATCCTAGTAAAATTGTGGAAAACAATAATATGAAATATACGCCCGGAGAGGTGGTTTTTTCTACTCAAATTTTTATTGAAATTACTGTGAAAATCATTGATGAGAATAAAATATATGTAAATAAGGAGATGGAAGAAAGGGAAAGTGTTGTAAAACATGCTTGTTTAATTATGAAAGAGGCTTTAGGATATACCAAAGGGTTTGAGGTTAATATTAAAAACTATCATAATTTAAAACATTGTGGATTAGGCTCAACTGGATGTATTCAAGCGGGTATAGCGGCAGCTATTAATCATATTTTCGGAAAACCAATAAGTCCTGAAACTTTAGTTAAGTACTTAGCTCAAAATTATGGAGAAGAAATCGATGGAGATATAGAGTATTTAAATCCTGTGCAGTGTATAGGAGGTTCAGCAGCATCAGGTTTAATGGAAGGAGGAGTACTGATTCTAGCAGGAGAAAACACTGTTGTTGCATCAGGCAACATTAGTGACGAATATACAGTATTGATAGGAATTCCGTTAGATTATTCATTTTGTGATTCAAAAACTCAATTTGAAGAGGAAAAAGAAAATTTAGAGAAGTTTTTCAAATGTGGAGAAAAGTATAGATTTGAGATTGCATATAATATTTTGCATTATTTTCTTCCGGCAATATGCCACCAGGATATTAAAACAATGGGAGATGTGATATGGGATTATAGATATGACAAAGGAAGTATTGCTAATTGTTCCTATACGTATCCTGAACTTCCAGCATTGATGGATAAACTTGCATTTTTGAAGAAAGATGGTTATGTAGAAATATTAGCTATATCTTCGGTTGGACCAGCTATTTTTGTAATTACAAAGAATACAGAAAAGTGTATAGCAACTTTTGAAGAGAACGGTATTAGAGTTATTTCTACAAAAATAAATAATAGCACATATAAAGTTGAGAAATTAATATAAATTGTGGAGTGTGTTATGAATTACATGGATGATTATGAAACATTGAGAAAACAAGAGGGAAGCATTGATTGTTCTTTAAGCTCTGATAAAACAGAATTATTAAAAAAGATTTGTGAAACATGTACGAATATAGAAATATTTAATTCAATCAATAAATATCCTGCTCAAATTTATGAGGAATTTAAGAGATACTTATCGCAGAAATTTGGAGGAAAAAAATTTTTTCTAGGAAGTGGATCAGAAGATATTATATGGAAGATAAATTCATTATTACTCAAGGGAAAAAAAACTGGAGTTGTAATCCCAAATTTCTATCGAATTTATGAAACATTAGTTGATCCAGTATATGTAAAAGTATCTACAGAAATAAATAATTCGATTATATCTATTGCTTCTATTGAACAGGCTTTGGTAGAAAAAAAGTTGGAAGCACTTTGGATTTCAAATCCTAATCCTATAACTGGTCAGTGTTTTAAAATGCAGGAGATAAAGAAATTGATAACAGATTTTCCAAATGTATTGTTCGTTGTAGATGAAGTTTCTATGGACACAGTGTATGATGAACACTCTTTTAGTCTTTTATTGCAAAATCAAGATTTTTTAAATTTAATTATAATAAGGTCTATGTCAAAATTTTACGGTATACCTGGTGCACGTTTAGGTTATGCGAGCATGAATGAAGAATTTTTGACGTATATGTTGTGTAATACTGCAGTTTTTCCAGTGAGTGGCTTTACAATTCTAATTGCAAAAAAGCTTATGAATGATAATTCATTTCAAGCAATGATTAAAAGTCAAATTTGCAATCATAGGTTAAAAATTCAAAGATTAATAGAGTGCTCACGGTATTTGTCTTTTTTGGCATCTGAAACTAATGTATTAGTTATTAAATGTAAGAAGATGAAAATTGATTTTTGGAAAATTCTAACAGAAAAAAATGTAATTACATTTTCAATTGGAACTGAGAAAGGTGTAGAAGATAAAAATATTGTGCGCTTTACAATTCCGAGTGATGAAATTAGATTTAAAAAACTATACGATATTCTGAAAGAAATTATTGAAAGTTATCAATTATAAAGGAGGTAGTAAAATAAAGAGTTACTTATTTATAACTGATTTAGATGATACCTTTTTAAATATGAAAGCTATGGTTTCGGATGAGATTAGAGAAAGAATAAATCATATGATACATGAAGGGTTACAGTTTTCGTTCATTACCGCAAGAGATTGGAATAGCGCATATAAAATTGTAAAGGGTATAGAAATTAATTTACCAGTAGCTGTATTTAACGGGGCTGCAGTTGTTGATTTTCAAAGTCATAAGATTTTGGAAGGAGATTATATTCCTATAGAAAGTTTTTGGGAAATTGTCAACATTGCAAATGAGCATCAGTTGAAGGTGAATTTTAATTATAAAAATAATGATAGAGTCCAAAAAGGTTCCAAAATAATACTTGAAAAAGCTAAAAAGAATAAAATTAGAGATGTATTTTCATGTTCAATAGTTAGTAATGAAAAAGAAGTTTTAAATATACATAAGAAAATATTGGAAAAGAAATTATTGGGAGTAAAAATAAATTTATATAATGATCCTAATAATAAGATGATAAAAATTCTTGATATTGTATCTCTATATTCATCTAAAGGAGTTGCAATAGAGCGAATAAAAAAAATTTGTCAATATACTGATGATACAACAGTTATTGCTTTTGGAAATGGAGAAAATGATGTAGAAATGTTAAAAGAAGCTGACATTGGAGTTGGAGTTGGAAATATACCTAATAGTTTATCTAAGTATGCAGATATATATTTAGAATATAACGGTGGCACGTCAATTTTAGAATTCTTAGAAAAATATTTCTATGAAAGGAGGGATTAAAATGGATAAATATAATAGGAATGAAATAGCTAAATTCTATTGGAATAGCAGAACAATTGTTGACGAGTTTACAGAAGCCAAAGAACCTATTTATTGGAGAAGTTTTTTTGAAACTATCAAATATCCAGAAAGTTTAACTGTTTTGGATTTAGGCTGTGGTGGAGGGCGGAATACATATATGTTGGCTGAATTAGGATTTAGGGTGGAGGCTTGCGATTTACATGAAAATATGCTTAAAGCTACCTGGATGAAAATTCAGAAACTAAATAGTTTGAAACGGAATAAAGTTCATATTCAAAAAGCTAATATGCTAAAACTTCCGTATGAAACAGAAAGTTTAGATATAATTCTTTCAAATGGAATATATCATAATACGTCGTCAGTGGATGAATTTGAACAGGCAATTAGAGAATCAGCGAGAATTCTAAAAAAAGGAGGGTTGCTTTGCCTAAATGTATTTTCAAATGCATATGTTGATGAAACATTAAATAAACAAACAGAAGAATTTTTATTTGTTACACCAGATGGGTTAGACATGATGTTATTGCCGCCAATACGTATCTTGGATATCTTAAATACTGTTTCACTAGTACCATATAATGAAACAGTATCCTATGAGAGTAAAATAAACGTAGGAACAAGGAGTGTACTTAGAGGAATATTTTGTAAAAAATAGATAAAAAATTAGAAATATCTGCAGAAGAATAGTAATGATAAGGAGGAAATCAAAAGTTATAAGACTTTTGAGCAAAGAATATGAGTGAGAAAGTATGTATTATATGTAATTTAAATTGTAGCAGACGTGAAATGGATATGGCTAAACTGGGTGTTTATTTGCAGTTAAATGGCTACAATTTAGTAAGAGATGAGATGATTGCTGACTATATTGTAGTTACTAGTTGTGGATTTATAAATGAAACAACAAAAATGGCACTTGAACAGATTGAGAGAGTAAAAAAATACTCAGCAAAAATTATTGTTACAGGGTGTGTACCAGATACAGATATTGAAAAACTCAAATCTATTTTTTCTGGAATAGTTATTAGAAATACTGAGCTGGAAAAATTTGACGACATCTTTGGAAAATTTCACAAATTAAAAGATATACCGGATGTGCATGATATGGCATGGGGAAGCAAATATTTCTGTGTAGAGGTAAGTAGGGGCTGTCCAGAAAATTGCTCATATTGTGCTACACGATGGGCAGTTGGAAAATTACATAGTAAACCAGTAGAAAAATGTGTAAGCGAAATAAAATTGTTTAATGAAAGTAATGCTGATAAAGTTGTTATCAATGGCGATAACGTAGGTGCGTACGGATTAGATATTGGTGAGTCTTTTGGAAGTCTGATTCAAGAATTACCATTGGTTGAAAATGGATATAGTGCCTTAATTGATTCGCTCCATCCGAAATGGTTATTAAAGTACTATGACAGTATTCTTGATGCGGCACAAAAAAACACATTGGGCATGATTGTATCAGCAATTCAGTCTGGAAGTGAAAGAATTATAAAATTAATGCGTAGAAAAGCAGACATGAACCAGCTAAAAAAAGCATTTCTGGAACTGAAAAAGGTTAGTCCGCAATTGATATTAGGAACAGAAGTGATTATTGGTTTTCCAACTGAAACAGATACTGAATTAGAGGAAAGTATTAAGTTTGTATTAGATACAAAAATTGATTGGGGACACTTGTTCATTTTTTCTCCTAAGGATGGAACGGAAGCAGCGGCAATGGAGGAACAGGTGGATGAAAATATTAAAATTAAAAGAATTAATCATTTTATTGAACAGTTAAAAGCAAATGATTATTTAGTTCATAAAGAGGAAAAATCCCAAGCAGTAATTTTTTGTAGAAAAGAAGTGTGTATGAAAAGTAGAGAGGCTGATAACGTATTTTGGAAACATTGTTTTGATACAATATGTCCAAATGAACAGGGGCAAGAGGAACTATTAGAAATTTATAGAAATACTGGGGATATTTCGAACACTATTAGATAAAAGAAACTGATTATATTTCTTGCAGGTATAATTTGTGAGAAATATAATCAGTAATGAAAGGAAAAATATGAATAAAAAAAATTTTGTATGTCTCATTCAACCGCATACTTCTTTTAAATTAATGAATGTTCAGCCTGCTTTATTTGATCAATTTGATAGTATAGGATTAATGTCATTATCAGCCTATTTAAAAGAAAAAGGATACGAGGTAGAGATATTACATTTAGCCAAGGCGTTTAGAAACGGATATAGTTTGCAGCAAGTCATTGATAAGATTAAATCAAGAGAGCCTATTTTATTTGGAATTGGAAATATGTGGGTACATCAAAGTGTGGGTATGTTAGAAACCGCAACATTATTAAAAGAAATTTATCCTAATATTCCGATTATTGTGGGTGGACAACATGCCAGTTTTTTTTCTAGAGATATAGTGGAAAGTTATTCTGGATTGATAGATGGAGTTATAGTGGGTGAAGGTGAGGAAACATTATATGATGTTGTAAAATCAGTAGAAGAAAGCGGTATTATAGAAAAGTCAATACCGGGTTTAATGGTGAAAAATTCTAATGGAGAAATAGAATATACTAGAAGGGACATAAAATTAGAGTTGGATAATCTACCATTTCTTTCTCACAAAGGAATATGGCCTAAAATAGATCCACTTCCTGGTGATATTATCCCGTATGCAGCAGCTCTTGATACAGTTCGAGGTGGATGCCCCCAATCTTGTGTTCATTGTTTAGAAGGAAATGGTTTAGGTAAACTTGGACGTAATAAAAGAGCGTTTCATTCACCGGAATATTTGATTGACCAAATGAAACTTTATCTACAAGAAGGAAAAACTAATATTTTAATTCAGGATTCTTTTTACGCAAATGGAAATAAACCAATAGAAAAGTTTGTGGATCTAGCTAAACAAGAGAATTTGTTTGTAGATGCAATGCACTTTTTTGTAGAACCAGGATATTTAAGTTCTGATATATTCAAAGTGCTGGAGTCTTTTCCAGCACAAAAAGTTGCAGTTGATTATGGTATTGAAACAGGTTCTGAAAAGGTAGCAAGAAATATGGGACGTTACTATAATTTGGATAAAATTTACAGAGATGTAGAGATTTTAGGTAAAACCAAGACAGTATCAACTGCATGGTGGCTTATCAGTTTGCCGGGTGAAACAGAAGAAGATGTGAAACTAACTGAAAAGGCCATTATTGAAACAACTAATATGGGAGTTTTAACTGAAAGAGTTTCACAAATGTTATTATTTCCGCAAACAGAATTATATAAAAACAGAAAACTATATGATATACGGGCATATTTCCATGATTTTCATGACTTTAAGGTGTTTTCGAATACTGAAAGGCGTGAAAATGGTCTTTATCCAGAACTAGTTACACATGATATGCCATATCAGACACGGGAAGATACCATTCGACTCTTAAGAGATTTGAAGAAGTCAATTCGTAAGGCAACTGAGGCATCACCATATTATGAAGAAAAGAAAAAATTAGGATTTGTTTTAAATGACTATGACTTTTTTTAGATTTGCAGAAAGGAGTCAATTAGATGAAAGTTGTTGATATTGAAAAAAAGTCAAGAAGAAATATATTTAAATTATTTAAGGAGATGGATTACCCATATGTAGGGATTACTGCAAATGTTGACGTAACTAAGCTTGTTATATATTGTAAACAAGAGAAGTATTCTTTTTTTAAAGTATTTATGTATTTGGTCTCGAAGGTATGTAATACGATTAAAGAGTTCAAATATCGTTTTGAGAATAATCAAATAGTTGAATATGACATAGTACATCCGTCATACATTTTAAAGGTTCAAGAGGATGCGTTTAATTTTTGCACAGTGCCATTTACACTTGATTTTAATACATTTTATGAATGTGCTATTTCCGAATCAAATAAATTGATGGGGAATATAAATCTGGATCATGAGGAAGAGCGAAATGATTTGATATTTATTTCTTGCGTCCCGTGGGTATCTTTTACACATATACTTCATCCAGTATCTATATCCCCGACTGATTCAATACCTAGAGTTGCATGGGGAAAATATTATAAACAGGAAAATAGGATTTTAATGCCTGTAAATGTACAAGCCCATCATGCTTTAATGGACGGACTTCACATTGGAATTTTCTATCAGAAGCTAGAAGATGAAATTCAAAAATTTATAAACAATGAGGGTGTTGTTTATGAGTCCTAAAAAGGTAGAACTAATCATTGGTCCATGCGCTGTGGAATCTTACGAGCAAATGGAAAAAATTGGAAAGATACTCTCTTTTTATCAAATACGTTATTTGCGCGCAGGAGCTTATAAACCGAGAACATCACCAAAATCTTTTCAGGGAATGGGAAAAGAGGGAATTGAGATTATACATGAAGTTGCTCAAAAATATAATTTGTTATCTGTCTCTGAGATTATGGATGTAAGAGACATTGATTTTATGAAAGACAAAATTGATATATTGCAAGTGGGGAGTAGAAACATGTATAATTACACGTTGTTAAAAGAGTTAGGAAAAGTGGATAATACTATTTTGTTGAAGAGAGGCTTGTCAGCGACTTTTGAAGAGTTCATTGAAGCATCTGAGTATATTAATGTTAATGGAAATAATAATATTTGGTTATGTGAACGTGGAATTAGAACGATGGAAGGTGCTACGCGCAATACATTAGATTTGTCTTGTGTAGCTCTATTGAAACAAGTAATATCGTATTCTGTTGTGGTTGATTTAAGCCATTCTCTAGGAAGGAAAGATATTATATTACCAATGGCGTGCGCTGCTATAGCAGCGGGAGCTGATGAACTGATGGTAGAAGTACATCCAACTCCAGAAAAGGCGTTATCTGATAGTCAACAGCAATTAAGTATTACAGAATTTTGTCAATTATATGAGAAATTAGAAGAAGAAAAATATTTATAGAGGTAAATGAAAATGAAAGAGAGCTATTTTTTTACATCAGAATCAGTAACAGAAGGACATCCTGATAAAATGTGCGATGCCATTTCGGATGCTATTTTAGACGCATTAATTGAACAGGACCCCATGAGCCGTGTTGCATGTGAAACTGCAATTACTACAGGACTTGTATTAGTAATGGGAGAAATTAGCACAAAAGCTTATGTAGATATCCCTCAAATAGTTAGAGATACAATTCGTAAAATTGGTTATACAGATGCATCTTATGGTTTTGACGCTGATACATGTGCTGTACTTACTGCAATTGATGAACAATCAAAAGATATTGCATTAGGTGTAGATCAAGCATTAGAGTCAAAAGATTCGAGTCTTAAAGAAATAAAAATAGGGGCAGGAGATCAAGGAATGATGTTTGGGTATGCAACCGATGAAACAGAAGAATTGATGCCGTATCCAATTATTCTTGCACATAAACTTGTGTTGCAATTGACAAAGTTACGGAATGAAAAAAAACTGTTATATCTCAGACCGGACGGAAAAAGTCAAGTTTCTGTAGAATATGATACACAGGGAATGCCGACACGTTTGGAATCAGTTGTTATTTCTACACAACATGATCCAGACATCACACAGGAACAATTGCAGAAAGATATTAAAAAATACGTTTTAGATGCAATTTTACCTCCTGAAATGGTGGATGATAACACAAAGATTTTTATTAATCCTACAGGGAGATTTGTTGTAGGTGGACCTCATGGGGATAGTGGTGTTACGGGAAGAAAGATTATTGTTGATACCTATGGTGGAATGGCACGTCATGGAGGAGGAGCTTTTTCAGGAAAAGATTGTACAAAAGTGGATCGGTCAGCAGCATATGCAGCACGCTATGTTGCAAAAAATATTGTGGCTGCGGGATTGGCTAAGAAATGTGAAATCCAAATTTCTTATGCTATTGGAGTAGCTGAGCCAACTTCAATTATGATAGATACATTTAGCACAGGTAGAATTTCAGACAAGAAATTATCAGAGATTGTATCAGAAGTATTTGATTTAAGACCTGCTGGTATTATAGAAATGTTGAATTTGAGAAGACCTATATATAAACAAACATCTTCATACGGACATTTTGGACGCCAAGATTTAAATCTACCTTGGGAGAAATTGGATAAAGTAAAAATATTAAAAAAATATTTATAAAGTAAAAAATCAAACCATACTCGTATTTAAAGCGTAAGTATGGTTTGATTTTATCTTCTTCACAGATAAATTATATTGATTTTTTGCTATATTTGCATATAAAGTTATTTCATTAAATAACATAGCAAGAATTGTAAAAAAAACGGTTTAAGATTCTGTTATTCTATTCAACGGAAAGGAGGACACAAAAATGAAAAAAAAATCAGTGATTGATATTGAAGCAGTTATAAGCTATATTGAGAATAATCTTGACGGAAAAGTAGAATTAGATACAGTCGCACGTTATGTTCATTATTCAAAATATTACATACATCGAATGTTTACTAAAACAGTTGGCATGACAATACACGATTACGTGGTACGGAGACAACTTACAGAAGCAGCAAAATTGTTAGTTTTTTCTACAAAGCCTATAATTGAAATAGCATTTATCTGTGGTTATGAAAGTCAGCCAGCATTCACAGTAGCATTTAAAGCAATGTATAAAATAACACCAGCAGAATATCGTGAACGTCAGGAATTTTATCCCTTACAATTGAGAGTTACATTGCATAGTAAGAATGTAAAAATAAATTTTTCAAAATCAGATATTAGATTAGCTAAGATGGAAGATATATCAGCATGGATGGAACTTGTAAGGCTAGTGATTGATGGCTATCCCAATTTGAATGAACTAGAATATATAGAAAAGCTAAAAGTGTGCATTGAACAAAGAAATGCACTTATTTTAGAAAAACAAAATACTGTAGTTGGGGTTATGGCGTTTTCTTATGATACTGGAAGTATTGAATTTATGGGAATACATCCTCAATATCGTAATAAAGGAATTCAAAAACTTTTTTTGGATAAATTAATTGAAGAGTATATTCCTGATCGTGAAATCAGTACGACAACATATCGTAAGCATGATAGAGCAGATACAGGATATAGAAATGAATTAATGCAACTTGGCTTTGCCGAAAGAGAGTTATTAATTGAGTTCGGTTATCCGACGCAACGATTTGTACGTTCTGATCATATAATGGAGGTTAAAAATAGTGATTGAAAAGAGAATAGTTAATTGGAAAAGTAGGACAGTACTTTTCCTTATAAGTCAATGCGTTACACTTTTTGGATCTACACTTGTGCAAATGGCAATTGTATGGTATGTAACGCTTAATACTTCATCTGGAGTGTGGGTAGCAGCTTTTAGTATTTGTTCATATCTTCCACAGTTCTTAATGTCTTTTATTGGTGGTGTATGGGCCGATAGATATAGCCGTAAAAGATTAATTATTGGTGCAGATATATCAATTGCAGCAGTTACATTTATTATGATGTTAGCAATGCCTTTTATTAGAGAAGAAAAATTTTTACTTGGAGGTTTACTCGTAATGTCAATAATTCGCTCAGTAGGGGCTGGAATACAGACACCTGCTGTTAACGCTGTAATACCTCAACTAGTGCCAGAGTCTCAGCTTATGCGTTTTAATGGTATTAATGCCACTATGCAATCACTCGTCCAATTTGCGGCACCCGCAGCCGCAGGTTTGTTATTATCACTTAGTACATTACAATCCACATTAATTATTGATATTTTAACAGCAGTATTTGGGGTGGGAATACTTTCCTGTGTATTGATTCCTAAACAAAGAAGCATAGAAAAATCAGCTTCAGTTATAAAAGATATGCGTATGGGAATTCATTTTGCTTTTTCAGATAAACTGATTAGAAAATTACTTATAGTTTATGGATTATTCACTTTTTTGTGTGTTCCTGCAGGATTTCTTGCTGGTCTTTTAGTTAACAGGGTTTATGGCAATACATATTGGTATCTAACAGCTGTAGAATTAATTGGTTTTTTTGGAATGATAATGGGTGGATTATTGATGAGTTTATGGCGAGGTTTTAAGAGCCGCATAAATACTCTTGTATTTGGGCTATTTATCTTCGGAATAATGGCTGTTGGCATGGGATTGACAAAAAAATTTATATTATATCTTATTTTAATGGCATTATACGGTGTTGCTCTAACGATAGTACAAACTTCGATTACAACATTGATTCAAGAAAATGTGAAAAGCTTAATGCAAGGCCGTATTTTCGGATTAATGGGATCTATGTATTCTGGCTTTATTCCGATAGGAATGGTGATTTTTGGACCGATGGCAGATATAATTCCTTTAGAATGGATTATAGTATGTTCAGGAGTGCTAGTGATGATGATTGCAATGATTCTTCGTTTTGATCATCAACTTTATAAATAATAGCTTATGTGTCTGTTATTTATTTTACAAAATGGCAATTACAGATAACTCAATAATTATTTATATGATAAAGAATATAATCTCTGAAAAGAAGGGGTTATATTTTTTTATATAAAAAAATGATTGTTATTTAAGAGAGAGGTCTGTATTTCTTGAGTAATGTTAGGACAAATTATACATCTGGTAGTTTCATCATACAAAAATATCTATTTGTGGAAATTCTTAGTTTATCGTGCGTAAACGTAAAAACGCTCGTTTTGTCTGATTATGGTTTATACGAGGTGTTTTAAAAGTATGAAAAACTAGTAGCTTTTTAGAGGAGTGATTATACTGGTGTACTGTGAACCACCGAACTGGATTATAAGAGATATCATTCCAGAGAATGAGAGTCAGTAAAAGCTACAGATTTTGTTTCGATAAATTACGTACTGGAGCAGTGCTTATAAAGACGGCTAATGCCCCGTTAAAACAGATCTAATCTTGACAAACTCAAAGTGGCTTTGCGTTGGCGGAATCATGGTTCTGACTTTATCGGACAGGTAGTTCTGATATACCATGATAATCAAGAGGAGGTTGAATTATATATTTAAGTTGAATGTAGATTATTTGGGAAAAATAATGTACTTAATACAACTGTGCAAATAACCTTCTTTTTTAATCCCATAAAACTGACATGAGAAGAAAAAAATCAGAAAATATTACATATAAGTTCTGAATAATTACAAAGATAAGAATTATTCTAAATATTATTGAAACTACACACAAATTACAAAATAAGATGATAAAATGAAATTATTTAGGAGATGACAGTATGCAGAAAATTTTGATTGTGGAAGATGATTTAGATATACAAGAAATGATACAATTTTTTTTGGAAGACCAAAACTATCAAGTATGTGTTGCTGATGATGGTGTAGAGGGGGTGGCGATTTTCAATAAAGAACATCCGGATATGGTACTTTTGGATATTATGTTGCCTAAGATGGACGGATATGCCGTTTGTGAAATCATCAGGCAAAGTTCAAATGTGCCAATTATTATGATTAGTGCATTAAGCAGTGAAACAGATCAGATTAAAGGATTTGAATTACAAATAGATGATTATATTCCAAAGCCAATTTCGTTACCGCTGATGATTAAAAAAATAGAAGCTGTATTTAGAAGATATAATAAAAAAGAGGAAACAGAAAATAATCAGATGTGGTATCGTGAAATCTGTCTTATTATTGGTAATTATCGGGTAATTATAAATGGAGAAAGTATTGATCTGACACAAAAGGAGTATGAAATATTAAAGGAGCTAATGGAGCATCCTGGAGCTGTGATCTCAAGAGAGAGCTTCCTGAATCGATTGTGGAAATATGAATTTTATGGTGATGAACGTGCTGTAGATAATCATATTAAAAATTTAAGAAAGAAATTAGGCAGTCTGGGAAATTATATTGAAACAGTAAGAGGAGTGGGATATCGCCTTGAGAAAGTACATTAAAGAACACTTAACTGTCAAGGTATTTTTAGTAACTATAATGCTATTATTGACATTGAGTGCGGCAATCTACGGAATGGTCACATTTGGCATGTCGAACTTTTATTTAACAGAATTAAATAAAAGTCTTGAGAAAGAATTAGACACTACGATTTCACAAATAAAGGATATGACTAATGATGAAACTCAGAAGATATTGGAACGGTTTGCGATAGAGTATGGAGTCTCTATCATTGTGAAAAATCAAGAAGGAGAGGAGATAGGAAATTATGGAGAGATATCTTATTTTTTAGCTCCAGATGCAGATAGTTCAAAAGCACAAAATAGCAAGGGCATTACAAAAAATTATATCGTGAAATCTAATGAAGGCACGATTTATAAACTTCAGATATTTGGAACGAAAGAGTCTGTAAATATAGGGTTAAAAGTGTTAAACCGAATTTTGCCAGTTCTCGGAGTAATTACTTTTGCTGTATCTATTTTAATTGCTATTTTTTTCGCTCAATATATCACTCGACCAATTTTAAAGGTGAATGAAGCATCTAAAAGAATGGTGAAATTAGATTTTCGTAGACCGTATCCCGAAACACGAAGCGATGAGATTGGTATTTTGGGAGAAAATTTGAATCGATTGGCGGAACATTTGGAAGAGACATTACAAGAGTTAAAAGAAAAAAATAAAATATTGCAAGATGAAATCCAAAGAGAGCAGGAAATGGAACAGAAGCAATTGTCATTTTTTGCAGCAGTTTCGCATGAATTGAAAACCCCAGTTACTATATTAAAAGGGCAAATTCAAGGGATGATTTCAGGAATTGGTGGATATAAAGATAGGGATAAATATCTGAAAAGATCATACGAAGTAGTCTTTTCAATGGAAGGACTGATTCAGGAGATACTTGATGTTTCGCGTATAAAGTCAGCTGGATTCTTAGTCAATTTTTCTAATGTATCCTTGGATAACATTGTAAGAAATTGTATACAAGAATGGGAAGATGTTGCGACAGATAGAGGGGTGACTTTCCACATAGAAATAGAAGAGCACACAGATATTCATGCGGACAGAGTTCTTTTTCAGAAAGTAATTGGCAATTTAATTAGCAATGCGGTAAAGTATACGCCGGATAATGGAAATATTTGGTGTAAGGTGTATAAAAAAGGAGGAGATGTAATATTTTCCGTTGAGAATAATGCTGAGCATATTTCGGAACAGGAAATTCCAAAATTATTTGATGCATTTTATAGACGAGAAAAATCTAGAAATAGAAAGGCTGGAGGAAGTGGTTTAGGTCTCTATATTGTAAAAATGATTGTAGAGTTACATCACTATGAGTGTGAATTAAAAAATACTGATCAAGGTATAGAAGTGAAAATAATATGTAAAGACTAGAAAAACATCCGTTTGTTGTGATTACAGGCGGATGTTCTTTTTTTGAATAAATGTAGGAGATGCTATCTACACAAAAAACATACAATAAAAACAAAGAAATCATAAAAAAACAATTTAAACTATGTATTACAAAGAACAACAGAAAAAGGTATGAAGTGGATAGACATATGATAGAAAATGTTTTTGAAAGGAGAAGAAAAATGAACGAACACCTGAAAAAGATCAAAGGGACCATTGATGTAGAGAGAGGATACAGTCTGGGGACTGTTTTCACTACCAGAAACAAACAGTATATGTATGATACAGGAACCGGAAAAGTGTTTGAGTGCGGGGCAAATGAATACCAGATATTAAAAAGCCTGTTTGAACAGACAAGCCTTCCGGAGAAAGTGGAAGGATCTTCTGAAGAAGAACTGGAGGCTGCATACAGAAATATCTGGGAGATGATAGAAACAGAGCATATCCTGCAGATTTCACCGGATTTAAAGTTTGTAAAGGAAACAGACGAAACATTAAGGGATTTGCTACGGTATGATCTGCGGCAGGTTATCCTGGAGCTGACAGAACAGTGTAATATGAGATGCCGGTATTGTATTTATAATGAACATAATGAAGGATACCGGAATTTTTCGCCAAAAGCTATGACCTGGGAAGTGGCCAAACGTGCTGTGGAGTATGCAAGGGATAACAGCGGAGATAAAGTGGCAGTATCCTTTTATGGCGGAGAACCGCTGGTGCAGTTTGAACTGATGAAAAAGACAATAGATTACAGCCGACAGATTATAAAAGGAAAAGAACTGACCTTTTCTTTCTCTACCAACCTGACACTGGTAACACCGGAAATCGCAGCGTATGTGGCCGGAGTGGAAGGAATGAGTGTTCTGGCAAGTATAGATGGACCAGAAGGAATCCACGATGCGTACAGAGTGATGAGTGGAGGAAAAGGAAGTTTTGAGAAAGCAATACAGGGATTAAAATATTTGGTAGAAGCTTTTGGAGAGAGGGCAAAGGAAAGTATTGTAATCAATACAGTGGTCTGCCCGCCGTTCAGTGCAAAGAAACTGGATGCGATTAAGGAGTTTTTTGAAGGTCTGAGCTGGCTGCCAAAAGAAATGGTGAAAAAGTGTGATTATGTAGAATACGGAAGTGTAAGAGAAGAAGATATTTCCATGGAGTATGCAGGGGATGGGGAGTTTGTCGGGGAAGAATTGGACGGCTTTACATTAGATGCCATTGAAGGCTGGGCACTGACAAGGGATTTAGAAGAGCAGGATCCCAAAAGTTATGTGGCAGGGATTGTAACGGATAAACTGGTACGGATACATAACCGAAGACAGACACAGGAACCGTGCAAGGACCTCAGAAGAAACGGCTGCTGTATTCCTGGGAACCGGAGAGTATATGTGAAGACAGATGGAAAATTCCTTTTGTGCGAAAAAACTGGAGATGCACCGGATATAGGAAATGTGTTTGAAGGGGCAGATCTGGAAAGGATAAAGAAATATTATATCGAAGAATACGATGAGAAATCCATCACGAGATGCAATGAATGTTGGGCGAGAAACCTGTGCGGACTTTGTTATGCAGCATGTTATGAAGCAGAAGGAATTGATATGGAGAGGAAAGAAAAAGTCTGCGGTGCTCACAGGTATGCCACAAAAGGAGAACTGATTTCGTATTACAGCATTTTGGAAGAGAAGCCGGAAGTGATCGAAGAGATAGATGCGGTACCGTATTATTAAGGAAAGATTTTAGATTATCAAAGATAATTTAAAATAGAAAAAATCAGACGGAAAGGAGGCGGCTGGTATGAGAAAAATCGTAGCAGGAAAGTTACAGACAGGAGCAGACTTTGAAGGCAGCAAAGGTGGATGTGTTTGTAGCGGAAGTGTAGCAGTAGCAAACTCTCATAATGCAGGACTGGCGTATTGCGTGGGATACTGTGGAAACAACGGAGTAGTGACTAGAAATGCTAATGCAAATATCGCAAAAACTGCATAAGATGTAAAAAGACGTCTTATAGGAAGGGGAGATTTGTAATAGAATCTCCCTTTTTCTTTTTGGGGCTAGGGAAGAATTTACTATGCAAGAATGGTTTGATAGTTTCACGGATATAAAATATAAGAATGTTATCAGTAACACTAAATAAGGTGAATTTTATAAAGCTGAAGGGAGGTTAAATAAGAATGGTACGAAAGAGTAGAAGAAAGAGAAAAACACGAGTATTAAAATGTATAGTTTTTTTGGGAATTATTGTTTTTATAAGCTGTATGGGGGTGTATTTCTATAGAAAATACAAGGATACACAATTACAAAATATGGTGGATCAAACTGTGGAAAATGGAGATGTGATGGGAACATTACAAAAGATGTCAAATTACGATTCTCGTATAAAAGATATAATAGAAAATCAAGATCAGTATCCCAAAGAACTTTTAGAATTGTTAACAGCAAATATAGAGACTATAGAGTTTGTGTTTGATTATCCTGAAAAGAAAGATAACTTACCAGCTACAATAGTAGAAGAAGCAAAAAGTGGAGAAATCCCATTACTATTGCAATGGGATGAAAGATGGGGATATCAGAATTATGGAGACGGCATGTTGGCAGTAAATGGGTGTGGTCCAACAGCACTCTCTATGGTTATTGTAGGTCTCACGGGGAATAAGCAGGCGACACCTTATCAAGTAGCACAGTATGCAGAACAAAATGGGTATTATGTAGAAGGGGTAGGAAGTAGTTGGAGTATGATGACAGATATAGGAAGCCATTTTGGGATTCAGGGAAGAGAAATTTCTTTGGATAAAGATAATATTCAGACAGAATTAGAATCAGGACATCCAATTATTTGTGCCATGCGTCCAGGAGATTTTACAACAACCGGACATTTTATCGTCTTGACAGGAATGAAAGATGGAAAGATTTGTGTCCATGATCCCAATAGTAAAAAAAGAAGCGAAAAATTATGGGACTATGAAACGTTAGAAGGACAAATCAATAATTTGTGGAGCTTTACAACACTTTTTTAATTCTACACATAAATTACACATAAAAAACGTGATAAACATAAGTGATATTTTTATAATAAAGACATAAAAATATTGGAGGTATCAATTATGAAGAAAAAAATTGCAATGGTGATATTGGCAACTTGTTTATTTGGAACTTTAGCAGGCTGTGAGAAGGATAGCAGTAATAAACCAGAAGTTCCTTCAACAGAAAATTCAACAAATAGTGTAAATCAAACTGAAAATAGCACGGAGAAGAGCGAAGGAATAAGTGCTTTAAGCAATGCTAATTTGGTTGGAACAGTAATTGATTTTACAGAAACAGGATGCACACTCGGAAAAGGAAGTGTTACAGAAGATACTATGACTGCACCAGCAACTGGAGAGGATACAGAAGGTGTAGAAAAAATTTCTGTACAGTATGCTGATAATACACAATTTCAAATTTCGAATTCTACAAGTACGAATGTAACTTTAGAGGCGGGAACAAAAGAAGATGTAAAAAAATCATCAGCAGTCTTTCTGTATGGGGAATATCAGGAAGATGGAACATTCTTGGCTACGCGTGTAATTATAGATCGTTTTCAAAAATAGTAGGAGGAGATAAATTGGGAAGTGCGAAAAGAGCAGTGCGTTACTTGATAAGAAAAAAATCAAAAACAGTAATTTTGTTTTTGGTACTCTTGATTTCAGAAGCGATGATTTTAAGTACAGGGATTATTTTAAAAGCATCAAATGAGGCAAAAAGCGAACTGCAGAAAAAAACAAAGACAAAAATATTGGCAGGAATTATGGAAAATAACAACCCGATCACAACGGAGGATATAAATAAAATACAGAAATTGAAGGGAATAGATAAGATTAATAAAAATGCAACATTATCTGCATATCCTACAAATTTCCAAACAGTAACGGAAAACCAGAATACAAATACAGAAAATCTTCAGGTTCGATTGGTTGGTTATGATGATTTAAAATTAGACGGTGCCTTTGCGGAAAGTGAAATCCGGATAGTAAAAGGAAAGTATCCAAAAGAGAAAAATGAAGTTGTTATCAATCAAATATTAGCAGAGACTAACAAGTTAGAGATTGGAGATACGGTTACTTTCGAAACAGATGGCGGGAAGAAAATGGATGGAGTGATATCAGGATATTATTTGTCTGGTTCGGAAAGAAATCAGTCGAAAGAAATGGCATCTGTTTATAGGATTGAAAATACTATTTACACAAAAACAGAATCTATAGCAGCATTACAGGAAATAAGCGGATATGAACGTATTTCCGTATATTTGAAAAATCCAGAAAATTTAGAAAAGATAGAGGGAGAAATGGCAAATATATTAGGAGAAAAAGTTGAACTGACAAAGTCTGATATGCTATTTCGTCAAATGAAACAACCACTCGAACAGGTTATGCAGGTTGTAAGTTTAATGTTATATTTGACATTAGGAACATCTGCAATTGTTATAACGCTCCTTCTATGTATGTGGATGAGGGGGAGAAAGAAAGAAATAGCAGTTTATATCAGTTTGGGAAAAAATAAATGCTCGATATTATCACAGTTATTATTAGAGAGTTTTTTGGTATTTGCAGTTTCATCTGTATCTGCTGTTGTTATAGGGAATATTTTGGCAGAAAAATTGAAGGGAGTATTATTTGCAGGAAAAAGTATTTCTACACTGGCAATAGAAATTAGTCCACACTTATCAGATATCGGAATGCTTATTATGAGTGGCGCTATGATACTTTTCATTGGAATTGGTATATCAGTGATACCTGTTTTGCGGACGAATCCTAAAGATACATTATCAGATATGGAGGGATAGTATGGAAAATAAGATAGAAATTGTTGTACCAATATTAGAACTATATGAATCTGTAGAGGATGATTTAAGAAAGATAGGGATTCGAATTAGATTGGATGTGTATGATGGAATGGACAACTGTATATATGCAAATAAAAATGCACTTAAATTATGTTTAACAAGTATTTTGTACTATTTTATCGACAAATGTCCAGAACTTTCTGTTTTAGAAATAAGCTTAAAATCTTATGAGGAAAGGATATGGATAATTTTTAGAAGTGCAGAAGAAAAGTACAGATCCAAAAGGCAAACACCTATTCATAATTCAGAGATGGATGTGATAAGGGGATATTTAAAAACAAAAGGTATTTTTTTGAGAGAAGAAAAATTACCAGATGAAGTAGAAATTGGATTTGAAAATGTAGATTGATTAGGAGGCGATAATGTGGTTTTAGAAGTAAAGAATATAGTTTATTACTATAAAACAAATAAAAGTAAAAATGTTTTGAATGGGATTAGTTATAAGTTTGAAGAAGGTAAGGTTTATGCTATTTTAGGTGCAAGTGGATCAGGAAAGACAACATTTTTATCATTGCTTGCAGGTTTGGATGTTCCTGTTCTTGGAACTATTTTGTATGAAGAAGAGGACATTCTAAAGGGCGGATTGAATCATCATCGAAAAGAACATGTTTCCTTAGTGTTTCAGAACTATAATTTGATTGATTATTTAACTCCAAAGGAAAATGTTATGCTTGGAGGAAATGGAAATCCTGAAGAACTATTAACTGCTGTTGGGATCCAAAAGGAAGATTGGGATCGGAAAGTTTTACAACTTTCTGGAGGACAGCAGCAAAGAGTGGCTATTGCAAGAGCTTTAGCGAGTCCAGCTAAAGTATTATTGGCAGATGAACCAACAGGAAATCTTGATGAAGATATTGGCAGAGAAGTTACTGAGCTTCTTCAGGAAACAGCACATAAATTAGGGAAATGTGTAATTGTAGTAACCCATAGTAGAAGTATGGCAGAAACAGCAGATGTTGTTATTAAAATAGAAAAAGGGAAAATACACGAAGAAAATATAAGAGAAAAAGGAGAGGTTTCATAAATGAATGTGTTAAGACGTGGTGCTTATTCTGTAGTTAGAAAACCCATAAAAAGCATTCTTCTCCTATTAGTAGTTGTAGTGATTAGCAGTTTTTTCATGGCAGGATTGGCAGGTCAGTCTGCAAGTGTCAATGTACAGGACTCTACGCGGCAAGCGGTAGGAGCAACCTTTAGGCTGGAATTAAGTGAAGCGAACCGACATACTAGGCTTGACGAGGCAACAGAAAAAATTGGAGAAGGAAAAGAAGGAACTTATCGAGGGGTAACAATAAAAAAATTTGAAGATGGAGCCTATGGAGTTTTGACAGATAATTCTTTTGAAACAGTTATCCCGGAAGATGCAGAAACGATAGCAAAAGTAAAAGGAATCGAAGAATACAACCTGATTACAGTAGCAACAGTAGTAAATCCTGTGAATTTTAAAAGAATTGAAGATCCGGATATGGATCAGAGCCAGGACTTTGGAGGTGTTAATCTAAGAGGCAATCGAATTATGGAAATGGATATGGATGTTGCAGCAGGAAAAATTAAATTGATAGATGGACGAATGACAACCAAAGAGGATAAAGATGTTTGTGTTATTTCAAAAGAACTGGCAAAATTAAACGGACTGCAAGTAGGCGACAGTCTACAGTTCAATCAGTGGGATGAGAAGGAGAATTCGAAAGTCTATAGTGCGAAGATTGTAGGAATCTATGAAGCGGTGCAGAAGTTGGAACCGGTTATGTCAGGAGATACCTATCGGTCAGAAAATACGATCTTTACCGATATGAATTTTCCGGAAAAACCATCTGGAGAAGAGGGAAATCCGCTGTTCCGATATGCGATTTTTAAAGTAGCCAATGTAGATCAATATGATGAGGTGAAAGAGAAAATTGAAAAAGTAGACATTGACTGGAAACGATATGATCTAATTGATAGTAATGGAAATATTCAGAGTATGGCTGAAAATTTTAATAATATGAAGCAGTTAAGTGAAATGCTGTTAATCGTAGTTTCAGCAGCAAGTTTTATCATATTAAGTCTGATTTTTTTATTCTGGATGAAGAACCGTACACAGGAAATTGGCATTTTTATGGCGTTAGGAGAAAGCAAGAAGAAAATTTGGAGTCAATTTCTTTGGGAAGCTATGCTGATTGGAGTTTTGGGATTAGTATTGTCATTTATGATATCGCCTGCACTTTCCAAAATGACAGCATCTTATATGGCACAGCAATCCCAGAGTCAGGCAGAAGAGCAGAAAGAAGCAACGGAAAATCAGGTATTTGCAGACGGATATACCGCACCGGATTTGAAATTACAGAACATAGAAATAGAAGTTACGCCAGATATGTTGATAAAAGATACAATTGCAATCGGTGGATTGCTATTCATTTCAGTTTCAGTAGCAGGGATTATGATCATGAGGAAAAAACCAAAAGAAATTTTATCAGAAATGAGTTGATATATTTTGGAAAAAATGTTAGGAGGAAAGAGAATTGAAAGCAAAAGAACACCTGAAAAAGATTAAAGAGATCATTGACGTAGAGCGAGGATACAGTCTGGGGACTGTTTTCACTACCAGAAACAAACAGTATATGTATGATACAGGAACCGGAAAAGTGTTTGAGTGCGGGGCAAATGAATACCAGATATTAAAAAGCCTGTTTGAACAGACAAGCCTTCCGGAGAAAGTGGAAGGATCTTCTGAAGAAGAACTGGAGGCTGCATACAGAAATATCTGGGAGATGATAGAAACAGAGCATATCCTGCAGATTTCACCGGATTTAAAGTTTGTAAAGGAAACAGACGAAACATTAAGGGATTTGCTACGGTATGATCTGCGGCAGGTTATCCTGGAGCTGACAGAACAGTGTAATATGAGATGCCGGTATTGTATTTATAATGAACATAATGAAGGATACCGGAATTTTTCGCCAAAAGCTATGACCTGGGAAGTGGCCAAACGTGCTGTGGAGTATGCAAGGGATAACAGCGGAGATAAAGTGGCAGTATCCTTTTATGGCGGAGAACCGCTGGTGCAGTTTGAACTGATGAAAAAGACAATAGATTACAGCCGACAGATTATAAAAGGAAAAGAACTGACCTTTTCTTTCTCTACCAACCTGACACTGGTAACACCGGAAATCGCAGCGTATGTGGCCGGAGTGGAAGGAATGAGTGTTCTGGCAAGTATAGATGGACCAGAAGGAATCCACGATGCGTACAGAGTGATGAGTGGAGGAAAAGGAAGTTTTGAGAAAGCAATACAGGGATTAAAATATTTGGTAGAAGCTTTTGGAGAGAGGGCAAAGGAAAGTATTGTAATCAATACAGTGGTCTGCCCGCCGTTCAGTGCAAAGAAACTGGATGCGATTAAGGAGTTTTTTGAAGGTCTGAGCTGGCTGCCAAAAGAAATGGTGAAAAAGTGTGATTATGTAGAATACGGAAGTGTAAGAGAAGAAGATATTTCCATGGAGTATGCAGGGGATGGGGAGTTTGTCGGGGAAGAATTGGACGGCTTTACATTAGATGCCATTGAAGGCTGGGCACTGACAAGGGATTTAGAAGAGCAGGATCCCAAAAGTTATGTGGCAGGGATTGTAACGGATAAACTGGTACGGATACATAACCGAAGACAGACACAGGAACCGTGCAAGGACCTCAGAAGAAACGGCTGCTGTATTCCTGGGAACCGGAGAGTATATGTGAAGACAGATGGAAAATTCCTTTTGTGCGAAAAAACTGGAGATGCACCGGATATAGGAAATGTGTTTGAAGGGGCAGATCTGGAAAGGATAAAGAAATATTATATCGAAGAATACGATGAGAAATCCATCACGAGATGCAATGAATGTTGGGCGAGAAACCTGTGCGGACTTTGTTATGCAGCATGTTATGAAGCAGAAGGAATTGATATGGAGAGGAAAGAAAAAGTCTGCGGTGCTCACAGGTATGCCACAAAAGGAGAACTGATTTCGTATTACAGCATTTTGGAAGAGAAGCCGGAAGTGATCGAAGAGATAGATGCGGTACCGTATTATTAAGGAAAGATTTTAGATTATCAAAGATAATTTAAAATAGAAAAAATCAGACGGAAAGGAGGCGGCTGGTATGAGAAAAATCGTAGCAGGAAAGTTACAGACAAGAGCAAACTTTGAAGGCAGCAAAGGTGGATGTAAATGCAGTGGCGGTGCAGTAGTAGAAAACTCTCATAATGCAGGACCGGCGTATTGCGTGGGATACTGTGGAAACAACGGAGTGGTAACAAGAAATGCGAATGCGAATCTTGCAAGAACAAAATAATAGGAGGTATTGGACTATGAAATTAGTAGAAACAAAAACAACAAAAACAGGAACGAACTTTGAAGGGAATAGAGCTGGATGTATTTGCAATGGCACTGTAGCAGTAGCAAATTCTCATAATGCAGGACCAGCATATTGTGTTGGGTATTGCGGAAATAGTGGAGTAGTAACAAGAAATGCGAATGCAAATGTCGCAAAAACAGCATAAAGATTGTATTTTAAACAGAATTTATTAGTCTGGATAATAGACAAAATAATCTGTTTAATGCCTAAATAAATTCTGGAAAAACAGACATGTGAACAGAGTTAAAAGGCTTAATACTATGTTATAAGAATAGAAGGAGATTGTCCAGTAGGTGCGGTCTCCTTTTACAAAAGCAAGTGGAGTGAAGTTTATGAAAAGATTAATGATGTTAATCAAAAAAAGTAAAGAATTCTTTTTGATAATAAGCAGAGTAGTTCGATTATTATGGAATAGCTCGAAGTCCAATTTTATTAAAACAATCATAGTAAGTGTTATTTCAGGTATTACGATTCCATTTACTTTGGTTATTTGGAAATATCTTATTGACGATATGAGTCGCTCCATTGTTTCAGGAAGCATTGCACCAGTTTTATTTTGGTTAATCCTTTATTTTATATTAAATTATTTGCAGAGTGTGCTGATGAGAATAAAAGATTATCAACAGAACATTTTATCAAGTTACTTAAATCGTTATACAAGCGATTTGATTTTGAAAAAGGTAAAAGATACAGATTTAAAGTATTTTGACAGTTCAACAATTTATGACAAAATTAGAAAAGTCAATGAAGAATCGACAGGGAGATCTATCAGTCTATTAGCCACATTAACAAGTTTTATTCAAAGTTTTAGCAGTTTAATTGGAACCATTACAGTTTTAGCCAGTCTTAATATTGGAATTATGTTTTTGTGTATTTTTATCTGCATACCAACGCTAATTGTTAGTATGAAGATGGCAGTTACACAATATGAAATTTATACAAAGCGGTTCGAGGGATTACGTTTTATAGCATATTTGAAGGATATTGTGACTGCTTATGAAAACATAAAAGAGATGAAAATTTATCATGTACATGACTTCTTTCGGGGACATATTATTAAACAATATGATGGATATATTAAAGAAGATAAAAAAATTAGAAGTAGTTTCTGCAAAAAACTGTCTCTGACAGATTTGGTAGAAGAGGCTGCAATCTTAATTTTTAAAATATACATTACTTTAAAGGTTATTTTAGAGAAAAGAACTATTGGAGACTTTTCTCTTTACATAAATTCAATTGATAATTTTAGGGGGTCAGCTACGACAATACTAAATACAATAGTTACAATTTTTGAAGATGGTCTTTATATACAAAATCTATTTGAATTTTTAGATATGAAAACAACAGAAAAGAAAAGAGAGTTATTATCATTCAACAAAGATTTTCAAAAGATTGAATTTAAAAATGTGTGGTTCAGATATCCTGAATCAGAGAAATATATATTAAAAGGTGTTTCTTTCACGATAGATGCTAAACACTGCTATTCTATTGTAGGATTAAATGGATCTGGTAAGACTACCATTATTAAGTTGTTGTTAAAATTATATGTTCCAGATAAGGGCGAAATTAGAATTGATGGAATTAATATATGTGATATTGATACAGAATCATATCAAACGATGGTTGGGGCAGTATTTCAAGATTTTGTGAAATATCCATTGACAGTTAGAGAGAATATCGGATGCGGAAATATAGAAGAAATGGAAAATCTTAATCGGATTTACTGTGCAGCAGAAAAATCAGGAGCAGTAAAATTTATTCCATCATTACCGGAACAGTATGACACACAGTTACATAGAGAATGGAGTGGAGGAATTCAATTATCTCTTGGACAATGGCAAAAAATTGCAATCAGCAGAATTTTTATGAAAGATTTTCCACTTGTAGTATTAGATGAACCAACAGCTTCATTGGATCCTAATGCGGAATATGAGATTTATAAACAGTTTAGGGAGTTAATGGAAGGAAGGACGAGTATATTAATTGCGCATAGGTTTTCTACAGTAAAATTGGCAGATGAAATATTAGTCTTACAGGATGGAAAAATCATAGAGAAAGGAAATCATACAGAATTGATAAAATTAGATGGGGAATATGCAAAACTTTATAGTATGCAAGCAGAGGCCTATAGAGAGGAGTAATTATGCCACAAGAGAATAGTTTTTTTTCAAAATGTAAAAATCAAATAACGAAATGCGTGTGTCCACTGGAAAATCTTCAAGGAATGAATTATATAGCATTAACAATAAATGTGGGTTCTTCTTCAGAAAATGCAAAAAATGCAGGAATTGCACATTTCTTAGAACATATGCAAATGAATTTTTTTGATAAAAATGAGGAGAGATATCTTTGTTCAGCCTATACAGATTTTTATTCAACAACCTATTATTTTGATGTAAAGGATACAGCATTAGAGTGCGTAATAGACATTATACAGAATATTTTAAAAGGGAAGTATTTAGAAATGAAAGATATTGAGGAGGTACGAGCAGATATTCTGGATGAATATAAAGCGTATGAAGTGAAAAATAGAAATTCAGATTTCCGTATATTATTAAATGGAACCGATTATGAAAGTCATTTATCCATAGGAAATCAAAAGACTATTTGTTCTATATCAGAAAATGAAATCAAAGCATTTTTCAAAAAATTCTATTTTCTAGAAAATATGTGTATTATTTGGATTACATCAACGCAAACGTTGGAGACCATCGGAGACGAGTGGATTGCAAATCTTAAGGGAGAGCACGGAAAGATTGAAGAAAATATTTTGCCTTATACAGAAACAGATGGCTATGCTATCAAAAATCGACAGGATAATGGTACATCATACTATTTATATAGGGAAAGAAATTCGGACAGTGAGTCGATAAATGAAGATTTACTTTATGTAATACAAGAATTTTTAAAAGCGAATATGGGTAAGGTTGATGTGGAAAAGATATTTTTATCTGCTAAGCAAGAATTTATTAAAATAACGATAGAAGATATATTAGAATGGAAAGATATTTGTAGAGAAATAGAAAATTTAGCAGTAACGGAGATAGAAAAGAGATATTGGGAATTTTTGAAGGAAGAACCGATAGGTTACAATTGTAATTCTCTAAGAGAATATTTTATAAATGCTTTTACTTTTGGGGATATGATTGTAAAAGAAGAAAGAAACATTCAAAAAGATATTTGTGAGATTAAGAAATTGTTTGCCAAGGAGAATTCGATAAAAATTCTAATGAAATAGGTATCTACACAAAAAATACACAGAAAAGACGGAAAAACCATACGAAAAATTTATATACTATACATTGTAGAAAGAAATAAGTATTTTAAATCATTTTTTTTAAGATTTAAAATAAATAGTAGCATAGAAAGGAGGAACAAAACATGAGATTAGTACAGTCTAAAAGAATTGCAACAGGCTTCAACTTTGAAGGAAGTAAAGCAGGCTGTGTTTGCAGCGGAACTGTAGCAGTTGCAAACTCTCATAATGCAGGACCAGCATATTGTGTTGGGTATTGTGGAAACAATGGTGAAGTAACCAGAAATGCAAATTATAATATTGCAAGAAAATCTTAAGGAGGAATAGATTATGAAATTAGTAACATCAAAAACAATGAAAACAGGAACTAATTTTGAAGGAAACAAAGCAGGATGTATCTGCAGTGGCTCTGTGGCAGTGGCAAATTCTCATAATGCAGGACCAGCATATTGTGTTGGGTATTGTGGCAATAATGGAGCAGTAACCCGCAATGCAAATGCTAATCTGGCACGAACAGCGTAGAGATGTCTTTACATACTACTGTCAAAAAGGTCCTATTCTATGTATTTAATGGAAGTATACAGAATAGAACCTAAATATGAATGATTAAATTCACTAGAAACAGAATAATAGAAAATAAGGAGGCTGTCAAGTCTTCTTATTTTTTTACTCAAAAAGAGTTGTTTAGATAAACGGAAAGAGAAGATTGAGAAAAGAAATAATTTTTGAAAAAACAATAAAAAAATATAATAAATCCTCTTTTTTTGAAACCTGAATTGTACAACTTACGTATTGATACAAAAACAAAATCAGGATTCTTACGAATGAAGGAAAGAACGTTATTAAAACAACTACAGAGAAAAAACGAAAAGGCTTTAGAAGAGATTATGAAGAAATATGGTGCATATGTTACTACGATTTCAAAAGAAATACTTGCCGGAAAAGGTACGAAAGAAGATGTGGAAGAAGTAGTATCAGATGTGTTTATTTCTTTATGGAATACTGCTGAAAGAATTGATTATGAAAAATACACCAGTATTAAGGCCTATATAGGTATGATTGCAAGGAATAAGGCAAAAGATAAGATACGTGCAATTAAAAGTTGGAATCTGGAACTTTATGATGATGTGCTTCTAATTGATAACCAGGCAGAAAGACTCATGGAGCAAAAGGAGCAGCAGAGGATCATTCAGAAACTTCTTCAGCAATTGAAGCCGATGGATCGGGAAATCTTTCTTTTATATTATTACAGATATTTTAAAATAGAAGAAATCGCAGTACAACTTAATATGAATCCGCAGACCATAAAGACAAGACTTCGAAGAGGCAGGAAAACTTTACGTAATGCTTTGCGTGAGGAGGGATATACTGTTTATGAAAATAAAGATTAGTGAGATGCTGGATAATTCAGTTGAAATTTTAACAAAGGAAAAAGCGGACATAGATAATCTTAAAGATATTCAGGATATGGTATATAAAAAGATCATTCGTCAAAAAAAACATTCATATTTTTTAAAACCAGTGGCAGCAGTTGGTACAATCTGTTTGGTAACAGGCAGCATTGTTCTGGCAAAAACCCTTTTGGCTCCAGGTGGGAAAGTTGAAAAAGCAGAAAACTTGGAAAAGGAACATACACTTTATGAATCAGATACAGAAGAAGGGAAGATAGTAGTTGATATTCAAACAGAATTGCTTGATAAAGCTTATCTATATCAAAATGATATTCCTATTGCGAAACATATTTTAGAAATACAGACTGATTTTTATGGAAATAATCAGCAAATATATGTAGAAAATGGTACAATGCTGATTTTACAGGATCACGGTAAGGGGATTTTTTTGGAGGAGGATGAAAAAGCTAAAATAAGTGTTAGTCAGGAAAATATGGAGAAACAACCTAGCCATACATTTGAAATAGGATATATTGAAAACGGAAAGCCGTTTAAATTGGACACCGTTGCGGTAGAACAGTATGAAGTTTGGGTGGAAGGAGGAGATCAAAAAGAATATTTTCCGTATTTTAAAAATATATCTAGTGATCGAATTATTCTTAATTATCAAATAGCAAAGGAGAGTGGAGAAAATGAAGAAAATAAAAAAAGTGGTAGTGATGTTGGCTCTTTTGGGTATGACAACAAGTAGTATTTCTGCACAGGCGGCGGAATCGCAATCAAACAATACGTATCAGCAAAATGAAAGAATGGGGATTTCAAGTACAACATTGAGTGCAGGAGAAACCATCAATATTATTGATAACGATGGAATGGCATTTTATGTTCCGGGTGGGGCTAAGATAAGTTTTTACATTAGTTTGAAAACATCAGGAAGTGTTGAAATGGGATATAAAAATTCAAAGGGTGTCAAGACAAAGACGTATAGTGGAACCGGAAAAAGCCATAGCACTACTTTCACAATCGGAAGCACGGGATATTATAAATTTTATATAACCAATAAATCTTCTGGTACAATTACCATTACAGGAGGGAGCTTAAATTTTTAAATGAGAATAAAGAAAAAAATATGGATGATCATAAAATGGATTTTAGTTGTTATAATTTTGATTTTTTTACTGGGAGTTGTATGGAATGCAATTTGTAAGAAAGTAGATGAACGAAAAATGCAGAATGCATATGGTGACAGTGTACAAGTAAATGGTAAAAATATGGTTGTAGAGATTGTGGGAGAAAATCATGATGGACCACCAATCATATTGCTGCCAGGTTTAGGAGAACCGTCTCCTATTTTAGAATTTAGACCATTAGCAAGTGAGTTATCTAAAAAATATGAAGTGATTACGATTGAGCCGTTTGGATATGGATTATCCGATAGCACAAAGCGTAAGCGGACGATTGAGAATATTGTAGAAGAACTTCATGAATGCGTAAAGAACTTAGGCGAAGAGGAATATTATCTTATGGGGCATTCCATATCTGGGTTATATACTTTATATTGGAGCCAGATATACCCGGACGAAATCAAAGGAATCATAGGAATTGATCCATCCGTTCCCAAAATGACAAGTAAAGAAAACAATCCTTTCCCAATCAGTGTGCAGTTACTCAATCAAATATCTGCATATACTCAGAAGATAGCCAATATAAGCGGAATTACAAGGCTGCTTTCCATGAATGATCCAAAGAAAGTTGTGTATGCAGATTTTCAGTATCCATATTCAGAGAAGGAATGGGAAGTTTTCAGTATGTTAACATTAGATAAAGGTTATAACTCAACAGTTATGGCAGAAATGAAAAATCTTGAAAAGAGTATGGAAGCAGTAGAAAATATGAAGATTCCAAAAGAAATACCAATACTGCAGTTTGTTTCAAAAGAGAATTGCAGAACTATGCCGCAGTGGGAACAGCTACATAGGGATATTATAGCAGATAAAGAAAATGGAGAAGTGATTTTACTAGAAGGATCTCATTATTTACATTTTGAACAAAGATCGGCTATTGTCCAAAAAACGATACAGTGGATAGAAAATAGGTAAATATTCTGATTTTTATAGAAATAATTGTTCAAATGGTTCCGTATGTTTGCAATGCACTGTATATCGTGATAGAATAATAAAAAAATAAAGGAGTGGTGTTTGAAAATGGAATCTACGTGTAAGCCTAAAATTGTTTCATCGTTATTGAGAGAGTCCGGAAAGGGAAAACTTGATTTTTCACATCCCTTTCAGCGAAAAGAAGGACAATGGACCAGATATATGGAATCATTGGAAGTGGATTCTCTGCTAAGAGGATATTCTATTAATTTGGTATATGTTTGGAAGAAAGACAACAAAAACTATGTGATAGAGGGCAAGCAGAGAATTACTACATTGCAGAAATATAAAGGGGATAAATTCCCACTTTCTAAAAAACTTGATCCGGTTATAGTTGATGGAGAAACATATGAAATTGCAGGGAAAAGATTTTCTCAATTAGATGAAGTTGTACAAGATAAACTGTTGAATTCAGAAGTTCTGATTTTTGAAATGTGGGATTGTACGGAAAAAGAAGTAAGAGATATGTTTGTGCGTCTGAACAGTGGAAAGCGTTTAAATGGAGCCCAGATCCTGACAGGTCTTTTAAATATTGATGTGAGTACAGAACTTTATAAAATTATGGAGCATCCATTTTGGGCAAAGACAGGAATTACAAAAGGTGATATTAAGTCAGATAATATGCGCAAAGTGGCCTGCCAGATTTTGATGCTTATTTCCGGATATGAATATACTGCTTTTGATCAGAAAAATATTGAAAAATATGTTGAAGTATTGAATAGCGATTCAAAGGAAAGCATACATCTCATTGGACATGCATTAGACGTACTTGATAAGTTAGACGAAAAGGTTACAGATAAAATTGATAAGATGAAAAAGCTGTCCATTCCAATGGTAGTTGCAGCAATGGATATGGTGTACGGAGACGAAGCAAAAGAAGATGCGTATCTGTTATGGGTGAAAGAGTTTTTTGATAATTATGATAAACAGGAAAAATACCTGGAATATTGCGGAAGAAGTACAGATAAAGGCGAAAATGTAAGAGGACGTTGGGAAATTTTTTCACAGGCAGTAACAGAGTAAGAATGATCATGCCCCATGAGATTTCTTTTATTAAAATTCATATATCTAAATATAGTACGCAAATATTGACACATGCTATATATTGTGGTAAAGTGAAAATGAATTAACATTTATACTCATGTAAGTGAAAGATGAGTACAAAATTTTTTTCCGATACAGAATCGGAAGCAAGTTTTGAAACAGGTGGCTGTTTCGGCAAGAAATAAAGAGTTATCAGGCATTTAGAATGAAGATATTCTAGGTGCCTTTTTTTATTTCAATTAAATAAAAAGGAGGATAGTATTACGCCACAAAAGAAAGAAGAATAGGAGGAAAATCATGAACCAAGAGTATTTAAAAGGAATCCACAGTGAGATGTGCAGCAGAGAGGCAATTATTTTTCAGGCTACGGAAAATAACATTATCAGTTTCCTGAAGAACAGTTTATTTGCAGAACGTTCTGAAATCAGGACACTGGACGGAAAACGGTTTTTAACGACGATAAAAGGAAAATGGATCGATATCTGTCCTGATAGAATTTATCTGGAAGAAAAGTTAAAACCGCTGATTTTAGCTGTGAAGGAAGGGCGAAAAATGCTACTTCCATTAAAACAGATCAAGGTAGAACAATTAGAAGGATATCGTCCGCCGATACCGGATTGGAACTATTTTTTCTGGCTAGGGTGCAGTGATGAAGAATACGAGAACTTCAGAAAGCAGCAGAAACCAAAAACAGTTATGTATGAGGCTTTCGGAGAGAAATTTCCAATACAGTTAAAGGTGGATAAGTATTCAATTACTGGAAATCTGGCGATTGAGATGGTGAACTGGAAACACAGGTATCCGTCATCATGGGCTGCTTTGACAGTTGATTTGAATGAGGTGTGTGAAAAAGATTGTTCTTATGTTGATACAAACCATCATGGAAGAAAAATATTGTCATGGATTATAGAAAATGGATTAGGGGAACTGACAGGACAAAGAAATAGGAGTGGATACTGTACTTATGAGAAAATACGTTTTTATCCGGAAAAATTAAAGGATTGTGATCCCGAAGGTTACCAGAGATATAAAATAAAATTTGAAGAAACATAAAAAGGCTGCATAGTAGAGATGTTATCAGAGAACAGGAGGAATCAGGATGAGAAACTATCAAGATGAACAGAATAAAAATTATGAGAATACAAAACAAATGTTTGAAGCGTGTCGAAAAGATATAGGCGATTCTAAAAAAGCGAGAAGAACCATGCCAATAGTTGATGATGAGATTTGCTTTGCAGATATTCCGGAAAATGGAGTGTGTATTACGTCACAATTTGAAAATGGGCTTTGCGGAGAGATTATCTGGTGCCGAAGTGGAGAAGATGTTTATATGCTGCACAGCAGTATCCGTCTGGCAGATCATACTGTCTGGCTTCAGATGGACAAGAAAGGTAACAGCGAGGCACTGCATTTAAAACTGCTTTCAAAAGAAGGAAATGAAAAGGTACAGCAAGATGAGTTTCAGGGGCTTTATATTTCACCGCGTATGCAGGTGAAACGGTTTTATGAATATTGTTTCTGGCCAAATTACATAAGAGGCAAAAGACCGGCACAAGAGAACAGCCTGAACTTATATGAAATTTTAAAAAGAATTGTGAAATGCATTGGTTCTGATTTTCAGTATGATTTGGAAACAATGCGGATTTAGGATGTGACATTTAGAATGAAAATTCCAAGTGTCTTTTTTTGTACCTATTTGGCAGGAAAGAATTTTCCTGCCAGAATTTAAAGAAGGAGACCAATTATGAACGAACTTATTATGACAGGATATGTTGCTACAGAGCCTGAAATCAATGAATTTAAGAGAAAACGGCGCAGGAATAAGAAAACACCTCAATATGGTCTGGCTGCGAATTTTCGTATTTCTGTAAAGCGTTCTTTTAAGAAAAAAGATGGGAAAAAATATGACTATTTTTCCTGTTCAGCTTTTGATAAATCCGCTGAATATATTGAAGAGTACATTGAAGAAGGCGATTATATTGGAATACATGGAACACTTTTAAATGACAATTACGAAAATGACGATGGAGATATGGTGTATAAGGATAAGATTACAGTGCTCCGGATTGAACTGCTTAGAAAACGAAATGACGAAGAGGAAGGATATGATTACGAGGAAGAGTCAGAGGACAACGATTATGATGATGAAGAATATGAAGAAGACGACTACGAGAATGACTATGAAGATGATGAGTATGAAGAAGAGGAATTGGAGGAAGAAGAGTACGAAGAGGAAGAAAAAGGATATCGTAGAAGTGTAAGAAAACCCAATAGAAATACGACAACCTCGTATAAGAGAAGCAGCAGGCAAAAGAAAACAGCGCCTAAAAAAAGATCTGAGCAGAGAAAAAGAGCGAAAGAAAATTTAGAAAGAAGGAAGCGACAAGGAAAGAGAAGTGCACCGGAGCGAAAACGCGGTGATAGTAGAAAACGTAACCTGGTAGATGAAGAATTTGAGCGTGTACAGGAATCAGAGTATAACAATTATGGATTTGACTAAAAATAGAAGCATTTTTAACAGAAAGGAACTTGTACTGTTATGAGTAGTAAATGGAAATACTTTGTCAAAAAGTATCAAAATTTTTGTATTGCTTCGGGGATTGTAGGATTTCTGTTAGCCCCATTTTTATGGCCGTTTTTCCTCGCAATTCTGGTGAATACCTTGTCCCTGACAGTACCAGTTCTGCTGGTGTACTTGGTGATTCGCCAGCTGAAAAAGAGGCCAGAAGGAGCAGAAAAAGAAACATTTAAAGAGGTAGCTGAAAATAGGAAAGAAAAAGCAGAGGTACCTGAAGAACAGTCTTTGAAAAGGGCGGCTCCGGTTGTGAAAGCGCCCAAACAGGAACAGACGGTGAAAAAGAAAATGGAAAAAGAACGGAGCCCAAGTGTTTCCGAAGAATTGAATGAAGCAGAGAAAGTAGCAAGAAACTGGTATATCATGGAAGGAAGAGAAAAATTTCATCATATTTCCATGAAGCTGGCATCAGAAGGAGTCAATTCTTTTTCCATAGGAAAAGACGGGTTGTGCAGTATCCGAACCGAAAAAGGGTTTCGCAGAGTTGCAGCAATTCGGGATTTTCCAGCTCAAAAAATGTTGGTCATCAAAAAAGAACTGGAAAAAGAAGGGATTTACTATGTAAAACTTTCTGGACGCTATATGTGGGTTACAAGGAGGGAATAGCTTGTTAGAGTGTAGATACGCTTCTTCCATCTATTATAATCAGGAAAACGGATATACTGTGGCGGTATATGAAACAGAAGATGAAATTCCAGAAGGGAAGAAGGAGATTGGGAAACAGCAGTTTATAGCAGTTGGCTGCGAACTGCCAAGAAATGAAGGGTTGGATATATCCTTAAAAGGACAATGGAAAGAATCAGAACGGTATGGAAAACAGTACCATGTGGCTTCTTTTGAGATTCAGATGCCAACAACGGGAGAAGGGGTGAAAGCGTACCTTTCTTCCGGATTGATCAAAGGGGTTGGACCTATTATCGCAGAAAGGATTGTAGACCGGTTCGGGAAAAATACCTTCTATGTCTTTGAACAATGTCCAGAACGTTTGCTTGAAATTCCAGGAATTACACAAAGAAAGCTGGATAGTATTTTAGAGGGGTACCATAAAAGCGAAAATATCCGTCAGCTTTCTCTTTTTTTATCTTCTGCGGGTGTAACACCAAAGAAAATAGAAAAAATTCAGGAACATTTTGGACACAAGGCAGTCAGCATTATCAAAAAAGATCCCTTTCGTTTGTGTGAAATGGAAGGTTTTGGATTTAAAACGGTTGATCCGATAGCCAGGAAGGTCAAACATTTTCAGGCAGATAATCCTTTACGGATAAAAGCAGCTATATTATATGTTTTAAAAGAAGCAGAAGGGGAAGGGCATCTCTATTTAGAGGTGCCTGAAATTTTGACAAGAACAAAATCATTATTGTTTCGAGGAGATAAAAGAGGTCATGTCACAGAACGGAAAATACGTGATGCAGGGAATTCGCTTATTAAAGATGACAAGGAACTTGTCTGCAGCTATACGAAAATTTATTCTAAGAAAAATTATGAGTCGGAACAAAAAGCTGTTATACAACTTGCGGCGCTCAGCCGATATCCGATAAAAAGATATGATGTAGAAAAATGGATTTCCGGTTTGGAATCGAAAGAAAACATACAATTAGCGGAAAAGCAAAGAAAAGGGATTGAAATGGTTTTTCAAAATCCAGTTTCCATTATAACAGGAGGACCTGGAAGTGGTAAAACAACCCTGCTGCGTTTTATTGTTATGATACAGGAAAAATTGAATATGGATAGTATGATTTTACTGGCGGCCCCTACCGGAAGGGCAAGACAGAGAATGTATGAGGCAACGGGGTATCCGGCACTGACGATACATAAAAGTATCGGGTTTACAGGAGCAGAAGGGGAAGAGGCATGGAATGCTGGAGAGATGCTTTGTGATGATTTGATTATCATTGACGAGTGCAGTATGGTAGATATGCATCTGTTTACCAGCCTGATGATGAAAATAAAGGCTGGAAGCCGGATCGTTTTTGTAGGAGATAAAGATCAACTGGAATCAGTAGGTCCTGGCAATGTGTTTAAAGAACTCATTGATTCCGGAGTCATTCCGGTTACTGTTTTAGAGCAATGTTTCCGGCAGGAAAACCCTACTATTTTGGAGAATGCGATAAAAATCAACTGTGGGAAACAAAATCTGGTATATGATGACAGTTTTTCTTTTGTAACAGCACATGATGATGAAGAAGCTGCGAAAAAGATTGTGAAAATTTTTGATACGGAGTGGAATCAACAAGGGAAAAATGTAAATGCAGTTCAGGTATTAACACCTTTAAGGGAGGATACAAAGGTAAGTGCCAATGCCTTGAATATAAAAATCAAAGACAGGATCAATCCATACCAGAGAGGACAGCAGGAAATCAAAAGTGGAAACAAAATTTTTCGGATACAGGATAAAGTGATGCAAACGAAAAATGAAGATGAAATTTCCAATGGAGATATCGGGATTGTACGAAAAATAGGAAAGATGAATGGCAAGAAATACATGGAAGTGGATTTTGGAGAAGAAAGGGTTATGCGATACCAGGAAGGAGAATCTTGGAACCTTGTTCATGCGTATGCAATTACTGCCCATAAGGGACAAGGATCAGAATATCCAGTAGTCATCATTCCAGTTTTGTCATGCTTTCGGCGGCATACTTTGAAGAGAAATCTATATTATACTGCGATTACAAGGGCAAAAAGAAGAGTCATTCTTGTTGGAAGCAAACAGGCATTTTCCCAGGCAATACGGGCAGGAAGATCGAAAAAAAGAAATACGTTATTATCCTATCGGTTAAAAAAAGCATTTGCGGAATTTTTGGATAAGAATGAAGCGGCGTAAGAAAATAACAGGAAACTATTTGTAAAATTAAGAATAGTTATGATAGGGAAGGAAAAATAAACAGTCCTTCCTTATTATACTGATTATATGGAAGAATGATACAGTGAGAAAAATGTCAAAATTCTTGAATAAAAAGAAAATATTCATGTATAATAGTGTTAAGAATAGCAACAATATTGTTGACATGCAATGGTTGGTTTGTTAAAATTATAAACAGATATTTAGGAGGGTAAGCATGAAAGAATTTAATGGAGAAAAGTTTTGCAAGGATATTATTGAATTAAGAGGAACAGATTCACAATCAGCATTTGCAGAGAAACTAGGGATTAATAGATCAACATTGTCTTTGTTGGAAAACGGGAAACAGATTCCAACACTTGAACTTTTTAACAAATTGTGTACTTTGGCGTCAAAAAGTACGGAGGAATATTTTAAAGAAACAACAAAGGATTCCTTAGTATATTTAATGGGAAGTCTTGATGAGGCTGATAAGGTGAAAATTGAAGAGATGTCTGAACGCATTCGCATTAAGGAGAAATATGAGAGGTTAGCGAAAAGGAGTAGTTATGTCGGATATTAATTATAAAGAATTATTTGAACACTATTACCAGAAGGATTATGATTTCAATACATCTTCTTTGTCAGCGGAGCAAATTAAAGATATTAAGCAGACAGCACGGCAGATGAGGGTGGACTATGCATTAGCGCCAATGGGAACTAGTATCTTCAACTGGATATTAAACCAGAATAGTAACATAAGATTTGAATTGGTGCCATTTGATTCTGAAAATATTGATGGTATGCTTTATGTGCCAACAACTGGAAAGGATTGTGCATATATCATATTGAATGTAAATAAGCCATTGATTAATCAGATTTTTACGGCTGCTCATGAATTTTATCATTATATCAAAGATTATAAAAAATTTAGAGAAACGCCGTATATCTGTGATTTTAATAAGCTGAAAGATATAAATGAGATGTGTGCAAGCCGGTTTGCGGCAGAACTATTATTGCCAGAAGAAGCACTGCTAAGAGAAATCAAAGATTATTTGGTGAATATGAAAATTCCAGATACCAGTAAAATGACCTTTCATCAGTATGCGACTTTGATGATTTTTTTAACAGTAAAATATCAAATGCCATTGAAAGCTGTGATTTACAGATTGGCAGAGGAAGGATACATTAAAAATATCGAAGAATATATTAAAAATTATGAATTCATAAAAAATGTGTTAAGGGAGATTGAGATATTTAAAAAACGTGTTGAAGAACTTTATAAAAAAGAAAATAATTATGTTCTTCCGTATAGTTCCACATATGTAGATATGGAAAGGGCCTTTTCTACAGGGAATGCATCAAGGGAAGAAATTCTGGAAGATGCTAAAAAACTTGAATTGGATATGAAATTAATTGATGATATTCTTGCGCAAGATACGGAAGAAGATGACGAAGAAACAGATGATGAGGAACTCTTTGCCTTGATTCGTGCAAAAAGGGGGTAACTACAGATGATAACACCATTGAAAAAAACTCCTTTGCATGATTTGTTGAATAAACCCGTTTTATTCGATGCTAATATTTTCATGGTGGGAATTGAAGATAGAATATCTAATAAGAATTGCTCTTTTGAAAATATGAAACAACTGTATATACAGCCACTTTTTGAGAGTTTCACAGATATTTATATCCATAATGAAGTATATAAAGAATTAGATGAGAATGCAAAAAAGATGGTTGATACATATATAGGGAAAAATGTTACAATCGTAAAAGAAGATGGAGTGTATGGAACAGATCCATTGTATACGACGATTTTTAACCATATTGCAGGGCATGAACTTGTGAATTATAAACGGGGAAATTCAAAAGACAGAGGGGAAGTATACAGTTTAGCTTATGCTGCATACCATAAGATGAACTATTTTTGTTCCAAGGAAATTATGGTGGATAATATTGCACACGAACTGAAGGATTTACAGGATATTGATATTATTACATTTGATATTATTGTTTTAGCAGCGTATATTTATTATGTACATAAAAACGATTTTTCAAATACTAAAGGATTAAAATCTATTTATAAAAGGTATTGTGCAGATGTTATCAAAAGGCACGGATTGCCGAAAACATTAAACGAATATATTAAGGCATCATTAGAGTATTTATAAAGCAGACTTTGACAAAAGAATGATATGCTTCAGGTATTTTAAAATTACTAGAAGTTTTGCTATCTTCGGATCGTGAAGTAAAGGAAAAGAAAGAGATATTACAGAATGATTTTTCAATTGAAATGACAAAGACATTAGAAAGTGAGGTGTCTATTATGTGTAATCTGAGTAAAGGCGTTGAAGAAAAAGGAATTCAAAAAGGAATTCTTCTTTCAATTAGAAACCTTATGGAAACAATGGGGTGGCCGGTAGAACAGGTAATGGAAGGACTGAAAATTCCTGAAGAAGAAAAAAGGAAATATTTAGATGAATTAAAAAAAGCGTAGGAGTACAAAATATATAAATTTGAAATAATGAGGTGAGCAGTGCTATTACTGTTCACCTCATTTGTGTATCCGACAGTTATACTGTTAAAAGGGGTGTTAAGGTTTGCTACATTGAGTTTGTGAAGATATGCGGGTTGGACAAACATGATTTTTATCTACAATGCCACCTAAATAATCGGTTCCCCAAGAACACATAGCGTCTAAGATAGGATACAAACTTTTTCCGAAATCAGTCAGGCTGTATTCAACTTTCGGCGGAACTACGGGATACACAACTCTATGAATCAGACCGTCATTTTCCAATTCCCGTAATTGCTGTGTGAGCATTTTAGGAGTGGCAGAGGTAACTAAACGGCTTAGTTCACTGAAACGTAGAGTTTTTCCTACAAGGTGCCATAGAATAATCGCTTTGTACTTACCGCCAATTAGGCTGATTGTGGCTTCCACGGGGCAACTAAATGTTTTCACAGGCATGAACCTCCAATTTCTTTAGTATCATTTTGGGTACTATATAACAAAAAAGTGCGTACTTGAATATAAGATAAATTCTGTTACAATCATAGCATACTTAGCTAGGTTTTACAAGAAAATGTGGAGCGCTCCGATGTAACTGATGAAAGAGAGAGGAATTGATTTTATGGATTTTTTGACATTAGCAAAACAGCGTTGTTCTGTTCGAAGATTTAAAAAGACAGAAGTAGAAGATGCAAAACTGGAAAAATTGCTTGAGGCAGCTCATGTTGCACCCACTGCAGCAAATCAGCAGTCCCAAAGGGTGTTGGTTGTTAAAAGTGAGGAAGGATTACGAAAGCTGTCAAAGGCTACAAATTCTCATGGTGCTCCATTGGCAATTATTGTATGTGGAGATCATGATAATGTTTTTGTAAGACCGTTCGATAGAAAGGATATGGTGGAAATTGATGCAACTATTGTTGCGGATCATATTGTAATGGAAGCTGAGGATTTAGGATTAAGCAGCTGCTGGATTACTTACTTTGAACCATCTATTGTGAAAAAGGAATTTAATATTCCAAGTAATCTTGAGCCGGTAGCCATTCTTTCTATTGGATATGCAGATGGTAAAAAAGCTTCTCCAGATCGTCATATGACAGAAAGAACACCTATTGATAAGATTACATTTTACGAACACTTTTAAGCATTCCTTAGGACTGAAAGGATAAAGCAATGGTTATTAAAAACAGTGAGATGAAAACACAAATTCGGCATGAACTGAAAGGTGGAAATGGAGATATTCACTTTTTGAATTATGCGGATTGTTCCGAGTTCAAAAATTGCAGATTATTATCTGAAATGACTATTCCGGTAAATGCAAGTATTGGGGAACATACCCATATTGCAGAAACAGAATACTATATTGTCCTTTCTGGAAAAGGATTAGTCGTAGATAATGGCAGTGAAAAGGTTGTTGAAGATGGTGATTTGATCGTAACTAATGATGGTGAAACACACGAAATAAAGAACATTGGTTCTACACCATTGAAGATTATCGCTATCATTGTGACATATTGACGAAAATAAAATCCCCCCCATAATTTTGTGCAAAGTCACCATGAATGGGAGTGGGGGGATTTTTTGGAGGAAAAATGAGCGAGAAAGAAAAAATGCTGGCAGGTCAGCTATATAATCATTATGACAAACAATTGACAATTGAACGAAAAGAAATTGCAGAAAAAGTTTATATATATAATAACACAAGAGATTTAGATAAACAGCAGGAACTATTATCAACAATGCTAGGAAAAGTTGGTAATAATGTAGAAATCAAAGTCCCGTTTATGTGTGATTATGGATATAACATTGAGATGGGGGAGAATGTGTTTATCAATTACAACTGTACAATGTTAGACTGCAATAAAATAAAAATTGGCAATAATGTATTAATAGTGCCTAATGTACAGTTCTATGCAGCGACACACCCTGTGGAATATCAAATACGATTGCAAGAACTTGAAATGGCCTATCCCATCATTATAGAAGACAATGTTTGGATAGGCGGAGGAACAATTATCTGTCCAGGGGTAAAAATTGGAAGGAATACAGTCATTGGTGCGGGGAGTGTTGTGGTAAAGGATATACCAGCAAATTGTGTGGCAGTAGGAAATCCATGTAGAGTTATAAAACATTTGGAGGAAGAAGTACATGAATGATAAAATCGAATTTTGCGGGTTAGGACATATAAATATTGTAGTAGATGATATTGATGAAGGAATTTCTTTTTATTCAACTGCTTTACAGGCAGTTCCATATCAAATTTTTAGGAATTTTAAAAATGCTGGATTTTCAAAAGCAGCAGGCTTTTTATCAAATGCTGATGATATAGAATTAAATATTGCTTTTCTGGATATTCCTAATACAGGTCTTACTTTAGAATTGATGCAGTATATTACACCTGAAACAAATAACAAGGTTGAAACAAATGAGGTTTTTACAGTTGCCGGAGTGAGACATGTTGCTTTAAAGGTTAATAATATAGAACAGGCTTTTCAGAAAGTATCCCAAATGTCAGGAATTGAGCTTATTAGTTCTTCAAAGGATTATCAGCCATATAAAATAGATACCATTCAGGATACAGATTTCAAGTTTTGTGATCCAATGTTGGAATGCGATATGACGAAAAAAAGAGAGGTAGTGGATTGTATCGGGAAAACAAAATATTTTTACTTTAGGGATAAATATGGAGTTCAGTGGGAATTTGAACAGGGACATACAGATGTTGGAAATGACAGATAAAATATTTTAAAGGAGAAATACCATGAGTTATAAGATGATTGTATTAGATCTAGACGATACGCTTTTGAAAAATGATGGAACTATTTCAGGCAAAACAAAGAAGACACTTAAAAAGGTCCAAGAAGATGGAATTAAAGTTGTATTGGCATCCGGAAGTCCAACATTTGCTATAGAACCAGTAGCAAATGCTTTGGAATTAGAAAAATATGGAGGATATATTATTTCCTATAATGGAGCAAGAATCATAGAGTGTAGGGATAAAAAAGAACTGTATGCAGCTAATATTACAAGAGAAGAGGTACAAAAACTGTATCAGATGAGTCAGGAAAAAGATGCTTACATACAAACCTACATTGGTGACAATATTATTGCTTCACAGCCAAATAAATTTACAGATATTGAGAAACAAATTACAGGTATGGAAATTATTGTTCCGAATGACTTTTCATCTTATGTGCAACAAGAAGTCGTGAAAGTGATTGTTTTACAAGAACCGGAAAAATTGAAAGAATTGGAAAAAAAGTGGAAACCTTTGATACAAAATAAATTGTATATGACTATTTCTAAACCATTTTTCTTAGAATTTATGAATTTGGAAGTAGATAAAGGAAAAAGTATTCTGAGACTGGGGAAAATGTTAGGCATTGATGCAGAAGAAATTATTGCAATAGGTGACAGTTATAATGACATTACAATGATCCAAGCAGCAGGATTGGGAGTTGCTATGGGAAATGCCGTGGAAGCGGTAAAGGAAATTGCAAATTATGTTACGGAGGATAATGAGCATGATGGTGTTGCAACTGTAGTAGAAAAATTTATTTGGGAAGAAGATTTTGCTTTGACCGCATAGGAGGGAAGACGATATGCAATATGAAATCGGACCAATCAGACCACCTTCTGAATCCCAAAGTCTGCTGATACGTGTTACAAGAGGGTGTCACTGGAATAAATGCAAATTTTGTGGCTTATATAAAAATTGTAAATTCTCTATGCGATCGCAGAAAGATATTTTAGGAGATATTAAAAAGGCTGGAGAAATTTATAAGAACAGAAGATTTACCTCATGCTTTTTACAGGACTCAGATGCATTCGTACTATCTACAAATAAACTGTTACCGATTGTAGAAGCAATTAAATCGGAGTTTCCAGAAATCAATTATATTACCAGCTATGCCAGGGCAGATAGTATTCTGAGAAAGAATTTATCGGAAATGAAAGAACTAAAAGATGCGGGATTAAACCATCTGTATTGTGGCATGGAATCTGGAAGTGATCATGTACTTAAACTGGTTAATAAAGGCAGTACGGGAGAGCAAATGAAGGAGGCTGGAATATTAGCGAAAGATGCAGGGATGATTTTATCAGAATTTATTTTATTGGGGTTAGGCGGAAAAAAATACTCGGATGAAAATGCAATTCAAACAGCAGAAGTTTTGAATTGTATAGAACCAGATTATATCCGTGTTCATGCAACTGCAGTTAAGCCAGAAACACCGTTAGGTGAAATGCTACATAATGGTGAATTTCTTTTGCAGTCGGAGGAGGAAATAGTGGCAGAACAAAGGCTGTTTTTGGAAAGACTGCGTAATATGAATAGTTATTATGTTAATGAACATATTGTTAATCTGCTATTAGAAGTTCGAGGAACTTTAAAAAATGAAAAAACAAAAATGTTGGATCAGATAGACTGTTATCTGAATATGTCTTCAGAGGACAAAGAAAATTTTGCGGTAGGAAGAAGAATAAATCAATATTTTTGTTTAGAGGATATGAAAATCGAATCACGAAAAAAGGCAGTTTCGGAATATATCCAAAAATTAAAGTCTAAAGGAGTAGATTTAGATATGGCATGTAACATACTGAGAGCTGAAATGATATAGGAGTAGGAGAATCGTAATAATTGAAGACAGTAAAACTACATTTTGAAAAACGTCTGTTATCAGGCGTTTTTCAAAATATAGTTTTGCACACAAGATTGCGTATAGTTGTAAAATTTACTATAATATCAGTTATTAAAGAGGGGAGCAAAAAGGAGGAATTCCATGAATAAGCGTATTGCAAAAAAGAATTAAAAAAAAGCTTTTAAAGAAATGGAAAGTAGTCGTGAAAATGGCGTTTCAGTTATTATAAAAACACAGGCATACGTAGATAAAAATGGAAAAGAATGCAATCCACTAGAAACACCAAATGCCAGATTTATCCAGTTAAAACGTCCTAGAATTCAATATATTTAGGAATACGGAGAAATAAGAATACTATCTATATTAGAGAATTTTTTGCATTGAAATCATCTATTTTCTTGTGGTTTCTTATATTTTGTATAAGGAATCGCTTCGTATGAAGAACAATATTTTCAAAAAGGAATAAATTTCTTATGCTCCTAAAACTGTTGTTGACAGTTTCTCTATCTAATGTTAGGATAAAGTTGTATTCATTTATGTACAAGCAAATTTGTGCAATGAATTTTTATTCTGCATGGCAGCAGAAGAGTTACTTTGGCATAGTCTGCAATAAAATATAGGAATAAGTTTAAGACAAGGTATAGAAAGACAAATACCTTGTCTTTTTTTGCGTGTAGGAAGGAGGAACATACCTAAAAATTGCAGACAGAAAGGAGAGAAAATGGCAGAGATAAAATTATTTGACACATGGACATTTCAGGAAGAAATGCCGGAACCATTCAGCCGGTTTTTACAAAAAGAAGGATTACGAAAAACCACTACCATGGTGGAATGTCTTTCCCAGTATAATCAGGGAAGACAGGCAACACTGCATCCCCCTACATTGAGGGCAATGCTCAATATTGCAGGGATTTATTTGAAACAAATAGAAGGAGCTCTTGGGTTTCAAAAAGGAAATTATGATTTGTTAAATTTCTATTGCATGGAATATGTAAAAGGAAAACGACGCTACGCATTGGTTTATAATCCGATCAGTGCAAAGATACGTGGTGTCTGTAAAACAGAGAAGCAAACATATGCAGCTCTGGATTCCGTTGAAAGAAACATCAGTGATGGAGAGGAGCTTTTGGCAATGCTTATTTATGTCAGTCTGGAAAAGAAAGAAGCATTATATAACCTGGAGTTTGCTCAGAATTTTATTTTATTCATGCAGCAGATGAAAGAAGGATGGAAAAATGCAAAACTTGCATTAAAAGCAGCTTTTCTTTGTTGTGATAACCTGTACCGGAGAGTCGAAAATGTACAGGATTTCAGCAATGAAGGAATTCCGTTGGAGAAAAGCCAGCTTGGAAAGAATGGTATGGAACAACTTTCCACACTTGCAATCGAAAGTGAACTGTATGCACCAAACGATGCGATAAAAGGTACATTTCGGATTTTTGGAGAAACGAAGAAAGTAAGAGAATGGACGTTAAAAGAATTACAGAAAATTTACAGACAGCACTGGCAGGTTTCTAAAGATTATCAAGACCGTATTCCACGGCTTCCAGAGGATATGAAAGTTGGGGAATATGCGCAGGATATCCTTTCTGCAATTGTAGAGTCTCCTTTCCGGAAATTTATGATCACCGGAAATGCAGGAACAGGAAAGACAACAGACGCACAGATGATTGCCCAGATTTTAGGAGTGCCTTATTTTGCTTTGAACTGTGGACCGGAAACCGATGAAAGTACACTGGTGGCAGGGATTTATCCAAATTTCAGGAAAAAGACCGAAGATAGCATGAAGTTTCCTTCTTTACAGGAATTTGTTACAGATCCGATGCAGGTATTAGAAGAAGTAGCCCATACAAGAAAAGAAGGGATTACCAAAAGCGAAGCCTTTCGGGAACTGTTAGATGCAGTGTATCAGTCCGGTTACCAGAAAGCAAAAAATGAAGGGGATTTTGTAATGCAGGAATCGGAAATCATAAAAGGCTGCCGAATGCCTTCAGTGATTGAAATTATGGAGGCTTCCCTTATTGTAGAGCCGGGGACACTTGGAAAACTTAACCGGTTATTAGATGACTCCAGGAAACTGGACCTTCTGTACGGGGAAGTCGTAGAACGACATCCAAATGCAATTATCATCATCACTACCAATCTGAATTATGTTGCAAATAGGGAATTTGATTTTTCCGTGGTATCCAGAATGAATAAGGTACAGCATCGCAAAGATTTAACAGAACAGCAGTTGGCAGAACGTGCAATGTTTCGGACAGGCTGCAAAGATATGGAAGTTTTAAAACAGATGGCAAAGGTAATGAAACGACTGGATGCAGTCGTAAAAGAAGAATTTGGAAAAGCCGGACTTTGCGGCTACCGGGAATATGAAAACTGGGTATATGAATATATGCGCACCCAAAATCTTGTAAAGGCTGCAGAAGATACGGTATTATCCAAGCTTGCATCCGATGAAGAAGATAGGGATATGCTCCGGCAGGTATGTATGGAGATTTATGTAGAGCAAGGGAAGGGATCTGTATGAGAAGTAAAGAAATAGGAAATAGCAGCCAGACAGAGAAGCGCTTGCTGCGGGATATGGAAGTATTTTCTTCTCCTCAGTTTTTAAGGTTAGTGCAACGGATTGGAAAAGAAATTACAGATAAGCATGATGCACAGATCCGGTTTTATTCCGATGCAACGGATCACAGGGCCGGTTATTTTGAGGGGCGCTATATTTATATCAATACCATGAATATGCTTACACAAAGTTTTCCGACTTTGGATTTGAGAAGCAAAAGCCTGATAGGCGTGGAAGGACATGAATGCGGACATCAGAATTACAGCAGTATCTATCTGAGACGGAAATATATAGATGGAATTGCAAGTGGGATTTTATATCCAGCCTGGCCGCTGCCGGAGACGGAGCGAGAAACTGGATTTTTACAAAGTATGAAAGAGGGTTTTCAAAAGAAAGATGCGGTTCTATTAGGACTCTATCTGCAAACAGCCGGAAGGCTGCATGGATATCTGGAAGATGCCTTTATCGAAGAACAGATGTGCAGAAGGTTTCCAGGAAGTATCCGGCAGGGGATTTTGCAGAACCGTAAAAGGAATATGGAGCAGATTTCTAGTCTGAAAAGCCAGATTGTACAGAAGAAATCAAAGCTGAAGATTATGTTACTTCTGTTGGTGCAATATATGTTTACCCATAAGGTCAACGTATGGGACGGAGAAGTTGCAGAATATATGGAACTGCTTAGAAACTGTATTCCGGTTCTTTTGAAAACGACTGTTGATATGGGGGAAAGCGCAAGGTATCTTGCAACAAACCAGATTTTATTGAAGTTGTGGCCTTTGCTTTTAGAAGAAGCGGAAGGTATGGAAAGAAAAATAAAATCGACAGGAGAAAACAAAGAGAGCGTATTGAAACAGGCTTTTGATGAGTGGAAAAAAGATCTGCCACAATACTCGGAAGAACCTTTCTGCAGGGAAATCCGCATGGAGCGAAAGGAAGCTTCGGATGTTCTTTGGAATGGAGGAGAACTGAAACGTACTTTTTCAGAAGAAATGCAATCCATTCAAATGGAAAGAGAAAGTGTAGTAAAAGAGAAGGAAAGGCTGACAGAAGGAAAGACAGAGCCTTTGCTTTCTGAATTGGAGCAAGAAACTGTAAAGACAATTGATATTGGAAGAGAACTGCACAATATTTGTCTGGAATTAAAAAGAGAAGCAAGGGAAAAGGGATATGAGGAATGGATGCGGGAGCGTTTGAAAGAGATTTTAGAAAATACGGAGTTTACACCTGTGAACCGGGAAATTAAAAAGCGTGTTTTCCGAAAAGAAGTCATTTCACAAACCGCATATCAAAAATATAGAATTTTTCAACCGCAGATAAAACATACTTTAATGAAAATGAAGCAGGATTTACTACCGGTTTTAAAAAGGAAGAAAACCCATATTTTACGTTACCAGTATATAGGAAAAAGATTGGATATGGCACATCTTTGGAATCCTGAAAAAAGAATTTTTCAGACCAAAATTCCTTCTCAAAACATGGATACAGCGATTGGATTTTTATTGGATCAGTCTGGTTCCATTGACAGGAAACGGTGGGAAACCTCTGTGCTGACAGCCCTTTGTGTGGTGGAATTTGCACAGGTATTTGGGATACCGGTATGTGTGAACGGACACTGCACAGGGAGAGAGCATATAGGCAGGAAACGAGAGGAAATTGTGTGTTTGCATTCCTATTTAGAGTTTGGTGAGAAAGAGGAAGGCAAGTACCGGATTTTGGATATGGAGACAGGCGGAGCCAACAGAGATGGGGCGGCTCTTCTTTACATGGCAGAAAAAATGGTAAAAAGAAAGGAAAAGATGAAAATCCTGATTTTTTTCTGTGATGGACTTCCAAATGCACAAGGCTATGGCGGAAAAGTAGCAAGGGAAGATTTACAGAAGGTACAAAGGCAGCTGAAGCAGAAACAGATTACTTTGTTTGTGGCAGCGATTGGAAGGGATCAGGAGGATATTCAAAATATTTACGGGAATGCCTGTATCAATGCGGAGAATCTGGAACAGCTTCCGCATCAGATTGTAAAGAAACTTTTAGAATACATGGGATAGAGAAACAGGACAAGGGACTTTTTCAGGTCTCTTTTTTGATTGGAGGAATTATGGAGCAGAAAAAAGAATGGATTGAGGATTTCTGGCGTACAGGGTATGCAATCCGTCTGGGAAAAGACCAGTATTTTCAGGAAATCAGAAACAAACGTATTGTAACCGCAAAAATTTGGAAAGCCGCTTTCTTTCAAAGCTTAAGAGAAGCTGAGATATTTGCTCAAAAACATCTTTGGTATACGGGAATGGATCCGCAGATTTGCTACCGTGCTTGGGTACTGGTATCTATTGAAAGTGAAGAAGAACAGGAGTTGTTTTGGAATGGAAAGCAGTTTGTCCCGGAACTTGGGAAGGCAAAACTTTTTTCCAGTTCGCAGGAAATGCAGACTTATGTAAAACGTTTGGGACTATCCAGACAGACTTATCCGGAATTATTGCCGGTAGAGAAAAAACAGATGAAAAATGCAGCGTAAGGAGGAAACAGGATGGAAATTAAAAATTTAGCACAATTAAAACGGGTTATACAAGAGAAAAGAGAATTTATTATCAGAGTACACCGACAGGAAAAATTTTTAGGACAGAAGAGAATACCTAACGTGGTACAAAGTAATGGATTTTATTCTGTCATATCCGGACAGCCGGAGCATGAGGTCAGTTGTGCAAATCATGGAAAAGGAAGCTGGATTGATTTTGGGAAAGCAACTCAGTGGGAATTTCAGGAGGAGACATGCAGTATGTATTTGCCAGAAATGGAGCATATACCTGAAAACCTGATTTGGACGATTGAATTTTGCAAGGATAAAAAGAATATCCCACAAAAACTTTCCTGCTCCATTCTCTGTAATGCTTATTATCATGGGGAATTATTGCTGCCAGAAGCAATAAAAACCTTCCCGGAGGCACTGGAATACGCGAAGGACCATTTAGATGAAATTCCATTAGGAGAAATGAATTATATCGAAAACAGTGATGTACTCGATCAGGAGAATTGTGAGCTGGTAGCTGCCGATTCGGAAGAAATTCCAGAAGACAGCAGCAAAGAAAACGGTTTGAAAAGTTCCAAAGAGGAATGGTGGAGGATCATTGAAGGAATAAAAGAACATGAAAGTAGACTGGCAGAACAGGGAAGGACAGAAGATGCAGAAAAGATTGCCAGAGGTATGGACTTTTTCTATCCAAATGATGTTGTAACGGAGATTTTAAAAGATGGAGATGGAAGAATTTCTGGGATAAAAAGAGGAGAAATTTCTTTATCAGATGACGATTATTATTTAGCAGATACCCAGGAACCTTATTCCTTCCGTCAAGTTACTTGGGAGGATATTCTTGGAATAATGGAGGAATATTCCAAGAATGGTTATCTGCCTCCCATCTTTTCAAAGGGAACGGTTATCTGGCTTTCAGAAGAATATGAGAGCGATTCCAAAACATCAAGATTTTACTATCCGATGCAGCTGCCACCATGGAAAAGTCTGCAAATGATCCGAAAGTTGGATTGCTGGTATGCAGATACCGATTTGGATCGTAGGGAATATGCAGAAGAATATCAAAGGATTGTATCTGGAATTTTGCATGGTCTTGTGATTTTAAACCCGAAAAAACTCGCATTAGAAGAGGTGATTAAAGAATGGGAAGTGAATTTTACAGAACCCGAAAAAAGTGGGTATCGAGCAGCCTTTGATGAAATTCGTAAAGGTAAAATCCCAATTGTTCGGGACTGTAATTACATAACAGATTAACCACAAAAGAAAGAAATAAAGGGCTGTGCAAGACAGCCCTTTCCAGAAAGGAGAACAAATGGATATATTAAAAGAAAAAATAGATGCAAACAGTTTTCAGACTATGAAGCATATCATTTTCCTTACCTCAACAAAGAATGATAAGATACGGTATTTTGAAAAAGAAGAGGCAGATAAACGTTTTCTTCCAATAGGGAAAGAACAAAAGGAGGAAGACGCTTATACCTTTCAGTATCCGGGTGAGATGCTGGAGAGGTATGAAGAAAAGATAGGGGATACTGTTCAAATCCGCAGGGCACTGGCATTTGCCCTTGTAACTATGTCTGATTTTCATGAAGCACAAATGTATGTGGGAACACAATATGAAAACTTTCTGAAACGGATAGAACGAGAAGCGAAAACCGATATTTATCTGGCAGGGGCTATGTGTTTTTTAACTCCGTCTGAAAAGAAACAAAAGTTTTATTATGAACGGATTAAAAGTTATTCATACAAAGAACTTGCAGAATGTATGTGTATCCTGTTTTTATTCAAAGGGAAAAAAGAAATCTGGGAAATGCTAAAAGAAAATGTATGCTCTTTCTTTGAAAATGAAAGAGCAGTAAATATCTTCCAAAATGCTGAAATGTATATCTGGTTTTTCAGAACTTATGAAAAGGAAATTAAAAAAGAAAGAAAACAGATATTTTCGAGATTAAAACTTTTGGTGAAGATGCAGCATACCTACGTAAAAGAACGTTCAGATCTATTTCAGCAGATGCGAAAGGCAGGTTACCAAAAAGAAGAAATTTTTTATTTAAACCTGCGGATGCTGCAGGCTGCAAAGGAAGACAAGTTAGAAACAGTAAGCCAGATAACATGGGAGCGTGCTTCAGAAAGTTTTTGCATTTTTATATGTAACCAGGAAAAGGAATATTCGGAGGAGCTTTATCAGCTTTGCAGAGAACTAATACAAAAGCATCGTTCTTATGAAATCAAAATCGGCGGATATGATGGGATTTTAGGCGCCATGAAATGTCAGGTAACTGTTAAAAATTCCAAGATATATGCACTGCTTCATACTTATGCAGGAGAGCGACAGGCAAATCCTAGCTGGTTTTTTATTCCATCATGTAAAACACAGGCAAAGAAAATCTTTTCCCTGTTGGGGAAAAAGGATTTTGATAAAAAAATACGGGAGACTTTATATAATCAGTCTTTTACGGAACAGGAACTTCAGGAGTATCTGAAGATTTATCAGGAATTGACAGATGTAGATTATATTCAACAGATGCTGCAAGAAGAGAATTATCAAAATCATAAAATTTTTGAAACATTTGCAGAAAAGAATTTCTTAGATCCCCGACAGATTATAAAAGAATTGCTTACAAAGGGAGAAGGAAAAGCGATTTCTGAATGGGAAGAACCGGAAAAAAAGAAGTATGGCTATATTCTTTCCTATATCGAAGATTTGGATACGGATTTAAAATTTCAGACTGCAAAACTTCTTTTGGATAACCGATCCATGGAAGAAATCAGAAAAGAAGGAAAACGGAATTTCTTATGGAAGAGTGTCGGAATTCAGGAATTTTATTACAGACGGGAATATGATAAGATGAATTTTTTGAAACTTCATTTGCAACCAAACCAGGTCCTGCAGTTGTTTTTCTGGATAGAAGAATCTGTTTATCGGTTTCAGCCACAAAAATATTTTGCTTTTCTTTTAAAAGTCTTGGAAAAAGAGGAAAATCTTATTTGGCTTCCGAAAGAACAGGCACAGGAATTTTGGAAAAAACTAATGGAGCTTGGGATAGAAGAAGCTGGAAGTAAGAAATTTAGAATGCTATACATGGAGAAAGAGGAACGGGAGAAGTTTTATAAAGAACAGGAAGAAGCCGCAAAACAGAAAAAAGTGGCTGAACTGGAAAAGCAGACAAAAGAAGCATACCAGCATTTTTGGAAACTGCAGCAGGAGAAAACAGCAGAAGAGATTTTTTGGAAAATCGATTCACTTTTCTATTCTTATCAAAAAGAAGCCTATATAAAAGCAACGGTTCAGTTCCTAAAAAAATATTTAGAAAAAGTGGGGTGGAAATTACCAAAAGCAGCAATTTGGGAATATTTAAAACTGCTATTAAACTTAGGGAAAAAAGAAGGGATAGAGATTGCAACTATAAAAGAGTGGTTGATAAAAACGGAGGTAGAAGATGCTTACGACGGTGAAGGAACACATGGAAATTATTAAGGGGTTGGAAGGACTTGGCTGGCAGGAGATTTTAGGATTTTCAAATCAGCAGCTCCTTCTTTTTACAAAAGAAATTGATACAGAGAAAAAGAGAAGAATATTAAAACAGCTTCCAATCGAGTATGGAAAGAAATTGGTTGCCTATCCGAAAATTCTTTCAAAGATTATAAGTCTACTGGAAGCAGGAATTTCAGCCTATAGAATAGAAATGTTTATCGGCAGTGCCGATGAAAAACTATTTGACCGTTCCTATGAGGAATTGGAAGCAGCTTTGAAAACAGAAGCAATTTCGGACAGATACGTAGCTGTATATCTCCAATATTATTTTTCCAGCCATTTGTCCGAAAAAGAGTGCAGTACATTAAATGGAAATCTGGAGTTTCTCGAAACATATTGTGATAAAAAGCTACAAGATTTAAGCTTTTCAGAACGAATGTTTTTGAAAGAACCGATTTTTACAGGGGACTTTTTAGGAGAAGTGATTGGAGAAGAACACTTCTTTCAGGATTTAGGAAAAGTGAATGTATTGGAACTTTTGAAGTATTTGTCAAAGTTTCAACTGCCAATGTTAAGTAAAGAGGCATATAGGCAGATTATAAAAAATGCAGAAGAACTTTATCCGTTATTAAGAAAAATCGCAGACCGCTTGCATAAAGACGTGCTGTCTTGTTTTTTGACAAGGTGGCTGGAGAATGAACAGTTATTGTTTGATTTAAACAGATTTGTAAGACAAGGATGGATTTCGCAAGGGAATTTCTATACAAGAGCAGGGTATATACAGGAGGTTTACCGGTATGCCATAAAAGCGGTGGACCGATTGAAATATTATCAGGAGTCAGTACTTCTTTATGCAGTCAAACATCAGAAAAAACACTTTTTGAAGTTGTATGAAGAAAATACAGAACTGTTTCTTGAACTTCCATGGAATTCTATTTTATTTCAAAAAGCATTTTATGAGGAGTATGTCAATCTAAATACATTAAATTTTCAAAATTTAAAGGAATGCAGAAAAATAAAGGAATGTTCTGCTATAGAAAAGACAGATATGCTACAAAAAGAGTATACTTTTGCGGAAATAAAATTATTTGCTGTCTGTCCTGACAGAGCGTATATCCGTTTGTACCACAAACTAAATTATAGAAGGGTAGACGATCGGTTGAGAGTTATGCAGGAAGTGGTGAAAAAGAGACTCTTGGACAAGGTAACCAGCGAAGAAACGCTGGAAAGAGTTGCGGCTTTTTTATCCCACAAACCATTATCTAAGTGGGTGAAAGAAGAATTGGGAAATATTTCCGGCCTAGTAGGGATGGATATACTAGATTTGTTTCTTTCCTGGGAAGAAGTTGTACGTTTTCTTCCAGAAGTGAAAAATGGTTTCCAACTGCGGTATTTGATAGCAAATAAAGAAAAATTAAGTGGATACCCAAATTTTCAGTCTGTCTATGCTGAACTAGTAAAAAATGATCCTCACTGGGAATGGATGAAGAACACTTTTGCTTTCTCCGATTCGTTTATCAGAGAACATGAAGCAAATATCCAGACATTTCTGGAACAAGGCGGTTCTGAAATTTTGTATGAATTTTATAAAGGAGATACCGGACAGACAGAAATGTTGCGTAGATTGTTGGTCGCAGAGCTTATGGGGAAATTTAAAGACTTAAAATACCATGATGCAGATCTGGAAAAGGAACTTGCTTTTCCGATTTCAGAAAAACAGATGAAACTGTGGGCAGAAAATCTGCAACTTCAGAGAAAGGAATGGAAGATCTGGGAAGAAGACCGTTTTCTTCCGGTGATGCAGATTGGGGAGCTGCCGGATAAAACCTGTTTGAGTTACAAGACAGGAATGTATCGAAAGTGTCTGCTATCCTGCTTTGACAGTAATAAGAAAATTATATATATTTCTTATCAAGGTAAGATTGTCCTTAGGGCAATCCTTCGGCTTACAAAAGCATCTGAAGAAAAAATGGAAAGGGAGAACAAAGAATTTCAATTTGTAGATTTTACAAAGGATACGGGAAAGAAAGAGAAACCAGAGCAACTGGTTCTGTTTTTGGAAAAAGCCTATGTAAAAGGGATTTCAGACAGAGTGGAACAGGAGATGTTTAAGCTTCTTTTTCGTATGGTAAAGGAAAAAGCAGGAAGACTCAGCATCTCATTGTTGATCAGTCGTGATTACTTTGGGAACATTCCAAGTGGATGGTTTCAAAAAGAGAGCAGATACATCTATATCTCGGCTACCAAAGGAAAAGAGCAGTATTTGGACTCCCTAGGTGGAAATCATGGAATTGCTTCTGAAGGAAAATACCTGCAAGCATCGGTCTTCCGTCCAATATCCCCGGAAAAGTGTGCTTATGAAAGAATGGAGGGAGAGGAATTCTCTGAAATATCATAGAAAATTCAATTTGTCAGGTCCTATGAAGTTTGATATAATAATCGTAACAAGAGAGTGACTGGTTGTAGAAAAGAGAGGAATTTACGTGGAACATACAAAAGCAGATATTATATTTAAAGATTTTTGGCGGAATAATGAACGGTTTGCCGATCTTTTCAATGTAGTTGTGTTTGGAGGAAAAGAGGTTATTAAGCCAGAGGCATTGCATGAAATGGATACGGATGTTTCCGGTGTCATTCAATTAAAAGATTATAAGGAAACGTTATCCAGAACAAGAGATGTCATTAAAAAGACCGCTTATGGAGTAGAATTTGTTGTTCTTGGAATTGAAAGCCAGCAGCATATTCATTATGCCATGCCGCTACGTCATATGGTGTATGATGCAATGAGTTACCTGAAGGAATATCAGGAAATTACACGCAAATATAAAAAAGATACCGGGAAAAAGACAGAAGATGAATTTTTATCAAAGATGAAAAAAGATGACCGGCTTCATCCGGTTATCACATTGACAGTGTATTATGGAGAAAAACAGTGGGACGGACCGTATTGTCTGAAAGATATGATTGTAGAAATGCCGGAAGAAATTGCCGCTATTTTCTCAGATTACAAAATGAACCTCTTGGAAGTACGGGATTCAGACCGATATGTGTTCAATAATACAGATGTTCAAAGTGTTTTTGAAATTACCAGGGAAATCTTTGCCGGCCATTTTGAAAAAATTCAGGAGAAGTATGGAAACAAGGAGATGGGTTCAGATCTATTAACAGTTGTCGGTCAGATGACAGGATCAAAGGAACTGATTCGTATGAGTAGAAATATGGAGGTAAACAGTATGTGTGAGGCATTAGAAAAGTTGAAAGAAGAAGGCGAACAAATGGGTAGAGAAAAAGAGCGAGAAGCAGTCATTCTTACAATGCTGCAGAATAATTATCCGATTTCTGAGATTTGTAAACTTTTGAATATCCCCGAAGAAGAGGTGTTAAAAATAAAAGATAGAAAATAATACCATTTTTCAGAACAAAAGGAATATTAGATTTACTGAAAGGCATCAAAAAATTTTTGGTGTCTTTTTTGTACCCTAAAATGAAAGGAGAAAAAATTGAAGAAACTGATATGTAAAAAATGTGGAAACGAAGTTTTACCTGAAAAAGATAAAGCATTAAAAAAGGAATATCCATATTATTGCAGTTTTTGTGATGAGAACAAATATAGATTTGAGTGTATGAGAGTAGAAGAGAATAAAGCACAGAAAAGGAAGGAACTGATATGACAGATGAAGAAAGAGTATTATCCTGCCAGCGTGAGATCCGAAGACTTCGGAGTGTGGTCCGGGAGTATGAAGAAGAAAGAAGACTGTTTCTTGCATGGTTGGAAACGGAAAGCAAAATACCGTCTGAAAACCAGGCTGGATTGAATAGGGTGAAACAATATTTGGATACATATCTGTACCAAGATTAGAAAAATAATACGATTTAGGAGAAAGGAGAAAGTATGACAAAAGGATATTTTGTAATAGAGGGAAATGGAAAGATTAGAAAAGCTACTTATTTAGTGTCAGATGCATATCTGGACAATGGATATGGAGAACAGATTATCCGGGCATTTGCAGAAAAGCGAGAGCTGGAATTTTTGGAGCAAACATATCAAAAATTGGATCTGACTGATAAAAGAAATATACAATCATTACAACCAGAGTGGTATCGAAAAACAACTCATTCCAATAAAGGAGATATTTTTTCAGAATATGCTTATGTAGTTCGAAAAGAGAAATTGCGTGTGTATCACTATGGAAAATTGCTTTTTTGTCTGAAACGAGAAGATGCAGAAATATGGCTATACTTATTAGAAAATATGCAGCAATTGGTAGATTATTTTTTATATTCAGATGAACGATTGGAGTATCAGTGGGAAAAATATTTTTCCATGTTCCAATTTTTGCAGAAAAAAATAGAAGAAGGGTTCTGCCAGCAAGAGTTTCAGCAGTATATGCGGAAAGAAGGGAAAAATCTTGCTTTTTTCAGAGATGAACATCTGGTGGATGTATGGGATAGATATGATAGACCTGCGTATCAAAAAATATGGAAAAAAGGGAACCGGGAAATCTTATTTATTGTGACAAAGCAGGAGCGTATCTGGAGAGCATACATACAAGGTCCGTATAGTCGGATTGCAGTATTTCAACAATGTTCCAGTGAGAAAAAAATGTGTGACATGATACGATTAGAACTTAGAAAAGAAAGCCTTAAATTTGAACAGTATGCAAAGATAACTGCTTATGTTAGTAAAATAGCAAAAGAATTGTTCAGTCAGAAAATTAATTTAGAGGAGGTACAACAATACTTACAGGAAGAACAGCAAAGAACACCTTGGTATCTTTGTAAAGGTGCTCTTTCCATTAGTAATATTATAAATTACTTAAAAATGGATTTGCGAAATGAACAATATAGACGTAATAGGTAAAGACAGTAGAAAGAAGAGGGAAATAATATGGTGAGATATGATGCACGAAAAGAAACTTATGAAGAAATAGAGATTTTTGATACTCGGGCACTTTTTTCAGCAGGAAGAATTCAAAAAGATAGTCTCCCAGAAGGTTTTTATTGTTATGAAGTTCGTCATGATGATGAGTGTATAAGGATTCCGTGTGAATTAAGTTCTCATATTTTGGTAAACTTTTGGAGGACAGTAATATCTAGAGTTCCACTTATAAAGGAGAAAGAATGTAGGAGATATATAGAAGATGAAGACTGGGGGTATACTGGAAATGCAGAAATACAACTGGAATCGTGGATTGAGGCATAATACATAAAATAAAAATAGCAGTCAGGCTAACAGGATATAGTGTTATTTTGTTGACTTGACCACTATATTGTGTTACCATAAACTTGTAGTTCAGTTTTATTCTTCATAAAGAAGAATGGTAATTTTTTTCTGACCATAAGGTTAGAATGAAGTTTTGAAGTTTTGATACTTAATTAAAAAGCGCGTATATCAAAAGCATTCAGGAAGAAATTCTTTGAGTGCTTTTTTTATTGCCTTTTGGAAAGGAGAAGAAAGAAAAATAAAAAGCAGAGAGAACGATATGAAAATCAGAAGGGATTTTTGTATCGTTTTTTTGTATATGCAGAAAGGAGTGTGACAATGTGCAGGAAAGTGATTTACAGCGTGCAAGTAAAATTTTGCGCACAGAATTTGGTTCCGACTGGAAACAGATTGTACAGACGTTAGGAACAAGAGAGCTTACGCATTGCGTAGGACAAGACCTGACTTCTTTTATGGCATTTCCAGAACGGGCAGAAGGAGGCAGCAATCAGTGGAGAGGAAATTGTTCCCCGCAGGTTGTAGCGAAACTCATTCAGTTTGTAAAAAAATGCAGGCGATATGAAAAGAATAAGGATTTTTTATTTTTGGATCCCATGAGTGGTTCTGGGACCAGTCAAGATGTGGCAGAGGAATTGCATATTCCCTCTGTCTTATACGATTTAAACCCACATCCGCCAAAGGGGATTGGAAACTGGAATGCATTAAAGGATGAAGTTGCGCATAGTGCAGACCTGATTTTTTTCCACCCACCTTACCATGATATTATCCAGTATTCCGGAAATATGTGGGGCAGGCCGCATGAAGATGATTTGAGCAGATGTGAAAATTATGAAGATTATATTGAAAAACTGAACTATGTGATCAAAAAACTGTATTTCAGCCTAAGACAGAATGGGTATCTGGCAATTCTGGTAGGAGATATCCGGCAGAAAGGCGTCTTTCATTCTATTGCAGCAGATATGCTTCATATTGGAAATATGAAGTCCTGGATTGTTAAGGGGCAGTTTCATTGCACTTCCAGTAAGACACAGTATTCCGGAAAACCCTTTATTCCTATTGTGACGGAAACACTGGTGCTTTTTCAAAAAGAAGAAATTCTTCTTGTACCATTTTCAATTAGAAGGGAAGGAATATTCCAGATACAAGAACAGGACTCCATTGCACTGACGTGGTTTCATTTATTGCGGATGACACTGGAACAGTTAAATGGACATGCAACGTTAAAGCAGCTATATCAGGAATTAAGAGAGCACCCGAAAGCCAAAAAGAATAAAAATTATGAGGCGAGAATTCGGGCAACTTTATATGAACATGCCGATTGTTTTCTGCCTTTAGCAAGAGGAACGTTTCGGCTAAAATACCGATAGGAAAGAGGTGTGTATGAAAGATGAAACAATGGCAGGATATTATCAGCTGCTGATTGCAATCTTTTGTAATCTGAATGCAAGAGAAGCAAGATATCTTTATGATTATGGACCGGCTCACCCAGTCTGCAGAAGAATGATGTATAGAAAATTAAAGCATCAAAAACAAGGAGAATGTCTTTCAGAGGAAGAAATTTTAGAAAGGCTGGATCAGTTGGAAAAGAATGGATGTTTTTACAGAGAAAAGAAAGGAGCGTGAAAATATGCACCTTCATAAACTGACAGATCTTTTGTCATTTCATGAGGTGGCAGTTGGAGGAACCCTTCCCCAGACAGAGTATTATCGTGAAAAGCTGAAAAGACTGCATCCTATGCAGATGCTTTCGTCGAACATACTGCTGCCACTATATGAAATTTCTTTTTCTTATATGACAGTAAGGGGAAATTACAGGCAGGCGAAAAAATATGCTTTCCTGGCAGAGTACAGCGAAGTAGATTTTGAGGCAGAACTTTTATTAAAGGACTGGATTGCGGAACAGAATGCCAGAAAACCTTACCGCAAAATTTCCAATGTACAAATTCTGGAAATTCAAAAAATTGCGTATGGGATACTGGATATCCGGTCGTAAAAGTGTTCCACTTTTTCTTATCCTGAGAAATTCAGGTTGCTGCTTAGGAAAACCGGCCATTGCGGGCTTGTTTTTCGAAAGTGAAGGTCAGGCAGTGTAAAAAGACACACCTACAAGCATGGCTTTTCCGTTTAGAGCAAACTTTTTGTAAAGAACGGAGAAAAAATGGAACAGTTAAGTTTTTTTAGCATTGAAAAGAAAATCCAAAACGCCATAACCCTGTTAAAAATGTTTGAAGCAAAAGCCATAGAGATGCATCCGGAAGGATACTATTTATGTTTTAGCGGTGGGAAAGACAGTCAGGTAATTTATGAACTGGCAAAACAGGCAAAAGTAAAGTTTCAGGCTTATTATAATGTTACAACCGTAGATCCCCCGGAATTGGTCTATTTTATCCGAAAAATGTATCCTGCGGTTATTATCAATCAGCCTGATACAACCATGTGGGAACTGATTAGCCAAAAGCATTATCCGCCCACACGAAGAATGCGTTATTGCTGCTCTGAATTGAAAGAAAGAGGAGGAAAAGGACGGTTTGTAGTCACTGGTGTGCGTTGGGCAGAAAGCATGAAACGAAGAAAAAGAGGATTTGCAGAAATACAAGGACCGTCTGAACCAAAGGTTATTTTAAACAGCGACAATGACGAAAAAAGAAGGCAGATAGAAAATTGCCAGATAAAAGGAAAACGGGTGTTAAATCCAGTCTTGGATTGGACAGATGATGAGGTGTGGCAGTTTATCCATACACATATCCGAACTTATTGCAGCCTTTATGATGAGGGCTTTACAAGGATTGGCTGTATTGGGTGTCCACTGGCTTCCACCAAGCAGCGGGAGAAAGAACTGGCGCGCTATCCTATGTTTAAAAAGGCTTATTTAAAGGCGTTTGACCGAATGCTTTCTTACCATAAGGAAGGAACACATGGAAGTGCTACATGGAAAGATGCCGAAGATGTTTACAGGTGGTGGCTATATGGAAATCCCCCAAAAGAAATACAGGTTACTGGACAAATAGAATTATCCATCGAAAGGGAGTTGGGAAACATTGTGAAAGAAATAGAGAAAAAGAAACCAGAGCCTTCAAAAGAGTGGGAAGATGTTTTTCAAAAGAAACTGTATGACTGGAAAAAGATATACCAGTTTGGAACAGAAGAAAACCTAACCACAGACGGAGAAGTATTAAACCAAATCAGAAGGGAACTGGTGCAAGTCTATGAGAATTATTTTTCTGGTACAACTGCTTGTGACAGGTATAAAAAGAAAATTCCACAGGCTGTCAAAGATGATTATATGGCAGGAGAAGTAGAAATTTTTGAAACTGCTCAAAGGCTGGTAAAGAAATATAAGCAGAGCCAGCAGTTTCGATATGTGCTTGTGAAGCGCCCTCAAATCAGGGAAACAGACCGGAGAAAACTTCAAGTTGATCTTTTGGTCGGAAAAATTCAGAAATTAGAGGTTTGCGTAAAGAGAAAAGACATTCTTGGAATGCGTATCTTTTCAAAGGAAGACGAACTGGACAAAATGCTGGCGGAGGTTTATCAAAAAATAAAAGAACTTCCTAGAATAAATAAGGGTGTAGAAAGCGCCGGAAATAAGAAAAGATCCAGTTGGAAAAATCAGATGATATTAGAAGAATTTATTCGTTAATTGAAAGGAGGAAACAGGGTGACAGATCAAAAAATGATTGCAAGTATGGTAGGCGATTTTTATGGGGTTTATCTTGGAAAATCCATGTTGGGAATCCAGGGACTTCTAAAAAAATATCATAACCATAAATTTATTATTACCTTGATTTCTAATTTGGAAACAACGGTAGAAATTGATATGCATAAGGCGATGCATGAGATTTATGATTTCTATAAGAAACATAGAGGAAAAGGGCAGAGAGAGGACAGCGAATGGGAACAGATCATTGAAGAAGCCAGTAAGATTGGCAAAAAATATGAAGGAAATGCGTGGTGCAAGCAATTCCTGATCCAAATGATCAGCATTATTGAGGAAGAAGACACGGAAATCAGAGCAAAAAGAGAGGAATTAGAAAAAGCGGCATGATGGGAAGGGGAATCCCCCTTCCTGCTTTTATAGGAGGAAATAGGAATGCTTGGAAAAATGATAGAAAATACAAAAGATTTGAATATGGTTGCAGACCGTTTAAGAGCAAGAGGCAAAATTTCACGTTTGCAGGAGCTTTGTAAAGAATGGCTGATACCAGAAAAGGATATGCAGGATTTTTTGCAGGGAAAAAGGCTGCGGCTGGCAGAAGTGCCGTTGGAAGAAAAAATTTTTTCTACTGCTTCTGAAAAGATTGCGGAAGAAATGTATCAGTTTGAAGGACCAGGGCTGGCAGTGGCTTTAGGGCAGTATCTTATGGAACGCTGTGAAGAGAAAACCTTAGGGGAACAGATTCTGCTACCTCATAAATCTTTGGAAAAAGCAATTAATTTCATTCTGCAAAGAGTATATGAAGAATCAAAAGCCTACCTGCAACAGAATCGAAACGGGCAAAATGGTGCAGGAGTCGCAGTCAGTTCCCAAAAAGTGTACCATTGGCTGGAAGAATACTATGCGTTAGATGATGCTGAGGAAGAAAGAAAAAAGAAAGAGGAAGAACGGGAAAGAAAAAGAAAAGCCCAAGAAAAAACTGCTGTAAAAGGCGTGAAGACTTCTGTAAAGGAAAGCAAGACCAAAAAAGACAGTCAGATTTCTCTTTTTGATATGCTGGAAGATGGAGAAAAAACGGAGGAAAAAAATGATTGCGTATAAAGCGTTTCAGAAGAATTTGAGTTGTTTGGGGTTTCAATATAAAGAAACAGAATGGAATTATACAGAAAAGGCTGCCTGCAGAAAAACGGGGTTTCATTGTGCAGAAAACCCGCTGGACTGTCTGATTTACTATAGCAATCCGGATTTAGCGCAGTATTGTGTGGTTGAAGTTGCCGGAGAACGCCAGGAAGAGGGCGATGACAGCAAAATTGCCTGCACACAGCTTCGGATTGTCAGAAGACTGACGTTATTGGAACTTTTAATAGAAGGGGTTGCATATATGCTCCAGTATCCACACAGAAGGCTGAGTAAAATCATACAGATAGAAAAAGGAAGTCCCATGGGTGGATTTACAGTGGTGCGTGGGAAACATCCCATCGGAAAAGGGAGGAAAGATACAATCCTTCTTCTCATCAGGGAAGATATTAAGGGAAATATCGTTAATTTTTCAGTCATCATAATTGACGGAAAAGAATATGTTCCAAATGTTTATTATGATTTTGATGGAAGAAAGGCAGAAGAATAAATGAGAAAAACAGAATTATTGGAAATCGGCTGTTTAGAGGCAACAAAAAAGATGTTAAAGTTTTCCAAAAAGGAAGAAAAAAAATCCAGAAAACAGAGATTACAAAAGAAAATGAAAATGAGGAAGTTTGAATATGAAGTATCTGTAAAGATTTGTAAAAAAGGGGAGATTTTGGCAGTTTCATTTTTCAGGATAAAAGAAATGCTTGCCGGACAAGTGCAGCCGGAGATAGTTGTATTCTTAAATAAAAAGGAGCGTACCTATCTTTCGTACCTTCCAAGAGAAGCAAAGTGGAGAACAGCCACAATTATAAAGATTATGGGCTATTTTTATGGGAGTTTTTATCACTGTACCAAAAGAGATTGGGCATTATTCCGGAAATATTTTGACACAGAATGTAGCAGATGGACACCTTTAAAAGTTAGTTCTATCAGAAGTATTATAGAAGAGTTTCAAACGGATATTTTATGGGATAGGATAGAGGAAAGGCGCAGACAAGAAACCAATGAATGGGATCAGGTAATGTCCCAAATTCCGGTACTTCCAAAGGATTGGGAAAGGTGGTGCAGAAAATCGGCCATTACGCAGCACTATATTTTCTACAAACCGGAAAGAAAAGGAGAAGGCTATTGCAGCAGATGCAACACGAGAGTGCAGGGTATTTTACCAAAACATAATCAATATGGTATCTGCCCGAAGTGTAGACAGCGAATACAATATAAATCCAAGAAAATGCAAAAAAGGATTATTCACAAAGCAGAGTGCACCTATTTGTTGCAGAAGTTCGGAACTAATCAAATGGTGATTCGGAAGTTTAACGTCTATGCAAAATTTCATCAAAAGCGTGACTTTGTTCCGGAAATAAGCTGGTTTGAAACCAGAAGGGTAATCGTAGAAAAAGATTTTTCCCAGACAGCATATTATTATGGACAATATAAGGATGGCTCCTATCGGTGGAGAGAGTCTTTATATGCAGAGTACCATTATGATTTTGAAGGGAATAAAGGCACGCTATATCAGAGAACCTTATTTTCTTTGAACCAGGGAATTTTGAAGACTTCCGGGTTATACGAACTTCAAAAGAACATGAAAATGGTAGAACCGGAAACGTATTTATTATACCGTTATCATTGTCCGGCTATTGAGAAAGCTGCAAAGGCGGGATTGAAAAAGTTTGTGATCCAAAGCATCCATAAAAAGAGCCGACTTCCAAATCACAGAAAACTGATAGAAATTTTGGGAATCAATAGTTGCCTGCTAAAGCAGTTGGTGAAAATGGACGGCGGAATAGCTGGTTTATCCTGGCTGCAAAAGATGAAGAATACACAAAAGTGGATTTCAGAGGATATACTTCGTTATTTTGAAAAACATAATATTTCCACAATAGATGTTGCCTTTATTGAAAATCAAATGTCGCCACAGCAGATTTACCATTATTTAAGAAGAATGGAAAAGGAAAGCGGGCTGCCCGTAGAGAAGATTTTGACGATATGGAGAGATTATCTGTCCATGGCAAAAAAAATAGGAGAAAATCTAAAGGACTCCATCGTTTATAGACCACGGGAGTTAGAAAGAAGGCATGATGAGGCGGTAATAGCCCTGCAGGAAATAGACACAAAGCAGAGAGCAGAGGAACTACGGGAGAAATTTCCAAATCTGGAAAAGGTTTGTAGGGAAATCACGCCCATCTATCAGTCACTGAAAGATGAAAAATATGCAGTGCTGGTTCCTCAAAAGATTGAAGATATTATAAAAGAAGGAAAAGCATTGCATCATTGTGTAGGTACTCAGGAATGCTATTTTGACCGGATCAGCAGAAAAACCTCTTATATTGTTTTCTTACGCAGACAGGAAGAATTGGAAAAGGAATTTTATACGATGGAAATTGAACCAGATGGAAACATTGTACAAAAAAGTAAGGACTATAACAGAACGGGAGAGGACTATGAAGAGGCAGAACCATTTTTAAAGAAATGGAAAAAGAATGTATTGAAAAAGATAAGGAACCAGGAAAAAGATCCTACAAAAACGCAGGTTACACTATGGACTGCGGAGCTTTCTGCTGCTTATAAGGATCATGTGGTGATGAAAGGTGGAAAATATCAGGGCCAGTATCTGTCAGATGTGCTGAAAGCAGAACAGGAAGCAGCTGCTTAGAAGAAAAGGAGAAATATGGAAAAAGAATATCAAATAGTGACAAAAAATATACCGGATAAGAATTTGCAGAAATTAAAACATATCCGGCAGAGAAACCAGTATGGTTGTTATGAGGAGAACCTGGAAGGAATGTATACAGAAAGAGGGGTATACAGACTGTTTCGCAAATATGTTAATAAACAGGAATATCCTTTCTATCAGGACTGGAAACAGGATATGCTGAAAATGGGCATTTTACTAAAAGGCCCTAAAACAGAGCTGGCAGTAAAAAGAAAGGGTGAGCATATAGTGGAAGAAATCTGTATTACGGTGAAGACGATAGAAGATGCCTGTAACCTTGTACGGCAAGCATATAGAGATTCCGATGTATGTTTGGGAGAGCTTTTTCGAAACATAGAAATTCAAGGATTGAGCATTCAGGAAGTAGTGGAAGTATTTTCCATACTGTATCGTGAACTGGAAAATGACAGAGTCTGTCGTGTGAATGTGGAAGAAAAATTTTTCACATTTGTAGCATAGAAATTTGATGATGGCGGGGGTGTGTCGGTGACATGCCCCCTAAAAAATACCATGAACAGCCAATTACGCAATAAAAAAGGCAATTTAAACAAAGAACCTTGTGGTTTTACCGGAGCATGCTATTCTAAAAGAAAAAGGGGAGGGAATACAAATGATGAAAATTGCGATATTTTACCAGAAAGAAAGCAAGCTTTTGGATGATATACGAAAGAAGATCCGAAAGGAAGCGTGTCAGCCAGATAACATATATGCGATTTATGAATATTCTACGATAGAGGCTTTGCGCAAAGCAAATGAACAAAGTCCTATGGATATCGTGTTTTTGGAAGATACGATAGATAATTGTGGACTGACAGCCGCCAAATATATCCGGGAAACAGGACAAAAAACTTCTCTCTACTTTTTCGGAACGTCTACGAATCGGGCTTTTTATGGATATGAATATAAGGCAGCACATTATTTGACGGAAAAAGAACAGGTAGAAAGTTTAAATATCTACCAGCATTTTTTCAGAAAATATTTTCCAAGGAAAACGATTTTCCTGTTTGATCAAAGCATGGATTCTGCATGGGCTATGTGTTTATCCGAAGTTGTTTATATTGATTTAAAAACCGGGGATATTTGTACAGAAAAAGGAGAGAAAAAATCGGGTTATATACTGACAGAGAAAGTATTGGAAACAATACGAAAAAAGACCTCTTTTCTAAACGTTTCCGGAGAATATCTTGTCAATCAGGATTTTATAATAGATGTGACTGGGCAGATGATTTACCTATATCAGAATAAAAGCATTTTATGTAAAGAAAAGGAGATGGATACGATTAAAGAGTTCCTTTGGAACATGGGACAAAAAGAGTTTTTATAAGGGAATATTATACATACAATATATAGGAAAAATGGATTGTAAAAAACTATATATTGTGTTATTATATTGTTGAATATATTTTTACAAATGGAAAAATTTGTAGTTAGTATTTCATTTTGGCAGAAGCCAAAAGCAGTATTTTAAGGAATATCCTGAGAAATAGAAAGAAAGACATGAAGAATCGTATGGTTTTTTGTGTCTTTTTTTGTATGCAGAAATGGAAAGGAGGACAAATTCAGTTTTTAAAAGCAGACATTATCGTTGTATGAAAGGAGAACTATTTTATGAAAATTATTTGTAAAAAGACAGATTTAGCAAAGGCAGTTCAGACTGTAGCAAAGGCAGTTCCTGCAAAAGCAACCACCTCTATTTTGGAGTGTCTTTTGCTCCGGGCAGAAAAAGAGGAGATTACCCTTACCGGGAATAACCTGGAATTGGGGATTGAAACAGTAATGCCGGGAAACATTGAAGAGGAAGGCAGTATTGCAATCCAGGCAAAAGTATTTGGGGAGATTGTAAGAAAACTTCCAGAGGGAGATGTCGTACTGGAAACAGGGGAAAAAGATCAGGCGACTGTACGCTGTAAGAAGACGAAGTATAATCTTTCTGTAAAGTCAGCAGAAGAGTACACCTGTATTCCCGATATGGAACGGAAGAATCATGTCACGATTTCAGAGTTTGACTTAAAAGAGGCAATCCGGCAAACGATTTTTTCAGTAGCAGATACTTCCTCAAAGAAGGCAATGACAGGAGAACTGTGGGAAATTAATGGAAAAGAACTGAAAATTGTAGCGCTGGACGGACACCGTATTTCACTTAGAAAAATCAAACTGAAAAAAGAATATGAACCGCGAAAGGTCATTGTTCCAGGAAAAACACTGGCAGAAATCATCAAGATTATTGGCGGAGATCCGGAGAAGGAAATTGCAGTTTACTTTACAGAGAACCATATTCAGTTTGAGATAGAAAATACCAGGGCAATCTCCCGGTTGATTGAGGGAGAATATTTAAAAGTGGAGCAGTTATTATCAAAAGATTATGGAACAAAAATCAAAGTTCAAAAAAAGGAATTACAGGAATGTATTGACAGAGCAAGTTTGTTATTGAAGGACGATGCAAAAAAGCCAATTATTCTAAATATTGAAGAAAATATTTTGTCATTGGAAGCAGCATCAAACATGGGCTCTATGAATGAAAGTATGTTCGTTGTAAAAGAGGGAGAGAAATTACGAATTGGGTTTAATCCAAAATTTTTATTAGAGATGCTGCGAGTGATTGATGATGAGGAAGTCTTCATGTATTTTACGAGTGCAAAAACGCCATGTACTGTAAGAGATGAAAAAGACAGTTATGTATATCTGGTTCTTCCGGTCAACCTTAGTGCCGCAGCGTAAAATGAGAGAAGAGGGTGAATAAGAAGGTATGGAAATTGTTCGAAATGGGCAGAAAATTCTGTTGACAGAGTGGGAATTATTTCAGGCGTATGAAGAACAGAAGTATTTGTACTTAAAAGAAAGCGTTCTGGAAAATATGGAAGACTGTCTTCCAAAAGAGATGTATAGCAAATTGAAAGCAAATGAAGATTACAAGGAAAGAAGCATCACTTTATTCCAAAAATATTATGAGGATTATCATATGGAATATGATGTGGCACTAAAAGAGGCAATCCGCGATTCTGCGAAAAAGTTTCTTGATGCAGAAAAAGCAGAACTTGTAGAAGAAAAAGGAAGGAACAGTAAAGGATGAAAAGAGAAAATTATATTATTACGGTAAAAAGCATTTATATACGTAATGCGGAGATGTTTTGCACGGAAAGCATGACGGAACAGGAAATTTTGAACTTAGATGATATCGATATTTTTCAGTCCTGTGAGTTTGAAAGATACTGGAAAAATGCAGAAGTTTCTGCTTACTTATGTCAGATGGCTTGTGCAGAAGAAGAATTAAAAAGGGAACTTCAGAAAATTGCAGAATATTTCAAGATACCAGCCTGTTTTTTAGAAGCAATTCCTGTAAAAAAAGATTTGGAAGATGATATATTTCATAATAATGGAGAGAAGGAAAATGAAGAAAGCACTACTTAAAAAGATACCTGTTGTGGAAGCCGGTATTAAGGATAAACAATATATGGAACTTTGCAGACAAAACTATCTGATGAAGGTACAAAAGGCTACGGTAGCACATAAACGGACTTTAATCCTAAATCTTTATGACGCGGAAAACATTATAAAGGAGCAATATCAGCCGTTCTGTCGCATCTTTTTTTCTAATAGAGACTTTATTACATATTTTATAAAAGAAAACCGTTGGTCTATAAAAACTTTGGATATCTTGGAAGCTGAAAAGGGGAAATTTATATCTCAGATTGCGATACGAACATATAAGGAAAAAAGGAGTATTCAACAGTTTTTTCATTGTACAGATGATGCCGTAGACAGTATACAACTGATACAAATAGAACAGCAGAAAAGAAAAGCAGAAAAGTCGTTAAAAAGAAAAAAAAGAAGTATAAAAGATATAGAGTCTCTATTTCGCAGTGTGAAACCAGTGACTGGGAGATTTGAAAAATGGCTGGAATACGAGGTGTTAAAAGAAAGTCAATATATTTTCTATCAGTATTCCAGAAGAAAGATGATAGATTGCACATGTAGTCATTGTAAATCGGAATATCAATTGGAGAGATCTATACCAAGGCATAACAAAGAATATGTGTGTCCCATTTGCAAGCGGAAATCAATTTTTAAAGCAAAAGGAAAATCAGGATATTTTTCTGATTATTCAGAAGCAGTTAAAATTGAAAAAGCATCAGATAGAATCATACTACGTCATTTTGAAGTTAGAAAATCTTATGCTGCGCATGGTACGGGAGAATATACATTATCTTATCATGAAGACTATCGGGCTGTATTTCAGGAAAAATTCCATTTTTATTACCCGGTTTATAGCTGTTTGGCTCATAAGAATGTATGGAAAGAGAAATATATAGATCCGTATTTTCACTACAGATATCATTTGGATTATACGATAAAAGCATATCAGACGATAACCCAAATGCCTGGAATGGTGTATCCATATAATTTGAAAAATGTTTTTAAAGGAACACCATTTGAATATTGCTCCTTAGATTATTTTGTCAAAAATAATCGTTTTGTAGAGCTGCCGGTTGTATATTATCTGAAGACATATTTAAAATTCCCATTGCTTGAACAGTTCGTGAAGCAGAATATGTTTTATATCGCTTTGGAATGCCTATATCAGCTTCCAAACGAATGGGAAGAAACAAAGGAAACGAATACAAGACATTTCTTAGGAATAAATTCACGATATTGCTCTATCCTAAGTAAGTATAATATGGGGATAAGAGAATGGGGCGTTTTACAGAAAATGGAAAAATTAAAAATCCATTTGTCGGAACAGGAAATTTTTGCATATTGTAAAATTTTTGAGAGTAATAGAGATTTCTTGGAATTAAACCAGTATGCATCTATTCGGAAAATTGTGAGTTATCTGGCAAAGCAGATTGAAAAAGAAGAAAAAGGAAAGGCATATAAGTTGTCCGGTGATGTATCTGGTATCAGTCATGCAGAAATGAAATGTTATCAGACGTATATAAGAAGCTGGAAAGATTATATTGAGTGGGCAGAAAAATTGGAATATGATCTGAAAAGCCGATACGTTCTGTTTCCAAAAAATTTTAAAGATGTTCACGACAAGACTTTCCGGGAGTATCAAAAACAACAAGATAAGATGGAAAGAAAAAAACAGGCAAAAGAAAGAAGAACTGTGAACCAACTTTTGAAGAAAGATATAAAACTACTGGGGAAACAAATTCAGAATCAGGACTATATCTTAAAAGTTCCTGGAAATTATCAGGAAATCCAAAAAGAAGGACAGGCGTTAGGACATTGTGTAGGAAGTTATATCCCTCATATTGCCAATCGGGAATGTGATGTGTATTTTATCCGGAAAAAGACCGATCCGGATAAGCCCTTTTTTACGGTTGACTGGAGAAGAGGGAAGATTGTGCAATGTCAGGGGAAAGGGCGGATTCGTTATCCGCAGGAAATGGTAGAATTTGTTCATTATGCAGAAGAAAAATTAAGGCTTCTAAAAGGAGAAGAAGAAAAAAAGGCTGCATAGGAATATAAAAATTTTAAGAGAATAGAAACACAGGCAGAAGGATTAGAACATTCTTCTGCCTTTTCTTATGAAGAGAAAGGAACAGAGATATGAATGATGTATTGGAAAAATTACAACGTGTCAAAATCCAAAATAAGACCAGGCTGTCCAAAGAAGACCAGCAATTTTGTCAGATACAGCAAAAATTATATGACAGTACCAGAAATCATTTTTTAAGTATGTTTGTAGATATGGAAACACTGCACCAGCAGGAACTGACCTTTTATGGAAAGGTACAGAAATATGCAGATAGGGTGTACAAACAGAACCTGATTTGTATGGATAAAAAGAAACAAATAGAACTGATGGAAAAGGTACATAATCATTTTATCAGAACCATTATTTCCTTCTTTAACCGGAAATATGGTCTTGCCATACAGAAACATTCGTATGAACGCTATATTTCCCTGCAGGATTCTGCAGAACCCGTATTACATAAGCGGATTTCTTCTTTAACAGAAGAAGAGAAGCAAATTTATCGGGAAGAAAGGAAGAAATGCTGTAAACAGAAAGAAGAAAATCTTCATGAAGTTTTGTTTGCCAGAATTGAGTATCCGTTGATTTTGGATGATATTTTTTCTTATCTGGGCGGTTTTAGTTTTCAGGAGAAAGTGGAGCAGGAGATTAAAACGGATGCAAAAGCAGGAGTGACCTATGCAAAATATAAATTGCAAAGTAAAAAACTGTCCATTCAAAACCTGTTATGCAGCAAAACAGATCTTTGGGGAGAATACGAAATCTGTCTGGATAGTGAAAAATATAAAGCACTTTTACGGGCATTGACTTTTTTTGACTCCAGTAAAGAACAAGTTTCTATTTATGATGGCTGGCTGGAAAGATTTGTAAGTTTTTCATATAGCGGGAAAAAAGAGAAAGAAGGGATTTTTGATGAACACCCTGCGCTTGGAAAGAAAGTTGTTAAATTTAAGTATTTTAAAAATGGCAGATGGGATATTGTTTTTGTCAGTGGTGTACATGCATTGTCTTTTGCCAAAGAGTATCTCGGCTATAAGGAGGCGGCCTAATGGGAAAATACAAAAGAGATAAGGGACTTCAAATACCAATGGAGCAAAGGCAAAAATTGAATGCGAAAATTCTGTATCTAGTGGAAAACCATGAAGCAGAACTATATGGGATCACACCAGAGGATATTTTTAATGTATATATGGGAAATGGTGGGCTGCATGGACTGGACAGGAAAGACTTTCAAAATTTTCATGCTTATACAGAAGCGAAAAAAGAAATAGAGCAGGGACAGTTTTTTACACCAGCGGAAATATGTGAATTTCTTGTTGCCTGCGTCAAACCGGAACCGAAGGATATAATTTATGATTTGACTTATGGTAAAGGAGATTTTTTTAATTATCTTCCTACAGAAAGTAATATCTATGGAACAGAAATTGATATGAAAGCGGTGAAGATTGCCCAGTACCTCTACCCGAAGGCAAACCTGCAATATGGCGATATCCGGCAGTATTCCCCTGTTTTAAGCGGGGATATTGTGTTTGGAAATCCGCCCTTTCATCTGGAATGGGGAACAAAAGAAGCACCGGTATCTTCCCAGATGTATTACTGCAAAAAAGCATATCAGGTACTGAAAAACGGGGGTCTTTTGGTTTTGCTGGTCTCGGAAAGTTTCCTTTCAGATGATTTTTCAAATAAAGGGGATATTGAAGAAATCAATCACATGTTTAATTTGATTGTACAATTTTCTTTGCCGGCAGATGCATTCAAAGAGTATGGTGTGACATCTTTTCGGACAAAAGCAATGATTTTGCAGAAAAAGAGTCAGTATGTAACAGAAAGACCATACACTACAGAGTTGGAAGTTCTGAAGCGGCCACAGGAAATTTATCAAACTTATGTGTTACCGGTTCTTCAGGAACGAAGAAAAAATGCTGCAAATATTTATTTTGAATGTCAGAATACAGATTTAGAGGCAAAGCAGAAACAGGTATTTCAGGAAAAAACGGTGAAACTTTTGTTTGATATCAAAAGAAATCGAAATATCGCTCATAAAGCTGGACTGGCAGAAGCGATTTTGCAGAAATACCTGAAGCAGACGAAACCGGAGGAACTCTCCTGGCAGGAGTGGGAAAAAATTAAAATACAGCCGGAAGATGTTTTACGGAAATTAAAGGGGATTTTATCTTCTGCGAATAAGACATACAGGAATGAAATCCGGATTGTAAAGACAACTTATGGATTTAAAGAAAAGGATTATCGGGAAAATGGGACCGATATGAATTTGGGTTCTATCAATTCTTTTGTATTATCCAAAAGAGAAGTTCCTGGATTTGAGCAGTTCTTAAAGAAGAAACGGCGAGAATTTGCATTGCAGGAAACATCTTTTGAGAAAATGAAGCAGGATGACAAAATTGCAGAATATCTGGAAAATTGGCATGTAACAAGTCAAATGACAGGGGAGGTCAAATATCTGAATGCTGTACAGAAAAAAGAAGTGAATAAACTGCTGCAGAAACGATACGTTGCCCTACAGTTTTCTATGGGAACTGGAAAAAGCCTTTGTACACTGGCAATGGCGCAGTACAGAATGAAATATAATCCTGTCCGGAATATATTCATTGTCGGCACAGCCCTGGCAATCAATAATACATGGGAAGAAATATTGGAAGACTATCAGATTGGTTTTTACCGTATTCGGAAGAGGGAGGACATAAAAAGGGTACAGAGAGGACAGATTGTGCTCTTGACTATCAATCTGCTTACGGAATTAAAAAGGGAGATGAAAAAACTGTTACGTATCCGCTGTCAGAAAGTCATGTTGATTTTTGATGAAAGTGATGCAATTACCAACGGAAGTTCAAAACGTACAAAAGCAATGCTTTCTGTTTTTCGAAAATGCAGATATAAAGTGCTGGCAACAGGAACACTGACAAGAAATAACGTGGTAGAAGCAGCACCTCAATTAGAACTGCTTTATAACAACTCTATTCATTATCTGGCAAAGAATGAATGGATCTACCGATTCAAAAACGGACAGATGGAAAAAAATAGGAACTTCTTTTTGAATCAGCCATTTCCAGCTTATAAAAGAGGGTATGAACTGTTTTCTTATTCCTATTTACCAAAGAAGATTACAGTGTTTGGTCTGGAGAAGGCAAATCAGGATATTTATAATGCATCATTTTTAGATGAATTATTAGAAAAAACAGTCATAACAAAAAATTTTGAAGAAGTGGTAGGAAGGAAAATTTATAAGATTTACCAGGGAACCTGTTCTTTTAGCGAAAGGGAAAAAGAAGTGTATCGAATAGCAGTAAAAGAGTTTGATAAAATCCGCAGGAAGTATTTTGCAGCTTACGGCAATGCACGAAAGGATTCCATGTTTCGGATTTTGCAGCAACTGCTGCTCCTTCTGAAGATATGTGCAGATCCTTCTCTTGCATACGAATACGATAGCAATGAAGTACCTACGAAGGTAAAAAAAGCAATCCGTCTTTTGCAGATGTGGAAGTATGAGAAGGTTGCGATTGGAGTACGCAGAATAGAAGTGGCAGATTCCTATTACCGATATTTAAAGCAGGCATTTCCAGAAAGGCAGATCTTTTATATCACAGGGGATAAAGTTCCATGCAAGCAGCGGCAGAGGATTGTAGAAAAACTAAGAAAGACAGAAAATGGGATATTACTTTCTACGCAGCAAAGCTTGTCAGAATCTATGAATATAGATGATGTGGATAAAATTATCCTACCAGAGCTTCATTACAATCATGCGGCTATGGAACAGTATTATTTTCGGTTTATCCGGTATACGTCCAGAAATTTTAAGCAGGTGGTATTTTTAATTTATGAAAATTCCATTGAAGTGAACCTGCTAAAGATGATACTGGCGAAGGAGAAAATTAACCTGTTTATGAAAAATCAATTGCTAGAAAACGGAGAACTATATGAAAGATTCGGCATCAATCCCCAGATATTTTCCCTTTTGATGACAACCAGTGTGGACCAGGAAGGAAAACTTCAGATTCAATGGGGCGAACAGAAGATTAGTTAGTATTTTCTTATTTGACAACAGATATAGATAATCGTAGTTTTATAATAGAATTTTTATTTGAAGAAATTCAAATATATTACAGATTTGCTCTGCTAATGACAGAGTATCATAATTTTGGAATTGTTATTCCTATAATTCTTTAGAAAGACATCAAACAGATTTAGTTTTGGTGTCTTTTTCTTAAATTTTTCTCAAAATGAATCCAACAGTTGCAAGAACAAATCCTAAATAGCTGAAATTATAGTTCATAGAATGGCATACAAAGCTTCGAACTTTTGTGTGCTCTTTTGTGAAGTGAGTTTAAGAAACTAGAAACAGGATACATAGATGTCATTTAAATTGGGAAGGAGGTGGAATATGGCAGATATGGAGGTTACCAAAAAAGTATATAGCGCGGATGAAATACAAGTGATTTTAGGAATTGGAAGGAGTAAGGTATATGAATTTCTGGATTCTGTAAATAAAAAGCAGGAACCGTTTCGGGTTATAAAAATAGGAAGAATATATCGGGTGCCTAAGGATTCTTTTGATAGATGGATGAATGGAGAAACTATATAGAGCAGAGGTGAAAGAATGGTTAAGAAAGTAAAAAAATATCCACATGCATTTTTTGAGAGAAATACCTGGAATCATAGAACAAAAAAATTATTGCCGGATTATACAATCAAATATGGGAAAAAGGGTGGATTTGAAACAGCTGAAGAAGCAGAAAAAGCGTATCAGGAACATATAAAAGAATTTGATAGGAAGATGAATATGACCTTTTTAGAAGTGGATAAAGAGGTAACATTAAAAAACTTCTTACTTTATTGGTATGTGAGTATCTTTTCCGAAAGAGTACAGTCAACTACCCGATATTTAGTATCCTATGTGCTATATGGAATGCTATTACCTAATATAGATGAAAAAATAAAATTGAAGTTTGTCAGCACAGATTATTTGAATGAGTTATTGGATAAAGTGGCAAAATACTGCAAATCGGCAGGATTCAAAAGCAGGGAAACATTATATATTGCAATGAAAGATGCACAGTTTCTTCGTTTAATAGATAATAATCCAGTAAAAGCAACGAAAACATATCCAAGACCCAAAAGAAAGATTACCGTTTTAAATAAAAGTCAGACAAGATGCTTTTTGACAGCCGCAAAAGAAAGAAATTGGTTTTTAGAGATTATTTTGGGGTTATATTGTGGCCTGAGAAAAGGGGAAATATTAGGACTGAAATTTGACGATTTTGATTTTGAAGAAAGAACGGTCACAGTTCAAAGACAGTTGGTAGCTGATATAGAAACCAAGGAGGGAACTTATGAAATTATAAAGTATCAGAGTATTTTACGTGATCCAAAAAGCGAAAGTGGAAAACGCAGATTAAAAGTGCCCGAAATTATATTGGTGGAAGTCGAACGCAGAAAAGATAGAATTCAATTACTGAAGGAAAGAATGGGAGAAGACTTTCAAGATCAGAATTTTATTTCTTGTCAGAAAAATGGAAATCCAAGAGGGTTGTGTTCTTTAAATACAGAAATCAGGAGACTATGTGAAAGAAATGGATTGCCACATATTACAGTGCATGGATTAAGACATATGTATGCTACAATTCTAGCTGAGAGAGGAGTGCCTTTAACGAAAATATCAGCATTGCTGGGGCATCATTCCGTACATACAACATTTGAATTTTACCTGGAAGTAATTGAGGGTGGAAATCAGATTACAGATTTTTTGAATAAGGAATTTCTAGCAGAGGAGGCAGCGTATGGATCTAAATAAAATAAAACTCAGAGCGTATGTAGATTATCGTGTTGGCAATGTGATAAAAATTAAAGGAAAGTTTGGATTTCGTGTAACTGTGATATTTGATGATATGGAAGAAAAGGAATCCCAACATTCTGGTTTTGCAAAGAAAGAAGAGGCAGAAAAAGAAAGAAATCATGTAATTGCTCAATTACACGATAAGAAATATGTTGTTTATAAAAATATAAAAGTGGAAGAGCTACTGACGTATTGGTTGGAAAATATTATAAGAAGCAAGGAAGGTGTAAGTGCTTGTACTTACAATACTTATAAAAATTGTATTGAAAAGCACATTATTCCAGAATTGGGAAAATTAACTTTAGTAAAGTTAAATCAGGGGCACATTTCAAAATTGTATAAAAAGTTGGTTGAAAAATATAGTTCCATTCCAAGAATAGCTAAGCCGATTTTGAATACCTCATTAGAATTTGCACTTTCTAAAAATTTGATTACATATAATCCGGCGGAGGGATTAAATCTTCCTAAAGGTGCGAAAAAGGTTCCATACCATGAAATCGTAATTGATGAATCAAAAACGTACGCGTTGGAGCAGGTAAAGCATTTAATAAAAGTAGCAAAAGATACACGTATTTATCTGTATATATTATTTGCACTCTTAATGGGATTAAGGAAAAGTGAAATCAGTGGAATAAAGTACACAGATATAGATTATGAAAATCGCACATTAAAAATAGAACGGCAATTAGGAAGAAGTTTAGAGGTAGACGAAAATGAAATAGCACCAAAGACACGAACAAAGCAGGAAATTGATGTGAAGACACCTGCAAGTAATCGTGTGGAGAAAATTCCTAATTTTTTATTTAGCGAAATACTAGAAGAAAGGAAAAAATATGAGAAAAACCGAAGCAGGAGACAGCATGGAAGATGGGTATTTCAAGATATGGATTACATTTGTTGTTCTAGTTATGGAAGACCAAGATCTACCACATACATATATACCCATTATAAAAAACTAATAGAAGAAGCAGGATTGCCATATATACGATTTCATGATTTACGTCATACGTATACCACATTATTAATGAAGAATGATATCAATCAAAAGGCAATAGCAGCGTCGTTAGGACATTCCAAATCGATTATTACATTTGATGTCTATACAGACAAGCAGGCATTAATAGAAGGAGGGGTAGAGGAGATTGATGCATTTATAGATGAAGTGCATCCATATGATAGTGAAGATATTCAAATACTAAAAGAAAAATATGGAAAGAAAGTTCTGCATAGATTGGCTTAATCTATATGGGAAATCAATAGAAAAGGGTATACTGCAGGTTATTTGCTGTATGCTCTTTTTTTTACGGGAAAGAGAAAAGTAGATAGTAGAAAAATTCTTTTATTGACGAAATACACAAGAACAGATATACTAAAATTGAACGTATGTTCGTGCATAAGAATACAATATATGGAATAAAAATGCAGAAAAATATCAGTAATGCTGTTCTGTGTGCTTAGGTATTATGATTGACTAATAGGTCTTTATAGTTTTGAAAAGGGATAAATTGTGGTATACTGTAGTATCAAATCATGGAGGATAGTACGAGGTGTTGCGAACCGGAAAATATCCACTTGGGTGACCAAATTCGTACATTGGCGTTTTTTTACCTATTTTTCAGCAAAATTGGAACGTATTTTTCACCTGACATGTACGAATTTTCGGGTTAATAATGAAAATAGTAAGGAGGTTTTTGACTATGGATCACTTCGAACTGGTATCAGAATATGCTCCTACAGGAGATCAACCGCAGGCTATCGAACAGCTTGTGAAAGGTTTCCAGAAAGGCAACCAATGCCAGACTTTACTAGGGGTTACGGGGTCTGGCAAGACTTTTACAATGGCAAATGTTATCAAGGAATTAAATAGGCCAACACTCATTATTGCACATAATAAAACGCTGGCTGCACAGCTTTATAGCGAATTCAAAGAATTCTTTCCGAATAATGCAGTTGAGTATTTTGTCTCCTACTACGATTACTACCAGCCGGAGGCTTATGTCCCATCTTCAGACACCTACATTGCGAAGGATTCCTCCGTAAATGAAGAGATTGATAAGCTGAGGTTATCGGCAACGGCAGCATTGATCGAGCGCAGGGATGTGATCGTAATTGCCAGCGTTTCCTGTATCTATGGTCTTGGTGAACCGGAGAACTTTGAACAGATGATGGTATCGCTCCGACCGGGGATGGAGAAAGACAGAGATGAAGTGTTGCGCCAGCTGATAGATATTCAATATGACAGAAATGATATGGATTTCAAGCGGGGAACATTCCGGGTACGAGGCGATACTGTAGAAGTTGTACCGGCAGACCGGGGCGATACGGCTATCCGGGTGGAATTCTTCGGAGATGAGATTGACCGGATTTCAGAGATAGACATGCTTACCGGAGAGATTAAAAATACATTGAATCATATTGCGATATTTCCGGCTTCCCATTACGTTGTACCAAAGGAGCGTATGGAGAAAGCAATAAAAAATATCGAGATTGAACTGGAAGAACAGGTGAAATATTTCAAAGAAGAAGGGAAGCTTCTGGAAGCACAGAGAATTGCGGAACGAACGAATTTTGATATAGAAATGATGCGCGAGACCGGATTCTGTTCAGGGATCGAGAACTACTCCAGGCATCTGGCAGGACTTGCGCCGGGGCAGCCGCCGAATACATTGATGGATTATTTCCCAGATGATTTTATCATAATGATCGATGAGTCGCACAAGACGGTTCCGCAGATTGGCGGTATGTATCACGGCGATCAGTCGAGAAAGCGTACACTGGTAGAGTATGGATTCCGTCTGCCATCGGCACTGGACAACCGTCCGCTAAGTTTTGAGGAATTTGAAAGTAAGATCGATCAGGTCATGTTCGTGTCTGCAACACCGGGGAAATATGAAGAAGAGCATGAACTTTTAAGAGCCGAGCAGGTGATCCGGCCGACCGGACTTCTGGATCCGGAAGTAGAAGTGCGGCCGGTAGAAGGACAGATCGATGATCTGATCGGAGAAGTGAATAAAGAGATTACCAATAAACACAAAATACTGATAACAACGTTGACCAAACGTATGGCAGAAGATCTTACCGACTATATGCGTGAGCTGGGAATCCGCGTGCGCTATCTGCATTCGGATATTGACACGCTGGAACGTACAGAGATCGTGAGAGATATGCGCCTGGACGTATTCGATGTTCTGGTCGGCATTAATCTTCTGCGGGAAGGACTGGATATTCCGGAGATCACATTGGTTGCGATCCTGGATGCGGATAAAGAAGGATTTTTGCGTTCCGAGACGTCTCTGATCCAGACGATCGGCCGTGCGGCCCGTAATGCAGAAGGGCATGTTATCATGTACGCAGATACGATCACAGATTCCATGCGTGCAGCACTGGATGAGACGCAGAGAAGACGTGAAGTGCAGATGGCATATAATGAAGAACATGGTATTACACCGAAGACGATCCAAAAAGCAGTCAGAGATCTGATCTCAGTATCTCGGAAAGTGGCGGCTTCTGAATTACAGATGGAAAAAGATCCGGAATCCATGAGTGAGAAAGAATTAGAGAAGCTGATCAAAGAGCTGGAGAAGCAGATGAAGAAAGCTGCGGCAGATCTGAATTTTGAGGCAGCAGCAGAACTCAGGGATAAGTTAATAGAGCTTAAGAAGACATTACAGGAAATAAAGATATAGAAAAAGGAGATCATAGACTTACATGCCACAGGAAAAAGATTCAAGACAATATATCAAGATCAGAGGAGCAAATGAACACAATCTGAAGAATGTAGACGTAGACATACCAAGAGACAAACTGGTGGTACTGACCGGTCTTAGCGGATCAGGAAAATCATCACTGGCATTTGATACAATTTATGCGGAAGGACAGAGAAGATATATGGAATCATTGTCTTCTTACGCCAGACAGTTCCTGGGACAGATGGAAAAACCGGATGTAGAAAGTATAGAAGGATTGTCTCCGGCTATTTCCATTGATCAGAAATCTACGAACCGCAATCCAAGGTCTACCGTAGGAACGGTAACGGAAATCTATGATTATTTCCGGTTATTATATGCAAGAGCAGGAATTCCGCATTGTCCGAAATGTGGGCGTGAGATTAAGAAACAGACGGTTGATCAGATGGTAGAACAGGTGATGGCATTTCCGGAAAGAACCAAGATACAGCTGCTGGCACCGGTTGTAAGAGGCAGAAAGGGAACACATGTAAAATTACTGGAGCGCGCCAGGAAGAGCGGATATGTCCGTGTCAGGATCGATGGTAATATGTACGAACTGTCGGAAGAGATCAAGCTGGATAAGAACATCAAGCACAATATAGAGATTGTTGTAGACCGTCTGGTAGTAAAAGAGGGTATTGAACAGCGTCTGACCGATTCCATTGAAAATGTACTGAATCTTGCGGAAGGACTGATGACCGTGGATGTGATCGGCGGGGAACCGGTCCAGTTCAGCGAAAGCTTCTCATGTCCGGACTGCGGAATCAGTATTGAAGAGATCGAACCGAGAAGCTTTTCGTTCAACAATCCGTTCGGCGCATGTCCGGAGTGCTTTGGACTGGGATACAAGATGGAATTTGACGAAGACCTGATGATTCCGGATAAACGTCTCAGTATCAGTGAAGGTGCAATCACTGTTATGGGATGGCAGTCCTGCACGGATAAGAAGAGCTTCACGTATGCGATCCTGGATGCGTTGAGCAAAGAATATGGCTTTTCATTAGATACACCGTTTGAGGACTATCCGAAGGAAGTCCATGATGTCCTGATCCATGGGACAAACGGCAAAGAAGTGAAAGTATATTATAAGGGGCAGCGCGGAGAAGGAGTCTATGATGTGGCATTCGAAGGTCTGATCCGCAATGTAGAGCGCCGTTACCGGGAGACTTCGTCGGAAACGATGAAAGCAGAATACGAAGAGTTTATGAATATCACACCGTGTTCTGCGTGCAAAGGCCAGCGCCTGAAGCCGGGAGCACTTGCTGTGACGGTAGGAGATAAAAATATTTCCGAACTGACAGGAATGTCAATTGAAAAACTGCAGACCTTTTTAAAAGAACTGAAACTTTCGAACCAGCAATTGCTGATCGGCGGACAGATTTTAAAAGAGATCAATTCCAGAATCCAGTTTCTGATGGATGTCGGACTTAATTATCTGACACTTGGAAGATCGACCGGAACACTTTCGGGAGGAGAGGCACAGAGAATCCGTCTGGCAACACAGATCGGTTCCGGACTCGTAGGTGTGGCATATATTTTGGATGAACCAAGTATCGGACTGCATCAGAGAGACAATGATAAATTGCTTGGAACTTTAAAACATCTGCGGGATCTCGGGAACTCAGTAATCGTGGTCGAGCATGATGAGGATACTATGAGAGAAGCGGACTTTATCGTGGATATCGGACCGGGAGCGGGAGAACATGGCGGTGAAGTAGTTGCAACCGGAAATGCGGAAGAGATCATGCAGAATGAAAATTCTGTAACCGGAGCCTATCTGAGCGGGCGTATCCGGATCCCGGTTCCGGAAGTAAGAAGAAAGCCAACCGGATGGCTGAAAGTACTCGGAGCACAGGAAAATAACTTGAAGAACATAGATGTGAAGTTTCCGCTTGGCGTGATGACCTGTGTTACCGGTGTGTCCGGTTCGGGAAAAAGCTCACTTGTGAATCAGATCCTCTATAAACGTCTGGCAAGAGACCTGAACCGTGCAAGGACCATTCCGGGCAGACACAAAGGTATCGAGGGACTGGAACAGCTGGACAAGGTGATCAATATCGATCAGTCTCCGATCGGGAGGACTCCGAGATCCAATCCGGCAACCTATACCGGAGTATTTGACCTGATCAGGGATCTGTTTGCAGCAACACCGGATGCAAAAGCAAGAGGCTATAAAAAAGGAAGATTCAGTTTTAACGTCAAAGGAGGACGATGTGAGGCCTGCAGCGGAGATGGAATCATCAAGATCGAGATGCATTTCCTGCCGGATGTCTATGTTCCATGTGAAGTATGTAAGGGAAGACGTTACAACAGAGAGACACTGGAAGTGAAATACAAAGGAAAGAATATCTATGATGTTCTGGACATGACCGTAGAAGAAGCAATGCATTTCTTTGAAAATGTACCAAGTATCCGCAGAAAGATGGAGACCTTGTATGATGTCGGGCTTTCTTATATCCGTCTGGGACAGCCGTCTACGACTCTGTCCGGCGGAGAAGCCCAGCGTATCAAGCTGGCAACAGAACTGAGTAAGAGAAGTACGGGAAAGACAATCTATATTTTGGACGAGCCGACGACGGGACTGCATTTTGCCGATGTGCATAAGTTGACAGAGATTCTCCACAGATTGACAGAAGATGGGAATACAGTCATTGTGATCGAGCACAATCTGGATGTGATAAAGACCGCAGATTACATCATCGATATCGGTCCGGAAGGCGGTGACAAAGGCGGAACCGTGATCGCAGAGGGAACACCGGAAGAAGTTGCGGAAAGTCCGGTATCCTATACCGGAAAGTATATAAAACCAATGCTGGAACGGTAGAAATATGACATTTTGTTCAATGCATCGTCCGGATTCGTCATATTGTAATATTTATGTAAAAAGGTTCATAAAGATTTAAGCAAAATGGGTCTTTTTATTTTAAATGATTTTGATTATAATGGGAACATGCTCAAAAATAGCATGTGATATAATCATATCTCACCAAAGATAGGAATATAGACAGCTTGATGAAGGGAGAATTGGGAATGTCAGTAGATCTTGGAATTGATTTGGGAACCGCCAGCGTACTGGTGTATGTAAAAGGAAAGGGTGTTATTTTAAAAGAGCCTTCTGTTGTAGCGTATGACAGAGATACGAATGCAATCAAGGCGATCGGAGAAGAAGCAAGACTGATGCTTGGAAGAACTCCGGGAAATATTGTGGCAGTCAGACCTTTGAGACAGGGCGTGATATCAGACTATACAGTAACAGAAAAAATGATCAAATATTTCGTGCAGAAAACACTTGGAAAGCGTACATTCAAGAAGCCGAGAATCAGTATCTGTGTACCAAGCGGGGTTACAGAAGTGGAACGCAAGGCAGTGGAGGAAGCAACTTATGCAGCAGGAGCAAGAGAGGTACATCTGATCGAAGAACCGGTTGCGGCAGCAATCGGTGCGGGAATCGATATCTCAAAGCCGTGTGGCAATATGATCGTTGACATCGGCGGAGGTACATCCGATATTGCCGTCATCTCACTTGGCGGAACGGTTGTAAATACATCCTTAAAGATTGCCGGAGATGATTTCGATGAGGCGATCGTCCGCTATATGCGAAAAAAACATAATCTTCTGATCGGTGAAAGAACAGCGGAAGATATTAAAATCAAGATCGGTACAACCTATCCAATGATCGAAGATGAGACACTGGAAGTCAGAGGAAGAAACCTGGTAACAGGACTTCCGAAGACGGTAACGGTAACTTCGACAGAGACAGAAGAAGCACTCCGGGAGACAACGGGACAGATCGTAGAAGCTGTTATCAGCGTACTGGAGAGAACACCACCGGAGCTTTCCGCAGATATCCTTGACAGAGGGATTATGCTGACCGGAGGCGGATCTATGTTACGTGGTATGGAAGAACTGATCGAGGAAAAGACAGGCATCAACACGATGACGGCGGATGATCCGATGAAAGTTGTTGCCATCGGAACCGGAGAATACGTAGAGTTCATGGGTGACAGAAAAGGAATCTAGATTCAGATAGGAATCCGGGTGAGTGAAATCGAATGGAAGAAATAAAAGGATACGTAGAACATATTGTTTACCGCAATGAAGACAACGGGTACACGGTATTCCATCTGAATAATTCAGATGGAGAAGTGACCTGTGTCGGAAGTTTTCATTATATTGAAGAAGGTGAACTGTTAAGACTGAAAGGAGGCTATACAACGCATAAGATGTATGGCCTTCAGTTCGCTGTGGAGGAATCGGAGATATGTGAGCCGGAAGATCTGGTATCCATCGAACGGTATCTGGGTTCCGGTGCGATCAAAGGAGTCGGAGCTTCTCTGGCGGGAAAGATAGTGAAAAAATTCAAAGAAGATACCTTCCGGATCATCGAAGAGGAGCCGGAACGACTGGCAGAGATCAAAGGAATCAGTGAACGGAAAGCAAGAGAGATCGCTTCACAGGTAGAAGAGAAGAAGGATATGCGGCAGGCAATGATCTATCTGCAGAAATTCGGCATTTCTACAACACTGGCAGCAAAGATCTATCAGCATTACGGACGTAATGTCTACCGCACGATAGAGGAGAATCCGTATCATCTGGCAGACCATGTGCCGGGAGTGGGATTTAAGACTGCCGATGAGATTGCAATGAAGATTGGCATACACACAGATTCTGATTTCCGGATCCGCAGCGGAATCTTTTATACCTTACAACAGAGTGTGAATGAAGGACACGTCTATCTGTATCAGGATGTATTGCTGAAAGAGACGGGAGACCTTCTTGGAGTACAGATACAAGATATGGAAAAGTATCTTATGGATCTTATGATGGAAAAGAAGATCGTCATGAAGCAGTCAGAGCAGGGGGTGAGAGTGTATACTTCCCATTATTATTATATGGAGTTGAATACTGCGAAGATGCTGCATGATCTGAATCTTGATTTTGAAGCAGCTGATGTGACACTTCTTCACAGGATCAATCAGATTGAAAAGAACACAGAACTGTATCTGGACGAGATGCAGAAAGATGCAGTAATGGAAGCAGTCAGGCATGGTCTGATGATACTGACCGGAGGACCGGGTACCGGTAAGACAACGACCATCAATGCGATGATTCATTTCTTCGAAAGCGAAGGATTGGACATCTATCTGGCAGCACCGACAGGAAGAGCGGCAAAGCGTATGACGGAAGCAACCGGATGCGAGGCACAGACGATTCACCGGCTATTGGAAGTGTCCGGCAATCCGGATGATGAGACAGTTGGTGGTTTCCAGCGCAATGCAGAGAATCCGCTGGAAGCAGATGTGATCATCATAGACGAGATGTCAATGGTAGATCTGCCGTTGATGTATGCACTTTTGAATGCGATCGTGCCGGGAACCCGTGTGATCCTGGTGGGAGATGTGAACCAGCTTCCGAGTGTAGGGCCGGGAAGCGTACTGAAAGACATTATTTCATCCGGCTGTTTTCCGGTGGTAAAGCTTACGAAGATATTCCGGCAGGCAGGCGAAAGTGATATTATCGTCAATGCCCACAAGATCAATCGGGGTGAACCGGTCGTGCTGGATAACAAAAGCATGGATTTCTTCTTCCTGAAACGTGATGATACGAATATGATCATCAGTAATATCATCACACTGATTCAGAAGAAACTTCCCAAATTCGTGTCTGCATCAGAAGCAGATATTCAGGTTCTGACGCCGATGCGAAAGGGCCTGCTCGGAGTGGAACGGATCAATAAGATCCTGCAGGAATATCTGAATCCGCCGAAGCCTGGCAAACAGGAAAAAGAATATGGAGATCATCTGTTCCGTGAGGGGGATAAGGTGATGCAGATCAAGAATAATTACCAGCTTGAGTGGGAGATCACCACCCGGTACGGAATGACGATCGATAAAGGTATCGGTGTATTTAACGGGGATATGGGGATCATCAAAAAGATCAATACATATGAAGAGACCGTGACGGTCGAATATGATGAAAAGAAGCAGGTAAAATATCCATACAATCTGCTGGATGAACTGGAACTGGCTTATGCGATCACAATCCATAAAGCGCAGGGAAGCGAATATCCTGCAGTCATTATCCCTTTGTTACAGGGACCAAGACAGCTTTATTATAGAAATCTGCTCTATACAGCTGTCACAAGAGCGAGAAAATGTGTGACGGTGATCGGAAGTGAAAGCGTATTCCAGGAGATGATACAAAACACAAACCAGCAGAACCGCAATACGAGTCTCGCAGAGCGAATCCGTGAATTTAATGAATAAAAGTATCATACAAGATATCAAAGAAAATATAATTGTTCTGTTCTGGCCGGAAACCTGTCCATTCTGTCAGAAAGTCTGTAAAGAGGGCATCTGTACAGAATGCAGGGAAAGGCTGGAATTCTTACGAATCAGAGAACCAAGGTGTATGCAATGCGGCAAGCAGATCCGTAGTATGGAAAAGGAATACTGTTATGACTGTATGCATACACATCATTATTATGAGCAGGGATTAAGCTTATGGAACCATAAAGCTCCTGTGAATCAATCAATCTATCAGTTCAAATACCACAATCAGAGAAGATACGGGGAACTGTACAGTCAGGAACTCGTGAAAAATTTTCAGAAAGAAATCCGGCGATGGAACCCGGATGTGATCATACCGGTCCCGCTGCACCGGGCGAGACGTAGAAAACGGGGTTATAATCAGGCACAGATTCTTGCGGAAAACCTGGGAAGGATGCTGCGCATTCCGGTGGACAGTAAAAGCCTGGCAAGAAGAAAGAAGACCAGTCCGCAGAAGAAACTTGGACATAATGAGAGAAAAAAGAACCTGAAAAATGCATTTGCGGTAACACCGGCATTTCGCCCTGTCCGGAAGGTATTGCTGGTGGATGACATATATACGACCGGCAATACACTGGATGCGGCGGCAAAAGCATTAAAGGAAAAAGGCGTGGAGAAGGTTTATTTTTTAACTATAAGTATTGGACAAGGGTACTGATATTTGTTATACTTAAAATGATGTTTTTATGGAATTAATATCATGTTGAGGTGGATATATGTTAGATGAGAGAAAAGTAAAATTAATGACAAAGCTTGCTCTCTATGAAGAGACTTATGGAAAAGAAGATTTTAAGATCAGTTCCTATTATAGAAAAGATTATGCAAGCCTGCACGTTATATATGCATTTCTGAGCGTATCAGTCGGTTATGTGTGTCTGGTGGCGCTGCTTTTACTGGCCGGTGTGGAGGATATAATGAGTAATATGTCGAATGGTCTGATCCTGTTCCTTTTTCTGATCATTCTGGCAGGCTATGTGGGTGTGGTGATCGTATATTGCGGAATTGCCAGTCACATTTATAATGAGAAACACAAAAAGGCAAGGAAAAGAGTGAAAAAGTATAATCATAATCTGATTCAACTGCTGAAAATGTATGAAAAGGAGAAAAGATAGATGGATAATATATATGTAATACGTGAAAGAATAGAAGCGGTTTATGGGAAGCATTCAAAGTCGTTTGATAAAGCCTTTCAGTTCATACTGGCAATGATAACATTTACAATGATCAATCAGAATACAGGATTTATGAAATCACTTTCCTCACCGGTGATCTCTCTGGGGCTGGCTGTGGTTGCTACTTTCCTGCCGCCGGCGGTTATGGTGGTGCTTGCAACGATACTGCTGCTTGCACATACACTGGCAGCGTCCATAGGCATATTCGCAGTGTCTGTACTGATCTTCCTGATTATGTATATATTTTATATCAGACTGGCACCGAAAATGGCATTTGTTGTGCTTCTGACACCGATTGCATTTGCACTTAAGATACCGTTTGTGGTACCGGTTGCATGTGCATTGATCTATACACCGGTAAGTCTTGTACCGATGGGATGTGGAACTGTTGTATATTATATGATGGAATATCTTAAGAAAATAAGTGCGGCATCTAAGACGTCCGGAAGTAAGGCGATGCTTGCCGAGATCAGCACATACGTACAGAAAGTGTTCCAGAATAAAGAAATGTGGCTCTACATAGTTGCATTTATCATTGGATTTTTTATCATTTATACCATCCGCAGACAGGAACTGGATCATGCCTGGAAGATTGGGATTATTGCGGGAGCAATTGCCAATGTGGTCGTAACGGCAATGGGAAGTATTGCACTGGGCGTAAACACCTCCTATGGTCCGCTGATCATAGGAAATATTGTGGCAGCCGTTGCAGGACTTGTGCTGGAATTATTCCTGTTCTCGGTAGATTATGCAAGAAGTGAACGTCTGCAGTTTGAAGACGATGAATATTATTACTATGTAAAAGCAATACCGAAGGTTGCCATGACAACGCCGGAGAAGACTGTGAAGAAGATCAATGAACGTCAGGAGACGGAGATCATCGATGCAGAAGCGGTAAAACGTTTGTCGCAGGATACGGCGGAAGAAGAGACAAAAGCCATCGATCTGGAAGTACATGCGGGACATGGACAGAAAAGAGAAGCAGAACGGAAGCCGTCATATGGTGATGCAGACTACAGAAGTCCGGCACAGATCCGGGCAAGTCAGGCAAGAAAGCATTCGCCGAAGAGAGGACCGGCACCGAAGAAACATGACATGAAAGATGTAGATAAGATGCTTCTGACACAGAGCCTGGAAAATGAATTTCATGCAGGCAACCGCAGAAAAAGATAGAAAGACAGAAAAAATCATTAAAAACCATGCAGGGAGGTGAGAGGAATGGAACAGACAATTGCGGATTTTATTGATAAATATGGAATTGGACTTTATATTCCGAGAGTGCATATTACAGATATCATAGAAGTTCTGATCCTCACTTTTCTGATCTATCAGATCATCATATGGATAAAGAATACGAAAGCGTGGATGCTGCTCAGAGGAATTATTGTACTTGCGGGCTTTATTCTTCTCGCAGCTGTATTCAAGATGCATACGATCCTGTTCATCGCGAGAAATTCACTGACGGTCATGGCTACAGCGGCAATTGTAGTATTTCAGCCGGAACTGCGGAGGGCACTGGAAAAGCTTGGAGAGAAGCAATTCCTGACATCAGTTGTTCCTTTTGAACAGAACCGGGAGATACGTTTCAGTGAAGAGACAAGAGAGGATATTATCCGTGCATGCTTTGCCATGGGAAAAGTCAAGACAGGGGCTCTGATCGTTGTAGAACAAGCAATACGGCTTACGGAATATGAAAGCACCGGAATCCAGATGGATTGCCTGGTATCAAGTCAGGTGCTGATCAATATCTTCGAACATAATACACCGCTTCATGATGGTGCGATCATCGTAAGAGGTGACAGGATCGTCTCGGCGACCTGCTATCTTCCTCTCTCGGATAATATGGGGATCAGCAAGGATCTAGGCACCAGACACCGTGCGGCAGTAGGAATGAGCGAAGTCAGTGATGCACTGGTCATTACGGTATCAGAAGAGACAGGAGCTGTGTCAGTCGCACAGGGAGGAGAGCTTACAAGAAGTATCAATGAAGCAGAACTTCGTGTGAAGCTGGAAGAGGTACAGCATAAGAGCAGTGAAACCAACAGAATAAAGGCAATGTGGAAAGGATGGCGGAAGCATGCGAAAAAGAATAACTAACAATCTTGCGCTGAAAATACTGGCTTTCCTGATTGCGGCATTCTTATGGCTGATTGTAGTGAATATCGATGATCCGGTGGATGACAAGACATTTTCCAATATTCCGGTGCAGGTAACGCATGAAGAAGTGATTACGGATAATAATAATACGTATCAGATCGTGGATAACACACAGGAGATTAATGTAACAGTTACAGCACAGCGGTCGGTACTGGATAAGATCAAGGCAGAGGATATTGTTGCGACAGCGAATATGAAAGAACTGACGCTTCGTACACAGGTGCCGATTGAAGTAACGGTCAAAGGATATACAGGAAAATATGAAAAGGCAACGGCAAATCCAAGAAATCTGCAGATCCAGATCGATGAGGAAGCGAAGAATAATTTCCCGATCACACCGACAACAACGGGAACGGTAAGAAACGGATATGAAGTGGGAAGCCTGAAAGCACTTCCGGAAAAAGTAACACTTCGCGGACCGAAGAGAATCATTAACAATATTGCAAAAGTAACAGCAGAAGCAAATGTATCCGGATTATCCGAAGATGAGACGGTAGAAGCAAAACTGGTACTGTATGATGCAAATAATAATGTGATCGACCAGACACTTCTTGCAAACAACCTTGGAAAAGAAGGAGTCAGTGTTGAAGTAGAACTGCTTCAGGTAAAAAGTGTGCCGCTCAAAGTGGATACATCAGAGGTGTCGGCAGCAGAAGGGTATAAACTTGGCAAGATCACGGTAGAACCACAGGAAGTGGAAGTGACAGGTGATAAGAGTACGCTTGCCGAGATCTCGGAGATCGATATTCCACCGAGTGCCCTGAAATTGGAAGAACTGACACAGAGAACGGAGCAGACCATTGACATCTCATCTTATCTTCCGAGCGGTGTGTCCCTTGCGGAAGAGAATGCGAATAAGGTGGTAATATCCATCCAGGTACAACAGCCGGGAACAAAGAGCTTTGAGATATCGACAGGATCGATCATCCTGGAGAATATAGCGGACGGACTGAGCATCAATTACGGATCTACTGTTGATCTGGAGATACAGGTGAAGGGACCGAATGATGTGCTGAATCTGTTCTCACCTGCGAAGAAAGTCAGCATTGATCTTAAGAATTATACAGAGCCTGGTACATATACCGTTCCGGTGTCTGTCGAACTGCCGGATGGCTGCAAGCTTGTGAATGAAGTGAATGTGGAGATCACGCTTGAAAACTCAAAGCAGAACAGTAAAACACAGGGGGAAAGCCAGAACAGCAGTCAGACAAAGACAGATGAAAACAATCAGAACGGCCAGAGCGAATAACAGACAGAAATGGGGAGAATACATTATGATCAGACAGAAAGTTACAATAACAAATCCGACGGGACTGCATCTCAGACCTGCAGGGATGTTCTGTAACATAGCAAGCAGATACAAATGCAAAGTAGAATTCATGTATAACGATGACACTGCAGCAAATGCGAAAAGTGTATTGAGTGTCCTTGGAGCATGCGTGAAATCGGGAGATGAAATCGAGCTTATCTGCGACGGGGAAGATGAAGAAGAGGCCATGAAAGCAATGATGGATGCGGTCGAGAGCGGGCTTGGAGAGTAAGAAAAAGTAATAAGGAAATATGACAGGCGGCTTGTGTGTGACATGAGCCGTTTGTTTTGTTTTGTTCTGTAATAATATATGATTCATAATAAGAAGTTGAATACTGGTATGAACATTAGAAATGTGAAACAACAAGAAGGGAAGAACAGGAACAGGTAATTATGAAAGAAAAAATAAAAAATATGCTGGATATTACATTCTGGAAATTTGTATTGGTGGGAATTGTGAATACTCTGGTGGGTACAGGGGTAATGTTTGCTGCTTACAATCTTTTGCATCTGAGCTACTGGGTATCTTCTGCATCGAATTATGTGGTTGGAAGTATTGTGAGCTATTTCCTGAATAAATACTTTACCTTCCAAAATAAAGAAAAATCCTGGAAGCAACTGGGAATGTTCGTGATAAATATTACAATATGTTATCTGTTGGCATATGGGATGGCAAAGCCGGTTGTGTCATGGATCCTTCATAATCAGAGTAAGAGTGTGCAGGAGAACCTGTCTATGCTGGTTGGAATGGGTGCATTTGTGGTATTCAATTATGTGGGGCAGAGGTTGGTTGTGTTTAAAAAATAACTTACGTAAAGTGTGAAAAAATGATAAAATTTTAATGATTTTGGTTGTAACGCTTGTGGAAATTATATATAATATTTTTCGTCTACATACAAAAATAATTGAAAAGAGAAGAATAATGAAGAAAAAACATAAGATAATCTTAGTGATAGGTTTGTTTTTAAGTACAATACTGGCGTTGTTAGCATCGCTTCTTGCATTCAGTGCAAAATGGATGTTTAAAACATGGACAAATCTGACAATGGATGAACTGGTATATCATCTTACAGCACCTTTAGAGGGTACAAATACCGATATGATCAAAGACTATTGTAATGAATGTGCAGTTCCGACAATATTGATTTTGGGATGTATTCTTTTTGCAATAGCAGCTAATAGAAAGCATGCAGGAATCTTGAAGAAAATTGCTATAGCATGTTCTGCAGGAGCTATTGCAGTGGCAGGGATTACAGTAGGTGTAACATGGAGTGGATTAGATGTTTCAAATTATATGAAGGGGCAAAGTACATATTCTACATTTATCGATGATAATTATGTAGATCCATCAAGTGTAAATATTACATTTCCAGAGCAGAAGCGTAATTTGATATATATTTTCCTAGAATCAATGGAAATGACGTATGCGGACAAAGAAAATGGTGGTGCATTTAAACAGAATGTGATTCCGGAACTGACACAGCTTGCTCAAGAAAATGAGGATTTTTCTGGAAAAAGCAATAAATTGAACGGCGGCTATTCCATGCCGGGGACGACTTGGACGATGGGAGCGATGTTTGGGCAGACATCGGGGTTGCCATTGAATATTTCAATTGATGGGAATAGTATGGATACACAGGATTCATTTTTCCCGGGAATAACAACTTTGGGAGATATTCTTCAAAACGAAGGATATTCGCAGACACTGCTAATTGGGTCAGAAGCAACATTTGGTGGACGAAAATTATATTTTACAGATCATGGTCAATATGACATTATGGATTACAATTACGCACAGGATAATGGCCTGATTCCGGAAGATTATAAAGTCTGGTGGGGATATGAAGATGAAAAATTATTCGGATTTGCAAAAGAAAAATTATTAGAACTGTCTCAGCAGGATAATCCGTTTAATCTTACGATGCTGACAGTGGATACACATTTTGAAGATGGATATGTATGTGATATTTGTCCGGATACATTCGGAGATAATCAGTATGCGAATGTAATGGCTTGTTCAAGCAGACGGGTAAAAGAATTTATTGACTGGGTGCAACAGCAGGATTTTGCTGCAGATACAACGATCGTTATTTCGGGAGATCATCAAACCATGGATAGTGATTTTTGTGAAGATGTAGATAAAGATTACGAAAGAAGGGTATACACAACATACATAAATGCAGATGCAGAAAAGCAGACAGAAAAAAAACGTAAATATACAATTTTTGATGATTTTCCAACAACGCTTTCAGCAATGGGAGCGGAAATAGAAGGTGACCGTTTGGGGTTAGGAACGAATCTTTTTTCTGCGAAAGAAACTTTATCGGAAAAAGAAGGTGTTACAGTAGAATATAATAAAATGTTAAAAAAATCAAAACTGATGGAAAAATTATCAGATATTGATGAAGAAGAATATAGAAGAAAAGAAGAAGAAAAAGTGTCTCCGACAGCAGATGTTAAAATAAAAAAAACAGGCAAAGATAATCAAGTGTTGATAAAAGTAGAGAATATTGAACATTTGAAAAAAGGATTGCAATCTATTACTGCTGCAGTATGGAAAAATGAAGATCAGAGTGATTTACAATGGGTAAATTTAGCTGTCTTTGAGAATGGGATTTGTAAAACAAAAGTTGATTTATCAAATTATGAACCAATGCAAGGAGAATATAATGTTCATATTTATATTATAGATGGCAAGGGTGATGCCCATAATGTCGCAGGGACAACATTTGAAATCAAATAAAAATACAGAAGATAAAATAGCCCTCTTTCACTGTAGATTTGGCGAATGGTATGCTCCCCGTCAAGAGGACAATAAAAAATAATAAATTTTTGTATCGTCAGCCATGCTATGGCTGGCGATATTTTATGCTGCTTTTGTATATTGCTCATGATATTTCATTGGTGTCATTACAT
>ENA-OQNI01000152-OQNI01000152.1-human-gut-metagenome-genome-assembly--contig:-NODE-152-length-113650-cov-7.315363_pt1 | contig 113650 bp, 106 predicted proteins | sample MGYA00242627_ERZ504876 | MGnify/ENA primary metagenome ERZ504876 (study PRJEB26092, sample SAMD00036386) | human gut metagenome | host: Homo sapiens | study: EMG produced TPA metagenomics assembly... | reverse complement strand
AGTAATGCGCACTGTTACATACCTGACTATCCGGCCAGCGGCCTTTACCTGCTGACCGCTTTTGGTATGTCTTTTTCTCTCCTCAATTTTTCTTCATTTTTCTATTGACTTTTTATTTGCAGACTTTGTTTGTCAAGTAAGACCATTGTACCCCAATTTGTCGGGATTGCAAGATTTTTTTACTCCGTCACAGGCTGGAGCCCATTCAGAGAGAAGGTCTGACCATAGAGCGTCACTGCGGTCACATTTTCAGGGTCTACCAGCTTCTCCGGCTGGAACTGGATACGGCAGTCATCCGTCTCCCCTGTCTGATCAGCGGACGCTGAATAGATCCCCTCCTCCATTTTAACGATACTTCCGTCCTCCAGGGTCAAAGACACGCTCCCCCGCTCCTCATGCAAGGTGTCCATGGTAGGGTCGCAGGCCTCCAGGGTGAATACAAACCGAATGGGAGAAATGTAGATACTCTTCAGTCCCAGCTCTTTTCCCTCCAGGGAGAAGGGCTCATCCATCTGGTACAGTAGCCCAGCGTCCTCTGTGGGCAGCGTTCCGGTACAGCTCCACCCATCGGAGAACTGCACAGGCCCTTCTTTTGTACTCCAGAAGAACTGGCGAGGGGTCAGAGTGAAGCTCCCGCCCCACATCTCCTCCACCCCCAGCAGAACATCATAGCTCCACAGGATGGTCGCCTGATTGTCCTCCGGGTCCGGGTCTTCCAGCGGAATTCCCCTGGGCATGCCGCCCAGCAGAAGCTCTTCTCCATGGGCACTGGTAATGGTGGGCTCCATATCGAATATACGGTACTCCAGCTCCGGAACGATTCCCTCCGGAGCGGTGAGTTCCACCAAGGTGGCAATGGAATTGCGGTCCATAAGTACCTGTTTGATTTTCACCGTCCAGCCGTTGTCGTAGGTGTGGCTTTGCTCTACCGGTACGATCCCCGCCGACATTAGGCTAGCGTCCTTTGGTTCTCCTTTAAAATACTCCACGATCCTCTGATCCAATCCCGTCGCCACGGTAAATGCACAGGCCATCAGCATCAGCGCCGCAGCCACCAGTACTGCCACCATCTTTTTCATCGGTTTCACGGTTTTTCCACTCCTTTCCCCGCTCAGGAGGCGCTCCAGCATGGCCTCCTGCCGCTCCGGGAACAGCTTCACCTGGTCAAACACCCGCTTTAATTCACGGTTTTCCATACTCGTTCACCTCCAAGATGTCTTTCAGCTTCCACCTGGCCTGTACCAGCCATGTGCGGACGGTAGATGGGTTCTTCTCCAAAATCTCCGCCATCTCCAGCGTGGAATATCCCTGATAATAGTAGAGATAGATAACCATCCGTTCCTTCTCAGGCAGGGATAGGATGTATTCCCACAGTTCCCCGTCCTCCGGCTGTTCCCAGGTCAGTGTTTGAAGTGCTTCCTCCCCCGCCCGCCGGGTACGCCACCAGTGCTTGAGCTGGTTTTTACAGTGATTGCGGGCGGTGACGATGAGCCACGCCTTCTCATGCTCCGGATCACGGAAAGGCTTGTCATACTCCATTGCCTTTTGAAAGACCGTCTGGGTGGCGTCCTCCGCGTCAGGCACATTTTTCAGCAGCATCAGGCAGATTTGATAGACCATGCCCACATGCCGCCGGTAGAGGGCGGCCACTTCCTCTCCGGTACGAATTGTTCCCATCCGCGACACCTCCTTTCCTGTCTCTCTGCTTATAACACAATGCAGCGGGGCAGAATGTTGAGACCCCAAAAAATATTTCAGGGACGGCCCGAAAGCCGTCCCTATTTCATTGTATCACAAAGGATACTGTTTCACTTGCAGATATATTTTCCCTTTCATTAGGTCTGAGTATCCAGATGGATGGTCTGCCCCAGAAGCGTAACCGAGATCACATTCTCCGGCTTCACGATCTCCTCCGTCTGGAAGACACAGTATGCCGCTCCGGTGTTCTGGTCGTAGGTCTGGGACACTACGCGCCCCACGGCCACCGTTTCACCATCTGCCATGTGCAGGACCGCCCCTTCTTCCATGTAGTTCATCTCTGTCGGTCCCCACATCCGGGAATCGCTCCCCTCACCTTGCAGGGAGAAGGCCACGCTGATGGGCGAGAGATAGAACTCACCCAGGGTCATCTCTTCCCCGCTCACCTGGATGGGGGCGTTGACCTCATAAGTCATGCCGCTGTCCTCCTCAGGCAGCTGTACGGTGCAGCTCTGCTTCTCTTCCGAGAAATCCACACTCAGTTTTCTCCCCCCGCTCTCCTGCAGCCACATGGGAGTCAGCGTCAAACTCTGCCCGTTCAGACTCTGGCCTTCGGCCTGCTGGGACCCTCTGGTACACAGGAAGGTGAGCCGATTGTTCTGTCCATCTTCCTGTTCCAGGATGACCGGGCCGTAGCCCCAGCTTGCCACTCCCTCCTGGCCCTGCGTCTGGGAGGCCACCTCCATGCCCAGCTCGAAGTAGTAGTTCTCCCCGTCCAGCACGGTTCCCTCCGGGGCAACGACCTCAGCCAAAACCGCCAGGGAGTACCGGTCCGCCAGCACCTGCCGGATGTGGATCGCCCATCCATTTTCATAGCGGAAGCTTTTCTCCACCTCTACAACGCCGCCGGACACCAACTGGGCCTGCTCCTCTCCGCCGCCAAAATACGACAAAATCCGCTGGTCCAGCCCGGTCACCACGGTAAATGCGCAGGCCATCAGCATCAGCGCCGCGGCCACCAAAACAACCGTCATCTTTTTGATCCGATTCACAGGTCTGACCTCCTTCTGCTCGGTGAGGAGGCGGTCCAGCATGGCCTGTTCCTGCTCTGCCGTAGGGGCAAACGCCTCAAACGCCCGATTCAAATCATGGGATGTCATATCCTTCCGCCTCCATTCTTAATTTCAGCTTTTTCCGTGCCCGAACCAGCCAGGTACGAACTGTGGATGGATTTTTACCCAACAGCTCTGCAATCTCCTGGGCGGTATAGCTCTGGTAGTAGTAGAGATACAGCACCAGACGGTCATGCTCCGGCAGACTCCAGATGAGCTCTTTCAGCCCAAGATCCTCCGGCTGCTCACAGGTCATGTTCTGCAGCGCGGCTTCACTCTCCCGGTTTCTGCGCCACCAGTGCTTCAGCTGGTCCCGGCACTCATTGCGGGCGGTGACGATAAACCACGCCTTTTCATGCTCCGGATCACGGAAAGGCTTGTCCTGCTCCATCACCTTGCGAAAGACGGTTTGGGTCGCATCCTCGGCGTCCGGCACGTTTTTCAGCAGCATCAAACAGATCTGATACACCATGGACCCATGGCGGCGATAGAGGTCGGCCACTTCCTCTTTGCTGCGTACATGGTTCATTCCGGACACCTCCTTTTGTCTTTCTATCTGATACACGATTGAGGGGAAAGAAATGTTGCAAACACGGAAAAGAAAAGGGACGGTCCGGGGACCGTCCCTTTTCTTGATCGCTCAGTAAGCTCAGTTCAGCTTTTCAGCCACAAAATCGTCCATAGAAGCCAGAGCATCATCCAGCTTCAGCACGTTCGTGCCGCCGCCCTCGTCGTCGCAAAGTCCGCTTGGCTCCGCTTCTGTCTGTCGGCAAAAGCTACACCCGCTCCCTTGCTCCTCCTCTCCCCACCGGACCCGCTTTGCTGGGCTCCGGCGGGGGCCCCAGAGATACAAGTTCTGTGCTTGCTCAAAATCCTTATTTGGCGGCGTCTGCGCCGGATCTGCGCATGGGCTCAGTTCAGCTTACCAGCTACAAAATCGTCGATAGAAGCCAGTGCATCATCCAGCTTCAGCACGTTCGTGCCGCCGCCCATGGCGCTGTCCGGCTTGCCGCCGCCCTTGCCGCCGCAGATGGCAGTGACATTCTTGATGATCTCGCCGGCCTTGATGCCCTTGGCTACAGCTTCCTTGCCGCACACGGCCAGGAAGGTGATCTTCTCGCCGTTGACGGTGGCCAGTACCGCCACCACGTTGGGAGCCTTGTCCCGGAGCATATCGCCCATCTGGCGCAGCTTGTTGGCGTCGGCATCGGCGATGGTGGCAGTCAGCACCTTCAGCTCGCCCACCTGACGGGCACCGAACAGGAAGCGGTCGGCCTCGCCGGCAGACTCCTTGGCCTTGAACTTCTCCACCATCTGGTGCAGAGTCTTGACCTCCAGCATGGTCTGCTCCGCCTTCTCACGCAGCTCGCCGGGCTTGGCCTTCAGGGCAGCAGCAGCCTGGAAGAGCATTTCCTGGTTGCGGTTCATCACGTCCAGAGAGGCCTGGCCGGTGGTAGCCTCGATACGGCGCACGCCGCTGGCCACGGAGAACTCGCTGGAGATGTGGAACACGCCCACCTTGGCGGTGTTGTCCAGGTGAGTGCCGCCGCAGAACTCCACGGAGTAGCCCTCTCCCATGTCCACCACGCGGACGGTATCGCCGTACTTCTCGCCGAACAGGGCGATGGCGCCCTTCTTCTTAGCCTCTTCGATGGGCAGCACGTCAGTGTGGATGTCGTAGCCCTCCAGCACTGCCTCGTTGACCATGGCAGACACCTTGGCCAGCTCCTCAGCGGTCAGAGCGGAGAAGTGGGTGAAGTCGAAACGCAGGCGGTCCTCCTCCACCAGAGAACCGGCCTGATGGACGTGGTCGCCCAGCACGGTGCGCAGAGCCTTGTCCAGCAGGTGGGTGGCAGAGTGGGCACGCATGACGGCCTTGCGGCGCTTGACATCAATGGAGGCGGAGACGGTATCGCCCACCTTCAGCACACCCTGGGTCAGCTTGCCGGTGTGCATATACTTGCCGCCCTTGTTCTTCTGCACGTCGGTGACCTGGAAGGTGACACCGTCGGCAGAGATGGTACCATGGTCGGCCACCTGGCCGCCCATCTCGGCATAGAAGGGGGTCTTGTCCAGCACCACGATGGCCTCGACGCCGGGCACGACTTCCTCAGCCTGCTCGTTCTCCACCACCAGAGCCACCACCTTGGCGTCGTCAATGGCGGTGTGGTCATAGCCCACAAACTCCGTCTCGGGCACGTCCTTGCCGAACTCCACGCCGGCCCAGCCCAGGTCACCCAGAGCCTCACGGGCCTTGCGGGCACGCTGGCGCTGCTCGTCCATCTGCTTGTGGAACTCAGCCTCATCCAGCTTCATGCCCTGCTCCTCCACCATCTCCAGGGTCAGGTCGATGGGGAAGCCATAGGTATCATACAGCTTAAAGGCGTCGGCACCGGAGAAGGTGCTCTCCCCCTTGGCCTTGTGCTCAGAGAGCATATCATTGAAAATCTTCAGGCCGCCGTCGATGGTCTTTGCGAAGTTCTCCTCCTCCACGCGGATGACCTTGGTGATATAGTCCTGGCGCTCCCGCAGCTCGGGGTAGTGGCCCTCGTTCTCGTGGATGACGGTGTCACACACGGTATACAGGAAGGGATCGTTCACACCCAGGAGCTTACCGTGGCGGGCAGCCCGGCGCAGCAGACGGCGCAGCACATAGCCGCGGCTCTCGTTGGAGGGCAGCACGCCGTCGCAGATCATGAAGGTGGCGGAGCGGATGTGGTCGGTGATCACGCGCAGAGACACGTCGGTGGCGTGGCTCTGGCCGTAGGAGGCGCCGGTGATCTCGGTGACCTTGCGGGTGATATTCATGACGGTATCCACGTCAAACAGGGAGGGCACGCCCTGGCACACGCAGGCCAGACGCTCCAGGCCCATACCGGTATCGATGTTCTTCTGCTTAAGCTCGGTGTAGTGGTTCTCACCGTCGTTGTCGAACTGGGAGAACACCACGTTCCAGACCTCGATATAACGGTCGCAGTCGCAGCCCACGGTGCAGCCGGGCTTGCCGCAGCCCCACTGCTCGCCGCGGTCGTAGTAGATCTCGGAGCAGGGACCGCAGGGGCCGGAGCCGTGCTCCCAGAAGTTATCCTCCTTGCCGAACTTGAAGATGCGCTCGGCGGGGATGCCGATCTCCTCGTTCCAGATGCGGAAGGCCTCATCGTCGGCGGGAGTGGTCTCATTGCCGGCAAAGACGGAAGGATAGAGGCGCTCGGGGTCCAGGCCCACCCACTCCTTGCTGGTCAGAAACTCCCAGGCCCAGTGGATGGCCTCCTTCTTGAAGTAGTCGCCGAAGGAGAAGTTGCCCAGCATCTCAAAGTAGGTGCCGTGACGGGCGGTCTTGCCGATGTTCTCAATATCACCGGTGCGGATGCACTTCTGGCAGGTGGTCACGCGGTGACGGGGGGGCTCCTGCTCGCCGGTGAAGAAGGGCTTCATGGGCGCCATGCCGGAGTTAATGAGCAGCAGGCTGGCGTCATTCTGGGGGATCAGGGAAAAGCTGGGCAGACGCAGATGTCCCTTGGTCTCAAAGAAGGACAGGAACATTTCGCGCAGTTCGTTTAAACCAAACGGCTTGGGATCGTACATGGGTATTACCTCCAATATTTCTCTTACTTTGTCTGGATTTCCAGGCCCATGAGCACCATATCGGTGTCAAAGGCAATGCGGTAGACGACGTCTTTCTCCGAATGTTTGCAGTAGAACACGGCGGTGGCGTACTCTTCGCCGGAGTCCAGCTTTTGACCAGTAGCCATGCTGTCCTCCTCCTTTTCAAAGGTACCCGCCTTTTCCACGGCGGAGTTCATATAGCTCTCGATGTTTTCCGGGCTGGTGGTCTCTTTGGCGTCAGAGCGCAGCTGGTCATAGACCGCCTGCCAGTCGCCTTGGTTAAGCAGCTCCATCACGCTGCGGCCCTGCTGCAGCACCTTGTCTTCCTCCATGCCCTGAGGCAGGGGGTTGCCCTTACAGGCACACAGCACCACCAGACAGGCCAGCAGGGCTGCCGCCAGCGCCCACAGCTTCTTTTTCATCCCTCTCCCTCCTTTTCTCCTCAGGCGGTACAAAAAAACCGCCCCTGACCACAGTCAGGGGCGGAAAATTCCACGGTACCACCCTGATTATCCCAAAATAGGCATCTCAGCCATCCGCTTACGGGGATGAGCCGTCCCGCTCGTCACGGGCCGCTCCGGAGTGGCCTGCCTCGGCTGCCGACCGGGGGCTTTCACCTGCTCCCCCTCGCTCTGGGCCATCGTCCGAAGCTTTGCTCCATCTTTGCGTGTAACAAGGGTATTGTATCACATTTTTTGCCCTTGTCAAGGCCGCACTTCCCCGCCCGGCGGGAAAAAGTCCCCCACCTGCCGGGACAGGCGGCCCACCAGCTCCACCACTTGCTCCAGACCGTAACCAAGGTTTTTGCGGTAGGCATAGTAGCCTCCGTAGATGACAAAGCTGAGTACGATATGGCTGGCCGGATCCTGGCGGTACTCCGGCTGGCGCTGAAAGGCCAGTTCTTTCAGCCCCCCCTCCAAGGTCTCAATGAGCCGCCCCTCCCGACTGCCGGAAAACAGGGTCTGGATCATGGCGGAGCGGGCATTGCAGGAGCGGAACAGATCCCGGGTAAACTCCTCAGTATTGTCAAAGATCCTCTCCGGGTGGGGAATATCGGCCAGAATGGCCTCCACCACCTCCCCCTCCAGGGCGTGAGAAAGGGCAAAGATATCCGAGTAGTGGGTATAAAAGGTGGATTTGTTGATTCGGGCCAGCTGGCACAGCTCCTTGACCGTGATCTTCTCCAGCGGTTTCCTTGCCCGCAGGCTGAGGAAGGCATTGACGATGCTCCCCTTGGTTTTTTCCACGCGCAGGTCCATAGGACACCTCCCCGACAATTTCCGTCAAGTGTCGTTTATCCAACTCTTTTCTATTTTCGCCGGTGGACCCGGCCTCTGGGTTCGTTATAATAAGTATAGTCACTTTTCCGACTCATGTCTATTATTTTAGGAGGACCCCATGGATTTTTATGGATTTTATACCGGCCGCTCCTTTGACGCCTATCATTATCTGGGCGCCCATCTCACCCAAGATGGCGCAGTGTTCCGCACCTTTGCCCCCAGCGCTCAGAAGATCTCCCTCATCGGGGAGTTCAGTAACTGGGAAGAGCTGCCCATGGCCAAGGTATACGACGGAAACTTTTGGGAGCGTATCGTCCCCCAGGCCAAGCCGGGGATAAAATATAAATATCGCATCTACCGTCCCGACGGCAGCTGGCTGGACCACTGTGACCCCTACGGCTTCTTTATGGAGCTGCGCCCCCACAATGCCTCCATTCTCCAGGACCTCTCCTCCTACACCTTCCGGGATGAGAGCTGGATGCGCCGCCGCACCGACGGCCGATGCCGCCCGGTCAACATCTACGAGGTACACCTGGGCTCCTGGCGCACCAACCCGGACGACCCCAACGGCTGGTTCAACTATGAGGAGATCGCCCAGCGGCTCATCCCCTATGTGAAAGAGGCAGGCTTTAACTACATTGAACTCATGCCCGTCAGCGAGCATCCCAGCGACGCCTCCTGGGGCTATCAGAACACCGGCTTTTTCAGCCCCACCTCCCGCTACGGTACCCCCCAGCAGCTCATGACCCTGGTGGACCGGTGCCATCAGGCGGACATCGGAGTGATTCTGGACTTTGTCCCCGTCCACTTTGCGGTAGACGACTACGCCCTGTGGAACTACGACGGCACCCCCCTCTACGAGTACCCCAGCTGGGATGTGGGCCGCAGTGAGTGGGGCAGCTGCAATTTCATGCACTCCCGTGGGGAAGTGCGCAGCTTTCTCCAGTCCGCCGCCCACTACTGGCTGGAAGAGTTCCACTTTGACGGTCTGCGCATGGACGCGGTGCGCAACCTGCTCTACTGGCAGGGAGACGAGGCACGGGGCACCAACCAGGGCGGCATCCAGTTCTTGCAGGAACTGAACCGCGGGCTCAAGGAGCGCCACCCCACGGCCATGCTCATTGCCGAGGACTCCTCCACCTACCCCGGAGTGACCCGCCCGGCAGACCAGGGAGGCCTGGGCTTTGACTACAAGTGGGATATGGGCTGGATGCACGACACCCTCTCCTATTTTCAGTCTGACCCGTGGGAGCGCTCCCAGAAATACCACCAGCTCACCTTCTCCATGCAGTACTTTTACAATGAGCGCTATCTGCTCCCCTTCTCCCACGATGAGGTGGTCCACGGCAAGGCCACCATTTTGCAGAAGATGAACGGGGACTACGAGAAAAAGTTCCCCCAGGCCCGGGCACTGTATCTCTACATGTTCCTCCATCCGGGAAAAAAGCTCAACTTTATGGGCAGTGAGTTCGGCCAGCTCCGTGAGTGGGATGAGAGCCGGGAGCAGGACTGGGATGTGCTGCGCTACCCCATCCACGACGGGTTCTACCACTTCTTCCAGGCCCTCAACCGCCTGTACCTGGAGCACCCCGCCCTGTGGGCGGAGGACTACCAGGGGGACGGCTTTGTCTGGCTGGACTGCCACCAGGAGGGGCGCTGCCTCTACGCCCTGGAGCGCCGCAGCGGCAGCGAGCGGCTGGCGGCGGTGTTCAACTTCTCCGACCAGTACCAGGCAGACTATACACTGAAGATTCCCCATGCCCAGGGACTCACCCTGCTGCTGGACAGTGACAGCGCCCCCTTCGGCGGCGGCACGCAGCAGCCCCAGAACTACATTTCCGTGACGGACGGCCAGGTGACCCTGACTCTGCCACCCTTCTCCGGGCGGCTCTATCAGATCCAATAAGCAAAAGCCGGTGCGCAGACGCGCACCGGCTTTTTTAAAATATTCCAAAGCAGATCAGGCCCAACAAGGCGCACAGGCCGATCACCTTTGGGATGCTCACTTTGAATTTCAGCAGCAGCACCAGCGCCAGCACACCAATCCCTACGCTGGGCAGGTTTAGGACGCTGTTTTCCATATAGTTGGTCCCGCTCAGGGATACCATCACTCCCGCCACCATACCCACACAGGCGGGGCGCACCCCCACCATCACCCGGCGCATCACAGGACTATTGCGGAAGCGCTGGAAAAACAGGGCGGCCAGGGCGCACACGGTCAAGGTGGGCATCAGCACCCCCAGATTGGCGGCGATGGCGCCGGGCAAACCGGCGGTGCGCATCCCGGCAAAGGTGGCACAGTTGAGGCCCAGCGGCCCGGGGGTCATCTCAGCAATGGCCACGATGTCGGACACTTCCTCCGCCGTCATCCACTGGTGGACCTGCATTTCACTGGAGATAAGGGGAATCATGGACAGGCCGCCGAAGCTGGTAAAGCCAATTTTGGTAAAACTCCAGAGAAGCTGAAGAAGGATCACGGCGTTTCTTCCCCCTTCCCCTCCATGTACTTGCTGAGGATCAGTCCGCACACCGCACCGATGACCACCAGCCACACGCAGTTGACATTCAGAAACAGGTACAGGCAGAAACTCACCGCCGTCACCACAGCGCAGGGCGGCCAGCGGAACACTCCCTTCACCATCCCCACCAGGGCGCTGGCAATGATGGGCACCACAGCGCACCGCACTCCCATCATGGCCGCCATCACCCAGGGGTTATGGCGCACTGCGGAATAAAACAAGGTAATTACCGTCAGCACCGCCATAGGAGGCGTCACCATACCCACCACACAGGCCAAACCACCCAAAAATCCGGCCATCCGGTAGCCAAACAGCATGGCCACGTTGCCGATCATGGTGCCGGGCAGACTGCGCCCCACACTGGTCAGGTCCAGCAGCTCCTCCTGGGTCAGCAGGCCCTGTTGCTCCACATAGCGCTTTTGCATCTGGGCCACGATGCTCCACCCTCCGCCAAAGGTAAACAGGCCAAACTTCATAAAGTCCCGCAGCAGTCCTGTCAGCATCTTCCACCGCTTCATGATACCCACCTCTCTCCATGCGGTCACATGCGGCTTAAAAACTCCAAAAAGTAGGTAATGGCCAGCAGATCGGCACAGCCGCCGGGAGACAGGTTGCGCTCGATCAACGCACGGTCCAATTCCTCTGTCTCCTGCCGGGTGGCCGCTCTGCCCTGAGGCAGGTTTTTAGTTTGCTCCATTGCCCATTGCTGGCCCTCCAGGCCACCCCGGGCAATGAGATTGGTGTCCACCACCTGAGCCATCAGCGCCAGAAGCACCTGGACTCCCGCCTGCTCCAGGCTGTCTCCTGCCTCCAGGCGACGGCGCAGGGTGGGCAGCCCGATCTGTGCCACGGCGGGCAATCCCCGGGACAGCTCGCCCCGGATTCCCTCCAGGCCATGCTCCAGGTAGAGCCGCTGACCTGTGGTGTGGGCTCCCTCCCGGCGGATGGCCTCAAAATCTTTCTGCACCGCCTGGGCACTCATCTCTCCGCACAGGGCCAGAGCAGCATCCAAATCCTTGGAGAATCCCTCTACGGTCCACAGCCGCCCGGCGGCGGCACACACGGTACCCAGGGTAAACACCGCTCCCTTGTGGGTGTTCACGCCTCCGGTGGCCCGGAACATGGCCCGCTCTCCCGCTGCGCCCGCCTGGCGCAGACGGCGGAAGGTCTCCTGGGGCGGAAGGTCTCTTGTTTCCATCCCCAGTCTCACCGCTTCTTCAAAATAAGGCAGCAGGGCGGCGGTACTGTCCAGGAAGGTAAACACATCCATATCCCGGTGGCTGCCGTTATTCTTTCGGTCCACCAGACCGGGCTTTGGGGTGGTGCACACCTCATAGAGCAGCGCCTTGGCCGCCAGAGCACCCAGGGCCTGCTGGTCTTTTTTGCCGAAGTAGTCCTCCAGGATGACCTGGGTGGCTCCTTGCAGCTCCTCCACGGTATGGAGGCGGCGGGAGGCGCACCCCTTGCCCTCCTTGCCGCACACCAGACACTTCCGGGGCGGCTGTCCCAGCTGGGTACGGTCCCACTTGCCGCTCACCGGGTCCAGAACATCCAGGTCAAAAAGGCGGCCCAGAGCATCCCGGTCCTCCAGCTCCACGCACAGCTCCTTCACCGCCCGGCCGTCTCCCCGTACCACCCACAGGGCCTCACATCCGGTGGGCTGGTCCACCTCTTCCCGATGGACAACATCCAGCCGCCCGGCCAGCAGGGCGCATGCCAGACGCTCCAGCCCCTCCCGGAAGGCCCGGCGGAGCACCGGGGAGTTTTTTACCGGCCCGGCAATGTTCAGGCAGAAGGAAATCACCGGCAGATGATACTCCTCCAACAGCTGCTGCTGGCGCATGGCCCGGGCCTCCCGGGCACCCAGCATCTCCATGAGGGTGACGGCATGTTCCATTGGGGGACCTCCTTTTAGTAGTGGATGACTTCCGCGCTGCCGCGGATGGCGTTGATGACAGGCTGAGCCTCAGGGGAGTGGAAAAAGTCCCAGGTGGTCTGGGGCAGCTGATTCCGAATCTCTTCCATGCGGTCGTCGTGGATGGCCTGGCGCACCGCGCTGGCGCTGATGACCTGCCCATCTGCCTGGGTGCGGGGCACCTCCACGCACTGGATGCCCATTTGGGGCAGCTCCTGGGCCATAATCTGGTTATAAAGGCCGGTGACCAGGCTGCGGGGTTCTTCCCCTACGTAGCGCACGCTCACCCCAAGAGCTTGGGCAATGGAGCCAAACAGCGTGAGGTCCAGCTTAGCATGGCCGGTGATCACCGCCTGCTCGTCTTTCAAAAAGTAGCTGGGGAAGGTGGCTGAACTGATCATGTAGGGACCGCTGGGGTGGCAGATGACGTTGCTTAAATGGGCCACCCCCTCGGTCACCAGCTTCCAGCGCACATCGAAGGGCACCAGGCTGGCCTCCTCACTGAGGACGAAGAGATGCACCGTGTCGCACTCCTTGGCCGCCCGCTCCACCAGGCTCAAATGGCCCAGGGTGAAGGGGTTGGCGTTCATGACGATGGCCCCTGACTTGCCGGGACGGCGGTCCTGCTCCAGCTTTTTACAGAAGGAAGAAAATCCTCCCCGGCGGTTCTCCAGGAAGGAGAGGGTCCCTTCCACTCGGGCGATCTCATAAAAACCCAGGTCCTGAAAAAACTTGGCGCTTTTGCACTTGGTGTAGACAAACTGGTGCAAAATTCCCCGCTCCGTCTGGCGCTCCATCAGGTGAGAGACCACCTGGTTGAGAAGCCCCTCCCCCTGGTGGCGGTGGTCTACCGCAAAGCAGCGCAGGGTGCACCCAAAGGTGCTGCCGGTGGCCACCAGCTGGTAGTCCTCGTCAAACAGGCCGCAGGTGTAGTCCAGATTGCCGTCCAGGGTGATCCCCTCCCCCTCCAGCAGGGTGCGGAGTTTTGTTTGTCCGCGCTTATCGTCGGGACGGATCTCGCTGAGGGTATAGGCCATGGGGTCTCCTCCTTTTAAAAAACACGGGGACTGAAACAGCCCCCGTGTTGGTCATTCGTTTGGTTTATTCCGCTTTGTTGGGGTCGTAGGGCTTGATCTTGCGCACCACGTCCAGGATGGTACCATCCCGGGCCTCCAGCACAGCCACAACCTTGTCCTCCCACTCCAGATCATCCGGGAGGCCCACCAGGGAGTAGGCCTTGTCCTTCAGTTCCTCGATGGTCACGTGGGGGATGCCCGCCTGGTCCAGGCACTTGATGAGGTCGGGACGCAGGGGGTTGACGGCGATGCCGTAGTCAGTGACCAGCACGTCCACACAGTCCCCGGGGGTGGTGACGGTGACCACGTGCTCGCAGACGGTAGCCATACGGCCGCGGACCAGGGGAGTGACGATGATGCAGCACTTGCTGCCGGCGGCGGTATCGGGATGTCCGCCGGGTGCGCCGCGGAGCACGCCGTCAGAGCCGGTGAGCACATTCACGTTAAAACCGGTGTCGATCTCCAGGGCGGCCAGCACCACAAAGTCCAGGCTGTTGACGAAGGCGCCCTTGTTGGCGGGGTTGGCGTACTGGGAGGCGCTCATTTCAAAGTGATTGGGGGTCTGGTTGATGGAGTTCACCGCGTCCAGGTCGAAGTCCTGCACGTCGATGACCTTGCCCACCTTGCCCTTCTTCAGCAGCTCCACCATGGGGCCGCAGATGCCGCCGATGGCCCAGCCCATCTTGATGCCCCGCTCGTCCATGTACTGCTCCAAAAACAGGTTGGCCGCCAGAGAGGGGCCGCCTACGCCGGTCTGGAAGGAGAAGCCCTCTTTGAAGTAGGGGGTGGAGGCGATGACCTTGGCCACGTTCTCCGCCATCATCAGGTCCCGGGGGTTCTGGGAGATGCGGGCAGCGGCAGAGGCGATCTTCTTGGGATTACCAATGGAGTCTACCACTACCACGGCGTCCACGTCAATGGCCTCTACGCTGGCGGGCATATTGGGGAAGTCCACCAGGCAGTCGGTAACCACCACCACGTGATCGGCGTACTTGGCGTCGGACATGGCGTAGCCCATGGAGCCGCAGTTGCTCTTGCCGCCGATGCCCCGGCAGTTGCCCATACAGTCGCTGGTGGGAGCGGCAATGAAGGCGATGTCGATGTGGACCTCGCCGGCCTCAATAGCACGGGGACGACCGCCGTGGCTGCGGATGATGGCGGGGGTCTTCAGCTTGCCGGCGGAGACCACCTCACCCATACGGCCACGGATGCCGGAGGTCTGGATGCCGATGACCTTGCCCTCCTCAATGTAGTCGGCAATGGGGTCGTGGGCGGAGCCCAGGCTGGTGGCGGCGATGGTCAGGTCCTTCAGGCCCAGCTCCTCGATGGCGGCGGCCATTACCTGATTGACCACATAGTCGCCGTCCCGCAAGTGATGGTGGAAGGAGAAGGTCATACCGTCCTTGGCGCCGCACTGCTTAAGGGCCTCCACCAGGGAGTCCACCACCTTGGTGTCCACTGGCTTCTCGCACCGGCGGGTACGGGGAGAGGCCTTCTGGATGTACTTGCCGTCCATATAGTTCTTGCCCTGGTACACCTCACGGCCATTGGTGAGCAGAGCGTCGGGAATATCCCGTCCTACTTTGTTAATCATACCAGATCCCCCTCATACAGTCCACAGGCCCGGGCCAGACGCAGGGTGCGCTCGGCGCCGGGGATAAAGGCGATGTCGATCATCTTGCCGTCCACAGTAAATACGCCCACGCCGGCAGCAGACTGCTCCCGGTAGGCACGGACGATCTTCTCGGCCTGGATGATCTCCTTCTCGGTGGGGGCAAAGACCTGGTGGACAAAGCGGATCTGCTTGGGGTTGATGAGGCTCTTGCCGTCAAAGCCCATGGCCTTGTTCTGCAAAACCTCGGCCTCAAAGCCCGCCTGGTCGTCCAGGTTGGTAAACACAGTGTCAAAGCACTGGATGCCGGCGGCACGGGCAGCCAGCAGCATCTGGCCCCGGGCAAAGAGCATGTCCACGCCGTCGGGCTGGGGGGTAGTCTGCATGCACTTGCGGAAGTCGCCGCCGGAGATGGCCACGCCGAACATACGCTCCGACGCGGAGCAGATCTCATAGGCGTTCAGAATACCCTTGGGACTCTCCAGAGCGGCCATGAGCAGGGTGCGGCCCTTCTCGACCCCGAACTCCTCCTCGGCGGCCTCCACCGCGGCCTCCACGGTCTTCACATCCTGGGCGCTCTCACACTTGGCGATACGGATGCCGTCGGCTCCGCCGGCCACACACACACGGATATCCTCCTGCCAGTGGGGGGTATCCAGGCCGTTGATACGGACAATGACCTCGGTGTCGCCGTAGTCGATGGTCTTCAGGGCGTGGTACAGGGAGAAACGGGCGGCGTCCTTCTGGTTCTCCGCCACCGCGTCCTCCAGGTCCAGCATAATGGAGTCACAGCCGTAGATGTAGGCATCTTTAATAAGGCCGGGCTTCTGGGCGTTCATAAACATCATGGTCCGGCGCAGGCGGAACCGCTCGGGTCTGGGACGAGGAATCATCGCACCACACCTCCCCAGGGAATATTGGCCTGAGACTGGCCGCAGCTGCGGAACACCGCGCACTCCACCCGGGCCTTCAGGGTGCAGTCCAGAGCGCCCTTATCCACCACAGTGACCTGGGCATTCTCCACACCCAGACGCTCCAGGGTCTCCAGCACGGTGGCCTTGATCTGGCGGCCGTACTGGTTCATCACGCTGCTGGACAGAGTCAGCTGGATTCCGTCGGTACCGGGTTCCACGGTGACCTGGGCGTCGCTGGACTCCAGGGTACCGGCCATAGCCGGCTTCAAAATTTCCATGACATGTCCTCCTTCAAGAGATTTTCTTTGCTGATTATAGGGTAACATGCCCAATATTATAGATCAAATACAATTTATAATATAGTATCCATAGGATTTATACTATGTTTTTCTTGACGGCAGGTTCCAGCTGCATTATGCTGAGGATAGAAAGAAATCAAACCGGCTCATTTCTTGGGAAGGAGGGGACCATATGAATCTGAAACAGGCCCGCTACATCCGCACTATCGCCCAGGAGGGGGGCGTGACGGCGGCGGCAAAAAAGCTGTATATCAGCCAGCCCTCTCTGAGTCAGATGCTGCGGCAGATCGAGGGGGAGCTGGGGGTAGAGCTGTTTGACCGCACGGTGCAGCCTTTCCGTCCCACTTACGCTGGGGAGTGCTATCTCCGGGCCGCCCAGGCTATGCTCAGCGCCAATGAGATTCTGGAAAATGAGATCCAGCAGATCCGACAGGAGGATCGGGGACGGCTGCGTCTGGGCATCAGCATGCAGCGCTCCGCCCGTCTGCTCCCCCAGGTCCTGCCCCAATTCATCAAATCCTTTCCCCAGGTCCGCCTGGAGCTGCGGGAGGCAGGCAGCGCCATGCTGGAGCAGATGGTGCTGGAGGGAGAGGTAGACCTGGCCTTTGCCTCCACGGAAGGCGGCATCCCCGGCCTGGCCTATCAGCTGATCCAGCGGGAGACCATCGGAATTCTGGCCGCTTATGACACCCCTCTGGCCCAGGCTCTGCCATCCGGCACCCCCATCCAGCTGGAGCAGGCCATGGACGCCCCCTTTGTCTCGCTGAAAACCGGCCACAATGTTCGCATCGTCCAGGACCGGCTCTTTCAGGAACACGGTTTGAACCCCACTCTCTTTCTGGAGAGCGACAACATGGAGGCCGCCCGGCAAATCACGGTAAATTGCGGGTGCTATATGCTGTGCGCCCACAGCTACACCGCCGGACAGGGCTGCTTCTATCCCCTGGCCGGCTACGACAATCAGCGCCACTTCTGTGCCTGTTACCGGCAGGGGCAGCGTCTGCCCCGCTATGTCCAGACGATCCTGCACCTGGTGGCCCAAAGTCTGGCCCCAGACGGCTCCTGACCCACACAGAAAAGGCGGCGGAAGTGCTTCCACTTCCGCCGCCTTGTTTATGTTGTATTACTTGTCGTTGACCGCCATATCATAGAGCTCATTGCGGGACAGGCTCAGTTCCTTGGCCGCCTGCTTCACCGCATCCCGCAGGGAGGCTCCCTCCTCCCGCAGGGCGCGCACCCGCGCCAAACCGTCCTCCAGGGTGGCCTCCTCTTCCTGGGCAGGTTCCGCTCCCCGGACTACCAGCACAAACTCCCCCCGGGGCGGGTTCTGGTCGTAGTAGTCTGCCGCCTCCCCCAGGGTGGTGCGGCGGATCTCCTCATGGAGTTTGCTCAGCTCCCGGCACAGAGAAATGGGGCGCTCCGGCCCGAAGGTGGCCGCCAAGTCCTTCAGGGTGGCGGGCAGCTTATGGGGCGCCTCATAGAAGATCATGGTCCGCTCCTCCCCCCGGAGAGAGTCCAGGTGGCGGCGGCGGTTCTTCTTGTTCATAGCAAGGAACCCCTCAAAGGTGAAGCGTCCCGTGGGCTGCCCCGAGGTCGCCAGGGCGGTGACCAGGGCACAGGGTCCGGGGATGGACACCACCGGCACGCCGTTCTGGGCGCACAGGGCCACCAGATCCTCTCCCGGGTCGGAGATGGCGGGGGTACCCGCATCGGTAACCAGTGCGCAGTTTTCCCCGGCCAGCAGCCGCTGCAGGATACTCTGGCCGCTGTTTTCCGAGTTGTGGCGGTAGTAGGAGACCATGGGCTTTTTCAGCTCCAGATGGTTGAGGAGCTTCATGGTCACCCGGGTATCTTCGGCGGCAATGAAGTCCGCCTGGGCCATGGTCTGGGCCATACGGGGCGAGATGTCCCCTAGGTTTCCAATGGGGGTGGGAACTAAATATAAGGTTCCGGACATGGGATGAACCTCCTCGTTTTATTCCTGGCAGGGCAACACCTGCAAACCGGGCTTGCCCTGGCGTACCCCCTCGACCAACAGGGCGTAGGGGGGCTTTGTGGGCGTGTGGGACAACAGCTTGAGCCGCTTGGGCTCCAGGTCCCAGCGGCGCATGGCCTCCAACAGGTCAACCATCCGCTGGGTGGGAAACGACAGGGCAAACCGCCCGCCGTTGCGCAGCAGCCGGGCGGCTGCCCGGCACAGGGCGTCCAGCTCCTCCCGCTCCATCCGGGCCGGGCCGCCGTCTTTTCCGCTGCCTGGGGCGTAGTAGGGCGGGTTGGACACCACCAGATCAAAGCTACCCGGCTGGAAAGGGGTTTGGGACCAGCTTCCGGTCCAGATCTGTCCCTCCAGGCCGTTGTGCCGCAGGTTATCCTGGGCCAGCGCGGCGGCAGCCGGGTCCTGATCCAAACCAAACAGCTCCAGCTGAGGCTCCCGGGCAGCCAGCAGCAACAGCAGCACGCCGCTGCCTGTCCCCAGGTCGCACACCCGCCAGCCCTTGCGCACCGTGGCAAACCGTCCCAGAGCCAGGGTATCGCTTCCCAGCGGGAAAACTCCGGGCCGCTGCTCCAGCTGGTAAGGGCCCAACTGCTCCAGCTTACTCATGGACCGCCTCTCCCCCGCTCTCCCGGATGAGGGACACCAGATGCCGGGTGATCCGCCCGGTGAGACCCCAGATAGCTCTTCCCTGCCAGGGGTAGACCGGCACGTTCTCCCCGCCGGGCTGCCACTTGTAGTCCCGAGGGATACCCAGCAGGTCATAGGGGAAGCCCTCCCCCGTCTGAGGCATCAGCTTGTAGCTATACTCCAGAGGCGGATGGCTGCACAGGTGATCCAGAGGGACCAGGAAGGTCTCCTCCACCTCGGCGGGGCTTTTCTTCATGCACTCCAGACCCGCCCGGTCCACCACCCCCAAAATGGGATAGAGGATAAAGTTGGCCCGGTGGGCGATAAAATCCAGCCGCCCCAGCAGGCGGATGTAATCTTGGGGAATGGACAGCTCTTCCCAGGTCTCCCGCAGGGCGCAGGTCTCAGGGCTCTCCATCCCCTCTATCTTTCCTCCGGGGAAGCACACCTCCCCCGGCTGGCGATGGAGTTTGGCGGCCCGCACCTCGTAGAGGACCTGCCACCCCTGTTCACTCTCCACCAGAGGGACCAGCACGGCGTAGCGCCCGGTGGCATCCATCAGGCCGGGGGTGCGCACCTCCAGCAGCTTGTTCAGCTTTTCCAGCTCCATCAGGCCACCCCCAGATTGGCAGCCAGCAGGTTAAATACCAGCAGCAGGCTGATCACCGCCCCCACAAAATAGGCAATCTCCCGGGGCCAGCGCCAGAACAGGGCGCAAAAAGCTCCGGTCATCCCCAGATGGACCAGCAGCATCACATTTTTCGGCCGCCGGATCACGTCCACGCCGCTGCCTGCCACCTGGACGGAGACCTGATCGGGCAGCAACCGCCATCCCATCAGGCTGCCCAGCAGAGCCAGCAGCACGATGAGGTAGACGATGGTATTTCGGTTCTTCTGCAAAAAATCCTTCTGCTCCCGGAAGCGCTCCCGCTTATTTGACGCCATACAATCTCCTCTCTGCCAAAAAACACGCCGCGAGGGCGTGTTTTTCGGCGTAAAAGGGTTTTCCCTTTCTGATTACATCTTCTCCGGTGCGCTGACACCCAGCAGACCCATGCCGTTGGCCAGCACGGAACGCACGGTGTCTGCCAGCTTCAGCCGGGCGCCCAGCACCTGGGGCTCCTCGCCCTTGATGCGGCAGGCGTTGTAGAAGCGGTGGAAGTCACCGGCCAGTGCCACCAAATAGCGGTTAATGCGGCTGGGATCGTAGTCCCGGGCAGCCAGGTGGATCTCCTCGGGGAACTGGGCCAGAGCCTTGATGAGGGCCAGCTCCTCGGGGGTGTTCAGCACGGCGGCGTCCACATCCCCGGCCTTGGGCACCTGAGCGCCCTCCTCAGCCAGACGGGCAATGAGGGAGCAGATCCGGGCGTGGGCGTACTGGACATAGTACACGGGATTTTCGCTGTCCTCCCGGACGGCCAGATCCAGGTCGAAATCCAGGGGGCTGGTAGAGGCCCGGGAGTTAAAGAAGTACCGGGCGGCGTCCACGCTGATCTCGTCCAGCAGGTCGTGCAGGGCGATGGTCTTGCCGGAACGCTTGGACATACGCACAGGCTTGCCGTCCTGCATCAGGTTGACCAGCTGCATCAGCACCACCACCAGGCGGTGGGAGCCGTCCAGTCCCAGTCCGTCCAGAGCGGCCTGGAGACGGGCCACGTGGCCGTGGTGGTCGGCGCCCCAGATGTTAATGGCCTTGTCAAAGCCGCGTACCTCCAGCTTGTTGCGGTGGTAGGCAATGTCAGCGGCAAAGTAGGTGTAGAACCCGTTGCCCCGGCGCAGCACGTCGTCCTTCAGGTCCAGCTTGTCCACCTGCTCCTGGGTCTTGCCCTCCCGCATGAACTTCTCCTTGAGAAGCTTGGTGGTGTTAAGCCACAAAGCGCCGTCCTTCTCGTAGGTCCAGCCCTTCTTCTCCAGCAGCTCCACCGTCTCGGCCACATAGCCGCTGTTGTGCAGGGAGGACTCGAAGAACCACTGGTCGTACACGATGCCGTAGCGCTTCAGGTCGGACTCCATGCGGGGGATGTTCACGGACAGGCCGTACTCAGCCAGCTTGTCCAGCCGCTCCTCCTCGGGCAGGTCCTTCCAGCTGTCCCCGTGCTTCTCGTAGATAGCCTGAGCCAGCTCCTTGATGTCGTCGCCGTGGTAGCCCTCCTCAGGGAAGGGGAAGTTCTCCTCGCCCACGACGAGCTGCATGTACCGGGCATTGATGGAAACGGCAAACTTGTGAATCTGGTTGCCGGCGTCGTTGACGTAGAACTCCTTCCAGGTGTTGCAACCGTCCCGCTTGAGGACATTGGCCAGGGTGTCGCCCAGCACGCCGCCGCGGGCGTTGCCCATGTGCATGGGGCCGGTGGGGTTGGCGGAGACGAACTCCACCATGACCTTCTCCCCGTTGCCCTCGGTGTTGGCACCGTACTCAGCGCCCTCCTGCTCCACAGCGGAGAGAACATCGCCGTACCACTTGGGGCCCAGCGTAAAGTTCAAAAAGCCGTGGCCGGCAATCTCCACCTTCTGGAAGTAGCTGCCCTCCAGCTCCAGGTTATCCACAATGGCCTGAGCAATGGCACGGGGGGCCTTGTGCAGAGCCTTGGCTCCCGCCATGGCAAAGGAGGAGGCGTAGTCCCCGTGGGCGGTGTCCTTGGGGATCTCGATGGTGGCCTTCACCTGGGCGCCCTCAGGGAGCAGTCCGGCCTGGGCCGCCTTCTCATAGGCCTGCTGGGTCAGCTGTGCTACCTGAGCCCGGGCCGCTTGGATCATATTTGACATTTCATTCTCACCCTTCTTCAAACCGGCCGGTAAAACCAGCCGATACAATATAATATTTACTGCTTCAGGCTGATGCCGTCAGCTTCCTTCACCTTGATTTGAAAAATGTTCCGACCGGCGATGGCGTGGTCAATTTCGATGGCGTAATCGATCTCAATGTCGCCGCCCTGGTCGTCCAGTTCAGCCAGCAGGTGTCGGGTATTCACCCCGACAGTCATGGCTCCGTAGGGGGTATTATACATGGCCATGTGCCGACGTCCCTCTTCAAATACCATCTGGGAGTTATACTCTCCCACTCGCAGCAAGGTCACCCGCTCGGGCTCGATCTGGAAGGTGGTCAAGGTCCCTTCCAACCCGGTCAGCTCGCTCTCCTGGTAGGACAGGGTATAGCTGCCGCCCTCCCGCTCCAGACGACCCTCGGTCACCAGCTCGATCACATCCTGATCGGCATTTTCATATTTCTGTGTCCCCTTAATGGAGATGATTACATCTTTTTCCATGGGTCCCTCCGTGGTTCTGTCTGCAATATGCCGGGCAGGGGCGCTTCCCCAGGTCCGGCGAAAAAACAGTGGAGGTATTATACACTGGTCCGCCGCTTCTGTAAAGGGTTCCCGGCTGCCGCCGCAATATCTTATATATTTTATGCGATTTTGGCTGGAAAAACAAGGGGCAGTTTCCCTCCTTACACAAAAGAAAAGGAAGGCCAACAGGCCTTCCTTTTGGTCTTTTTTCAGGGGCACTGCTGCTGGGGCTCAGCTGCCGCTTCTTTTTTCTCCCGCCGGGTGAGAAACACGCCTGCACACAGTGCAGTGAACGGAGCCACCGTCACCAGGCCGAAGGAACCGATCACCGTGTGGATCAGCTCGGCAGCCACATACTTGTAGTTGAGGATGTTCTCCACCGGAGTACCCTGAGCCATAAACACCATCAGCAGAGCTACATAGCCCCCCGAGTAAGCAAACAGCAAGGTGGTGGTCATAGTGCCCATAGCTGCCCGGCCCACGTTCATGCCGGAACGGGTGGCCTCCCACCAGGTGAGGTCAGGGCACTTTTCCACCACCTCATACACGGCCGAGGTGATGTCCACGCTCAGATCCATGATGGCACCGGAGGCTCCAATGAAGATGGAGGCCATGAAGATCTGGGTCAGGTTCAGGTCCTGATAGCCGGAGTAGAGCAGGCTCTCCGAGTAGGACATGACCGCACCGTGGATCTGAAACAGGTCGGTAAACAGCACACCCAGCACGCAGGTGACCAGAATGCCCAAAAAGGAGCCCGACACCGCGGCCCAGCACCGCCGGTCAAAGCCGTACACCAGGGCGATGATGAGCACGGTGAGAAACAGGGTGATAGCCAGACCGATCCAGATGGGGTTATAGCCCTTGAGATACAGGGGGACCAGCACCTTCCACAGGGTGAGCACCGTCAGCACAAAGGAGGCGATGGCCCGCACGCCGGTGGGTCCGGCAAACAGAATGAGGAAAATGGCAAAGCCGATGGCCATCACCAGCTCCCAGCTCAGGCGGTAGTGGTCACTCATGGTGACATTGGTAATGGTATCCCCATCATGGCTCACCACCACCAGGGCCTTGTCCCCGGGCTGGAACACCTTGTCCTGTTCCAGAGAGCCGTTGAGCATGTTGACGCCGGAGACCGTCTGGCCCTGGAACATACCGTCCAAAATCTCCAGCTGGCAGCGCTGCTCGCCGGAGCGCACCAGTCCGGTATCGATGATGGCCGAGTCATCCACCGACAGCACCCGGGCGGTACACCGCTCTGCCTCCTGGTACACCAGCGCCCCTTCAAATCCGGTGGGCAACAACAACAAAATCAAAATAGCCAGCAGGCACACCACCACCGGCGCGTGGTAGCGGACCGACCTGCGGGAAAGATACTGTTTCACAAAACGAACTCCTTCTCCATGGATTCTTTCTTATTCCAGGGCCTGGGCTACCCGGGCGGCAAGCTCCGCTCCGGCCCCATCCCCTGCCAAACCAATCTGATAGACCGCACCGTTGATAAAGGCATAGCGGCTGCCCAACAGGCTCAGATCAAAATTCGTCCCGCTGAGATAGCACTGCACCTCCCCCAGCCCAGAGACAGCGGTATCTCCCCGCAGAGTCTTCCAGCACCGGCGGTAGGTATAATCAGACAGGATCTCCGCCATCTTCTCCGCTTCCGGAGTGCCGGGCTTGAGCACATAGTGCTCCATCTGTGTCTGTGGAAAGGCCGCATAATTCTCCACCAGGGGATATGCGTTCCGCTGGACGGTAACAGACACCTCTTCCTGGGGCAGGCTGGGCAGGGCCATGGGCCAGGTGTAGGCTTCCTTTCCCACCACCAGAGCGGCCAGCAACACCAGGACCGCGATCATGCCCCGACCGGTACAGACATCTGTGGGTACCGGCTCCCCGCAGTGGGGGCAGGCCATTTTAAGCAGAATACGGGGGCCATAGCTGTACCCGCAGCTTGGGCAGGCCAAAGCAATGCTGCTACGCAGGGGGAGGACCACCACCAGAGTCAGCCACAGCAGGCCTCCCACCACCCCGCTCAGAGCATACCGCCACTCTCCCAGCCACAGGCCCTGGCCTATCTGAACTGCGATCCATATCAGAACCCCTGCCGCCAGTGCCCGCACTGCAACAACATGATTGCGCAGAGACATGCCGTACTCCTTTCCTCCTCCAAACAGAGGATACATATGGACCCGCCCCGCCTGGACTCAGGCGGGGCGGGCCGAAGGTTGAGGTTTTAAATCAGGCGATGCTGAGCATCTCGGCCAGCTTGTTGTAGATGTCGGTGTTGTCGTAGTAACCGTTAAACACGTCGCTGCCCACACCCTGAGCCAGCACGGCCACGGGCAGACCGGTGTGGCTGTAAGAGGTGAAGCTCACGCCGGACTTGTTGTTGATGATGTGGGTGATGGTGACGGTGAGAGGCTCATAGGTGCCGTAGAGCACGTACTCCTGCTGCTCGTCCATACCGGTGTCCTTCTCGTTGATGCTCTTCTCGTAGGCGGTCTTCAGCAGGCTCAGCTCATAGTCGGTGAGCACCAGCTTGTCCCCCTCCTCGCCGGAGGTCTTCAGACCAAACAGCTCGGTCACATCGGCCATCACCTCGTCAAAGGAGGTCTTGTTCTCCTTGTACTTGGCCACGTAGTCGCTGTCAAACTTGGCAAAGGAGATCTTCTGGCTCTCCAGCAGGTTGAGGTAGGTGTCATAGTCGGTACCGGCAAAGCCGATGGTCAGACCGCCGGTCTCGTGGTCGCCGGTGACCAGGATCAGAGTCTCGTCGGCATGCTCCTTGGCAAAGTCCACAGCCACCTGCACCGCGTCGGCCAGAGCCATGGTGTCGTGGATGGAGGAAGCAGCGTCGTTGGCGTGGCAGGCCCAGTCGATCTTGCCGCCCTCACACATCATGAAGAAGCCGTTGTCGTTGTCCAGCACCTTGATGCCCTTCTCCACGTAGTCAGCCAGAGACCACATGTCCTCGGTGCGGTCCAGCTCGTAGGCCATAGCGTCGCCGTCGGCCAGATTCTCGTCCACCAGAATGGCCTTCTCGGTATCAGCGCCCACAGCCTCGGCCTCCTCGTGGGTCATGGCCACGGTGTAGCCGGCTTCCTTGGCCAGATCATACAGGTTGTCCTGGTTCTCCTCTTCACCGGTGGGAGACAGCAGGCCGCCGCCGGCAAAGTAGTCAAAGTCGGAGGCGATCAGCTCCTGGCCAATCTCATAGTAGTTGTTGCGGCTGGCCTGGTGGGCGTAGAAAGCCGCGGGAGTGGCGTGGTTGAGGTTGACGGAAGAGATGATGCCGATTTCCCAGTTCTTCTGGTCCTTGAGCTGCTTGGCAATGGTCTCATAGGCAGTGGTGCCGGTCTCGTCCATGTTGATGGTGCCGGAATAGGTCTTGTGTCCGGTGGAGATGGACGTGGCGGTGGAGGCGGAGTCGGGGCAGAAGCTGTTGGAGTCGTAAGTAACAGCGGAGCCTACCGACTCAAAATTCATAAAGTTGAGGTACTCAGGGCCATCCAGCTTGGCGCCCTGGTTGTCGTCCAGGCTGGGCTCGGCCTGCCAGTAGTCCTCGTCCTTCAGAGCACCCAGATAGTCAGAAGTGGACTGGATCTGGGGATAGCTCATACCGTCGCCGATGAACAGGAACACGTACTTGGGGGCCTTCGCGGTCTGGGTCTGGGACATCTTGTCCGCATCCACCGCATTCTGGGAGCCGGCATCGGAAGTACCGGAGCAGCCCGCCAGAGAGGCGGCAGTCAAAGCCAAAGCCAGCGTTGTGGCAATCAGTTTTTTCATGGTTGTTTTCCCTCCAATAATCTCTTGCCGTACAAGGACCCGTTTCCTCGCAGCGGCAAGCATTATTGTATGGGGCTTTTGTAAAATCATCCACCGTCAACAGGTCAAACTCCCGTTAAACGCCCTCAGTCCGCTCCCGGCCCCTCCAAAAGGTCAGCCAGGGTCACGCCGTCCAGATACTCCTCTACCATGGCATCCAGCTTTTCCCACAGCGGGCGAGTCCGGCACTGAGCGGCGTTTTCACACTGCCCCTCCAGCGCCTGACAGTTTACCGGGGCCAGCTTTCCCTCCGTCAGGCGCAGGATCGCCCCCACGGAGTAGTCCTTGGGCGCCCGGGTCAGACGGTAGCCGCCACCCTTGCCCCGCACGCCCGCCAGGTCGCCGTTGCGGGCCAGCAGCTTGACGATGCTCTCCAGATACTTCTCCGACAATCCCTGCCGCTGGGCAATGTCCTTGAGGGGAATATAACCCGCTCCCCCCTGTTGGGCCAGATCGATCATGACCCGAAGGGCATAGCGCCCCTTTGTTGATACCATCATCTCCAGTTTCCTCCCTAATATATGGATCGTTTTTTGCGCTCGGCGGAAAAAAGCGCTCATTTTTCTCTCAAATTATACCATAGCAGTAGGAAAAGGCAATGATTCCTTTTTTTCATTTTGGTGCATCAATTGCTTCATATCTCTTCGATTTCCTCTCTCTTCCATTTCCAGCTTTCCTGCCGGTATACCGGACTTTCTCACCCCGCCGCCTGCCTGCTCCGCCCCTGCCTTCGGCTTTCTCTGCCCCACCTGGATTTTCTCCCCAGAGAAGGTTATTTTCCCCCTTCTGCTCCTATTTTATTGGATATCAGCCCATTTGGTCCCCTTGGCTCTCGTCACTAACTCCAAAGGAAATGAGGGAAAATCGGTGGAAATTCTCTGTTGTCTTAAGGAAAGATATGTTGTAAAATGAGGTAAGCTATGGTAATATGATGCTGACTAGTGTGAAAGTTTTCTTGCAAATTTAGGAGGAGGAAAAATTTATGCGGGGAGTCCACACCTTTATCAACGATATCCGGCGTCAGGTCTTTACCGAAGTTGCCCGCCTGGCCTTTGAGGGCGGCGATTACGCCAAGGCGATCGAGCATCTGCCCTATAAAATCATTCCCGGCGAGGTAGCCCGCCACCGTCAGAATATCTTCCTGGAGCGCGCCATTGTCAGCGAGCGTCTCCGTTTGGCCATCGGCCTGCCTCTGCGTGAGATTGACGAGTACGCTCCCACCGGCGCTAACATCGAGGAGAGCGCCATTGCCGAGAAGTACTATGAGCCCCCCCTGATCAACATCATCAACTTTGCCTGTAACGCCTGCCCTCCCAAGCAGGTTCGGGTCACCAATATGTGCCAGGGCTGCCTGGCTCACCCCTGCATGGAGGTCTGCCCCAAGGACGCCATCTCTCTGGTCCAGGGCAAGAGCTTCATCGACCAGACCAAGTGCATCAAGTGCGGCAAGTGCGCCGACGCCTGCCCCTACGGCGCCATCCTGAAGCTGGAGCGCCCCTGTGCTGAGGCCTGCGGCATGGACGCCATCGGCTCTGACGAGCTGGGCCGCGCCAAGATCGACTATGACAAGTGCGTCTCCTGCGGCATGTGTCTGGTCAACTGCCCCTTCGGCGCTATCTCCGATAAGAGCCAGATCTTCCAGCTCATCCAGGCCATCAAGCGTGGTGACAAGGTGGTCGCCGCTGTGGCTCCCGCCTTTGTCAGCCAGTTCGGCGACAAGGTCACCTCTTCTCAGATGCGCGAGGCTATGCGCCGTGTGGGCTTTGACAAGGTTATCGAGGTTGCCGTGGGCGCCGACATGTGTACCGCCGAGGAGGCCGAGGACTTCCTCAAGAAGGTCCCCGCCGAGCAGCCCTTCATGGCTACTTCCTGCTGCCCCGCCTGGAGCGTGATGGCCAAGAAGTTCTTCCCCCAGTTTGCCCCCTATATCTCCATGGCTCTGACCCCCATGGTGCTTACCGCCCGTCTGTACAAGAAGGATCATCCCGACGCCCGCGTCGTCTTCATCGGTCCCTGCGCCGCCAAGAAGCTGGAGGCCTCCCGCCGCACCATCCGCAGCGACGTGGACTTCGTCCTCACCTTTGAGGAAATGCAGGGCATCTTTGACGCCAAGGGTATTGTTCCCGCGGACATGCCCATCAACCCCGATGACGAGTTCAGCACCGGCACCGCTGCAGGCCGTGGCTTTGCAGTGACCGGCGGCGTGGCCGCTGCCGTGAAGGCCGCCATCAAAGAGATCGATCCCGACCGTGAGGTTCTGGTGGAGCACGCCGACGGCCTGCGTGAGTGCCGCAAGATGCTGCTGATGGCCAAGACCGGCAAGTACAACGGTTACCTGCTGGAGGGCATGGGCTGCCCCGGCGGCTGCGTGGCCGGCGCCGGTACCATCACTCCCGTGAAGAAGAGCACCGCTGCGGTTACCAAGTACACCAACGATGCTCCCGTCAAGAGCGTCTCCGACTCTGCCGCTGTCAAGCGTCTGCACGAGGTCCAGGAGTAATTCCGAAAAATTCCGAGCCCGGCCGTTGGCCGGGCTCTTTTTTACGCAAGCACAAAAAATCCCGCGGTACCATGTACCGCGGGATTTTCAAGTTTATGTAGAAAGAGAATCTCGAACAGAATCAGCCCAGGCGGCGAGCGCCCACAAAGGTGCTGCTGTAGTAAGAGGAATTGATGTCGCTGATGATCACGCCGGTGCTGGAAGTGGAGGCGTGGACGAACTGACCGTTGCCCCGATAGATACCCACGTGGGTGGCCAGCTTGCTGGAGTTCCCGCTGTTGAAGAACACCAGATCGCCGGGCTGCAGTTGAGCCTTGGTCACGGCGGTGCCGTTGCTCATCTGAGCGGAGGCGGTTCGGTTAACGGAGTAACCGTTCTGCTTGCACACATAAGTAACAAAACCGGAGCAGTCAAAGCCGCTGGGGCTGCTGCCGCCGTACACGTAGGGGTAGCCCACAAACTGCTTGGCATAGGCAGCAATGGCGGCGCCCTTGGCAGAGCCGTTGGCCACGCTGGCATCCACCAGAGTCACATAATCGGTGCTCACATAGCCGTTGGCGATCTTATACCAGCCGCCCAGACCACCGACGGTGTCCAGAACCTCCACCACGGTGCCCTTGCTGAGGGAGCCGCAGGTGGCATAGTTGGTGCCGGGGCCGGTGCGGATATTCAGAGAATCGGCAACCACCTGACCATAAACCTTTTCAGCCACCACGCTGAGATAATCTCCGGAGACATATCCGGTCACACCCAGATAGGTGACCTGATGCCACTTACCGTCGCTGGTGGTGCTGATCACATCCACCTGAGTACCGCTGGGCAGTACCGACAGCACAGAAGAAGTGGTGTTGGCCTGAGCGCGAAGATTCAGGCCGGAATCACTGGTCACAGTGCCGACATTCGCGGCCAGAGTAGGGGTAACCAGGGCGGAGACCACCAGCACAGCGGCGGCCAGCTTTGCAGCCAGGGCTTTGGACAGATGCATAGGAATACTCCTCCGTTTCTCTTTCGTAAACTTGATTTTAATTTGCGCCGGGCAATTACTTGCCGCTCAGCGCCCGTTCCAGCCAGACAGAAGCCACATCCATGGCGGCGTACAGGCTGTCCTTTTCACTCTTCTTGACCACACGGTCCCGGCTCTTCAGGTCGGGGTCGGTGAGCTGCAGCTGAACGCTGACCTTGGTAGCTACGTCCATATCGTCCACCTTTTTGGTGTCCAGAACCTGCAGCATGATAATGTATTTCTCGGCCATGGTGCCGTAGTAAATCAGGTTGTCTTTCCGGCGCAGGGGATGTCCCTTATAGGAAAGAGGAATCTTCTCCGAAGCCATGTCGTTCCTCCTCAAAGTTTGATGTTGTAACCGAATTGTAACACATTCGTAACCAGTTGTCAAACCCTTCTGTTTCTTTTTTAAGGATTTCTTTCGTTTGTCTAATTTTTCTATTAAAAATAGGTCAGATACCCAGGGATATCCCCCCTTTTCCAATATATTCTTTGACATTTCCCCAGAATTCGTGTACAATGTAAGCCGTTTGTAAATTCTATGTTAAAAAAGAGGAGACTGTCTGAAATGAACCAATGGCTCCGCCGTTTAGACCTGCGGCGGAACAGGGCGCTTTTGCTCCAGGCTGCCCTGCTCCTGGTGCCGCCGGTGACGGCCTTTTATTTGATGCAGTTTATTCTTGGAGCTTATCCCTGGCAGATGTCGCTGGGCGTGGTAGTCGCCAACGCCATCTGCATCGGCGCGGTCTACTACCTGCTGTGTGCCCTCACCGGCCGCTGGGTCATCAGCTGCGTGCTGTTACATATCATCAGCGGAATCTGGGGCGCGGCCAATTATTTTGTCTCGGTCTACCGCGGCACCCCGGTGCTGCCCTGGGACCTCACCGCCCTGGGAACTGCCTCCGCGGTCTCCAGCAGCTATGACTTTACCCCCACCTGGCAGATGGCCCTCTCCATTGCCGGAGTGGTGGTGGTGTGCGTGCTGCTGTGGCGCAAGGCCGGTTCCGGCCGCCTTCCCCTGGTCAGCCGCCTTGCCTGTGTGGTAGGCTGCCTGCTGTGCCTCATCCCCATTCTCCAGCCCACCCGTCTGGGCTGGTTCGGCGTGAAAACCGACGTGTGGGACCAGACCGATGCCTACCGCACCAACGGCTCTCTGGCTGCCTTCCTGCGCAACACGGAATTTATGGAAGTAGAAGAGCCGGAGGACACCTCTGTGGAACGCCTGGGCCAGATCATGGAGCAGGCAAAGCAGACCGACATTCCCCTCCAGGCCTCGGTGGACCACCCCAACATCATTGCTATTATGAATGAGTCCTGGGCCGACTTTGAGGAGTTTGGCAATCTGGAACTCACCGAGAGTGTCACCGACTACATCTCTTCCCTGGACAACGCCATCTGGGGCCACGCCTATGCTTCCGTGTTCGGCGCGGGCACCAGCGCCAGTGAGTTTGAGTTTTTGACCGGAAACTCCATGGCCTTCCTGCCCTCGGGCAGCATCCCCTATCAGCAATATATTTTAAAGGATACACCCTCTCTGGCCTCCCTGCTGCGGGAGGAGGGCTATGAGACCCGCGCCTTCCATCCCGGTGAGCTCACCTCCTGGCAGCGCAACCAGGCCTATCCCCTGCTGGGCTTTGACAGCTTCAAGTGCGGCGAGGATATGAACGTGCCCCAGACCATGGAGCACGGCTACGTCAGCGACCAGTCGGACTTTGAGCAGATCATCTGGGAGTTTGAGCACAAAGAAGAGGGACAGCCCCTCTTCCTGTTCAACGTCACCATCCAGAACCACGGCAGCTACACCGTAAAGGACTACCCCGCTCAGGTGCAGCTGGCCGACCAGCCCGGAAAGTATCCCATGGCGGAGCAGTACCTCACCCTGGCCAACAAGACTGACGAGGCCTTCAAGACCCTGGTGGACTACTTCTCCCAGTGCGATGAGCCCACCATCATCGTCATGTTCGGCGACCACCAGCCCTCGGTGGAGCAGGAATTCCTGGACAAGGCCTATGGGGTCACCCAGGATCAGATGACCATGGAGCAGTACATGGATAAGTTCCGGGTCCCCTTCGTCATCTGGGCCAACTACCCCCTGGAACTGGAAGGCCCCCAGGAAACCAGCCTGAACTTCCTGTCCCAGTATCTGCTCTCTTATAGCGGTATCCCCACCGATTCCTACGGCCGCTTCCTCTGGTCCCTGCAGGACATTCTGCCCGCCCTCACCTTTGTAGGCTATAAGGACACGCTGGGTGCGGCATACAGCCACTTGGAGAACAATGGCTACACCTCCCTGATCGAGGACTACCAAGCCCTGCAATATGACCGGCTCTTCGGCGGAGAAGATTCCTACTTCCACACTCAGACCTGACATACCGCCCCCTTTCCCGCCATATGATATGGGTATGGGAAAGGGGGCGGCGGCATGCGTACCAGAATTACGGAGCTGCGTTGGAAAGAGGTTATCGGGATGGGAGACGGCAGCCGCTTTGGATTCGTGGAGGATCTGGAGGTGGACGTAGAGAGCGGCCGGGTCCGCTCTCTGGTGCTGCCTGGCCGGCGGCGGCTGTTCGGTCTGCTGGGCCGGGAGGAGGACCGGTACATCCCCTGGGAGAGCGTGCGCCGCTTCGGAGAGGACACCATCCTGGTGGAGCACGCCCCCCAATCCCGCCCACCCCGCCGGGGACGACGATAAACCGCGTTCCAGTCCGGACAAAATAGTCCGGACTTTTTTTGCTCAAATCGGGAATAAAGCTGGAAAAATTCCGGGAAACTACTTGCACCCTGGACTCTCTTGTGATATACTACCAGGGCATCATGCCTGGGAGTGCTGATTTTTCGCCCAGTGCCCGGCCAAGACAGTCGGGTTGGCGGGAAATATGAGGCGCCCAGAAAGATCAAACTGAACTATTAGGAGGAAACAATCATGGCAGTCGTATCTATGAAGCAGCTGCTGGAGGCCGGCGTGCACTTCGGCCACCAGACCCGTCGGTGGAACCCCAAGATGGCCACCTACATTTACACCGAGCGTAACGGCATCTATATCATCGACCTGCAGAAGACCGTGAAGAAGCTGGAGGAGGCCTACAACTTCGTGCGCGAGCTGGGCGAGAAGGGCGAGACCCTGCTGTTCGTCGGCACCAAGAAGCAGGCTCAGGAGGCCATCAAGGAAGAGGCTTCCCGCGTTGGCATGTACTGGGTGAACGCCCGTTGGCTGGGCGGCATGCTCACCAACTTCAAGACCATGCGCGGCCGTGTGGACCGTCTCAACCAGCTCAAGAAGATGCAGGAGGACGGCACCTTCGACATGCTGCCCAAGAAGGAAGTCATGAAGCACCTGGGCGAGATCGCCAAGCTGGAGAAGTACCTGGGCGGCGTGACCGAGATGAAGAAGCTGCCCGGCGCCCTGTTTGTCGTTGACCCCCGCAAGGAGCGCAACGCCATCAACGAGGCCCGCAAGCTGCACATCCCCATCGTGGCCATCGTGGACACCAACTGCGATCCCGACGAGATCGACTATGTGATCCCCGGCAACGACGACGCCATCCGTGCCATCAAGCTGATCTCCTCTGTCATGGCTAACGCCATCCAGGAGGGCAAGCAGGGCAAGGACGAGGCCCCTGTGGAGACCGCTGAGACTGCGGAGTAATCCAAATTCGTTTGACGGCTCTGAAAGCGCCCGCCAACAGGGCGGGCGCTTTTTTAAACCGCTCCCGATAATTTAAATGGAGGTAATTCATTATGGCTATTACTGCTAAGGACGTACAGAAGCTGCGCGAGATGACCGGCGTGGGCATGATGGACTGCAAGAAGGCCCTCACCGCTTCCGAGGGTGACATCGACAAGGCCATCGAGTGGCTGCGCGAGAAGGGCCTGGCCGCTCAGACCAAGAAGGCCGGCAAGGTTGCCGCTGAGGGCGTGTCCTACGCCATCGTGGCCGACAACGGCGTGGGCGTTGTCATTGAGGTCAACTCCCAGACCGACTTCGTGGCCAAGAACGAGGTCTTCCAGGCCTTCGTTAAGGACCTGGCTCTGGTTGTCGCCAACGAGAATCCCGCCGACGTGGAGGCTTTGAAGGCCTGCACCTATCCCGGCACCGACCGCACCGTGTCCGACGTTACCGCTGACAAGGTTCTGGCTATCGGCGAGAACATCCAGATCCGCCGCTTTGTCCGCTATGCTGAGGGCGTGAACGTGCCCTACATCCACATGGGCGGCAAGATCGGCGTGCTGGTGAACATGGAGGTCGAGGGCATCGACGCTGCTCAGGTCACCGAGCTGGGCAAGGACGTGGCCATGCAGATCGCCGCCATGAACCCCGCCTACCTGGACAAGTCCGAGGTGGATCAGGCCACTCTGGACAAGGAGAAGGAGATCCAGCTGGCTCAGATGGCCAACGATCCCAAGATGGCTGCTAAGCCTGAGAAGGTGAAGCAGGGCATCGTTATGGGTAAGCTGGGCAAGTACTTCGAGGAGAACTGCCTGCTGCAGCAGGCCTTCGTCAAGGAGAACAAGACCTCCGTTGAGAAGCACGTGGCCGAGGTTGCCAAGCAGCTGGGCGGCAAGATCACCATCAAGGCCTTCACCCGCTTCGCTACCGGCGAGGGCATTGAGAAGAAGGAGGACGACTTCGCTGCTGAGGTCGCTTCCATGATTAAGTAATTTGGCTGAGGCCATCCCCCCGCATTTTAGCCTCATTGTCCACTCAACAATGACTCAAAAGGAGTCCAAGGTAATCGTAATGATTGCCTTGGACTCTTTTTTTAAGTACAGCAATATGTGGTTGCAGCTCATCATGTGGTAAGCATCTGGCGGTATAGGAGTAGCCACGCTGTGGACTTTGGTAAGGACGTTGAGGCACCAAAATAGACCCCAATATATTATGTTGCATACTGGTCACGGTATTGTTTGGGTGTCATGCCTATAACCTTTTTAAATGCCTGCCCAAAATGACTTTGGGAGGAAAACCCTAGTTGATAGGCAATTTCTCCATACGTTGCCTTAGTGTAGCGCAGTGCCTGCAAGGAAGAATGGATTTTCTGCTCCATGATATAGTCCATCAGAGGGATTCCCTCTTCCTTCATAAACAGTTGAGAGAGATAATTTCGGGTTACACCCAACTCATCCGCCAGCTCTACAACGGTAATCTTTTGACGAAGCCGCTTTCCCACTTCTTCCTTGCATCGGGTTACCAGGGCATTTTTCTGCATTCCGCTGATATGGTCCCGAACAAGAGTGGTATAGTGCGCCTCCGCCTGTCGCGCCAGAGCAATCACTTCATCTGCATGCAGAAGCTCTTCTACCTGCAGGACATAGGCGTCGGATAAAGAATAGGCGATTTCGGATGGGATCCCGCCTGCGATGGCTGAACGGCTGGATAGGGCTATCAAGGTAATGGCTATGTTTTTAGCGTGGCGCAAAGGGTTATTGGCTAGGGTCCCAATTTCGCCCACATAGGTCTCCTGAATACTTTTGCGCAGCGACTCCAGATCGCCCCGCCGGATACTGTCCTGCTCTCGTTCCTCCTGACTATATGGATTATGGACCTTGCCTTGCCCGTTGTAATTGTCATACACATGATCCAGCTTTTTCTGGACCAGCCCTTTTAAGTGTTCCTCCTCAGTTCCCCGGGCCATGATTTCCGTCCAGCTCAGATAGATGCCGGTAAGATGGTGGTACAGCATGGACAAAAGAGAAAAGAAAAATTCCAGCGTGCAGCTTGACATGCGATAGGGCTTTTGCGGATCCATATGATGAATCCGTACCATCTGCTGTGTGATCTCCTGGCTGCGCTGCACAAGACAGCCGGGACTGACAAGAAAAATTCCCTGCTCTTTGGCATGGATGATTCCATATACCACGGCATCCAGTTCAAAATACAGCTTTGGCGCACTGACAGACGCTTTTTCCAGCAGCATGGCTTCCAAATCAGGATCACACCGCAGGGGGTCTGGGTATCCGCCTTGATCGGCATAGGTACACTGGTACTCGGCATCGGCAGTATAGTAGCGGATGGGTACATGGCTCAAATGGACCAGATGACTGCACAGCTCAGTTGTATCTAACAAGCGTATCACCCACCTTTCCATTTTATTTTACCAGGAAGGAGCTTAAAGAACTACTGTAACATGGTATTTCTTTTCCAAATCATTTACTTAAAAACAGGCGAACTATGAGGCTGTGCCCACAGTTCGCCTGTTTGTTAATCGTCTACAGGACGATCCTCGTCGGCCAGATATTCAAAGAAATCAAAGTCGGCATAGTGGCTGTGCTTCACTCGGTCGGCGCAGGTGATGCCTACCATAGTGCCGGTAAACTCTCCAAACTTGCAGTATTCATCGGAGAAATGAGCGGTGGCAAAGCAGCGGCCGATGGCATGGTACTCCTGATTATCATAGCTCCAGAAGAACTGTGCCTTACGTCCTTCAATGGTCAGACGCAGATAGATGGGGACATCGTCCACTGGGATACGGGTATTGAGAAATTCTGTTTTCTCCCCGTTTTCCAAATGGATGATAGACAGGGCGCTGCGCCCCAGGGTCTCGCTGTAATACTTGCGTAGGTTGATATAGTTCATGTTATCGTAGTAGAGAATGAGTCCGGCGCTGTGCTGGTGTACCTGGGGGATAAAGTCCATCTTGGTGGTGATCCGTGCATGGACGCTGGTAAGCTTACGGGCCAGGATACTCACCTTGTTCAGTGAGGTGCGGGACTCCTGACCACGCAGGCGCACCCAGCCGGGACGGGCCGTAACATCGGCAAACCGGAAGGGCATGATACGGGGGGCATAGTAAAAATTCCCCAGCTGTGGGCTGTCAAAGTCATCAAAGGCAGGCGGCATCTGGAGGGGAACCTCGGGCAAGTTGGACTCGGGGACCTCCATCTTGGCCAGATTGGAGCCGTCTGCCATCCGCAGCCAGCCATCCTCCGTCCACATCATCTTCTGGATGGCCGTCTCACGACCCAGGGTGCAGCTGAGTTCGGGAACAAAGGGGCGGGCGCACAGGTGTACCAGGTAGACCTCGCCGGTGGGCAGCTCCACATAGCTACCGTGGCCGGATTTCTGCAATACGGAATCGGGGTTAAAGTACTTGGGCTTGAGATGATCCGGGTCGCTGCGTTCGTAGGACACACCGGGCACGCTGGTCACAATGGGATTTTGGGGATCTCGCTCATAGGGACCCCAGACCTGGGAACTGCGGCCCATGGTGACGCAGTGGTTATAGCCCGTGCCGCCCTCAGCGCACATGATGTAGTAATACTCGCCTCGCTTGGTCAGGTGGGGCGCTTCGATGCAGCCGCGATCTGTTCCGCCGCGCCACATCCGCTTGGGGTAGCCCACGATTTCCTTCTTTACCGGGTCGTACTCCACCATGCAGATGGAGCCGGGCTTTTCATAGCCCAGGCGGGTCTCCCACTCCAGAGAGACAATGTATTTCTTACCGTTGTCATCGTGGAAGATGGAGGCGTCAAAGCCGGAGGAGTGCAGATACACTGGCTCACTCCAGGGGCCGCGGATGTCCTTGGCCGTGATCAGGTAGTTGTCCACATCAAAGTAGCGGGCATTCATAGAATTCATCACGCCATAAAACACGTAGAACAGGTCCTCTTCCTGGCAGTAGGTGAGACAGGGCGCCCAGATTCCCTTGGCGCTGGGCAGCTTTTTCAAATCCACCTTCTCGTCATCCGTGAGGACATGGGTGTAAAGCTCCCAGTGCTTTAAGTCCCAGGAGTGATAGATGGGAATGCCGGGGAACCATTCGAAGGTGGATACCGCCAGGTAGTAGTCGTCCCCCTTGCGGCAGATGCAGGGATCGGGGTTAAAACCGGGAAGAATGGGATTTTTAATCATAGCAGCACGTTCCTCCTATCAGTTACCTTCCATTTTTCTCTTTTCCAGGTCGGCAAGGATGCCGCTGAACTCCTTGTCCAGGTGCCAGAACTTCATGATGATCAGGCCGCACACATACACCACAATGGGAATCCAGACGAAACAGACCTCGATGGAGAACAGGGCTTCCGCGGTCTGTACCGCAGCCTCGCCCACATAGCCGCCAATCTCCAGGATAAGGCCCAGAAGAGCGGAACCGATGCCATTGCCGATCTTATATCCAAAGCTGCACGCGCTGTTGACCAGGCCCTCGGTGCGGTAACCGGTTTTCCACTCGCCGTAGTCAATGGTATCGGATACCATAGCCCACATGGTGGCGCCGCCGCAGGCATTTCCGATGCCGCGGATCACGCTGGACACCACGATCAGGTTCATAGCGCCGCCGGAATAGTTCAGCACCAGCATGCCCACGATGTCAAAAACCAGGCCCAGTGCAAAGACATTGCGCTTGCCAAACCGCTTGACCAGCATGGCGATGAAGAACATGCTCACGATCTGCACTACATTGAAGATGCCGTTGATGGTAGTAACCAGGTTCTTGTCCCCCAGAATATCCTTGGCATAAAAGACAGTGGCGCCGCCGTTGACAGAGTACATCAGGAAGAAGAGAGCCAGCATCCCGGTCATCATGATCCAGTACTTATTCTGGAACAGTGCTTTTACGCCTGTGGCAAAGGGCACATCCTTTGCCTCTCCATCCTTGACCGCAGGACGCACACGCTCCTCGGTTCCAAAGAAGTTGATGAGAAATGCCGCCACAGAGACAGCGCCCAGCACCACAAACGCCTTGGTCCAGGCAGAGGCGGTGTTGCCAAACAGCTCCACCAGGGGAAGGGTAAAGGTGTTGATGGTCAGCGTGCCGGCAGTGGCCAGCAGGTTGCGGAAAATACTCAGAACCGAGCGCTCATAAGGGTCCTGGGTCATCAGAGCGTTCAGCGCGGAATAGGGGACATTGATGGCCGTATAGACCACCGTGGAAACCAGATTGTATGTAACAAATACGTACACCAGCTTCGCCCCGGAGGACCAGCCTGTGGGAACGGAAAACAGCAGCACGCCGGACACCGCAAAGGGGATACACATCCGCAAAAGCCACGGTCTTGCCTTGCCAAAGCGGGATTTGGTGCGGTCCACAATGACACCCATGATAATGTCGCTCACACCGTCAAACACTCTGGAAATCAGCATGATCACACCCACAGCCGCGCTGCTTACCCCGGCGTAATCGGTGTAGTAGAACATGAGGTATACCGACATGGCGGTGTAGATAATGTTGCAGCCAAAGTCGCCGCATCCATAGGAAAAGCGCTCCAGAATCTTACGAAACGTCAACTTCTCTTTTACCATTGTTTTTCCCTCTCATTCCTTGCATTTGTTAGAGTGGATCGTTAGGTGCCGCTGGATACCGGAAACCAGCCTTCGGAAACGCTCTTTCCCAAATCCCAGCAGTCCCAGCCGTACCAGTTGGGATCATTGGCAGGGTCCAGCAGTAGCTTATAGTTCCAGTAGTAGTGGCCGCAGCCGTGGTTCCAGGCATCCAACTGAGCCTGGGCAATGGAGCGGTAGAGCTGCTTGCGGTTTGTGTCAGAGAGTCGGTTGTCCTGCTGGGAGAAATCCATTCCATTGAGAACGGACTGTCCGCCTTTGGTATCTACACCCACGGCCAGAGAATTAAACAGGCTCCACTCGCCGCAGATAACATCCACATACTCCTGCACCTGGGCAATCTCCTTGGCGTAGTGTTCCTGGATATAGGAGAGGTAGCCCTCCTGAGTCTGTTCACAGCCCATGCTCTCAGCCATCATCAAATACTGATGGGTATCCAAAATTACGTTGCGGAAGTTTCCGTTCTGGAAAAAGTCCTTCCAAGCATGAAGCTGGAAGCCATCGTGGAAGACAACGTATTTATCCGCATCCATGTACTTACAGATCCGGTCATAGGCCTTTGTATAGAAGTCACGGAGGAATTCCAGGGTGATGGGGGCGCTCCCCTTTGCCAGTTCCGGATCTACCGGAGGATAGCGGTTTGAAATATCAAACACATCCCATGCGGCATCGGTAAGCGGCTCATTCACAGGCTCGATCCCCAGCAGTCCCTTCCGTGTTCCGTAGCGCTGAGCCAGCCGCTCCAGAACATCCAGCACAAAGTCCACTTTCTCAGGCATCTGGCTCCACTTACACACGCCGGAAATACCACCGTTATCAAAGCCATTCTGGCTCATAGGAACGGTATGCAGATCCAGCAGGATGGAAAGTCCATATTTCTCCGCCCAGCAAAAGGCCTTGTCCAGCTCTTCGATACAGCCAACAAAGGGAGGCCGGTCTCCGAAAATGAAGTACGGAATGGGGATGCGGACACTGTTCATTCCCATGTGGGCAATGTGGGCAAAGTCCCGCTCAGTGATGTATTCGCTGCGGTGGATCTTCAGCCGCATCTCAAACATCTGCGGAGACAGCTGGTGGGCCAGGTAGTATTCATCTTCTGCAGTCGTGCCGTCAAACAGCGCAGGGCTCATCCACTTTTCCATGACCAACCAGTTCCCTAAATTAACGCCGTTGATCTTTTTCATCATATTTTCCCCCTTTTGGAGTGTTATCTTGGCTTAAAGTATAATTACGAACACTTTTGGGGTATATCAAAAAAGTAAGAAGCATATCAAGAACAACAGGCGAGGAGTCATTTTCGATGAAATAGATAATTGTACGCGTTGTTTTTTGTGTTTAATGACGGTTACTATTGTAAAGGACCTATACATAAGATGCCAAAGGTCTTGCTCGAATCTCCCCTGCCAAAATACCGGGATCAGCCCCGAAACGAGCCGCATGGAATGTGACATAAACTCAGGCGATTCCCCAGTTGGTAACCCCGCAAGCATAGTGGACGTTCTGCTCTGAAGGCATGTGCATTTTTTAACCAAGTTCACATCGACTTTTTCCTGTGAGTACGGTATACTTTCAATGAATGATTCGCCATAGGAAAAGCCTTTGGAAAGGAATGAGTCGTCATGGTGATTGAACCTATGAAATGCGGAACAGAAGAATTTGAGGTTCACCTGCCCGAGGAGCTGATTGCAGCAGAGCTGGAACCCAATCGGGTGGAACTTCCCCAGCGGACACCGGCAGAGCACATCCGCTGGGCTCTGGACCATCCGGTGGACTCTGCACCGCTGAAGGAGCTGGTAAAGGCCGGGGATAAGGTGTGCATTGTCATCTCCGATGTCACCCGCCGCTGGCAGTCTCCGGAAACCTATATCCCGGTGCTGATCGCGGAACTGGAATCCGCCGGCATCCGGGATGAGGACATGCTGATCATCTCCGCCACCGGGACACACCGCCGCCAGACCCCGGAAGAGCACATGGGCCTGGTGACAAAGGAGGTCTACGAGCGCATTGAGCTGGTGGATCATGTGTGTACCGATGAGGAAAACCTCTCTTATGTGGGCACCACCTCCCGGGGAACTCCGGTGTGGCTGGATAAGCGGGCTCTGGCTTGCGACAAGATCATCCTCACCGGAGGCGTGGTATACCACTTCATGGCGGGCTTCGGCGGCGGCCGCAAGAGCATTCTCCCAGGCATTGCCGGCCGGGAGACCATTATGAAAAACCATAATCTAGCTCTGAATCCCGGTCTTGGAAACGGCTCCAATCCCCAGGTCCGCAGCGCCAATATGAATGCGACTAACCCGGTCCATGCCGATATGATGGAAGCGTGCTCCATGGTCAGCCCCACTTTCCTGGTGAACGTGGTGGTCAACGATGACCAGCAGGTCATCGCCGCCTTTGCCGGCAACTGGATCACCGCCCACCGGGCGGCATGCGACCTGGTAGACCGGATGTACGGTGTACCGGCCAAGGAAAAGACACCTCTGGTAATTGCCAGTGCCGGCGGCTTTCCGAAAGATCTGAACTTCTATCAGACCATCAAAACCCTCTCCAATGCTCTGGAGGTGGTAGATGAGGGAGGCACTATTATTTTGGTGACCCGGTCCCAGGAGGGCTTCGGCAATGGGGATACCCAGCGCCAGATTGCGGGTTTTGCTACCATGGTAGAACGGGAAAAGGACCTGCGTGAAAATTTCTCCATCGGTGCGTTCATCGGTTACCTCTTTGCTGAGAGTGCCGAAAAGTACCATATGATCGTCGTCACCGGTATGGATCAGGCAGACTTCGGCACCTCTAAGATCCACGTGGTCAAAACCCTGGATCAGGCTCTGGCGCTGTCGCGGGAGCTCAATGGCGGTAAAGACCTGCGTGCCACACTGATGCCCCACGGTGCAAATACTCTGCCCAAGTTTGCATAAACTTTATCAAAAATCCGGATGGAAAACTCCATCCGGATTTTTGATAAGCCAGCCAGCTGGTCTTTGCCCCCTGCCCCACTTATAACTTGAAAACCACCCCAGGAAATGCTATATTTTATACCTGAAACAAATTTTTCTTCGATCCCATAAGGTTCAATGTAAAGTTGAAAACACTTTGGCGAGCCGCCCGTGATCAAACTATTTTGATTGGGATGATCACAAGCCAAGCACTTATATTATTCAGGCCCGAGGCAGAGCCTCGGGCCTTTTTGTGGAGGTGTCCCCATGCGTCCCATTTTGATCATCGGCGCCCGAGGTGCGGGCAAGACCACTCTCATCCGCCGCCTGCTCTCAGATGCGTCCCGCCCGGTGCGGGGATTTTATACTGCTAACCTGCCAACCGAGCCATCAGGCACGCACAGCACCTATCTGCACCCTGCCTGGCAACCCTTGGATGAGCGCATCTACACGCCGGACAATCAGGTAGGCCGCTGGAACGGACAGACCATGCGCCCCTTTCCTGAGGTATTTGACACCCTAGGGGTATCCTGTCTGGCCAATATACCTCCGCAGTCTTTGGTTGTCATGGACGAACTGGGCTTTCTGGAGTCCCAGGCTCCCCGGTTTACCCAGGCGGTACTGGACGCTCTGAGCGGCCCCGCCCAGGTCCTTGCCGCGGTGAAAGACCGGCTCGATGTTCCCTTTCTCCAGGCTGTTCTGGCCCATCCCCAGGCACAGGTATTCCGTCTGACCCCGGAAAACCGCCAAGAGCTGTATGGACAGATCCGTGCACTGTTATAACCTCTGCCGCTTCACTCCCTGAGCGCTGAGGGCAGCCAGATAGAGCACCACCCCAAAGGCCGCTCCCGCCAGATTGGCCCACAGCGCTCCCGTCCCCCAGTCCTTCAGGGCGCGCACCAGCAGATTGGTGGTCAACGCCATGAGCAGGGTGGCCAACCCCGGAGCGGTGAGCCAGCGAAACAGCTCCAGCCGCAGCCCGGTGCAGGCAATCAGCCGCTGTGCACACAGCAGCAGTCCCAACACGGTGGAAACTCCGGTACTGACCACAAAGCCTTCCATCCCCATCTCAGGCACCAGCCAGGCGGTCAGGGCCAGCTGCACCCCGTCGCACAAAATGGAGATCCAGGCTACGCTCCCCTGCCGCCCCACACCGTTCAAGGCAGCGCCCAGCACCGCCTGATAGCAGCTCAGCGCCATGATGGCAGCAAGAGGGACCAGGAACTCCCCCACTCCATCCTGGTGGAACAGAGCCCCGCCCAAGTCACTTCCCACCACCGCCATCAGCCCCATGGAGGGCAGCGCCAGCAGAGACACTGTGGTCATGGATTGAGAAATATTTTCGCGGATCTCCTCCTTGTGCCCCAGGGCGGCGCAGTGAGACAGCCGGGGCACCATGACCAGATTCATGGCTCCCAGAAATACCGTAGGAAGGGCCAGCATGGGCAGCGTCATGCCGCACACCACGCCAAACTCCGCCATGGCGGCACTGCGGTCCATCCCCCCCTCTACCAATTTCCGGGGAATGAGCGTGGCATTGATAGCCCCCATCACATTGCCCAACAGGGCGTTGCAGCCCACCGGAAGGGCAATGGTGGCAATTCTGCGCCGTCGGATTCCGGCCCGCTCCCCCGTCCCAATCAGCCCCTGGCGGCGCTTTCGGCGGTGGAAAAGAGCGGATAGGGTGGCGGACGAAAACAATTCGCAGATCACCATGCCGGTGACAATGAGCCCCACCACCCGCTCCGGATATTGGGGCAGGAAGAGGGTCAGCAGTCCCAGCACCGCCGCCGTGCGTACCAGCTGCTCCAGCAGCTCCACCACTGCCGGCGGCCCTACCAGCCCCGCACCGTAAAAGAAGTGCTTGTGGATATTCTCCACTCCGGTGAGGGCGGCACAGGGCACCAGCAGCATCAGCCCCAGTTGGGTACGGGCATCACCCAGGAGATAGACGGAAATGGGATCGCTGAACACAATGACCGCCGCTCCCACCGGCAAGATCAGCAGCATGAGCCACCGCAGACAGGAGCTCACGATCTGTGCTGCACCCCGGCTGTTTTCCCAGGCCAGATACTGGGAGGTGAGATTAGATACCGCCGCCGTCAGTCCCACTGCGGTCAGGGACAACAGCACCGAGAAGGCGGGCATCACCAGCTGATGGAGGCCCATGACCTCCGCGCCCACCATGCGGGACAGGGCCACACGGTACCCAAAACCCAGCAGCTGGGACAGTGCCCCCAGCACAGTCAGCAGCACCACGCTGCGCCGGGCGGCGCTTTTGTATTCCTGATCCACGTCCATCCCCCCTTCCCTCCACTCTATTCGCCATCCCTGCCGGATATGTGACCTTTCAGACCTTGCCCCGGCGGGGTTTCTATTGTATAATGTAGTGGACTAAAATGCATTCCCTCAGAACAGATGCGCTTGGCGCAAAAAATAAGGAGGAACCTGAGTTATGGCATTTGTAGATCTGGAACAGCGCGGCTCCATCGGTATTCTTACTATGAACCGGCCGGAGGCCCTCAACGCTCTGAACGATCAGGTCCTGCGGGACCTGGACGCCGCCCTGGATACGGTGGAGGCCAATGATGAGATTCTGGTGGTCATCCTCACCGGCGCGGGCCGCTCCTTTGTGGCCGGAGCCGACATCGGCCAGATGAAGGACTTTACTTCTGTCCAGGCCAAGAAGTTCGGCGCCTACGGCAACAGCGTCTTCCTGAAGCTGGAGAACTTCCCCAAGCCCGTCATCGCCGCGGTCAACGGCTTTGCTCTGGGCGGCGGCTGCGAGCTGGCTATGTCCTGCGACATCCGTCTGGCCAGTGAGAAGGCTAAGTTCGGCCAGCCCGAGGTGGGCCTGGGCATCACCCCCGGTTTCGGCGGTACTCAGCGTCTGGCCCGCATCGTGGGCGTGTCTAACGCCATGGAGCTCATCCTCACCGCCAAGGTCATCAAGGCTGAGGAGGCCAAGGAGATGGGCCTGGTCAGCCACGTATATCCTGCTGAGGAGCTGATGGACAAGGCCATGGAGCTGGCCCAGGCCATCGCTACCAATGCCCAGGTGGCCGTGCGGCAGTCCAAGGCTGCCATCCGCCACGGTCTGCAGACCGATATGTACACCGGCGCCGCCTTTGAGGCCGAGGCCTTTGGCCTGTGCTTCTCCACCGAGGATCAGAAGGACGCCATGACCGCCTTTGTCAACAAGGACAAGGTTACCAGCTTTAAAAACCGCTGATGGGTCCCAAAACGGGGCTGCGGCCGGCGCTTATGCGCCGGCCGCAGCCTTGTCATGGGCATAATTTCAGCACCGCCGTGAAAGGAGTTTGATCCATGCTGAACATCGGAGACGTCTTCTCCAATCTGGTGGGCCTGTTTCTGCTCATCGCCGTGGGATACGCCGCGGTAAAACTTCAGGTCCTCCCCGTCTCCTCCACCAAGCTGCTGAGCAATCTGCTCATGCAGATCACCCTGCCCGCCACCATTCTGGTCTCCCTGGTGCGGCCCTACGACGCCGCCTTTATCCGGGACGGGGTACTCATTGCGATACTTGGAACGGTGCTGTACCTTCTCTATGGCCTGCTGTCCCTGCCAGCCTGCCGCCTTTTCCATGTCGGTGAGGGACGCAGAGGCGCATGGATTTTCTCCGCTATGTTCAGCAACAATGGCTTTATGGGCTTTCCCGTAGCCCTTGCTCTCTTTCAGGAAGAGGGGTTGGCTCTGGCGGTATTCCTGGGTATTCCCTTTAATCTGCTGGCCTACACACTGGGCGCCAAGCTCATGTGCATGGACCACGAGGCAGAGGACTCCAGCCCACCGCCCTCCTGGCGCTCCATCCTGCTGACCAGCGTCAATGGTGCCATCCTGCTGGGGCTGGTAATGTACGTGGCGCAAATTCCCATTCCCGACGTGCTGTCCACTCCTCTCACCCATCTCTCTAATATTACCACTCCCCTGTCCATGCTGGTTATCGGTATGAATCTGACCGAGGGACGGGTGGGCGATCTGCTGCGGGATCGGGACGTCTTTTCCGTCTCCTTTCTGCGCCTCGTCTTCTTCCCGGTCCTTACCTGGGCCATTTTGCGGCTGCTGCCCATCTCCAATCCTCTGGTGGTGGGGGTGACTCTGATCATTATGGCCATGCCTTCCCCGGCCATCAGCGCCATTCTGGCGGAGAGCTATCACTCGGACAAGGAGTTCGCCTCCCGGTCGGTATTTCTCTCCAGCCTGCTGTGTCTTATTTCTATCCCGCTGATCTCTCTGCTTTTGTAACAGAGCCGAAAAAAGAAAAAAACGGGCCTTCGCCCGCTTCCATACGATGATAAAAAAGAAATGACCCTTGACTGCTTGTTTCGTAATCCAATGCAGTCAAGGGTCATTTCTGGTGGTTCTTGTTATCTAACATCATATGGTTACCTCACTTTCTATTGATTCGCATCTACCACACGTTCCGTTTACAGGATATCGATTTCTGCCATTCAACTTTTGTTGCCGCGCGTTCACTTCGCCGTGCATCCTCGCTTATGAGGTTCTGTGCTGTTGTGCGATCTCATGCTTCCTGCAACATCCTGTGGCATTTGCGTGACCAGACATACACCGCATCCTACCAGCTGATCTTGTACGGGGTTCAGAGCTTACCATTGGTTTACGCAGGTCCTGTTCGACTTCCCTGGCATTTTTGCTACCCATTGAATTCTTCTCTGCGTTCGGGATCTTGATTTCTCTTCAGCTTACCAAACTCTCATGAGTTTTTCCTGGTCCGCCGGGTACTGACAAGGTTTACCGAATTTTACTTGCTGATCTGGAATTCTTAAGATATAAACTTGCCTTGGATCTTTAAGGTGCCTTTGTTTTCCTTCGGGTCGATCTGTATTCCGATACAGGTTTGACAGCGTATGTTTTTGATTTACCAGGGATTTGATATATCTCAACTTTCTGCTGTCGGATCAGGTGTATCTGGTATCTAGGTTTGCTACCACATTGGTATCACCCTTTCTGGTTATAATATAGCACCCGCCCTATAATTTGTCAACGGTTTTTGGAGAAAATTACAATTCATTTTGCAGGTTTTTTGAAAATTACTTGCAAAAAGGGCGTGCCGCTGGGCACGCCCTTTTTCAGATCCGTTCCGGCGGCGCATCGCCTGCCAGATCCATCAGATATTCGTAGTACGGTTTCAGGAAACAGAAGCCCTGTGCCACCTGCTGGACCAGCTCAGGCTGGAACAGCAGTCCCTCGCAATTTTCATCCCGGGTCAGGGAGATACTCTTGCGGTTGTACCAGGGGTACAGCAGAGGTCCTGGGTCCCCCTTGGGCCGCTTGTACTGCTCCCCTTCCAGCGCAAAGCCGGAGCCCTCCAGCTTCCTAGCCAGCTTCTCCAGGGGCTTGGGGTCCCGGTCGATGCGGGCACGGAGCTTGGCCATGGTGACAGGGGTGGGGTCATAGCAGCCCATGCCGAAGCTGTAATACTCCGGGGCGATCTCAAAATAAAACGCCGGCAGACTGACCCACCGCTCCTTGGGACGGCGCAGGGTAAACCACAGATGATCCTTATAAGGTCCCCGGCCGTGGAGCCGCCGGGCATCCCGGTAGATCCGGGAGACATGGAGGTTGAGTCCCAGCTCCGGGGATTTCTCCTCCATGACCTGCTGGACCTCCTCCCCCAGCTGGCGCAGGGGCTCAGCCACATAGGTCAGATACTCCTGCTTGTGCTCCAAAAACCAGCTGCGTTCGTTATTGAAGCGGATTCCCCACAGGAAATCCACTGCTTGCTGTGAAAAACCTTGAAACATGTTGTGCTCCTTCAGGATGCCTGACTGCTGGCCCCTCCTGCCGACTGATCCGACGTACTGCTGGACGAGGAGGCCCCGGAATCCGTGCCCTGGCTGCCGGAATCGATGGGCTGTTCCGGTTCGGGCTGAGGCTCCGGTTCAGGCTGAGGTTCGGGCTGGGGCTGCGGCGGCACGCCGTTGACCCAGGTAGAGGGATCACCGTCGGCGGGGTTATACAAAATGGTCTTGGGACGCATCTTGTAGGTGCTGGAGGTCATCTGCTGCTTCTCCACCAGATTGCCATTTTTGTCGTAGATATAGCGGTAGGTACTGGCACTGATACCGGTATAAGGATTCTGCTTGCTGTCCACCTTGGTGGTTCCGCGGGGGATAGACTCATCCGCCTTATACTGGGTGGTGGGAGAGACCCTGTCATAGGTGGTGCTCTTGGGCACGGCATAATAACCGGTCTCGTTGGTGCCGTAGATCTCCACGGTGAGCTTGCGCTTGCCGCCCTGGTCATAACTGCGGGTGACGATCTTCACCGGATAGTTGGTGTTGTTTTTAAAGCGGAAATCCGTCAGGCCATAGTATACCGTGGCGTCCATGCCCTCATCCACATAACCGGTGTTATACATGTGGGCCTTGCGCTCCACCACCTCCAGGGTGGTGTGCAGGACGGCGTAGTAGATGGTAGAGGAGGTCTGGCAGATACCGCCGCCAACCTCGTCCACCGAGGCGCCGCCGGAGTACACCGGCGCGGACAGATAGCCCTTGGAGGCAGTGCGGCTGCCGGTGGTGTTGTTGTAGGAGAAGATCTCTCCGGGCATAAGGACCACGCCGTTGCAGGCCTGGGCCGAGAGCTTAACGTTGTGCTTGCGGTTGGAAGAGCCGCTGACCGTTGTGGTACCGCTGCCCAGCAGATCCCGGAACAGCTTGGCCTGAAGGCTCTCCTTGGTCTCATTGGGCTGGGTCAGGGTGAGAGGGATGGAGACAGTCTCGCCCTCGGCCGCCGACTGATAGGCCGCCTTGGCCTGCTCCACGTCAAAGTCTACGCCTACCACATGGTCCGTGGCCTGATAGGTCTCGGGGTCCACGGTGGCATCCACAGGCTCGGTATGCAGTTCTTCATACATGGCCTCAAAATCAGGCTCCCGGGGGCTCTCCTCGTGGGCGGTAAGGGTCACCGTCTCCGCCTGTACCGCTTCGCCCCGCAGCTGCTGGCTGATCTCGTCGGTCAGAGCCTGTTTGACCTGCTGCTCCGACTGCTCCCAGTCAATGGCCACACCGGTAACGCCCTTGGTGATCTTCAGGGCATCGCCCTCCACCACATAGGCGGCCTCGGTGATGCCGCCGCCGGCCAGCTGATCGGCCTCGTCCAGCAGCGCATTCAGCTCCTCTTTTCCGCTCTCGCTCCAGTCCAGCACCAGATCCACGTCCTGCTTCATTCCCATCAGGCTGCCCAGATAGGCACCGCCCTGAAGCAGGAAGTTACTCCGGCCGGCTTCCCACGCCTGCCGGACGCAGTCATCCGCCTCCAGGCTGAGGGCACTGCCGCTGATGCTGCCGCTCCAGGTGCCGTACTCCACCGGCAGGGTGACGCTCTTGGCCTGGGTCATGCTCTGCTCCAGGGTGGACTTTGCCTGCTCCTGGGTCATGCCGCCCACGGACACGCCGCCCACATGGACGCCCTTCATGATAGTCTGGGAGCCGCCCACCCAGGCACACAGGCCCACATAGGCGCCGACCACCACAACCGCTGCCGCTCCGATTCCGATGAGCAATTTCTTTTTCTTTGGGTTCATAGGGCCCTTGGCCCCATTGTTTTGGACCCGACTACCTTCCATATGACGTTACCTCCGCGCATCGGCCCGCGGCCGATACGTTTTTCTGTTTATTTCTCCACACAGATTCAGAATTTTATGGATATTTCTCCCTGATCCTGCGTGTTTCTGGAGATCATGACCCATTATAGCACCCCTGTTTTCCCCTTACAATTACAGAACAGTTACAACTGTCTTTCCCAAATTTCCCCTTTGAAGCAAAATATTTGGACCGCCCTTTACTTTTTTGCGCCCTTGGGGTATCATGTTTTTTACCCAGGTACTCCTGTCTGTTTTCAGGATCTGCATCCATTGTATGCGCCTTTAATCAATTTTAAGAAAATCTCAATTCGTTTTTGACGCATCTCTGCTACAATATCCTTGTTAAGTCGGCCGCCCTGCGGCCTGCTATCGGAGGGAAAAGCCATTATGTCAAACTATCAATATCAGAGGGGAAACCGAAACAACGGTGATCTGACCTATTGGATCCTCGCCGTGGTATTTCTGGTCTGTATGCCGCCCATCGGCTTTTTTATGATCGTTCTGAAACTGCTGGGCGGAAAAAAGCGCACTGGACGCAGCGCAACCACCTATGCCCGCCGTCCCGATGCCGCGCCGGTGGGAGCCAGAACTACCTCCCCCCAGCCCGCTGCTGAGCTCACCGCCGAAGGCCGCAACGCCCAGCTGGCCGCGCTGGAGCGCAAGGGCCGCACGATGACCATTGTGGGCGCCGTACTTACCGCGGTTTTCCTCTTTGTCTCCCTCTCCAGCGTCAGCAACGCCTTTTATTGGCTGCTCCACGGAGATGTCGTGTGGTTTTTGGAAGACATGATGAACCTGCTGCCCATCTTCTGCTTCCTGGGCGGCGGCGCCGGATGCCTGTTTGTGGGGCTTCGCCGACAGAAGAAGGTACGCCGCTTCCGCCAGTATCTGGCCATGATTGGACGGCGCACCAGCATCTCCCTGGCCTCCCTGGCCTCCGCTACCGGCACCTCCCCCGCCAAAGTGAAGGATGACCTGGAAGACATGTTGGAGGAGAACCTGTTCCCCAACGGCTACCTGGATCTGGGCAGCGGCATGCTGGTGATCTCGGGCGACGGCCTGTCCGATCCTCCCAAGGAGGAGCCTAAGCAGCCGGAACAGCCCAAAGAGGAGCGTCCCCAGGACGCGGTACTGGATGAGATTCGCGCTGTCAACGACGCCATCGATAACCCCCGGCTCAGCCAGCAGATCGACCGCATCGGCGTCATCACCGCCAAAATTCTGGACTACCAGCGGCAGCACCCGGAGAAATCTCCCCAGCTGCACAGCTTTTTGAGCTATTACCTCCCCACTACGCTGAAGATCCTCCGGGCCTATGCCCAGTTGGAGGACCAGGAGGTGGCCGGTGAAAACATTACCGCCGCTATGGAGCGCATTGAAGGCATGATGGATAAGGTCGTGGAGGGCTTTGAAAAACAGCTGGACCAGCTGTTCCAGGGAGACGCCCTGGACATCACCTCCGACGTGGAGGTATTGGAGCGGATGCTCTCCAAAGACGGCCTGTCCTCCAAGGACAGTATCCGCCTGGAGCTTTAAAAGATAAAAGGAAAAGGCTGACATCCAACGATGTCAGCCTTTTTTCATGCTCAGGAAGCTCCAAATACCACCCGGTAATAGTCGTTATCCAAAATAGACGCCGAGTAGGCCACCCGGTTTTGCACCTCGGAGAGGCGCTCCGCCACATACTCCGGGTCGGGTTCACTGCAGTCCCACATCTGGAAGGTATCGGTGGTGGAGTCATAGCGCCCCTTGTCGGTGATAAAACTATAATTGGAAAAGATGACTAGTCCGGGCTCGTCAGAGAGAATGTCCCGCCCCATAATGAGCCGGGAGTCGTATTCCAGGCCAAAGAGATTGGCCAGAGTGGGCATCACATCCAGGCTGGAACAGAATTTATCCACATGGACAGGCTCATCAATATCTGCACTCCACAAAATCAAGGTGTTTTTGTAGATTTCAAAGACGGGGTCCACCTCGTGGCCCAGCAGCTCGCTGTACTCCTCATCGGTGAGACCATAGGGGTAGTGGTCGGCGGAGAGGACGATAACGGTGTCATCCAGCTTGCCTGCCTCCTCCAGCTGATTGACCAGGCTCTCCATGGCCAGCTCCAGCTCCATCTGGCAGGCCAGATAGGCGGTCACCGCCTCGGAGTAGCCCAGGTCCGACACCTGGCTCCAGTGGCGGCGGGCCATGGAGTTGCTCTCATAGTTGTACTTCAAATGGCCGCTCACCGTCAGGCAGTAGACCATGAACTGATCCTCATTCACAAATTGGGGCACGATCTTTTCCATCATCTCCTGGTCAGAGGGCGGGAAATTCTCCTCGTCGATCTCCATATCCAGTCCGTTGCCGATGCCGTAATATTCGTAGCCCATATTGGGATGAGAGAGGTTGCGGTCGTAGTAATCGTAGAGGTAGTCGTGGTAGGCCAGGGTGCGGTACCCCAGATTTTTGAACAGGGTGCCAAAGCCGAAGGGCATGTAGTTGTCCGACGACTCCGAGTAACTCCACACCCCCGACTTGGGGATGAGACCCGTGGTGGTCACATACTCCCCGTCCGAGGTGGACACACCCCACAAGGGCGTATAGAAGTGGTCGCAGATAATTCCCTCGTGGGACAGCTTCCACAAGGTGGGAGTACGCTGGGGATCCATAGCCAGGGTGGAAAATCCCTCTGCCACTACCCAGACCAGATTTTTCCCTGCAAAGCGGCCCGTCCATTCATTTTCCGCCGTAGGTTCCACTTTGGAGAAGTACTGGTGCATGTCGGTAAGCACCGGATCGTCCTGGTCCCGCTCCAGCAGAGCGTCAAAGTCGATCTCCATCACATGCAGTCCGGACTCCTTCTTCTCCTCCAGCTGGTAGGGTGCGGAAGTGCGCACCGCCAGCTTGGGCAGGATCTGGTCGTCCGGATCGATCCCAAAGAGCACCCGCCGGATCTCCAGCTGGGTCTGGGTAATCATACCGAAGTTCTGTACCTCCAGCTCCGGCGCGGCCGCCTGGAAGTAGATATACCGCAGCGACAGGTTCCCCCCGCCGCACAGCAGCACCAAGAGGATCCCCGCCACCTGTACCAGCGCACCCACGCCAAACCAGCGCAGCCGGTCGCCCCGGGCCAGAGGCTCACCGCTCACGATCCGGTCCCGGAACACCAGGGACAGCACCACAGGCACCACCATCATCAAAATGGGAAACCAGTTCATCAGGATCTGGCCCACCGCCATATCGCCGAAGGCTCCGGCCACCATGGCCATTTTGGTGATGGAAAAGATGGTCAAAAAGGTTTTGAACAGATGGTAGTAGACGATCTGAGAGCCCATCCACAGGGAGAGCAGGGCGGTACATATCACTACCAGCCACCGTCCCCGCCGCTCCTGCACGCCGCCGCACAGCAGTCCCAGCAGCACCGCCACCGGAATGGAAAACAGCAAGGTAAAAAATGCCCCGGCCGGGGACAGGCTATGAAAGCAGAAGAGCTTCATAAATAGCTCTTCATAATAAATAACGGCCAGGAAAAAGGCCGTGGGCACAAGAAGCCGCCGCCTGCCTGTCTTGGACAGGTGGAGAAGCCTTCTTTTTTTCTTCTGATCCGCCAACTCCATCCCGCAGCTCCTTTCCGCCCGCAGCACGGGTCCTTTCCAATATACCATACCTTATAAATGCAGGCTCATTTTACCCGATTGGGCCTAACCTGTCAACAAACCGCCCCAGGCAGGTTCCTTTTTCTTTTTTTCCAGCTCTCACCTTTAAATTTAAGGTTCAACCCACTCTCTAATTTTCTTCCTTCCTGCATTCTGACGCTTTCTCCCGTTCTTAACCGCTTCCTTTTGCCGTTCCAACCAAAAAGGCATCGAATTTTTTCTTTTGCAGATAGTTTAGGGTTGCATTGAGCATGGAAATCTGCTATATTATCCTTAATAATTTATTCACATTTTTTCCATTTTCATTTCTTAAGTTTTTCCTAAATTTTTTCCGGCAACTTTTTGAGAAAAGCAGCCTTTTCCGGCTGCTTTCAACTTTGTCACCCCGCGCTGGGCGGGGGAAAGGATGGTTTTACGTGACTTCTCTGCGCCAGACCCTGGAGGAGCGTCTGCTGACGATCTTTTCCACCCACTATGACATCGAGCGCGGCAGCGACGATTCTGCTCTGAAGGCCTGCTGTGCCTTTCACTCCCGGGACTCCCAGTACGTACTGAGCAAAAAGGCGGAGCTCTGGGCGGCGGAGCACCACGAGTACCTCTACCTCTATTCCTTGTCTGAGCTGAACGAGACCGCTCTGGAGGACGTGTGCCGACAGACCCTGGAACTGGGCACCCCCCTGGTCAAGCCCCATGCTCAGCATATGTATACGTATCTCACTGCTTTGGTTCTGTGTGATCAGGCTGACAAGCAGGCTCTGGGCGCTTTGGTCAAGAAAAAGCACCGCAGAGAATTTAAGCTATCGCTCCATGGATGGATGGAGTTTCGTATAGCCGCCGTGGACCTGTCCACCGGCGAAATTACCACCAACCGCGCAGGAAGAGCCTTTGGCAAGGACCTGAAGCGGATGGTGGAACGTGTCATTGCAAACTATAAAGGAGAGGAGAAAACTCAATGAATGCAATGCTTGTTGTCATCGTTGGCATTATCATTCTGATCGTAGGTTACATTTTCTACGGCGGATGGCTTGCCAAGCAGTGGGGCGTTGACGACTCCAAAGTCACCCCCGCCCATGAGTTGGAGGACGGCATGGACTACGTCCCCGCCAAGGCTCCTGTTCTGATGGGTCACCACTTTTCTTCCATCGCCGGCGCCGGCCCCATCAACGGCCCCATTCAGGCTGCCGTGTTCGGCTGGGTCCCCGTTGTTCTGTGGGTCCTGATCGGCGGTATCTTCTTCGGCGCGGTTCATGACTACGGCGCTCTGTTCGCCTCCATCCGCCACAAGGGTCAGTCCCTGGGCGAGGTGGTCGCCCTGAACATCGGCGATCGTGCCAAGAAGCTGTTCCTGATCTTCTCTTACCTGACCCTGGTGCTGGTGGTGGCCGCTTTCGCCTCCATCGTGGCCAGCACCTTCGTGGGTATCAATGCGGACGGCTCCCACAATGAGACCAACGCCTCCGTGGCCATGATCTCCCTGCTGTTCATCGTGATGGCTATCCTGTTCGGCTTCTTTGTTTACCGCAAGGGCGCTTCTCTGGCTATCGCCACCGTCGCCGGCTGCATCGGCATCGTGATCTGCCTGGCTCTGGGCCTGGCCTGGCACCCCATCTACCTGTCCAGCACCACCTGGATGTGGATCATCGGTGCTTACATCCTGGTTGCTTCCGTGGCTCCCGTGTGGATCCTGCTGCAGCCCCGTGACTACCTCAGCTCCTTCCTGCTGTACGCCATGATGGTCATCGCCGCTGTGGGCGTCATCGGCGCCGGTCTCACCGGTGCGGACGCTGCTCACATGGATATGCCCGCCTTCACCGGCTGGTATGACACCCTGGCTCCCACCGGCAGCTCCCTGGGCTATGTGTTCCCCGCCCTGTTCGTTACCATCGCCTGCGGCGCTATCTCCGGCTTCCACTCTCTGGTGGGCTCCGGCACCACCGCCAAGCAGCTGGACCACGAGCGCGACGCTAAGCCCATCGCTTACGGCGGCATGCTCATCGAGTGTGCCCTGGCTCTGATCTCCCTGAGCGCCGTGTCCTTCATCTGGACCGAGTACGCCTCCGGCGAGATTGTCACCCCCACTCAGGTCTTTGCCGTTGGTATCTCCCGCATGGTGGCCTCCATCCCCGGCCTGGCCGGCGCTCAGGAGACCATTGCCTCCCTGCTGGTTCTGACCGTTTCCGTGTTCTGCCTGACCTCTCTGGATACCGCCACCCGTCTGGCCCGCTACATGTTCCAGGAGTTCTGGCTCAAGCCCGGCGAGACCTACAAGGACGCCACCGGCTTCAAGGCTATCCTCTGCAACCCCGTGGTGGCTACCGCCATCACCGTGGTGCTGGGCGTTGGCCTGGGCATGACCGGCTATTCCAAGATTTGGCCTCTGTTCGGCGCTGCCAACCAGCTGCTGGCCGCTCTGGCTCTGCTGACCGTGTGTGCCTGGCTGGGCAACATCGGCCGCAACAACAAGATGTTCTACTTCCCCATGGCCTTCATGCTGGTAGTCACTCTGGTCTCTCTGTTCCAGACTGTGACCAGCAAGGTGTCCGTCATCGCCGCCGGCGCTGCCAGCGACTGGGGCCCCTATGCTCAGGCCATTCTGGGCACCCTGCTCTTCGTGCTGGCCATCGTGCTGGCTGTGGAGGGCTGCATGACCATCTTCGGCGGCAAGAAGCCCGCTCAGAAGTAATTCCATTTTTCCATCCAGACAAGAGGGTCCGGCAAACGCCGGGCCCTCTTTCTTGTTCTCTCTGCCCCTTTGTGGTATGATAGAACCTGCAGTCAGAAAGGAGGCGGTCTTTTGCGCCTATCTTATCGGGTACTGCCCCTGTTTCTCACTCTGGAGGCCATCCTCTACGCCGCCTTTCTGATCTGGGATGTGACGATCGGAGGCCGCGGCTCCAACCCCATTAAGTTTGCCGGCATCCTGCTGTGTCTGATCTACTCTTTATATCTGAGCCATCAGGGCGGCAGCCGTCTGGTGTCCGCCGCTCTGACCCTCACCGTCTTGGCCGATGTATTTCTCCTGCTGCTGGACGCACACTATGCCCTGGGTATTGTGCTGTTTTGCCTGGTGCAGGGGCTCTACTTTGTCCGCATCTACCGCAGCAATGGAGGCCGCAGCCTGTGGGGGCTGAGGGCAGCCCTGTTTGTTCTCGCCCTGGTCGTACTAAACGTGCTGGACCTGCTCATCCCCCTGAATATTCTGGCCCTGTTTTACTTCACCAACTTCTTCTGCAACGCGCTGTCCAGTCTGAGCTGTCCCGGACAGTCCATGCGCCTGTTTTCTGTGGGTCTTTGGCTCTTTCTCTGCTGCGATACGTGTGTGGGCCTGTTCCAGAATCCACAGCTGGTTCCCCCGGCGGTAAGCGCTTTCGTGTCGGTGGGGATGTGGCTGTTTTATCTCCCCGCCCAAGTTCTCATTGCCCTGTCGGGGGCAAATCCTTCTTCCGGAGGTTTTTCCCATGAAACCAAGTAAACTGCTCTCTCTTTTTACCGGAGTGTTCACCGCCCTTCTGGTACTCTCCGCCTCCATCGCGGTGCCTCTGCTGTGCCGCCCCTTCTATTACGCCCACATCAAGGCCCTGAACCTGGACGGCTATACTGGCTTGAGTGTGGAGCAGATCAAAGAGGCTTTCGACCAGGTGATGGACTACTGTCTTGGCCTGCGGCCTGACTTTGCCGCGGGCGTGCTGCCCTTCTCCGCGTCCGGTGCCTCCCACTTTGCCGATGTGCGGGTGCTGTTTCTGCTGGATCTGTGGATAGCTGTGATTTCCCTGGCTGCGCTGGTGATTTTGTTTGTCCTCAGCCGGAAACGCAAGCTCACTCCCGCCCCTCTGCTGGGCCACGGCCCCGGCTTCTGGGCGGCCATTGGACTGGGCGGCCTGTTTCTCATCGTGGGCGGTCTGGCCGCCACCAACTTTGAGCGGGCCTTTGTGGTGTTCCACTCTATCTTTTTCCCGGGTAAGACCAACTGGCTCTTTGACTGGCGCACCGACCCCATCATCCTGCTGCTGCCCGAGGACTTCTTCCGCAACTGCGCCATTTTGATTTTGGCGCTGCTGGTGTTCTGGTGCGTGGTGCTCATTGCCGCCGACCTGCTGGCCCAGCGCCGCCGCAAAAAGCTGGCTCCGCCTCCCGCCTCCCCCTGTTCCGGCTGTCCCGGCGGTGGGGACTGCTCTGGGTGCTCTGGCTGTTCTTGAAAAAGGCATAAAAAATCCCGCTGTTGTAAAGCAGCGGGATTTTTGTCTCTTACAGGTTCTGATCCAGCACCTGGGTGAAGGCGCCGGCGGGCATCACGCCCACCTTGCGGTCGATCTCCTTGCCGTCCTTGAAGAAGATCACGGTGGGGATGGACATCACGCCGTAGCGCATGGCCAGCTCGCCCTGCTCATCCACGTCCACCTTGCCGATCTCGGCCTTGCCCTCGTACTGACCGGCCAGCTGCTCGATCACAGGACCCAGCATGCGGCAGGGACCGCACCAGTTAGCCCAGAAGTCTACCATCATCAGCTTGCCCTCGTTCAGGCTCTTGTCAAAACTCTCCTTGTTGTAATGCTGCAGTGCCATATTCAAATCCTTCTTTCTAAATATATTTTATGTTCTTACTTTGACCCATTGCGGTCCAGATATTCACAGGCGGACAGGGCAGCGATCAGGCCCTCCCCCACCGCCTTGGATACTTGCAGAGGTGCTCCCGTGGCATCTCCGGCGGCAAAGACGCCGGGCACACTGGTGGCCATGGATCGGTCCACCTGGATGGCTCCCTTCTCCAGAGTCAGGCCAGGGAGCAGGTCGCCGGGGGCCACCGCCTCCCGGAGGATAAACACTCCATTGACCGGGATGTCCGCTCCGTCCGCCTCCAGGGCGGTGACGGTCTGCTCGCCTTTGACGGCCAGCTTGGCCGCCTGGATGAAGGGGATGTCCTCCTCCAGCTGGTCCGGCCGCTTGGGGGCCACATAGACCACCTGGCAGCCGATGCTCTTGAGGTAAGCCGCCTCGTGGGGGGCGTCCTTGCTGCGGCCCACCACCGCCACCGGCTTATTGCGGTAGAGCATCCCGTCGCAGGTGGCGCAGTAGCTCACGCCCCGGCCCAGGTAGGTCTCCTCCCCGGGGAACTTGGCCTGGCGCACTACGCCGGGGGCCAAAATCAGGGCAGAGCCCTGGTAGAGCTGGCTGCCTACGGTGAGGGTGAAGCCCTCCCACTCCATAATAGAGAGCACCTTTCCGGTGACCATCTCCACCCCCATCTCCTGGGCGTGGCGCTGGAAGGCCTCCAGCATCTCCATTCCGGTCATTCCGGGCATCCCCAGGTAGTTGTCTACCCGCTCGGCCCGGGCCAGGGGACTGTCCTGCCAACGGTTGCCAATGACCAGAACGCTCTTATTCCGGCCCCGGGCGGTCACCGCCGCCGAGAGGCCCGCCGGGCCGCTGCCCAGCACAATGATATCATACTTCACACTTCCAGCCTCCTTTGGCGGTTCTTTCTGGTTCTGGTGGTATCATACCCCATTTTTCGGGGGTATACTGTGACTGGGTCACAAAGAGGAAGAATTTTTCTCCCGCACCAGTTCGATGGCCTCTTTGCCCGTCATGTGCTCCACGGTGAGCTCCACCATGGTCACATTGGAAAACTGAGCGCGGATCTCCTCGCTGCGCCCCTCCTCCTGGTCCGGGGAATACTTGGCGGCCAGAGCCGCCAGGGCCTGGCGCTTCTCCCAGGGGTCCTCCAGCACCCGGGCGGTGCCGAAGGCGATGACGCTGCGGAAGTAAGTGGTGTACTCCTCCGGCACGATCCGGTCCTGGTCCACCACACAGAAGGATACCTTATTATAATTCCGGATGGCATCCAGTTTATGCCCAGCCTTGGCGCAGTGGAACCAGATCTTTCCCTCTCCGTGCACATAGCTCAGGGGAACTGCATAGGGATAGCCCTCGTCCCCCAGCACGGCCAACACTCCGTGGGTGCCCCGTTCCAGCACCTGAACACACTCCTCCGCCGTCAGCTCCTGACGAAATCGACGCATGGGACGCATATGATGTCTCCTCTCTGTGCCTTTGGCGCATGATCTTTGGATACCTGAGTATAGCACACCGCCCCAACTCCTGCAAGGTGAGAGCAAAAATGGAAAAAACCTTGCAAGACAACCGCCCCTGGTGTAGAATAGTGAAGTTAAGATTCCCACGCGGGCAGGCTGTCTGCCCGTGAAAGAGACAGGAGGGTCAACCATGGCTGACGACATCAAGACCGGCGCCCCCGCCACCGAGGGTCCCGCCCCCAGCCAGAACTTTATTCACGAATTTATCGCGGAGGACATCGCTCCCGGCGGACGCTTTGCCGGGATGCAGGTCCACACCCGTTTCCCGCCCGAGCCCAACGGCTATCTCCACATCGGCCACTGCAAGGCGCTAATCATCGACTTCGGCTCTGCTGAGAAGTTCGGCGGCATCTGCAACTTGCGCATGGACGACACCAACCCCGCCAAAGAGGACACCGAGTTCGTAGACGCTATCCAGGAGGATATCCACTGGCTGGGCTTTGACTGGGGTGACCGCTTCTTCTACGGCAGCGATTACTTCGAAAAGACCTACGAGCTGGCTGTGGGCCTCATCAAGAAGGGCCTGGCCTACGTGTGCGAGCTGACCCCCGAGCAGTTCAAGGAGTACCGCGGCGACACCAACACCCCCGCCCGCTCCCCCTGGCGTGACCGCCCCATCGAGGAGAGCCTGGACCTGTTCGAGCGGATGAAGAACGGCGAGTTCCCCGAGGGCAAGTACACCCTGCGTGCCAAGATCGACCTGGAGAGCGGTAACTTCAATATGCGCGACCCGGTGCTCTACCGCATCCGCTATATCGAGCATCACCGCCAGGGTACCAAGTGGTGCATCTTCCCCATGTACGACTTCGCCCACCCCATTCAGGACGCCCTGGAGGGCATCACCCACTCTCTGTGCTCCCTGGAGTATGAGGACCACCGTCCCCTGTATGACTGGGTGATCAACAACACCGATGTGCCCAGCAAGCCCCGTCAGATTGAGTTTGCCCGCCTGGGTATCAACTACACCGTCATGTCCAAGCGGAAACTGCGCAAGCTGGTGGAGGAGAAGTATGTCTCCGGCTGGGACGATCCCCGTATGCCCACCCTGTGCGGCCTGCGCCGCCGCGGCTACACCCCCGCCTCCATCCGCAACTTCTGCGACCGCATCGGCGTGGCCAAGAACACCTCCACCGTGGAGTACGGCTTCCTGGAGCACTGCCTGCGTGAGGACCTCAATGAGCACGCCCAGCGTGCCATGGCGGTGCTGCGCCCCATCAAGCTGACCATCATCAACTATCCCGAGGGCCAGAGCGAGACCTTCGAGGTGGAGAACAACCCCAACGATCCCGAGGCCGGCACCCGTCCGGTCACCTTCTCCCGCAACCTCTATGTGGAGTCTGACGACTTCCTGGAGACTCCCATTCCCAAGTATAAGCGTCTCTACCCCGACGGCCCCGAGTGCCGCCTGAAGGGTGCCTACCTCATCAAGTGCACCGGCTGTGTGAAGGACGAGCAGGGCAATGTGGTGGAGATCTTGGCCACCTATGATCCCGACTCCAAGGGCGGCAACCCCGCCGACGGCCGGAAGGTGAAGGGCGCTACCATCCACTGGGTAGACGCTGAGACCGCTGTGGACGCCCAGGTGCGTCTGTACGACAACCTATTTGCCGACGAGAACCCCGACGGCGGCGATAAGGACTTCCTGGACTGCCTGAATCCCGGCTCCCTGGAGGTACTGGAGGGCTGCAAGCTGGAGGCCAGCCTGGCCAACGCCCAGCCCAGCGACCGCTTCCAGTTCCTGCGTCTTGGCTACTTCTGTGCCGACAGCAAGGACTCCAAGCCCGGCGCTCTGGTGTTCAACCGCGCCGTCAGCCTGAAGGACGGCTTCAAAAAGTAAGCATATGACGAAAAACAGCCCGGCGCACGTTAAAACGTGCGCCGGGCTGTTCTTTCTCTTGCAAGGATCATTCCTTGGGAGCTACCTGGAGACCGCTCTCGTATGCCCGCTGTTCCACAAACGCGGTATACGCAGCCTCGCGCTCCGGGTTATCATAACGGGCCTCATATTCGTCCCACAGGGTGTATTCCCACACGTTGATGGCATTGAGCTGCTGTGGGCCGCCCATGGGGTTGTCATAGACCGAGCAGTTCGTCACCCCGTTATCTGTTACCTCCAGGGATGCCAGGTAATCTTTTCCGCCCACGGTGATGGTAAAGTCAAAGCGGTAGAAAGTATCCCCATCGAACGATTCGCCGCCTACCACGGCAGAGGCATATCCACCCCAGTGGAAGCGGTAGCCGGAGAGTCCTCCCATCTCGGTATAGCCCTGGGCGGCAGCCACAAAGGTGTCGATGGCATCCTGGTCATAGTTTGCCAGCTCCTCTTCGGTAAACCGCTCCTGGAACTCCCCCCGCCTGGTCTCCCGGTCCACATACTTGGCCGCTCCCTCATAGTCCCCAGCCTTCATCTTTCCCAGAAAGGCGTGGGCCAGGTAGAACTCATGGAGGTTGGTATAGCACAGGCCGTCTCCAGTGACCTGGGCGATGCCCATAAGCACGAAGGGCACCAGAATGATGACCACGATCAGGGAGGCGATCCACCGGCGGCGGATCTTCTTCATCCCCTTGCGGAAGGTTTTCTCATGCTTTTTCTCCGGCTCCTCCGGAACGGGTTCTGCCGGGACAGGCTCCGCCTCAGGCTGGGGCTCCTCCGGAGTGGGGATATCCCCCGTCATCTCCCCAAATACCTGTTTGCAGGCGGCACATTCCTGCAGGTGCTCCTCCACCAGCTCCCGGCTGCTCTGGGTGCAGCAGCCGTCCACATAGAGGGGAAGCAGGTCCTGAACAATGTCACACTTGTTTTTCATCGCAGTCCCTCCAATTTCTGTTTTAACATCTGTTTGGCCCGGTAGTAGGTGACCTTGCCCCAACTCTCCGACTTACCCTTCATGGCTGAAATCTCCTTGAGAGAAATCTCACCGTAGATGTGAAGGATGACTACATCCCGGTAGTCCTCCGGCAGGGCGGCCACCGCCCGGCGCAGGGTATTTTGGACCTCCTGAGCGGAGAGGGCCTCCTCCGGTCCGGGCTGAGGCGTGTCGGCGAGGGTGGGAGTTCTGCGGCGCTCCTTGCGGCACTGGCTAAGCCAGAGGTTCTTCCCGATGGCGCACAGCCAGGTGAGCATCTGCCCCTGCTCCCGGTAGCTGCCGATATGGAGCAGCGCCCGGTAAAAGACCTCCTGAGTCAGGTCCTCCGCCTGGTTGGGATCGCCGGAGAGGGCCAGAAGAAAGCGGTATACCCGGTCATAGTAGACCTGGCAGGCCGCTGCAAAATCCTGGCTCATACTCCATCCCCTCCCTCCCGGTCCCCTGTTTGTTGGTTCCACTTGTTAAACGCCGCTTTTTCAGATAAGTTACAGGTTTCTTGAAAAAAATAGGGATGGCAATGCCATCCCTATTTTTATTTTCGTCTGATGGTACAGACTCCTGCTTTTGCCCGGAAGCAAAACGAAGTTTTGCAGAAAGTTCTTTGCCAAGCTTTCTTTCAAGAAAGCGGCTTTTCTTACAAGGAAAGCAACCGCGCTCGTAACCCCGAATAACGGCGGGTCTGGCGGTTGTTGGCCACCATGCGCTCCACCGCCTGGTCGTCTCCCACAATAATAAACAGTTCCTTCGCCCGTGTGATAGCCGTATAGAGCACGCCCCGGGTCATCAGCATGGACGCACCGTCCAGAGCGGCCAAAATCACCGCCCGGTACTCGCTGCCCTGGGCCTTATGTACCGTCACCGCAAAGGCGGGCTCCAGCTCCCCCAGCATGTCGGGTGAGTACTCCACCACCTTGCCGTCAAAGTCCACGGTGATGCACTCCCGGTCCACCTCCCGGATGACTCCGATGTCGCCATTGAACATGCCCATACCGGAGTCGGTGCCTCCGTCCTCCCGCCAGAGAATGTCATAGTTGTTTTTCACCTGCATGACCCGGTCCCCCGCCCGGAAGATCCAGTCCCCGAAGCGGCGCTCCCCCTTGTTCTCATCCGGCGGGTTCAGGGCAGCCTGGAGAGCCTGGTTGAGCACGCCCGTGCCAGTACCCCGGCGGCGGGTGGGGGACAGGACCTGAATCTGGTCGGCGGGGATGCCCATATTCTCGGGCAGCCTGCGGCGGCACAGGTCCACGATGGTCTCCGCCGCGCTCTGGGCGTCCCGGCGGCGCAGGAAGAAGAAGTCCCCCCGGTTCTCCCGCAGGTCGGGGAGCACCCCCTGGTTTACCTGGTGGGCGTTGCGGACGATGGCGCTCTGAGCGGCCTGGCGGAAAATCTCGGTGAGCCGCACGGTGGGCACCACCTGGCTGCGGATGAGGTCTGAAAACAGGTTGCCCGGCCCCACGGAGGGCAGCTGATCCGGGTCGCCCACCAGCACCAGGCGGCAGTCGTCCCGCAGCGCGGACAAAAGAGCGGCCATGAGAGGCACATCCACCATGGATACCTCGTCCACAATGACGGCGTCCACCTCCAGGGGATCGTACTCATTGCGGGTAAAGACCAGCTGGCCGGTGTGGGGGTCAAAGCCGGTCTCCAGCAGGCGGTGGATGGTAGAGGCCTCGGTGGAGCACAGCTCTCCCAGGCGCTTGGCCGCCCGTCCGGTGGGTGCGGCCAGAGCCGTCTCCAGCCCCATAGCTTCAAAGAGGGCCAGCACACCCCGGAGACAGGTTGTCTTACCGGTACCCGGTCCGCCAGTGAGGAGCATCACCTGCCGTCCGGCGGCCTGCTCCACCGCCTGCCGCTGCTGCTGGGCGTAGGTAATGCCCTGGCGGTCCTGGATCTTTTTGAGCAGCTTGTCCAGGTTATCGGGAGGCAGCAGCTCGGCCCGGCTCATCTCCCCGATGCGCTGGGCAATGTACACCTCCGCCTCGTAGATCTGAGGCAGGTAGACCGCCTGTTCTCCGGCGATCTCCTCTCGGACGATCTCTCCCCGGCGCTCCAGAGTGTCCAGCGACTCCTCCAGCCGCTCCTCCGGCACCGACAACAGCTGTCCGGTGGCCGCCACCAGCTTGCCCGCCGGGAGGAAGCTGTGGCCGTTATTCAGGTTGTGGTCCAGCTCAAAGAGCAGGCCAGCCTCTCGGCGCAGGGGAGCCTCCCCCTCCACGCCCAGCTCCAGAGCCAGGGCGTCGGCCTGGGAGAAGTCCACCCCAAACTCCCACCCGGACAGCAGGTAGGGGTTGGAACGCACCGCCTCCAGGGCCACATCCCCATAGGTGCGGTACAGAGGCATGGCCAGCTCCAGGGGCAGCTGATGCTGGTTTAAAAACTCCATCATGCGGCGCATGCCCATCTGCTGGCGGAAGGCGTTGCTGATGGTGCGGGCACGCTTGGGAGAGATACCCCGGATTCTGGTGAGCTTGTCCGGCTCCTCCTCAATGACATTGAGAGCCTCCTCCCCAAATTCCTCCACCAGCAGTCGGGCAGTGGCTTTGCCCACCCCCTTGACCGCTCCGGAGGCCAGGTAATGGTAGACCTCTTTCAGCCCCTGGGGCAGGCGGCGCTCCACCACATCGGCCCGGAACTGAGTGCCGTAGGTGGCGTGGCGCACCCACTCGCCCCGGACGGTCAGGTACTCCCCCGGGGACACCCCGGGCATAGAGCCTACCACCGTCATTTCCTCCTCCCCTGCGTCCAGGCGGAGGATGGTATAGCCGTTTTCCTCGTTTTGAAAAATAATGGAGGAGACCGTTCCCTCCAGCACCGGCTTCTCTCCGCGCTCTTGGTCCATACAGTCTCCTCCTCTCTCGTGTTATGGTTCCTCGTCCTGGCTCAGCCACTCCTCCAGACTTCCGGCGGGGCAGCAGCTTACCCAGCTCCAGCGCCGGGCCAGGTTCAGGGCCAGCTCCCGGCCCTGAGGGGTCAGGCTCCGGTCAAAAATCACCGCCCAGCCGCGAAATACGCCGCCCTCCCGGCACCAGGCCAACCAGCGCAGGGTGGCCTCCAGCCCCTCGCCGTCTCCCTCTCCAGGCAAGAGCATCCAAATGCGCTCTCCCCGCATGGGGCGCAGCAGCCGCCCAAACAAATGCCACAGCAGGACTGCCGCCCAAATCACAAACAGCACCGCCGCCGCCAGTTCTCCCAACTGTGTCAAGGAAACCACCTCCGGGCCATCCTATGCCCAGAGGTGGTCTATGGTGTCAGGAAAACAGGTTGACCCCCACATGGGTCAGGGCGGTCATGATACAGCCAGCGGTCAGCACACCCAGCAGCACCGCAGGGAAGGCCTTGCGCAGGCGCATGTCCAGGAAGGCGGCAGCCAGGGAGCCGGTCCAGGCTCCGGTGCCGGGCAGGGGGATGGCCACAAACAGCCACAGGCCGATATACTTGTATTTGCTCACCTTCTGTCCCTTCAGGTGGGCTTTTTTCTCCATCTTATCCACAACACCATTGAGACGGGGCATATACCGGCGCATCATCATAAAAATCTTACGGATATAGACGATGATGAAGGGGGCGGGAATAATATTGCCGATGACGGCAGAGACAAAGGCCTCCTGATAGGGCAGGCCCAGGGCCACGCCGAAGGGGATGCCGCCCCGCAATTCAATGATGGGGATCATGGAGACCAACGTGGTGAACACACACCGTCCAAAGTCGGTCTCCGTTAAAAAGTGCATGATATCCATGGGGGAACGAAACTCCTTTTATCTGTTTTCTTCCAGAGGAGGCTTACAATCCGACATGACCACCTGATCCAGATACCGGGCAAAGTCCTGGTACTCCCCGGGCGCAGCCGGTCCGGGATTGGTCATCACCACCAGCGCATGGCCGGAAAAGCCCGCGCGATAAGGTGGGTGGATGTGGTGGTAGGGATTGGCGCAGAAGCCCGCCTTCTCGTAAAAACGCTGACGGCGGCGGGAGACTTCATCCACCGGAGGGTCGATCTCCAAAAGGACCCGACGCCCCTCCTCTCTCAGCTGCTCCAGGGCACGGGTCCCAATCCCCGTTCCCCGCAGCTGGGGCGCGATGGCAAAGTGCTCCACATAGCAAAAGGGGCCGGCTTCCCACCACAGAAGGATGCCCTGAAGCTCCTCGCCCTCCATCAGCAGGTCAAAGTGGTACCCAGGGCAGCCCAAACGGACCTGCTGAGCCTGCTTTGTGCGCCGCTCATGGATGGGAAAGCTCTGTTCATACAGGGCAAAGGCAGGCGCAAAGCGCCCGTCCTTGGGATGGGTCAAGTGATATCTGGTCATGCCCCTAACTCCTTTTTCCAGCGTTTCCTTTCTATCCTACACATTTTCGTTCCCCGCGTCAATGGCGCTGGAATTAAGAAACTATAAAGTTAATCCTGTGGTTTCAGCATCCGCGCCAAATACTGGCCGGTGTAGCTCCCGGGACAGGCAGCCACTTCCTCCGGTGTGCCGGTACACACAATGGTACCTCCCCCGTCGCCTCCTTCGGGACCCAGGTCAATGATATGGTCGGCGGTTTTGATGACATCCAGGTTGTGCTCGATGACTACAATGGTGTTGCCCGCATCCACCAGCTTTTGCAGCACATCAATAAGCCGCTGCACGTCGTAGCTATGAAGGCCGGTGGTGGGCTCGTCCAGAATATAGATGGTCTTGCCGGTGGAGCGTTTGCTGAGCTCGGTGGCCAGCTTCACCCGCTGGGCCTCGCCGCCGGACAGGGTGGTGGAGGACTGCCCCAGCTTGACATAGCCCAGGCCCACCTCCTCCAGCGTCTTGAGGCGGTTATACAGCTTGGGAATGTTCTCGAAGAAGGGCAGGGCCTCGTCCACCGTCATCTCCAGCACATCGTAGATGTTCTTGCCCTTGTAGCGCACTTCCAGAGTCTCCCGGTTGTACCGCTTGCCCTTACACACCTCGCAGGGCACATAGATGTCGGGGAGGAAGTGCATCTCAATTTTCAGCAGACCGTCGCCCTGGCAGGCCTCACACCGGCCTCCCCGGGTGTTGAAGGAGAACCGCCCCGGACCGTAGCCCCGGGTCTTGGCATCCTGAGTGGAGGCAAACAGCTCCCGGATGTCGTTGAAGAGTCCCGTGTAGGTGGCGGGGTTACTGCGGGGCGTGCGGCCAATGGGAGACTGGTCAATGTCGATGACCTTGTCCAGATACTCCTCCCCCTCGATGCGGTCGTGCTTGCCCGGGCGCACCTTCACCCGGTTCAGGTCGGCCCCCAGCTTTTTGTATAGGATCTCGTTGACCAAGGAGGACTTGCCGCTGCCCGACACGCCGGTAACGCAGGTAAAGGTGCCCAGGGGGATGTCCACGTCCACACCCCGCAGGTTATTTTCCCGGGCGCCGAAGATTTTCAGATGCTTTCCATTGCCTTCCCGGCGGTGCTCAGGAACAGGGATCTTCCGCCGGCCGGACAGGTAGTCTCCTGTGATAGAGCCGGGGGTGTTCATGACCTCCTCCGGGGTACCCGCCGCCACGATCTCGCCGCCGTGAACTCCTGCGCCGGGACCTACGTCTACAATGTAATCGGCAGCGCGCATGGTGTCCTCGTCGTGCTCCACCACCAGCAGAGTGTTGCCCAGGTCCCGCAGGTCCTGGAGGGTTTTCAGCAGCTTGTCGTTATCCCGCTGGTGAAGGCCGATAGAGGGCTCGTCCAGGATATAGAGAACGCCCATGAGGGAGGAGCCGATCTGGGTGGCCAGGCGGATGCGCTGGCTCTCGCCGCCGGAGAGAGAGGCGGCGGAGCGGGACAGAGTGAGATACTGAAGGCCCACGGAGCGCAAAAAGCCCAAGCGGTTTTTGATCTCCTTCAAGATCTGAGCGGCGATCATCTGCTGGGTCTCGGTGAGCTCCAGATGCTCCATGAAGTCCAGGGCCTCGGTGACCGACTTGTGGCAGAAGGTATCAATGTCGATGCCCCCCACCGTCACCGCCAGGGACTCCCGGCGCAGACGGCGACCGTGGCAGGTGGGGCAGGGGTTCTGGCTCATGCAGTCCTCCAGCTCCTTGCGCACCGCGTCGGACTGGGTCTCCTTGTACCGCCGCTCCAGGTTGTTGCAGATGCCCTCAAAAGCCTGGTGAAGGGTACCCTTTCCCCGGGGCTGGTCATAGTGGAGGGTAAGCTCCTCTCCCTTGGTGCCGTAGAGGATCACATCCAGCGCCTCTTTGGACAGGTCCTTCACCGGGGTATCCAGCTTGAAGCGGTACTTCTTGGCCAGAGCGTCAAAGTACATGCGGGAGATTCCGTCGGACTTGATGTTGTTCCACCCGGAGGCGGTGATGGCCCCCTCCAGGATGGACAGATTCTTGTTGGGGATGATGAGGTCGGGGTCCACCTTCAGCTGGCTGCCCAGGCCGGTACAGGTGGGGCAGGCGCCGAAGGGGTTGTTGAAGGAGAACATCCGGGGGGTGAGCTCCTCAATGGACACACCGCAGTCCTCACAGGCGTAGTTCTGGGAGAAGAGGATATCCCGGTCCTCCCCCACCACGTTGATGACTACCAAGCCTCCCGCCAAGTTGGAGGCCACCTCCACGCTGTCGGTAAGGCGGCGGGCAATGTCCTCCCGGATGACCAGACGGTCCACCACGATCTCAATGTTGTGCTTCTTGTTCTTCTCCAGCTTGATCTCCTCGCTGAGATCATAGGCAATGCCGTCTACCCGGCAGCGCACATAGCCGGAGCGGCGGGCATCCTCAAAAATTTTGGCGTGCTCGCCCTTCTTGCCCCGGATCACCGGAGCCATCACCTGGATACGGGTGGCCTCAGGCAGAGCCAGGACCTGGTCGATGATCTGGTCGATGGTCTGCTGTTTGATCTCCTTGCCGCAGATGGGACAGTGGGGCGTGCCCACCCGTGCCCACAGCAGACGCAGGTAGTCGTAGATCTCGGTGACGGTACCCACGGTGGAGCGGGGGTTTTTGGATGTGGTCTTCTGGTCAATGGAGATGGCGGGAGAAAGGCCATCGATGTAGTCCACGTCGGGCTTCTCCATCTGCCCTAAAAACATCCGGGCGTAGGAACTCAGAGACTCCACATACCGGCGCTGACCCTCGGCGTAGATGGTGTCGAAGGCCAGGGACGACTTGCCCGAACCGGACAGGCCGGTGAGCACCACCAGCTTGTCCCGGGGGATGGTCAGGTCGATGTTTTTCAGGTTGTTTTCCCGGGCCCCTTTGATGTCAATAAAATTCTGCATAGTGTCGTTCCTCTATCTTGATCTCTCCCCAGGCGGGGGAAGTTAGTTACTCTCGCAGCAGCACCACTGCCGCCAGGATGCTCACCACACCCAGGGCGGTGGAAATGTCCATGGCCTCATGAAACACCTGCACCCCCACCAAGGCGGCCACCACCGGCTCCACGGAGGCCAGGATGGCAGCTTTGCCGCTGTCGATCCGGGCCAGCCCCGCGGTATACAGCAGGTAGGGCAGTACAGTGGACACCACCACCAGAGCAGCGGCGGCTCCCAGCAGCTTGGGCTGGGTGGTGAGCACGGCCAGCTCTCCTGGGTGCAGGAACACCAGGGCGGCCAAACCGGCAAAGACGAAGGTGTACAGGGTGACTGTATATGGACCGTAGTGGCGCAGGGCAAAACGGCCGAAGATGGAGTACAGAGCGTAGAAAAATCCGGCTCCCAGCCCCAGCAGCAGGCCCTGCCCCGTCAGGCTGGCCTCGCCGCTCCAGGTGCCCGCCACACAGGCGCAGCCAAAGAAGGTGAGCCCCAGGGCGAGAAGCTTGCGCTTTGTGATCTTGTCCCGCCACAGCAGGGCGGACAGCAGCACCACAAAGGCGGGGGAGGTATAGAGCAAAATGGCGGCCACCGCCAGGGAGCACTGCTCCTGGCAGCTGAAATAGCACCAGGTGAAGAACACCACACTCACCACTCCAGTGCCGAAAAACCACCCCAGATGCTTTCCCTGCACCCGGAAGGCCTCCCGCTTCCACACCGCCAGCACCAGAGCCAGCACCACAAGGCCGCCCAGGTTGCGCACCAGCACGATGCTCTCCGGCCCTAACCCGGCTCCCAGCAGGGCCCGGTTGAAGAGACCAATAAGCCCCCACAGGCTAGCTCCGGCCAATACCAGACCGGCGCCGCCCCGCTGCTGTGTCTCCTTCATCCAGCTTCCCTCCACAAAGCAGAATTATTCCACCGTTACATCGGCGGTGGTGCCCCCCACCAGGGCGATGAGGTCCGCGGGGTTGAGCTGCACCTGGTAGCCGATCTTCCCGGCGGACACCATGATGGTATCGATAATCTCCGCCGTCTCGTGGAACACGGTGGGATACTGCTTCTTCATCCCCACCGGGGAACAGCCCCCGTGGACGTAGCCGGTGAGGGGCAGCAGTTCCTTCTGGTGGAGCATGGCAATGGACTTCTCCCCCACCGCCTTAGCCGCCTTTTTCAGGTCCAGAGTATCTTCCACAGGGATGTCAAACACATAGATAGCCTTGGAGGCACCCCGGGCCACCAGAGTCTTGAACACACACTCCGGGTCCTGGCCCAGGGAACGGGCTACACTTGCCCCGTCCACCGCCACCCCCTCCTCGTGGGGATAGGTGTGGGGGGTGAAGGGGATGCCCTTCTGCTCCAAAATGCGCATGACGTTGGTCTTTTCTTCTTTCTGCTTTGCCATGGATCTCATTCCTTTTGTTGATATGCTTACGCTCACTGCCCACGCAATTCAATGATCTGATCCCGCAGGGTAGCAGCCAATTCAAACTCCAGCATTTTTGCAGCTTCTTTCATTGCCTTCTCCAGGCGGGCGATCTCGGCGGCCTTCTCCTGCTTGCTCATGGCCTTCACCCGGCCCTGGCGGGTCTGGGAGGGCTCGTCCGCCGGAGCGGAGATCTCCAGCAGGTCCCGCACCGACTTGATGACCGTCTTGGGCACGATGCCGTGCTCCTTGTTGTAGGCGTCCTGCTTTTGGCGGCGGCGTTCCGTCTCGTCGATAGCTCGTCGCATAGAGGGTGTGATAGTATCGGCGTACATGACCACCATGCCCTCAGCGTTTCGGGCGGCACGGCCGATGGTCTGGATGAGGGAGGTCTCGCTGCGCAGGAAGCCCTCCTTGTCCGCGTCCAGAATGGCCACCAGGGACACCTCGGGCAGGTCCAGGCCCTCACGCAGCAGGTTGATACCCACCAGCACGTCGAAGGTACCCAAGCGCAGGTCCCGGATGATCTCCATACGTTCCATGGTGTCCACATCGTGGTGCATATAGCGCACCTTGATGCCGTTGTTCTGCAAGTAATCGGTGAGGTCCTCCGCCATCTTCTTGGTGAGGGTGGTGACCAGTACCCGCTCTTTCCGGGCGGTGCGGGCGTTGATCTCGCCGATGAGGTCGTCGATCTGGCCCTCCACCGGCCGCACCTCGATCTTGGGGTCCAGCAGACCGGTGGGACGAATGACCTGCTCCACGATCTGGCCCGACCGGGTGCGCTCGTACTCGCCGGGGGTAGCAGAGACGTAGATCACCTGGTTGAGCCGCTTTTCAAACTCCTCAAATTTCAGCGGCCGGTTGTCGTAGGCGCAGGGCAGACGGAAGCCGTAGTCCACCAGGGTATTCTTTCGGGCCCGGTCGCCGTTGTACATGGCCCGCACCTGGGGCAGGGTGACGTGGCTCTCGTCGATAAACAGCACAAAGTCCTTGGGGAAGTAGTCCAGCAGAGTATGGGGCGGGGAGCCCACCGGGCGGCCCTCAATGACCCGGGAGTAGTTCTCAATGCCGGAGCAGTAGCCCAGCTCCTGCATCATCTCTACGTCGTACATGGTGCGCTGCTTGATGCGCTGGGCCTCGATGAGCTTGCCCTCCTTCTCAAAGTAGGCCACCCGCTCCTCCAGCTCCTTATAGATCTCCTGGACAGCAGCGTCCATCTTCTCCTTGGGAGTGACATAGTGGGTGGCGGGCCAGATGGGGATATGGCTGAGTTTGCGGATGGGGGAGCCGGTGACCACGTTGATTTCCGAGATGCGGTCGATTTCATCCCCAAAAAACTCCACCCGGATGGCGGTGTCCTTCCAGTAGGCGGGCCACACCTCCACCGTGTCCCCCCGCACCCGGAACATGTTGCGCTCAAAGGCAATGTCGTTGCGCTCGTAGCGGATGGAGACTAACCTTTTTAAAAACTCGTCCCGCTCCAGGATATCTCCCACCCGGAGGGAGACCATCATCTTGGCAAAGTCCTCCGGCTCGCCCAGGCCGTAGATGCAGGACACGGAGGAGACCACGATCACGTCCCGCCGCTCCAGCAGGGAGGCGGTGGCAGAGAGCCGCAGGCGGTCAATTTCCTCGTTGATGGCAGAGTCCTTCTCGATAAAGGTATCGGTGTGGGGGATATAGGCCTCGGGCTGGTAGTAGTCGTAGTAGGAGACGAAATATTCCACCGCGTTGTTGGGGAAAAACTCCTTAAACTCGGCGCACAGCTGGGCGGCCAGGGTCTTGTTGTGGGCCAGCACCAGGGTGGGCCGCTGGACCTGCTCAATGATCTTGGCCATGGTGAAGGTCTTGCCCGAACCGGTAACGCCCAGCAGGGTCTGCTCATCCAGGCCCATCTCGATGCCCTGGGACAGGGCCTCAATGGCCTGAGGCTGGTCACCCGACGGGGTGTACTCAGAAACCACTTCAAATTTCGGCATGTCGTCCCCTCCTCTGCCCGATGTCTCGTTCTATCATTATATCAGAACTAATGTTCTACGGCAACCAAAACTTGCGCCTCTCCCCTAGTTTTCCGGGAGAGGCGCAAATCTTACACAAATTTCAGTCCCCGCAGCTTTCGGCTCTCGCCCATGGATACCATGTCTCCGTCCACAAAGACCAGGTGGTCCACCAGCTCAATGCCGATGGGAGCCAGAATGGCCCGCAGGGTATCGGTGGTCAGCCAGTCGGCCTGGGATGGGATGGCCAGGTTGCTCACGTGGTTGTGGGCCACATAGACCCGGGCGGCCCGCAGGCCCATGGCCTCCTCGGCAATGCGCCGGGCGTTCATCTCGGCCATTTCGATGCTGCCCTCGGCCACCTTCCGCACGCCCAGCACCTGGCGCTTGCCGTCCAGGCACAGAACGTACACCATCTCGTTCCGGGCCCCGAAGAAGTAGGGCTCCAGCCAGGGGTAAGCGTCGTCGGCGCTGTTGATGATGTCGCTGAGCCGGGTGCGGCTGGCCTGATAGCGGCCCAACAGGGCGGGCAGCATCCGCAGCAGCACGGCCGTGTGCTCCCCAACGCCCTTTACCTTGCGCAGCTCCTCCACCGACGCATCCAGCACACCGGACAGAGAGCCGAACTGCTCAATCAGGTCATGGGCCAGGCCGTTTACATCCCCCTGAGGGATAGAGTAGAAGAGCAGCAGCTCCAGCACTCGGTGGTCGGGCCAGCCCTCGATGCCCCGGGCCAGAAATTCCGCTTTCATCCGCTGACGGTGACCGGTATGACTGGCCATGAGGAATCGCTCCTTTCTCTCTAAAAACGCTTACTTCTTTGCGCCGTACTGCTCCAGATAAGCCTCCATCCAAAACGCGGGCGATCCCTGCGGGGATCGCTTTGCGCATTCGCGCGCCGCGTTTTCCGGGGGGCACCAGTTCCCCCCGGAGGCCCCCCTCCGCTCTCCGAGGGGGACGATAAGATTTTTTCTTAGCCCTTCGCTCCGTACTGCTCCAGATAAGCTTCCATCTTGGCCTTCATCTCGTCGTCGATGTAGACCTTGCCGTCCACGGGGTTATTGTGGAGGAAGTCGATGACCTCACGCACGGTGACGATGGGGAAGACCTGGATGCCGTAGTCCTCACGCAGCTCGTCCAGGGTGGAGCAGTCACGGGTACCCCGCTCCATGCGGTCCACCGAGACAAACAGGGCCTTCATGTTCACGTTGGCCACGTGCTTAAAGAGCTCAATGGACTCCCGCACAGCAGTGCCGGCGGTGACCACGTCCTCGATGATGGCCACGTTGTCCCCGTCCTGGGGCTTGTAGCCCACCATGGAGCCGCCCTCGCCGTGGTCCTTGGCCTCCTTGCGGTTGAAGCAGTAGGGCAGGTCCCGGTCATAGTTGCGGTACAGGGAGGCGGCGGCGGACACCGCCAGAGGGATGCCCTTGTAGGCGGGGCCAAACAGGCAGGTGATGCCCTCGGGCATGTGCTCCTGGATGCAGGCGGCGTAGTAGTCGCCCAGCTTGGCAGCCTGGGCGCCGGTCTTATAGTTGCCGGTGTTGACAAAGTAGGGGGTCTTGCGGCCGGACTTGGTGGTAAAGTCCCCGAAGGTCAGCACGCCGGAGCGCACCATAAAGGTAATAAATTCTTCCCGATAAGTCATCGTTGTTCCCTCACAGTTCTTTTTTCTATTTGACAGGGCGCAGCGCCCATGAGAAATCATTGTATTATACCACTTAATGCCCCGTCAGACAAGGAATTCTACCCTGTTTTTTCCTCCTTCTCGCCTCTCAGGTTCTCTCCCTTTACGGACCCGCGGCTTCCTGCTATAATGGAATCAAATCCATCTCCATACCCTTTGGGGAGAAAGGAACCGCGGTATGCCGAAAACATTGACCCGTATGTACGCTGCCCTATCCAAAGCCATAGGCTTTCTTCCGTCAGTTCCCCGGAATCTGCTGGTCACTCTTCTGTTTTTGTGCATCGCCTATGTGGTCAGCAGCATCCTGCTGGGCCATACCGGCGCGGAAAATAACTCCGCTCTGGTTTTTGTGCTGGCGGTGGTCTGTATCTCCTCCCTGACCGACGGCTACGCATACGGCATTGCCGCCTCTCTGGTGGGCGGATTTTGTATCAACTACTACTTCATGTTCCCCTACCGGGTCTTCTCCCTGAGCTACGCGGGCTACCCGGTGGCCATGGTGAGCATGGTGGCCATCTCCTCGGTGGTGTGCGCCCTCACCTCCCGAGTAAAGCTCCAGGCCATTGAGGCCATCAAGCGGGAACAGAACACCAAAACGCTCTACGAGCTCAATGCCCGCCTCAACGAGGAGAAAAACGCCATCCAGCTGGAGGCCGACCGGGAGGCCATCCGGGGCAACATCCTGCGTGCGGTGTCCCACGACCTGCGCACCCCCCTCACCGCTATTTCCGGCGCCGCCACTGTATTGCTCTCCGCCGACGAGGTCAAAAACTCGGAGAAAAATCTCTCCCTGGTCCAGGACATCAAAAGCGACGCCGACTCCCTCATTGCCATGGTGGAAAACCTGCTGTCTATTACAAAAATCCGGGACGGCGTGATGCCTCTCAACAAGCAGGAGGAGATGCTGGAGGAGGTGGCCGGCGACGCCCTGTTCACCATCCGCCGCCGCTTCCCCGCCTACCACATCTCCCTGGAGCTGTCGGAGGATATTCTCTATCTCCCCATGGAGCCCATGCTCATCAAACAGGTAATGGTCAACCTGCTGGAAAACGCCATCCGCCATTCCGGCGACCACGACCACATCCGCCTGCACCTGTTCCGCCAGGATGACTGGGCGGTGGTGGAGGTGCGGGACCGGGGAAAGGGCATCTCCCCAGAGGTGCGCCAGGCGGTGCAGTCGGGCCGTCCCCTGTCCGCCCGGCTCTCCGACGACTCGTCCCGGGGAATGGGTATCGGACTTTCTGTGTGTCAAAGCATCATCAAAGCCCACAACGGCTTCTTTGCCGCCGGCAACGACCCGGAGGGCGGAGCAGTCTTCCGTTTTGGCCTGCCACTGGAGGAAACCAACGATGAATGAAAAACGTGTGATCCTCGTCATCGAGGATGAAAAGACTATCAGCAACTTTATCTGCCGCGCCCTCACCGCCAACGACTACAAGGCCATCCCCGCCTTCAGCGGCAAGGAGGGCCTGTCCCTGTTCTTCTCCCACGGCCCTGACCTCATCCTGCTGGATCTGGGTCTGCCCGACATGGACGGCATGGACATTCTGAAGGAGGTCAGCGGCCTGCCTCAGGAGACCCCTGTCATCATCATCTCTGCCCGAGACCGGGAGTCGGAGAAGGTGAAGGCTCTGGACATGGGGGCAGATGACTACATCGTAAAGCCCTTCGGCGTCTCCGAGCTGCTGGCCCGCATCCGCACCACTCTGCGCCGCAGTGACCGGCTCAAGCTGTCCCAGGGCTCCCAGAAGGACGTGTACCATATCAAGGACCTGACGGTGGACATCGCTAAGCACCAGGTGCTGCTGGACGGAGAGGAGATTCACTTCACCCAGAACGAGTTCAAGATCCTGGAGCTTTTGTGCATCCATGCGGGCAAGGTCCTCACCTATGATTTCATTCTGGAGCATGTCTGGGGCCCCTACGGCGGCACCAGCAATCAGATCCTCCGGGTGAACATGGCCAACATCCGCCGCAAGCTCAAGGAGAATCCCTCCGACCCCAAATATGTCCTCACCGAGCTGGGCATCGGCTACCGGATGCTGGAAGATTGACTCTCTTATACACTGCTTTGGGCCCCGGCGCACGCTCTGCGCCGGGGCCCTTTACAACATTTTAACAGCAGAAATTCTTACATTAACGCCGCGTTTATCTCCCGGAGTCTATAATGGACTTTGTTGAACGGGTCCCCTTCCGGCCCGTCAACCGGCTTTACATAGCCAGCGTCTGAGGGTCCCTCACTTCCCTTCAGACGTCCCCCATCCAGGCGTGTGTGCCGGCGGTTTTCTTCTCTCTCCAAAACCCGGCCGGCCAAGTCCTCCACGCCCGGCATCCATCCGCGGCCCTCTTTCCGCCAAAAGAGGGCCGCCTTTTTTTGCAAAAAGCGGCCCTTCGTCTCTGCTAAGGCGGCAGCAGTACCTGGCGCAGCCGGTCCACGGCCCGGCGCTCCAGCCGGGAGATCTGCACCTGGGACACCCCAAGCACCCGGGCGGTGTTGGTCTGGGTGAGCCCCTTGTAGTAGCGCAGCAGCAGCACCTCCCGCTCCCGCTCCGGCAGCTGCTCCAGCGCCCCCCGCAGGGCGATGCGCTCCACCAGCCCCTCCTCCATACCGCCGGCACTGAGCACCCCCTCCAGGGTCAGCCCGCCCTCTCCCGTTTCGGCCTGGAGGGAGACCACTGGGTCGGCGGCGGTCTCGGCGGCAGCGATTTCCTCCGGGGTCAGTCCGGTCGCCTGGGCCAGTTCGGACAGGGCGGGCTCCCGCCCCAGGGTGCTCCACAGCTGGCTGCGCGCCCCCCGGATGAGAGCTCCCTGCTCCTTGAGTCCCCGGCTCACCTTCACCGCCCCGTCATCCCGCAAAAAGCGTCGAATTTCCCCGGCAATCTTGGGCACCGCGTAGGTGGAAAACTGGGTGCCGAAGGCAGGGTCAAAGCCCCGCACCGCCTTCAAAAACCCCAGGCAACCCAGTTGGTACAGGTCGTCCGGCTCTACCCCCCGGCCGTAGTAGCGCCGCACCACCGACCAGATGAGGCCGTTATTTTCCTCCAACACCTGTTCACAGGCCCGGTTGTCCCCTTCCCGGGCGGCCTGCAGCAGTTCCGGTGCGGTGGCCGTGCCGCTCATCGCCCCAGACGGCGGGCGATCTGCCGCCGCATAGTGACGGTGGTCCCCTTCCCTGGGGTGGAGCGCACCCGCAGCGTATCCATAAAGCTCTCCATGATGGTAAAGCCCATGCCGGAGCGCTCCTCGCTGCCGGTAGTGAACAGAGGGGTACGGGCCTGCTCCACGTCGGCGATGCCCACCCCCCAGTCCTTCACCACGATCTCCAGCTCATTGCCCGCCCGGAAGCGCAGCTTCATGACTATTTTCCCCAACCGGTCGGGGTAGGCGTGGACAATGGCGTTGGTCACCGCCTCGCTGACGGCGGTCTTGATGTCGTTGATCTCCTCCAGAGTGGGGTCCAGCTGAGCGGCAAAGCAGGCCGCCGCCGTGCGGGCAAACCCCTCGTTGGCCGAGCGGCTGGAGAACTCCAGGGTCACGTAATTTTCCACCTTCATATGTATCCCCTCTTTCATTGGAAGCGAACGAGCTTGTTCAGGCCCGCGGTATCAAACACTCTCTGCGCCTGCTGAGGGGTATGGACCACCGTCATGGTGCCCTGGATCTGGGCCATGCGGCGGCTGGCCCGCAGCAAAACCGCGATGCCCGAGCTGTCGGTAAAGGTCATGCCCCCCAGGTCCAGGGTCAGGGTGCGGGGCAGAGCCGCGTCGATCTGCCGGTCCAGCTCCTCCATGACCTCCTTGGCTCGGTGGTGATCCAGCTCGCCGGTGACGGCGGCGGTCAGGTGCCGTCCCTCTTCTGTACAGGTCACTGCCATGGTATTCTCTCCTCTCCCCTCCCGCCGGGCGGGGCAAAATCAAAGCGTCCGCGGCCTTTCAGCCGGGACGCTTCCGATTATAGGGCATGTCCCCCGTCACATTCCCCTGTATTCTGTCGCCCCGGGACGGGCAGCGTATTTTTTCCACCGTTTCGGGCAGGCTGTGGAAACAGCGGTTTACAAATTTCGCTCCGGGCGGTATGATGAAAAGGAATCCGCCGCCCCCGCGGCCCCGGGAGGTCCTACCGTGTCCAAACAGATCCATCTCACCTCCGGCCCCATCACCAGCCAGCTCATCCGGCTGTGTCTGCCTCTGCTGGCGGCCAATGTGCTCCAGCAGCTGTACAACATCATCAACTCCCTCATCGTGCGCCACTACATCGGCGGCGACGCCTTTGCGGCTCTTGGTGTGGCCGAGAGCGTGATGAACCTGTTCATCTATGTCATTACCGGAGCCTGCATGGGCGCATCCGTGCTGGTGGCCCGGTTCTTCGGGGAGCGCAACTTTCCCCGCCTGCGCCGGCAGCTGTTTGTCTCCGGCGTGCTCATTGGCGGCACCACCCTGGTGGCCGTCACCCTGACCCAGCTGTTCCTGCCCCAGCTGCTCCGGCTCATTTCCACCCCGGATGAGCTGATGGCGGACACCACCGCCTATCTGCGGGTCATTCTGGTGGGCATGCTCTTTACCTTCGCCTATAACTACCTTGCCTCCACCCTGCGGGCCATCGGCAACACCAAGGCGGCCCTGTACTTCCTCTTGGCCTCCCTGGGGTACAATCTCCTTGCCGCCTGGATCCTGGTGGCCCAAATGAAGCTGGGCATTGTAGGCACTGCCCTGGCCACCTCCAGCGCCCAGCTGCTCTCCGCCCTGCTGTGCCTTGCCTACATGCGCAAAAAGCTCTCCTTCCTGCGCATCCGAAAAACGGACATGCAGCTGGAGCCCATGCTCATGCGGCTGACCACCAGCTATGCCGCGGTGGCCGCCCTCCAGCAGTCCAGCCTGTACCTGGGCAAGCTGATGATCCAGAGCGCGGTCAACGGCATCAGTACCGACGCCATTTCCGCCTTTACCGCCACCACCCGGGTGGAAAACTTCACCCAGGCCTTCGGTATCAGCGCCTGTGAGGCCATCGCCATTTTTGTGGCCCAGAACCAGGGAGCCAAGCAGTACCGACGGGCCAACCGGGGATTTCTCCAGGGCTTTGCCATCACTACCGCCATCGGTCTTGGCTTCTCCCTGTTGCTGGGCTTCTTTGCCCAGCCCATGGTGTCCCTGTTTTTGGGGGACGACCTGCAGAGCATCCCCCTGGGCATCTCCTATCTCCAGCTTATGGCCTGGTTCTACTTCCTCTCCTTCATCGGCCACTCCTATGTGGGCCACTACCGCGGCATCGGCCGCATGAACATCACCTTCTTCGGCACCACCTTACAGATCGTGGTGCGGGTGATCGGCACCTATCTGCTGGTAGGCGCTATGGGATTGGACGCGGTGGCCCTGTCCACCGGCCTTGGCTGGGTGGTCATTGTCCTCTTCCACTCCACCGTTTACCTGCTGGAGCGGCGAGGCATCGGCTATCACCTGTCCAGCGAGGACGGTCCTCCTCCCAAACAGGCATAAAAAATCGGCGAACCAAACTTGGTTCGCCGATTTTTTATTCTGTTTATTAAGAATGTTCTTCTGGTTTCACCCAGAAGCGAAACGCAGTTTCGCGCCAAAGTTCTTTTGCCTACTTTTCTTTCAAGAAAAGTAGGTTAAGAAAGCGAAAAAGAGCCGCGCACCAGGACCTTCACCGTGCTGCCGCCGGCGGTGATGTAGTGGTCGGTCATGGTGGCCATGTACAGGTGATTCTGTACCAGGGCGCCGCCGTGATTGAGGTTCTCCCCGGTGGTGGTATCCACCAGAGCGGGATTCACCGCCGCGCCGGCCGTGGCGCTGCCCACCCGAAGCATGACCTCCGCTCCCAGGCCCAAATTCATCCGCTGGCCCGCAGACAGGGTAACCACCTGGTAGGAGGCGCTGCCGCCCGTACCCGACTGGCCCGCCAGCTGCTCAAACTGGGTAGTCAGCTCCTGCGCCTTGGCGTCCGCCTTGTCCTGGGTGGACTTCACCAAATCGGGGAGCACCGTCTGGGTGAGATAGCTCAGGGTGACCAGGGGGTCGTTCTGGTCTCCGGCCGCCAGCGCTCCCGCTCCTGCCGCCAGACAGGTGCCGGCCAGACAGAAGGCAGCCAGGCGGATCTTCCAGGTTCCCATCTTTTTCATTCTGATGTACTCCTTTTATCGTCGCGTTTCCTATGTAAACCGCCCGCAGGCGGTTTCCCTCCCGGTCTACACCATGGTCTCCGGATGGAGTCCAAAGCTGACCGCGATGGCGTTATCTACCTTTTTCATCGCCTTCTCATCCACCTTCCCCATGTGCTCCCGCAGACGGCGCTTATCCAGGGTGCGGATCTGCTCCAGCAGGACGATGGAGTCCTTGGGCAATCCGCAGCTGAGGGCGGAGAGAGGGATATGGGTGGGCAGCTTGGCCTTCCCGGTCTGGGAGGTAATGGCCGCAGCGATGACAGTGGGGCTGTGGCGGTTTCCGGTGTCGTTCTGCACGATGAGCACCGGACGCACACCGCCCTGCTCACTGCCCACCACCGGGCTGAGATCGGCGTAAAAAATGTCGCCTCGTTTCACACTGTTGTCCACGTACATTCACACTCCGCTGGAAAATAGTACGCGTTACAGGGCCTTCCCGGTCCTTTATGTAACGCTGTACTATGATTCTCCCACGGGGCAGAGGGGATTATACGTCGCTGGGGTCAGAAAATTTTCGCCTCCGCGCCTTCCCTGCCGCAGGCGGACAGCCTGCCGCTCCACACCATCCTATGCCGCCCAAGGGCGGCTGGGCACTCAGGGCAAATAGATCCTGGGAACGCGGGGATTGAGGTCGCAGAGAAGCTCGTAGACAATGGTGCCCGTCAAGTCGGCCGCTTTTTCAGTCAGTTCCGGGCCGTAGACCAGCGCGATGTCGCCCGGCTTCACGTCGGGCAGATCGGTGACGTCCACCATACACATATCCATGCACACCCGGCCCACAATGGGACAGGGAACGCCGTGGATTTCCATAACCATGCGGTTGGACAGGCTGCGGGGATAGCCGTCGCCGTAGCCGATGGGCACCACCGCCAGCTTGGAATCCCGCTTCAAAACGGCAGTTCTGCCGTAGCTGACACAGGTACCGGCAGGCAGCTCTCGCACAGCGGCGATGCGGCTTTTCACCGTCATCACCGGGCGCAAACCCGGGCCGTCCAGCCCCTCCATCTCAGGAGCGGGATAGTAACCGTACAGGGCAATACCGGGGCGCACCATGTCCATATGGGTACAGGGATAGTTTAGCACAGCCCCGCTGGCCCCGCAATGGCAAATTTGAAAGGTAACCCCAATCTTTTCCAAGGTCTGCTTAGCATCCAGAAACTTGGTGAGCTGCCCCATGGTGTACTCCTCGCTGCTGTCGGCGTCGGCAAAATGGGTGAACATTCCCTCCGCCTTCAGGCCGGGCAGCGCGCACAGCCAGGCGATTTCCTGGGCGGTCTGTTCCCCTTGCCAAAGGAAACCCAGGCGGCTCATGCCGGTGTCCAGCTTCACATGGATGGTGAGCGTCTTTCCCGCCGCCACTGCTGCATCCGAGAGAGCCTGTCCGGTGGCCAGGTCCCCCACCGCCTGGGTCACCTGATACTCCAGCAGCATGGGGGCCAGTTCCACAGGAGTGTTGCCAAGGCACAGGATGGGCAGGGTGATCCCCGCCTGGCGCAGCTCCCTGGCCTCGTCCACACAGGCCACCGCCAGCATGTCGGCCCCCAGCTGCTCCAGCTTTTGGGCCACCTGCACCGCCCCATGGCCATAGGCGTTGGCCTTGCACACGCCCAAAAACCGGCAGCCCGCAGGCAGCATGGCGCGCAGAGCCCGGTAGTTATGTTCCAGGGCGGACAGGTCGATCTCCGCCCAGGTTCTCATCTTTGTGGTGTCCATCTTTGATTCCTTCTTTATGTCTTTGTAAATTCCGTGATCTCACAGGTAATGACCCGCCGTCCGTCCTGACTGATCTCCCCGCCGGTGAGAGCGTGGGTCTGGGCGTCAAACCATAAGGTCACCTCACGCCCGGTGCCGGCATCCTCCTCCGGGTCGGCGCAGTGTACCTCCAGCACCCCGTCAGCCAGCGTACAACGGTCGATATACTGGGTGCGGGCGGCCTCCACCAGGGTGGGCAGAGCGCTCACCGGGGACAGGCTCTCCCCGTCCAGAAATCCGGTCTCCAGGCTCAGGTCCTCATATTCCAGAGTACCCTTGTCCCCATCCATACGGGCGGTGACCCCGGCGAGCATCCCCGGCTCCCGGATGACCACGGTGGTCTCCTCCCCGTCGCTGGTGACAGACAGGGTAAAGTCATAGACCCGCTGGCCGTAGTCTGCGTTCACCTGAGCCTGGAGAGAGTAACCGGTCATGGCCATATACTCCCCGCGAATGGCTACCGCCAGGGCCTCCGCCCCGGTCTCACCCTCTTGCCCGCCGCCGCAGCCTGTCAGCAGCAGGAACATCATTGGTAGGAAAAGCAGCCGCTTTTTCACGCTGTTCCCTCCAAAATGGTTGATTCAGATTTCTGTCTGAGAACACTCCAACAGCACCTGGGGAATGGTGTCCAGCAGGTCGCTGGGGAGCATGGCGTACTCCCCCAGCTTCTGGGCGCACTTGTCCCCCGCCTTTCCGTGGAACCACACCGCCCAGGCAGCCAGCTCCGAGAGGTCCGTGTACTGCCCTACCAAATGCTTCTGCCCCCACAGGGCGGCGATCATACCGGACAGCACATCCCCCGAGCCTCCCTTGGCCATGCCCGGGTTGCCGGTCCCGCAGATCCAACACTGGCCGGAAGGAGCGGCGGTCACGGTTCCGTGGCCTTTCAGTACCACGGTACAGTGATGCGCTTTGGCAAAGGAGCGGGCAGCGCTCAGCCGGTCCGTCACCGGCAGAGAAGTACCGGTGAGCCGTGCATACTCCCCAGCGTGGGGGGTGAGGACGGTGGGGGCGGAGCGTTTGTCCAGAATATCTATATGCCCACACAGGGCATTTATGCCATCGGCGTCCAGCACCACAGGGATGTCCAGGTCCTCCAGCAGGGCGCGCACCAGCTTCTCGGTCTTGGGGTGGCGGCCCAGGCCGGGGCCGATGAGCGCCATGTCGCAGCCCCTTGCCTTCTCCAGAATTTCTTCGTACTTCTCCGGCAGAGGGAAGGGCATGGCCTCGTCACATTTGACGGCCAGGATGGGGTAGATCTCCCGGGGCACACCCAAAAAGACCAGTCCCGCTCCCGTGCGCAGGGCTGCCCGGGCGGCCAGGTTGGGCGCGCCGGTGTAGCCCTCGCTGCCCGCCAAAAGAAACAGCTTGCCAAAGTCCCCCTTGTGGCCGTCCACCGGGCGGCGGGGAAGATTGCGGCACACGTCGCCGGGCATGGCCCAGCTTTGCTCCGGAGCGCGCCAAATCTGACGGTTGAGCAGCTCCCAAGGGATGCCAATATCAACAGCCTGAACCTCTCCGGCCCGGCCCGCGCCGGCGTCCAGATAGAGGCCAGGCTTGGCACAGGTGAAGGTGACGGTCACCTTGGCCTGGACCGCGTCCCCCAGAATTTCTCCTGTGTCCCCGTGTACCCCGGAGGGCAGGTCGCAGGAGACCACCGGGGTGTGCATCCGGTTGAGCCACTGCACCAGAGTCAAAAACTCCCCCGCCAGTGGGCGCTGAAGCCCCACCCCGAACAGGGCGTCCACAAAGCAGTCGCAGGTGGACATCCAGACGGTGGTGCGCTGGTCATTGAGATCCAGGGATTCCAGCTCGCCACCGGCCTCTCTCAACTTTTCCTCCATGGCCCGCTCGTCCTGCGTCATCTTTGCCCGGTCTCCCACCAGAAAGGTGCGGACCCGGTATCCTGCCTCCAGCAAGATCTGGGCAGCGGCCACGCCGTCTCCTCCGTTGTTGCCCGGTCCGCAGAAAATACCGATGCGCTGGGTAGGATCGGTGTTTTTGGACTCCACAATAGAGCGCAGCTCTTTCATCTCTCGCTGCTCCTCCGCCGTGGGCTCCTCCCCTGTTTTCACCATAAAGCACACGGAGGTGGCCTCTCCCAGGACACCCTTTTTTCTTTCAGGCCGTTTGACCTCTCCAACCAGATTCATCACCGTCTGGGCTACCGCCTGGGCGGCGTTCTCCATCAGCTCCAGGGATGGAATGCCCCGCTCCTCAATGGCAATGCGGTCCAGTTCCTTCATCTGTGCCGTGCTGGCCAGAATCTCCATGCTGCCGCGCTCCTTTCTCCCGGGACGTTTTTGCACATTGTACCACGTTTCTGTGGATAAAAAAAGTGGGACGCCCTGGGCGTCCCACAAAATATTTACTTCAAAAATCCGTTGACGATCTGCTCCTCGGCTTCCTTCTCGGTGAGTCCCAGGGTCATCAGCTTGATGAGCTGCTCACCGGCGATCTTGCCGATGGCGGCCTCGTGGATGAGCTCGGCGTCCACACAGTTGGCGGTCACCTCGGGGATGGCGGCCACCACGCCGTTGTCCATGATGATGGCGTCGCACTCGGAGTGGCCGTGGCACTTGGCGTTGCCGTTGATGCGGGCCAGGAACACCTGCTTGGAGTCCTCCCGGGCCACGGAGCGGGAGATGACGTTGGTGTGGCAGTCTTCACCGTTCAGGTCCACGGTAAAGTCGGACTTGGCCAGCTGCTTGCCGTGGGTCATTACCTTCTCCTTGATGATCAGCGTGGAGCGGGGACCCAGGGTGGCCTTGGTGGTGCGGACGGTGGAGTCCACGCCCTTGATCTGGGTGGTCTCCATCTCCATGTAGCTGCCCTCGTCCATCTCCACCACGGTGGTGGGGTTCATGATGTTCTCGCCCATGCCGTCGCCCTCGCCGTAGTGGCGCTCCACGTAGCGCACCCGGGCGTTCTTGCCCACGTAGAAGGTGTGGATGCCGGAGTGCTCGGAGTTCTGCACGCCGCAGTTGTGGATGCCGCAGCCGGCCACGATGGTAACGTCGCAGTCCTCGCCGATGAAGAAGTCATTATACACCGTCTCCTGCAGGCCGCTCTGGCTGAGCACCACGGGGATGTGCACGCTCTCGTTCTTGGTGCCGGGCTTAATGATGATGTCGATGCCGTCCTTGTCCTCTTTGGAGACGATATCGATGTTGGCGGTGGTGTTTCGGGCGGCCTTCTGGCCGTTGGCCCGGATATTGTAGGCCCCTTCGGGCACTTCGTGCAGATCAGCTACCTGCTCCAGCAGGCTCTTTTGAATTGCGTCCATAACTTGTCCCTCCTCAGCCTTTGCTCACTTTACCTTGTCGCTCAGGGCGCTGCACACGCCGGGGGCAGCCCCCAGCAGCTCGGGCAGGATCTCGTCCCGGGTGCCCTGGGAACGCACCTGGCCGTCGGCCAGCACAATGATGCGGTCGGCAATGTTCAGGATGCGCTCCTGGTGGGAGATGATGAGAATGGAGCCGTTGATCTTCTCATGCAGGTGCTCAAAGACCTGGATGAGGTTGGAGAAGGACCACAGGTCGATGCCCGCCTCCGGCTCGTCAAAGACGGACAGCTTGGTGCCCCGGGCCATGATCATGGCGATCTCAATGCGCTTGAGCTCGCCGCCGGACAGGGAGCCGTCCACCTCACGGTCAATGTAGTCCTTGGCGCACAGGCCCACCTCGGAGAGGTAGTTGCAGGCCTCAGGCACGCCGATATTCTTGCCGCTGGCCAGGGTGATGAGGTCCTTTACCGTCAGGCCCTTGAAGCGCACCGGCTGCTGGAAGGCAAAGCTGATGCCCCGCTGGGCCCGCTGGGTAATGTCCAGGTCGGTGATGTCCTCCCCGTCCAGCAGGATGCGGCCGGCGGTGGGCTTATAGATGCCGGCGATGATCTTAGCCATGGTGGACTTACCGCCCCCGTTGGGGCCGGTGATGGCCACAAAGCGCTCGTCGATGGTCAAATTGATATCCCGCAGGATGCCCTTGTTGTCGCCGTCCTGCTCGACGTCATAGCTGATGTGCTGTAACTCTAGCATGGGGTTGTCCCTCCGTTATCCTCTTCCGGCCCCACAGCCGGTGTTGTACATTCAGTTTGCCCGCCGGGGGAGATCCTTAGCAGGCAGTCTTTTTATTTTACCACTCTCCCGGTGGTTTGTCTATTGATTCCAGGGGCTGATCCCCTCTTTTTACGCTTTTTTCAACCGCGGGGGGCTGTTTCCCTTGGAGTGGTTTCTATTATATCCCTAAAAACCTACCTTGTAAATAGGTTTTTAAGATTTTGTTTTTCCCAGCTCTACTCCGGGAAAGGGGGTTGCTTTTTCCCTTTTTTTGTGATATAAAAGTCCATAGTCGAAATGCGAAGAACGGGAAAATAGGGTGTTTTCTTCTGTCAGAGAGGGCGGGTCACCGGCTGAAAGCCTGCCTGGGAAGCTTCCCCTTGGTTCGCCCGGGAGCGGCCCCCGAGAGGGGGACGGTGGTTCCGCCGTTACGGGAAATGAAGTGCGTGTCCAAGGACGCGAATGCGGGTGGTACCGCGGAAGGGTTGCCTTTCGTCCCAATTGATTGGGATGAAAGGCTTTTTTGTTTTCTTTTTCGGAGGCACACAATGTTTACGCGACGGATCTGTTCCCTGTTTGCATGCTCTGCAGTGGCCCTGCTGCTCCTGGTTTTCTGCACCGGCGACAGCGCCCTCTCCGGCAACGGTCAGGCCCTGCCCATCCTCATGTACCACGATGTGGTAGAGGACGGTCAGCCCTATAACACCTGGACGGTGACGGCGGGGCGGTTTCGGCAGGACCTGCAGTGGCTGAAGGACCACGGCTATGCCTGCGTGCTCCCCCGGGAGCTGGCAAGGGGCCACCTTCCCAGAGGGAAGGCGGTGCTCATTACCTTCGATGACGGCTACGAGAGCAACTACCGCCTGGCCTTTCCCATATTAAAGGAGTTTGGAGACAAGGCGGCCATCGCCCTGGTTACCAAATCGGTGGACCAGGGGGAGCCCGGATTTCTCACCTGGGACATGTGCCGGGAGATGGAGGCGTCGGGTCTGGTGGAGTTTGGCTCCCACACCTATGATCTGCACCACGACCAGCCCCGTGGCATCCGGCGTGCGCCGGGCGAGACCCGGGAGGCCTATGACCAGCGAGTGCTCCCTGACCTGGAGACCAGTGTGGATCTGATCCAGAAGAATCTGAACACAAAGGTTCTCTACTTCGCCTATCCCTACGGCCAAAAGGAGCCATGGTCCAGCGACTTTCTCCAAAAGCGCTTTGCTATGACGGTGACCACTAAATATGGCCGGGCCAATCTCTCCGGCGGGCGGTACGACCTGCCCCGGTACACCATCAGCATGGAGGAATCGGTGGCCCACCATCTGGGCGGAACGCCCTGAGATCGTTTTCTCTGTGGAACGGCGCTTTGCCGTCCCCATTTCATCCAAAAAAGGAGTTATGAACCATGAAAGAACAGTTAGCCAACATTCGCGCCCAGGCGCTTGCCGCCTTTGAGGGCGCCCAGTCCACTGCCGAGCTGGACAGCCTGCGCGTCCAGTACCTGGGCAAGAAGGGCGAGCTCACCGCGGTGCTGAAGATGATGGGCAAGCTCTCCGCCGAGGAGCGCCCCGCCATGGGCCAGCTGGCCAACGAGGTCCGCGCCGCCCTGGAGCAGGCTCTGGAGGCCAAGGGCAAGGAACTGGAAGCCAAGGCCCTGGAGGACCGTCTGAAGGCCGAGGCCCTGGACGTCACCGTTCCCGGCAAGGCCGTGAAGGAGGGCCACCGCCACCCCATGTATATCGCTCTGGATGAGATCAAGGAGATCTTCATCGGCATGGGCTTCACCGTGCTGGACGGCCCCGAGGTGGAGCTGGCCGAGCTCAACTTCGACCGCCTCAACGCCGAGGAGGGCCACCCCTCCCGTGACTGGTCCGACACCTTCTACTTTGACGAGGACAGCCGGGTGATGCTCCGCTCCCAGACCTCCCCCATGCAGGTCCGGGCCATGGACACCATGCAGCTGCCCATCCGCATCATCGCCCCCGGCCGCGTCTACCGTAAGGACGAGGTGGACGCCACCCACTCCCCCATGTTCCACCAGGTGGAGGGCATGGTCATCGACAAGAACGTCACCATGGCCGACCTGAAGGGCACCCTGAACACCGTGGTAGAGAAGCTCTACGGCGAGGGCACCAAGACCCGTTTCCGTCCCCACCACTTCCCCTTCACCGAGCCCTCCTGCGAGATGGACGTACAGTGCCACAAGTGCGGCGGCGTGGGCTGCCCCACCTGTAAGGGCGAGGGCTGGATCGAGCTGCTGGGCGCGGGTATGATCCATCCCCGGGTGCTGGAGATGAGCGGCATCGACCCCAACGAGTACTCTGGCTGGGCTTTCGGCATCGGCCTGGAGCGTACCGCTATGCGCCGCTTCAAAATCGCCGACCTGCGTCTCATCTTCGAGAACGACGTACGGTTCCTGGAGCAGTTCTGAGTTTGCGATCTGCTGCCAGCGGGCGCATAGAATGCGCCTCCACAAAACAAAACAAGGGAGTTTTCATATATGAATTTATCGCGTAAGTGGCTCAGCGAGTTCGTCCCCGTTGAGGCCAATGATAAGGAATTTGCCGAGGCCATGACTCTGTCTGGCTCCAAGGTGGAGGTCACCTACGATCTGGGCGCTGAGATTTCCAACGTGCTGGTGGGCCGCGTGCTGGAGATGGCCCGCCACGAGAACAGCGACCACATGTGGGTCTGCCAGATCGACGTGGGCCAGGCAGAGCCTGTCCAGATCGTCACCGGCGCCTGGAACGTCCATGTGGGCGATCTGGTGCCTGTTGCCATGCACAAGTCCACCCTCCCCGGCGGCAAGAAGATCGAGAAGGGCAAGCTGCGCGGCGTGGTGTCCAACGGCATGCTGTGCGGTCTCAGCGAGCTGGGCCTGGACGAGCGTGACTTCCCCTACGCCGTCATTACCCCTGCCGCCATTCTGGGCGACTACAAGCCTCTGGACAAGGAGAAGCCCTCTATCCCCGCTGACATTCAGCCCGGCCACAAGATCTACGGCCCTGTGGTGGCCGCCAAGGTGGCCGCCATCGCTGTCACCGGCTACTCCGCCTATGAGGTGACTCTGGACACCGGCGACGGCTCCTGCACTGCTTCCACCACCTGCCCCAACCTTCACGATGGGGACCTGGTGGCCTACAACACCAAGGCCAATGCCATCTGCACTTTGGAGGACCTCCACGCCCAGCAGGCCGAGTTCCCTCACTGCATCCCCGACGGCATCTTTATCCTCAACGAGGACTGCAAGCCCGGCGACGACCTCAAGCCCGTCATCGGTGCGGACGACCACGTGGTGGAGTTTGAGATCACCCCCAACCGCCCTGACTGTCTCTCCGTGATCGGTCTGGCCCGTGAGGCCGCCGCCACCTTCAACGCCCCCCTCACCCTCCACGATCCCGTGGTTAAGGGCGGCGCGGACGGCAATCTGATGGAGCTGCTGGACGTGGAGACCCCCGCTTCCGACCTGTGCCAGCGCTACACCGCCCGGATGGTGCGCAACGTAAAGATCGCCCCCTCCCCCAAGTGGATGCGGGAGCGTCTGCGCTCCATGGGTGTGCGTCCCATCAACAACATCGTGGACATTACCAACTACGTCATGCTGGAGTACGGCCAGCCCATGCACGCCTTTGACTACCGCTATGTGAAGGGCGGCAAGATCATTGTGCGCCGGGCCAAGGAGGGCGAGGAGCTCACCACCCTGGACGGCCAGGTGCGCAAGCTCACCGCCAATCACCTGGTCATCGCCGACGAGACCCGGGCCGTAGGCCTGGCGGGCATCATGGGCGGCGAGAACAGCGAGATCGTCTCCGACACCGTGGACGTGGTCTTTGAGTCTGCCTGCTTCGACGGCACCTGCATCCGCAAGGGCGCCCTGGCTCTGGGCATGCGTACCGAGGCTTCCGCCAAGTTTGAGAAGGGCCTGGACCCCCTGAACACCCTGCCCGCTGTCAACCGCGCCTGCGAGCTGGTGGAGATGCTGGGGGCCGGCGAGGTGCTGGACGGCACCATCGACATTCTCAACTACGTGCCCCAGCCCCGCGTTCTCAAGCTGGAGCCTGAGAAGATCAACGCCCTGCTGGGCACCGACATCGGTGAGGCCGAGATGGTCTCCATCCTCAAGAAGCTGGACTTCCAGGTGGAGGGCGATCAGGTGACCGTGCCCTCCTGGCGCGGCGACGTCATCGGCATGGCCGACCTGGCGGAAGAGGTGGCCCGTTTCCACGGCTACAACAACATTCCCACCACCCTCATGCGCGGTCAGACCACCCTGGGCGGCTTCTCCGAGGAGGAGAAGCTGGAGCGTCAGCTGGGCTCTGTGTGCCGCTCCATGGGCTTTGATGAGATCATCACCTACTCCTTCATTTCCCCCACCTGCTACGATAAGATCCGCTGGGCCGCCGACGATGCCCGCCGGGAGTCCTTCAAGATCCTCAACCCCCTGGGCGAGGACACCTCCATCATGCGTACCACCGTCCTGCCCTCCATGCTGGAGATCCTGACCCGGAACTACAACTACCGCAATCAGAACGTGCGCCTCTACGAGGTGGGACGCATCTACCTGCCCGGCGGCGAGGACGGCCTGGCCGTGGAGAACAAGATCCTGTCCATGGGTGCCTACGGCGAGGATATGGACTTCTACACCCTGAAGGGCTGCGTGGAGGCCATTCTGAAGGACCTGCGGGCCTCCGACGTCCGCTTTGTGGTGCCCAGTGAGACCAATCCCTCCTATCATCCCGGCCGTGTGGCGGATGTCTACGTGGGTGATCGCCGCATCGGCGTAATGGGGCAGGTCCACCCCCTGGTGGCTCAGAACTACGGCGTGGACGCTCAGTTCTACTGCGCCGAGCTGGAGCTCAAGGAACTGATGGCCGCCAAGGGCGCCGATCCCGAGTACGTCCCCCTGCCCAAGTTCCCCGCCGTCACCCGTGACATCGCCGTGGTGTGCGACGAGGCCGTCACGGTGGGCGCGCTGGAGGACTGCATCCGCAAGGGCGCCAAGGGTCTGCTGAAGGACTGCAAGCTCTTCGACATCTACCGCGGCAAGGGCGTGGACGAGGGCAAGAAGTCCGTAGCCTTCAGCCTGGTGCTCCGCGCCGACGACCGTTCTCTCACTAGTGAAGAGGCTGACGAAGACGTGAAGAGCATCCTGGCTGCCCTGGAGAAGGACCTGGGTGCCATCCTCCGCTAACCCCGCTTTCTTGAAAGAAAGCTTGGCAAAGAACTTTGTGCGAAACTTCGTTTCGCCTCTGCGCCCGTAGGGTAGTCGGGTAGGAAAATCCCCGTTCTCCTCGCCTGATACACCAACCAAAAATATAAATCCCGGCCAGACGTTTGTCCGGCCGGGATTTTTCTTGCCTCTTTTTCACCGATGCCGCCAAACCAGCATAGTCTGAGGCAGATTTGGAAAGGACGGCGATGATTCTATGGCGGATGAAAAACACATCCAGTATTTTCTGGGGGCCAACTCCCCCTCCGGCTTTTACTCCCTCTACGACCACCTGCTGCCCCCCGAGCGGGCCAGCCGGTTCTACATCCTGAAAGGCGGCCCTGGCTGCGGCAAGTCCACTCTCATGCGCAAGGTGGCCCGCCGGGCCGAGGAGGCGGGCGAAACGGTGGAGTACACTCTCTGCTCCGGCGATCCCGACTCCCTGGACGCCATTCTCCTGCCCCGGCTGGGGGTAGCGATCGTCGACGGCACCGCTCCCCACGTGGTCGAGCCCAAATATCCCGGTGCGGTGGAGGAGTACGTCAACCTGGGTCGTGCCTATCAGAGAGAAGGGTTGCAGGAGGTGAAGGGAGAGCTCATGTCCTGCATGACAGGCTACAAGGCCTGCTACCAGCGGGCCTATCGGTGTCTGGGTGCGGCGGCAGCCATCCAGGAGGATTTGAGGGCCACCCTTACCACCCCCGCCCTGGAGGAGCGGCTGGCCAAACGGGCCAAAGGGATTCTCAGCCGGGAGCTGAAAGCTCGTCCCGCGCTGCCCGGACAGGTAAAGCAACGCTTTCTGGGCGCAGTCACCCACAAGGGGGTTATCACGCTCTACGACACAGCCCTCATTCAGTGTCCCAAGGTCTATGAGCTCCATGACCGCTGCGGCCTAGCCCATGGGCTGCTTACCCATCTGCTCTCCGGCGCGGTGGCCAAGGGCTATGATGTGGTGGCCTGCCCCGATCCCATGGCCCCCCAGCGTCTGGCCCATCTGCTCATTCCCCAGGCCGGGCTGGCCTTCCTCTCCGTCACCCCCGGTCAGTCTCCGGCGGAAAAACCCTGGCGGCGGGTACGCATCGAGACCGGCGTGGGCGGCGACCTGATGCGCCGCAGCCGCCCCCGCATCCGCTTTGCCCAGAAGGTGGGGGAGGCTCTCATGGAGGAGGCCGTGGCCTCCCTGGCCCAGGCCAAGGCCATGCACGACGACCTGGAGGCCATCTACCACCCCTACGTGGACTTCTCCCTGGTAGACCGCACCGCCCAGGAGCTGGCCCAGACCATTCTGAAGAAATAAAAATAGCCCCGCCCTGAGACCAATCTCACGGCGGGGCTGCGTTTCTTCGTTACTCTTTGGACAGATCCCGGAAGGCCAGGTTCAGATCCACGTTGCCCTGGATGCCCGGTACCGTTCCGGTGTGGGTATACTGCCACATCTCAAAGTCATAGTAAAAGTCGGGCTTTTCATCGTACTCCGCCAGCCAGAAGGAGAATTCGTCCAGCTGGTCCAGTTGGTAGTACAGGTATCCCTGCTCCTGGTTGAAGTAGACCATGGGGGTATACCCTCCTGCCCGCACCAGCTCGCAGAAGGTCTTGGCGCACTCGGTCATGCGCTCCCCCTCGATCTCGTCCGTACGTGCCTGCTGTCCGTCAATAAACTCCCAGTCAAAGACCACCGGATAGGTCACCGGGTAGTTGCGGATGGCCTCCAGCACGTAGTCGGCCTCCTCCTCTGCCTCCCGCACTGTGGTAGCCTGAGAGAAGAAGTATACGCCCACATCCAGTCCTGCCTTCAGGGCGCCTTCCATATTCTTCTGGAAGTTGGTGTCAGGCTGAATCGCTCCCTGGGAGTAGCCCCGGTAGCCCACCCGGATGATGGCAAAGTCCACCCCGGCGTCAGCCACCGCCTGCCAGTCGATCTCCCCCTGATAGACGGATACGTCCACACCCTGGAGGGCGTCGGGATAAGAAATCCACCCGTTTTCTCCCCGCACAAAGGCCTGGGGGATATAGGTGTTGCGCTCCACCCCATCCAGGGCGGTCATCTCCATATTGCGGTAATAAAAGGTATCCGGCTGCTGGCTCTGCCAGAACCAGTAGCCTCCGGCGCAGGCCACCGCCAGTACCAGCAACCCGAACAGCGCCTTTCCGATGCCGGTCTGCAGCAGCGGCCGTTTTTCGCTCCGCTTTCCAGCTCCTGCCTTGCCCATTCTGATAAGCCTCCTATATTCGGCCCGGAGGCCAATACGTAAAATTCTCCACCCTCTCCCCCGGTTTTGGGGAAAGGGCGGAGAATATTGTACCAGTTTTCGGTTCAAAAGGCAAGCTTTCTGCCCATTATCCCACCACGCGCTTGGCGATATCCACACTCTCCTTGGCATCTCGTGCATAGAAGTCCGCGGAGATCTCCTTGGCGTACTCGGGGGTGAGCACCGCGCCGCCCACCATGATTTTGCAGGGCAGCCCCGCGTCATGGAGCTGGGCAATGGTCTGGGCCATGCTCTTGAGTGTTGTGGTCATCAGGGCGGACAGGCCCACCAGGGGGGCCTCATACTTCCGGGCGGCTTCCACCACGGCGGCAGGGTCCACGTCCCGGCCAAGGTCGATGACGGTGTAGCCGTAGTTTTCCAGCAGCACCTTGACGATGTTCTTGCCGATGTCGTGGATGTCCCCCTTCACGGTGGCCAGCACCACGTTGCCGCGGCTCACATTGCCCCCCTCGCCGGTGGACAGCTTTTCCCGAATGACCTCAAAGGCGGCCTGGGCAGCGCCGGCCGACTGGATGAGCTGGGGCAGGAAAACCTTGTTCTGTTCAAAGTCGGCTCCCACCTGATCGAGCGCCGGGATAAGCACGTTATCCACAATGTCCATGGGAGCGGTGGTCTCCAGCAGAGCGCGGGTAGCCTGACCCGCCTCTCCCTTGAGTCCCGCGATGACCAGGTCCTTGAGAGACCGTCCCGTGGACTGGGGAGCCGCCGGGGCACTCCCAGCGGTGATGGAGGTGGACACGGAGGCATTGGCGTAGGCGGCAATAAACTCCCGGGCATCGGTATCCACGTTGGTGAGCAGGTGGAAGCACCGCACCGCTGCCATCATGGCGTCCACATTGGGGTTGATGATGGGCAGGTCCAGCCCGGCAGACATGGCCATGGTGAGGAAGTTCTGGTTCACCAGAGGCCGGGCGGGGAGACCAAAGGAGATGTTGGACACGCCCAACACCGTCTTCAGACCCAGCTCCGTTTTCACCCGATGAAGGGCCTCCAGAGTCTGGGAAGCCGCTGCCTGCTCGGCAGAGACCGTGAGGGTGAGGCAGTCGATATACACGTCCTCTCTCCGGATACCAAGGGCCATAGCCCGCTCCAGAATGCGTTTGGCCACCTCAACGCGGGCCTGGGCGGTCTTGGGGATGCCGTTCTCATCCAGAGTGAGGCCCACCACCGCCGCGCCGTACTTCTTCACCAGGGGCAGGATGGTCTCCAGAGAGGCGCTCTCTCCGTTCACCGAGTTGACGATGGCCTTGCCGCAGTAGACCCGCAGGGCCTGCTCCAGCACCTTGGGGTCCGTGGAATCCAGCTGGAGAGGAGCGTCGGTGACTCCCTGGAGAGCCTTGACGGTGCGCACCATCATGTCCGCCTCGTCGATCTCCGGCAGGCCCACGTTCACATCCAGAATGTCGGCTCCCGCCTCGGTCTGAGCCAGAGCCTGACCCAGCATATAGTCCACATCGCCCCGCCGGAGGGCCTCCTTCATCAGCTTCTTGCCGGTGGGGTTGATGCGCTCGCCGATGACCCGCACCCGGTCAATGGGCACGGCCTGGGTGGCGCTGCACACGGCGGCGGGGACATGGCGGGGCACGTCCTTCACCGTCTTGCCCGCCAGCTCCTTGGACAGCAGGGCGATATACTCCGGCGTGGTGCCGCAGCAGCCGCCGAACACCTTCACACCTAGGTCGGCCAGAGCGGCCAGGCTCTGGGCAAACTCCAGGGGGGTAATGTCATAGCCCGACCCGTCGGGGTGGGGCAGTCCGGCGTTGGGCTTGAGGACGATGGGCAGGTTGGTCCACTTCAGCAGCTCCTCCACCAGAGGGGGCATCTCCCGGGGCCCCAGAGAGCAGTTGACGCCCACAGCGTCCGCTCCCAGGCCCTCCAGGGTAAGGGCGGCGGCAGCGGGAGAACAGCCCAGGAAGGTACGGCCGCTGGCCTCGTAGGTCATGGTGACCAGCACCGGGAGGTTGGAGTTCTCCTTGGCAGCCAGCAGGGCAGCACGGGCCTCCTGCAGGTCGGTCATAGTCTCGATGGCGATAAGGTCGGCTCCCGCCTTCACGCCTGCACGGACCACCTGGGCAAACAGGTCCACCGCGTCTTCAAAGCCCAGCATACCGGTGGGCTCCAGCAGTTGGCCGCAGGGACCGATGTCCAGAGCCACCAGGCCTCGTCCGGCGGCGGCCTCCTTGGCCACGGTGACTGCGGCGGTGACGATCTCCTCCACGGTGCGGCCGGTGCGCTCCAGCTTCTCCCGGTTGGCCCCGAAGGTATTGGCGTAGATGATCTGGGACCCGGCGTCCAGGTAGGCGGTGTGGATGTCCCGCAGCCAGTCGGGGTGCTCTAGGGCCACCAGCTCTGGGGTAGCGCCCACGGGCAGGCCCCGGGCCTGGAGCATGGTGCCCATGCCGCCGTCCAGCAGGACGGGGCGGTCGGTTTTTAACAGTTCAAGAAATTCCACAATGTCCACCTGACTTTCGGTATTGGCAGCTCTCCCGGGCGGGACAGCTCAGGCAGCTGCGCACGGTTTGTTGGATCTCCCCCCGGGCGATGCCCAGAATGGCGGTCACCGATTTGCGGGGGGTCAAAATATGGCTGGCGCTGGCGCACAGGCCGATCTTTCGGGGGGCGTCCAGCAGATGAAGGATCTCCCCCTGGAGCTCCAGAGGCAGGTCGCCGTAGCCGGGGCTAAATCGGAACGGGAAGGAGCAGCCGGGGAACTGGCTCTCGATCTCCTGCTCCACCTGGTCGCACACCTGCTCCACTCCGGCGGTGGCGCAGCAGTCCAGAGCCAGAGCCCGGAGCATGTCCCGGCTCTCCCAGCGGCGGATGAGGGCATCGGCCTGGGCGGAGAGGGTGGCGCAGAACACCGCCGCCCGCTCACAGCCCTCCAGGTGCTTGCGGAGATCCTGCCCCGGAAGGAGCAGTCCGCCCTCCAGGCGCACGCCGTCTTCCTCCAGGGTGATATCCAGCACCCGCCCTGTCCACCGGGGACGGGCCGCCGCCTCCATCTCCCGGGCACAGGTCTCTACCAGAGCCCGGGTTTCGGGGTCGGCCTTCTCGGCAGGGCAGCCCATGTACCGCAGCACCTCGTCCAAATCCAGAGGGGAAAGAGCGCTGATCACAGGGTACCTCCTAAATTATACGCGGCGGATGGAGGCCACGCTGTCGCTGATCTGCTTGGCCACCTGGGGATTATTCATGGTGTAGAGATGGATGCCATCCACCCCGGCGGCAATAAGGTCAGAGATCTGGTCGATGGCGTAGGCGATGCCGGCCTCCCGCAGGGCCTCGGGGTGGTCGCCATACCGGGCCAGAAGCCGGGTGAGCTTGTGGGGCAGAGAGGCGCCGCACATAGACACCATGCGCTCGATGGAGGCCTTGTTCAGTACCGGCATGATACCTGCCTCAATGGGCACCTCGATGCCCGCCAGACGGCAGCGCTCCAGGAAGCGGAAGAAGTCGTCGTTATCAAAGAAAAGCTGGCTGACCAGGTGCTGGGCGCCCGCGTCCACTTTCTTCTTCAGATGGCGCACATCGGTAATGAGGTCAGGGCTTTCGGGATGTCCCTCGGGGTAGCAGGCGCCGGACACACCGAAATCGCCCCGGCGGCGGATAAAGGCCACCAGCTCATCGGCGTGGGCAAAGTCGGTCTTGGGCGGGAAGTTGGGGTTGCGGTCGCCCCGGAGAGCCAGCACATTCTCCACGCCGTCCTGCTTAAGACCGGCCAGCAGCTCGGTGACCTCTCCCTTGGTGCAGGCCACACAGGTGACGTGAGCCATGGCGGGGATATGGTACTGGTTCTGGATGATAGAGGCGATCTCACGGGTGGACTGGTTCACCGTGCTGGAGCCGCCTGCGCCGTAAGTGACGCTGATGAAGTCGGGCTTGATATCCTTCAAGCCGTCCAGAGTCTTATAAATGCTGTCCACGGGGCTGGTCTTCTTGGGAGGGAACACCTCACAGGAGAAGACGGTCTTGCCTTTTCCGAACAGTTCTGCGATTTTCATAACAGTTTACCTTCTTTCCTGGGTCATTGTTTCGCCCTGGTGGGCGAGTTCCTTTCTGCTCGCACAGAAAGGAACCAAAGATGCGCCAAGGGGTGTTCTTCCGATGAGCGCCTTCGCGCAGCGGGCGCTCATAGTCAGCCCACCCCCTGGACCCCCACTTACGGGGGACGCACTCCTGTAAATTGAGCACTTGCATCCGGCGGCTCCTAAAACAAGACCATCTGTTTTTTCTTGCCTCGGCCCACTGGGGCCTTCCTGAGTGAAAATTTGAATATTTCTGCGCTGAACCGACGCCGCCTGGTCCGGCAGAGCTGTGGCAGTTGGCTTGTTTATGCGCCTGCCTTTGGGCCTCTGCCCAGAGGCAAAACGAAGTTTTGCACAAAGTTCTTTTGCCTACTTTTCTTTCAAGAAAAGTAGGTTACCAGGCGGCAACGGAGCCGTCACAGCGGGGCTCGGTGCCGGCGGCCAGCAGGCCGTTTTCCGTGCGCCAGATGATCTCTCCACGGCCCATGTCCACGTTCCGGTTAGCAATCTCCACCTCGTGGCCCATGTCTTCCAAGCCTAAAGCCACATGGGCGGGCACCTCCCGCTCCAGCTGGATGTGCTTGCCGCCGATCCACTGCATCCGGGGCGCGTCCAGGCACTCCTGGGGGTTCATGTGGTAGTCGATGGTGTTAACGATGACCTGCACATGGCCCTGAGGCTGCATAAAGGCCCCCATGACTCCAAAGGGACCCACGGCCTTCCCGTCTTTGGTGAGGAAACCGGGGATAATGGTGTGGTAGGACCGTTTTCCCCCAGCCAGACAGTTGTCGCTGTTCTCATCCAACGAGAAGTTCCCGCCCCGGTTCTGCAGGGAAATGCCGGTACCCGGGATGGCTACGCCGGAGCCAAAGGTGGTGTAGTTGCTCTGGATGAAGGAGACCATATTGCCCTGAGGGTCGGCGGTGCACAGATAGACCGTGCCGCCGCAGGAGGGGTCACCCGCTTCCGGCAGAATCGCCTTGTCGGTGATGAGAGCGCGCCGCTTGGCGGCGTACTCCTCGCTGAGCAGGTCCTCCACCCGGGTCTTCATGTACTTGGGATCGGCCACATAGGTCTTGGTGTCGGCAAAGGCCAGTTTGATGGACTCCAAAATCTTGTGGTAGGTCTCCGGGCAATCCCGCTGCTCCGGCATAGACAGCCCTTTCAGGATATTCAGGGCCATGAGCACCGTGATGCCGTGGCCGTTGGGCGGGATCTCCCACACCCGGTAGCCCTTGTAGTCGGTAGAGATGGGCTCCACCCACTCGGGGTAGTAATTCTGGAAGTCCTCTTCGCAGAAGTAACCCCCGGTCTCCCGACTAAAGGCCACGATCTTCTCCATCAGCGCGCCCCGGTAGTAGCTCTCACAGTTTGTGGCTGCCAACTCCTCCAGAGTCTGGGCATACTCCTCCCAGCGGAAGATGTCACCGGAGCGGTAGGGAGCGCCGTCCTCTTTTAAAAATACCTGCCGCCACCAAACGTGGGGGGCGGGGTTTTGCTCCAGAGCGGCCAAAATGCGCTTAGAATCCTTCTCCCACTGGGGCTGGAGGTTCACCTGAACCGGCACCCCATCCCGGGCTGAGGCGATGGCGGGGGCAAAAAGCTCTTTAAGGGGCTTGGTGCCAAAGCGGCGGTTCAGCTCCGCCCACCCTGCCGGGGCGCCCGGCACCATGGTGGGGATCCAACCTGTTTTGGGCATCTGGTCAAAGCCCAGCTCCCGCACCAGCTTCGCCGACAGATTCCTAGGGGCTCGTCCGCTGGCATTGAGGCCGTAGAGCTTCTGCTCGGCCTCGATCCACACCAGGGCAAAGCAGTCAGAACCCAGGCCGTTGCCAGTGGGCTCCAGCAGAGGCATGGCAGCGGCCATGGCCACCGCCGCGTCCACCGCGTTGCCCCCTGCCTTCATCACATCCAGGCCAATCTGTGCCCCCTGTGGAATGGAGGTACAGGCCGCCGCATGGCGGGCGTAGACCATATTGCGGCGGGAGGGGTAGGCGTATTTCTGGCTGTCAAAGTTCGGCATACCGATCCCCTCCTCAGCCCGCCTGGTTGGATTTGCCCGTCCACTGAGCGACCTCCAGGGCAAATACCGCGGTGCGGTCCACCGCATCATCCGGGAAGTCCCAGGTCCGGCCGGTCATGTGCTCCATGACCGCACCCAGTCCAACCTTCTTCTCCTCCCGGTCTGTGAGCGGCCGGATCATGCCGGAGCCCATAATACTCCGGTAGGTAAAGCTGTGGCCGCAGGCAGTGTCGGCAGTACGCAGGGCGTGGCCGCAGTCCATCTCAAAGGCCACCATGCCGTCTTGACGGAAGGCATCTACTTTTCTTCCCTCCGGGGCAGAGTGGACAAACAGGGTGAGCTTCTCCCCCTCCAGCCGATAACCGAAGTTCATGGGGACAATAAACAGCCCCGCTTCATCCTGGGCTGCAATGCGCACCGCGTCGCACTCCTTCAAAATATCTTCCAGCTGATCCAGATCCCGGATCTCCCGGTCTTTCCGTCTCATCCCGCTCCCTCCTTTAAATATCCAGTTCCAACAGGACGGGGCAGTGGTCGCTGCCCTCTACCTGGGTGAGGATCTCCGCCCGCTTGATGGCGTTTTGCAGGCGGTCGGATACGATAAAGTAGTCGATGCGCCACCCCGCGTTCTTCTTCCGGGCCTGGAACCGGTAGGACCACCAGGAGTATACCCCCTCCAGGTCGGGATAGAGGAAACGGAAGGTGTCGGTAAAACCGGAGGAGAGCAGAGTAGTCATTTTCTCCCGCTCCTGATCGGTAAAGCCGGCGTTCATGCGGTTGGTCTTGGGGTTTTTCAGGTCGATCTCCCGGTGGGCCACGTTGAGGTCGCCGCAGTAGATGACCGGCTTGACCTTGTCCAGCTCCATGAGGTAGGCGCGCAGGTCGTCCTCCCACTCCATGCGGTAGTCCAAACGCTTGAGCTCACTCTGGGAGTTGGGGGTGTAGCAGCACACCAGATAGAACTTCTCATACTCCAGAGTAATGAGCCGCCCCTCATGGTCGTGCTCCTCTTTCCCCATGCCGTAGCGCACCGCCAAAGGCTGGTGGGGAGTAAAGACGGCGGTACCCGAGTACCCCTTCTTTTCCGCGGAGTTCCAGTACTCCAACATATTCTCCCCCAGGTCCACGTCGGCTTGGCCTTGCTCCATCTTGGTCTCCTGCAGGCAGCAGAAATCCGGCTTTTGTTCCTGATAAAAGTCCAAAAACCCCTTTTTCAAACAGGCCCGCAGGCCATTTACGTTCCATGAGATCAATTTCATCCAGTCGCTCTCCCCTTTCCTGAGCGTAAAATTACTTGTCCCATTATACGTGACGGATGACAAATTGGCAAGAAGCGATTGCAATTCCTGCGAAGGCGCATTATAATATGTTCCATTGAAATCCGCTCCATGCGCTTCAATTCGTATCGTAACGCAATTCTAAATAAAGGAGGCTCCATTTCTATGGAACATTCCAGTATTCCCCAGGGGTATGCGCCCCTGCTGAGTATTTATGAGACCCAAAAGGCCATCGGCCTGCTCAATCGCCTGTTTGAGGACCGGCTGAGCGGCGCGCTGCGGCTGCACCGGGTGTCCGCTCCTCTGTTTGTGGCCGCCTCTTCCGGCCTCAACGACGACCTCAACGGCGTGGAGCGTCCTGTCGCCTTCGACATCCGGGGCGTGGATGACACCGCCGTGGTGGTACACTCCCTGGCTAAGTGGAAGCGCCTGGCCCTCAAGCGCTATCAGTTCCATCCCGGCGAGGGCCTGTACACCGATATGAACGCCATCCGCCGGGACGAGGATCTGGATAATCTCCACTCCGCCTATGTGGACCAGTGGGACTGGGAGAAGATCATCGAGGCCCAGGACCGCACGGTGGACTACCTGAAAACCACAGTTCGTGACATCGTGGGCGCCCTGCGGGACACCCAGTCCTTCCTGCGCTCCATGTTCCCCCAGCTGTGTGTGCTGCCGGAGATCCCCGAGGAGATCACCTTCATCACCACCCAGGAGCTGGAGGACCTCTACCCCGACCTCACCCCCAAGCAGCGGGAGCACGCCTTTGTGAAGGACCACCCCGTCACCTTCCTCATGGGCATCGGCGGCAAGCTGAAGTCTGGTAAGCCCCACGACGGCCGCGCCCCCGACTACGACGACTGGAATCTGAACGGCGACCTGCTGTGCTGGGACAGCGTCAACGGTCAGTCCCTGGAGATCTCCTCCATGGGCATCCGGGTCAGCCCCGAGTCCCTGGACCGCCAGCTCACCCTGGCCGGCTGCGATGATCGCCGGGAGCTACCCTTCCACAAGATGCTCCTCAGCGGCCAGCTGCCGCTGACCATGGGCGGCGGCATCGGCCAGTCCCGGGTATCCATGCTGCTGCTGGGCAAGGCTCACATCGGCGAGGTTCAGGTCTCCCTGTGGGATGAGGACACTCTGCGTGCCTGCGACGCCTCTGGCATCATCCTTCTGTAAGATTTCAAAGATCCCTCCGGCATTGCCGGAGGGATCTTTTGCTGTCCTTTATGGATTTTTAAGAATCCATTCGCAATTTTTCAATAACTGTGTGGTATGTTAAGGAGGACGGCGCGGGCGTCTTCCGCCTTTTCCCGTCTGAACTAAGAAATAAAGAGGTTTTACCACATGAAGCGAGCGGGCAAGTATCTCTCTTTGGCGGCAGTCCTTCTGCTGCTTCTGGGCGGCGGAGTGTTTCTCTGGCACAGCGGCTTTTTTGCCGCCGCCTCCTCTCAGGAATCCATGCAGGCGTATATCCAGCGCTTTGCTCCCTACTCTCACCTGTGCTTTTTCCTGGTGCAATTTCTCTCGGTGGTGTTGGCTCCCATCCCCAGCAATATCACCGCCCTGGTGGGGGGCGTGATGTTCGGTACCTGGCTGTCCTTCTTTCTCACCTTTGCCGCCGTGCTGCTGGGTTCGCTGCTGGTCTTTGTGCTGGCCCGGAACCTGGGGCAGTCCTTTGTCAACCGGGTGGTGGGCGAGCGGGTATCGGCCAAATACCTGGATGTGATCCACGCCAAGACCGATGTCTTTCTGGTGCTGGCCTTCCTTTTCCCCTTCTTCCCCGACGACCTGCTGTGCATCCTGGCCGGACTCACCTCCATCTCCCTGCGGCGCTTCTTTTTTATCGCCCTGCTTACCCGGCCCTGGGGCCTGCTCTTTGCCAGCGCCCTGGGCGGCGCATCCTTCTCCATCCCGGTGTGGGGTATGGCTCTCATCGGTGTGGCCGGTGCCGCCCTGTTCCTGTTGGGCATGAAGTACGGCGACCGGGTGGAGGCCTCTATTCTGCGGGTACTGCGGCGGGATGATCTGTAATCCTACGGGAGAAAATATTTTTTCAAAAAGTGGGATTTCCCTCTTTACAAGTCCTTCCGACTGTGGTATTATCATCTCGCAAACAAGAATTACTACTGTTAAGGAAGGAGACGGCTTTTTGGAGCGAACCACTCGATACAGTAAAAAGCGGGAGGCAATCCTGACCGCACTGCGTCAGACCGACGCGCATCCCTCTGCTGAGTGGCTTTACCAAACTCTGAAGGCCACTCACCCGGACCTGAGTCTGGGGACCGTTTACCGCAACCTGCTCTTCTTTCAGCAGCAGGGCACCGTCCAAAGCGTGGGCGTGGTCAACGGCCAGGAGCGCTTCGACGCGGACACCACCCCCCACAGTCACTTTGTTTGCACCTGCTGCGGCGCGGTCATCGATCTCAAGAAGATCCCGATGGATGCCAACCTAAACCAAGCCGTGCAGTCGCAATATGGCTTCCAGGTGGAACGCCATGAGCTTACCTTTTACGGAAAATGCAAAGCATGTATGCAGCCAAAACATTTTGAGGAGGACGTTTTATCATGAAGAAGTTTGTTTGTTCTGTTTGTGGTTATGTTCACGAGGGCGCCGAGGCTCCCGATTTCTGCCCCATCTGCAAGGCTCCCAAGGAGAAGTTCGTGGAGCAGGCCGGTGAGAAGAGCTGGGCTGCCGAGCACGTGGTAGGCGTGGCTCAGGGCGCTCCCGAGGAGATCATGCAGGGTCTGCGCGAAAACTTCCAGGGCGAGTGCACCGAGGTCGGTATGTACCTGGCTATGGCCCGTGTGGCTCACCGCGAGGGTTACCCCGAGATCGGTCTGTACTGGGAGAAGGCCGCCTATGAGGAGGCCGAGCACGCCGCTAAGTTTGCCGAGCTGCTGGGCGAGGTCGTGACCGACTCCACCAAGAAGAACCTGGAGATGCGTGTTGACGCCGAGAACGGCGCTACCGCCGGCAAGTTCGAGCTGGCTAAGCTGGCCAAGCAGCACAACCTGGACGCCATCCACGACACCGTGCATGAGATGGCTCGCGACGAGGCTCGCCACGGCAAGGCTTTTGAGGGCCTGCTGAAGCGGTACTTCGGCTAAGAAAAAGTCTATATTCTGAACTTTTTGAGAGGGAATCGGGAAACCGGTTTCCTCTCTTTTTGCGCTTGCGCCGCTCCATTGTGGATATTTTTGTGGCATTTCTTTCTTTTCCATCCGCGAAAACTTTCCACATGTGGATATTCAGTTTTTTGCCTTATATCAAGCAGTTTTTGACCGCTTAATACCGAAAATGAAGAGAAATACACAACTTTTGAGGAGTTTTTACTTTGCCAGGCAAAAATCAAGAAGTTTTGAAGAGTTTTCCTTGACTTTCACCGATTTTTTGAGCCGCCAGAACAAAAAATCCCCGCCGCCGATGGTTTTTTCACCGTCTCCTTTTCGTTTTGCAGCCGTTTCCCGGCTGCTTTTTTCTTGTTTCTATTATACTACATATGCTGATTAAAGTACAGGTTTTTCTTTGGCCGGTGCTATATTTAAAGCACAAAGAGGGACAGAGAACAAGAAAAAAACAAAGCCCCTCAAAACAAAAAATAAAATGAAAAAGGAGATTACCACCATGAAAAAGAACGCTATCATCTACATCGACGACACCCACGCCCAGGTCACCAAGGCTTTCGAGAAGCAGGCCCGTATCTTTGGCACTCCCGAATACAGAGAGTGGAGAGCCTACCGCCAGGACTTCCCCAACGCCCAGATGGTACCCAAGACCATCAAGAAGGCGAAGAACAAGAAGAACGACGCCAAGAACAGAACTTATGAAAAGATGGCCGAGTATATCAGCTTGCAGAAGAACGCCACCGAGCTGATGAAGGAGTTCGAGGCGCAGAAGAAACTGGCTGTTGTCCAGAAGAGCCGCTACCGCGCCGTGCTGAATTGGTTCCTCGCTACCTTCCCCGAGTTGAAGGAGGACGAGGATAAGAAGGAGGGCCAGGAGGACAAGGCCACCGCCGCCGAGGAAGCCGCTCCCGCCAGCGAAATCGCCGCCGATCAGAACGACGAGGCGGAGATGGACAAAGCCTCTTGAAGTGTATTTTTCAAAAAACAGAAAAGGAGCTTGATACTATGGAAGTCACCCGTAACTACATGATTGGCTATCTGTTGCTCTTCTGCACCACCGAGGAAGAGTACAAGAAAGAGGAAGAGCGCTTGACTGTCCTAACCGATGAAGCGCTGAAAGCGGAGTTCACGGCCCAATACAACAGCCTAAAAGGTGCCTGTCCCAGCCATCCCCTCTACGAAGGCAATACTCCCGACCTCTACCTGGACTTTTAAGACAACTCACAATTCAAATTCAGAATTTTAAGGAGGAAAATACCATGAAGAACAACACTTACAAGATTGATTTTGTGAACAACACCCTCACCATGAGCAAGGCTTTCGAGGAAGCCCTTAACAATCCCGCCTCCGAGGAATACAAGTTGTTTCTGCAACTCCGTGCCGACTTCCCCGGCCTGACGATTATCCGCAAGACCCGCCGCGCCCCCAAGAAGGCCCGTCCCACCAAGAACCTGACTTACAAGCACATGGAGCAGTACATGAGCGTGTTTCAGAACGCCGACGAGCTGCTGGCCCAGTTTAAGGTGGTTAAGGAGTGCTCCAAGCAGCAGCCCAGCCCCTACAAGTTCGTGCTGGATTGGTTCAAGACACAGTACCCCAAGTACAAGGAGCTGCCCGACTTCGGCAACAACGCCCCCAAGGTGATTGACCTTGCGGCCTTCCAGAAGAAGCAGGAAGAGAAGAAGGCCCAGGCCGAACAACTGGAAAAGAAGGACGCTTGATAACAATGGAATACAAAATGAGAGAGGACGGTACTGCTGATGTACCGTCCTCTCTTATTTTGAAAATAGTCTCCAGTTTTGAAACACAGGGATATGCACCCTATGGAAAAACTCTGAGGTTTATGGTATTCTGTAAGCAAAGAAATTGCGGAGGAAGCCAGCATGACAGAGATACAACAGCGGACAGCGGCAAAAACATTCGTAGATTCCTGGAGCACTCGCGGTTATGAGAAGCAAGAGACCGCTCTTTTTTGGATTGACTTACTCCAAAATGTGTATGGAGTGGAGAATATAAAAGAATTCATCCAGTTTGAGGTGCCGGTTCAATTAGATCACACCAGCTTTATTGACGGTTTCATCCCGGAAACCCGCGTTTTGATTGAGCAAAAGAGCGCTGATGTGGATTTGAAGCGAGGGGCCAAGCAGTCGGATGGTTCTATTCTGACGCCCTATGGACAGGCCCGCCGGTATGCCGGGTATCTGCCCCACAACCAGAATCCCCGCTGGATTGTGGTCTGCAATTTCCGTGAGTTCCATATCCACGACATGAACCGTCCCAATGACGAGCCAGAAATTGTACTTCTTTCCGATCTGGAAAAAGAATATTCCCGCCTGCAATTTCTGGTAGATACCGGCGATACCAATATCAAAAAAGAGATGGAAGTCTCCCTGCAAGCGGGTGAAATTGTAGGGGTTCTGTATGATGCGCTGCTCAAACAGTACAAAGACCCGGAGAGTGAAGAGACCTTAAAGAGCTTGAACGCCCTTTGCGTCCGGCTGGTCTTCTGCCTGTATGCCGAAGATGCTGGAATTTTTGGCGGCGGGCATAAGATGTTCCAAAGCTATCTGCGGAACCATGCCAGTGAGGCACGCCGCGCTTTGATTGACCTGTTTAAAGTGCTGGACACCAAGCCGGAAGAGCGAGACCCCTACATGGATGATGACCTTGCCGCGTTCCCCTATGTGAATGGCGGCTTGTTTGCAGATGAGAGTGTTGTCATTCCCCGTCTGGACGAAGAGATCGTAGATTTGATTATCCACAAGGCTAGTGAGGACTTCAACTGGTCTGAAATCAGTCCCACCATTTTCGGCGCTGTTTTTGAGAGCACCTTGAACCCGGAGACCCGGCGTTCCGGTGGGATGCACTACACCAGCATTGAGAATATCCACAAGGTGATTGACCCGCTGTTCCTGGATGGCCTGAAAGCGGAATTGGCGGAAATTCAGGAGATTGCCGTAGATAAGACCCGAACCGCCAGGCTGAAGGCATTCCAGACAAAGTTGGCCGGTCTGACCTTCCTTGACCCGGCCTGTGGTTCCGGCAACTTTTTGACCGAAACTTACCTCTCCCTGCGGCGGCTGGAAAACAAGGTTCTGGCCCTGCTGGTGGAGGCAGCGAGGAAACAGGTGACAGGTCAGATTATGCTGGGCGGCGGGGGTGATATGAACCCGATTCAGGTCTCCATCGGCCAATTCTACGGAATTGAAATTAATGACTTTGCTGTTACCGTTGCCAGGACGGCGCTGTGGATTGCAGAGAGCCAGATGATGAAGGAGACTGAGGACGTGGTACATATGCCCTTGGACTTCCTTCCTCTGCGCTCTTACGCAAATATCATTGAGGGAAATGCCCTGCGGCTGGACTGGGAGAGTGTGGTTCCCAAATATAAGTTGAATTACATCATGGGAAATCCGCCGTTTGTGGGTGGAATGATGATGACCAGAGAACAGCATGACGAACTCGAGAAAGCATTTCCTGAGTGTGAAAAAGTGGGGGAAGTTGACTATGTTGCTGGCTGGTATGCAAAAGCGTCTAAACTGATTCAAGGGACTACTATCAGATGCGCTTTTGTATCGACCAATTCAATCTGCCAGGGACAATCTGTTGCAGCGGTGTGGAAACCATTGTTTGCAGAACATATTCACATTGACTTTGCTCACCGGACATTTCGCTGGGACAGTGAAGCAAAGTTAAAAGCCCATGTGCATTGCGTTATTGTTGGCTTTAGTGTAGTACCAAACAATCAGAAAAAAATAATTTATACTTCGGAACGGCCAATGGAGGCGGACAACATCAATGGGTACCTTTTAGATGCTGAGAACGTCTTTATTAACAATAGAAATGAACCGTTGTGTGATGTGCCTAAAATGAAGTTTGGTAGTATGCCGCGAGATGGGGGAGGCTTTGTACTCAACGAAGAAGAGAAGGATGCTTTAATTGCGAGTGAACCTATTTCAAAAAAGTGGGTGCATTTGTATCTTGGCGCAGAAGAATTTATCAATAATAAAAAAAGATATTGCCTTTGGCTTGTAAATGCCTCTCCTAACGAATTGCGTTCCTGTAAAGAGGTCATGCGGCGAATTGAGGCTGTCCGTACATTTCGAGCAAATAGTAAAGCTGCGGCAACAAGAAAATTTGCAGAGACGCCTACTCTTTTTTGCCAGGTTGCTCAACCCGATACTGATTATATCATTATTCCAGGTGTTTCGTCAGAACGGCGGCGCTATGTTCCAATTGGATTTATGGATAAAGAAACAATTGCATCAAATCTAGTCCAGATTATTCCCAGCGCAACGCTCTACCATTTTGGCATATTAACCTCCAATGTCCACATGGCTTGGATGCGGGCAGTCTGCGGAAGATTGAAGAGCGACTACCGCTATTCTAAAGATATTGTCTACAATAATTTCCCCTGGCCCACCCCTACTGACGAACAGAAAGCGAAAATTGAACAGACGGCCCAGGCCATCTTGGATGCCCGCGCATTGTACCCGGATTCCAGTTTGGCTGACCTGTACGACGAAACCACCATGCCGCCGGAGCTGCGGAAGGCGCATCAGCAAAACGACAGAGCGGTCATGCGGGCTTATGGATTTGACATCAAGACCACGACAGAGACTTCCTGTGTTGCAAAACTGATGCAGATGTATCAGGTGCTAACGCAAGGGAGATGAGAATGCATCGACAGAGCGAGATGAGGATCGAAACAAGGGCGCAATAAAAATGCGATAATAGCGTTGAAGATGTGATTGCATTATCTCGAAGTGTGTGGTACAATAAGACGCAAAGGGGGTGCGAATATGTCTGCATTAGACGGATTCAGGGCGTTCGACTTTTCGGAGGGTGTTCCGTATGCGTCATTCACACAGAACGGCATCACCTTTAACAAGTCAGTGACGCTCAAGCTGGGTGAACCAGAATACGCAAAATTTCTCATCAACCCAGAGACGAAACAGGTTGCAGTTCAAGTGTGTGATTCGGACGATAAAAACGCAACTGTATTTTACCGTCCCAAGGCGTCTGGTGTGCTATCTGTAAGATGGAACGCCCGCGACTTGCTAAATACGCTGGAGCGCGTCATGGGGTGGAATCTCAAAGAAAATGGTTATCGGGCTGACGGAGTGTTGCTTCGTGAGGAGCGGGCCATTTTATTTGACCTTTCCAAAGCAACCATACTCACCTAATCGGTGTCTACCGGCAATACCGGATGACATATAAAAAGGCCTTGGCTGAGTTGCCGCTCAGTCAAGGCCAGTTGAGAAAAGTTCAGACGGCTAAACCGCCCATATACTTTACTCGGAACACATTATAGTATATGGTCGTCTCTACTTTTTTCAAGAGGTTTCAGTGATTTGCTTGCAACTTGTTTTTGTCAAGTCACTGAAAATCTTTTGGAAAGGAGGACGAGCGTTTGAATAACAACGTGAAGTTAGAGCAAACTGAACGGGACGATTCTTCGGTTACTTACGTTTACACGACGTATATTACTACTCGTAATGGTAGACGGATTTATGCCAAGGCGTATGGCCTTAATGCGTTCCGTATTGCCGTTCAGGCTGACAAACAGTAACTAACCTTCAGGGAGGATGTTGGCGTTTTCGTCCTCCCTCACCATTGAAAGGAGATTATTCATGGCAGTCCATCATGGTGGCAAAGTAGGCAAAGCCGCTAAAACACTTGCAGCCAAATCGTCTACTCGCAAAGCCAAGAGTAAAGCAGGAAAAACTCTTGCTATTCACAAAGCCGAGCAGCACTAATTATTAACTGATACTCACTCTCAATTCTTTGAATTAAGGGTGAGTATTTTTATGCCTTTTTTGCCGTTTTCGCCCGTGTTTCCCGTGATTTATCAGCGGTCGGGAAAACTCCCAAGAAAAGCCGCCGCCGAGAATTACAAGTGTAGTTTCCCAGAACCACCCCCCGCCTGGGGGTAGCCTTTTCTTATTCCCGCTCCACACTGGGGTATCCTACACCCACTCGATCACCTTCTTGTGAGAGAAAATCCTTCACCCGCTCGCAATCAGGGTTCCGCTCCAAATTGAAAATGCACTTTCAAAAACGGATTTGATCGCTTTAAGTAAGACACAAAGAAAACCATGAACTCTATGTAAATTTGCGTGCAAAGTATTGATATTGCGCGTAAAAAAGAATAGAATAGTAGTGCCATAGAAAGGAGTGGTCACAATGGCAGAAACAACAAACCTCAATATCCGCATTGACAAAGACCTGAAAGAGCGTGCCGAAGCTGTCTTTGCCGACATGGGTATGAGCATGACAACGGCCTTTAATATCTTTGTGCGCCAGACCTTGCGGCAGGGCAAAATTCCCTTTGAGATTTACGCAGACCCATTTTACAGCGACAGCAACATGCGGGCATTGGACAACAGTATCAAGCAGGCCGGGCAGGGCAAGGTGGTAGTCAAGTCTATGGATGAGTTGGAGCAGCTTGCCGATGGGGACTAACATCACATTCACGGAACAGGCGTTTGAAGAATACCTGTCATGGCAGGGACAGGACAGGAAAACGCTGAAAAAGATAAATGCCTTGTTGAAGGACATTTGCAGAAGTCCATTTGAAGGGATTGGCAAGCCAGAGCCATTGAAGGAAAACCTATCAGGATATTGGAGCCGACGCATTGACGATACGAACAGACTTGTTTACCGCATGGTCGATGGACAGGTCGAAGTCTATCAATGCAAAGGCCATTATGACGATTGAGTGAGTGAAGCGGTACTGCCAGCCGCTTCACTTTTTTGTTGTCCAGGTTCCGCTCCAAATTGAAACTACACTTTCAAAAACGGATCTCTACGCACAAGAATTCAACTTGTGAGAACAACAGACAACTCCGAAACAACTTTTGAGAAGTAGCGGCAACTTCCAATCATCCAGTAACAACTTTTAGAGCAAAGGCAACAACTTTGTTGCAGAATGAGGCAAAAACAAGGCCGAAACCGTTTCTTTGACATAAAAAAATTTTTATATTATAATATTTACAGAAAAAGGAAAAGGGATTTGTAATTCATCATTCCCTTTGTAGGCTTAAACAAGCAGTAGGATGAAGGCGCTGCGGCCTTCCATCTTGTAGAGCGCTTCCGTTCTATGCTTCCGGGCAGCAACGCCAAGTGCTGGCAACACGCTTCCTACTGTTTGCTTAAATCTACAAAGAAAGGAAGCATACAAGATGGCGAATTAGAACCTGTTGCCAGCAGGGGACAATCCGAAGTACAACAACTGTTTTACTTTGGGTGAGAAGTGTTGGCACAATGGAAGGCTGATAAAAGTTCCTGTTTTTATCGACCATTACGATGATACAATTCAAAATTTGTATGGCAGTAAAAACGGTGATAAACGCAAATATTATGAGCTTTCTTATGAAGAAGCCCGAACAGAATATTATCGGTTTAGAAGTAGCGAAAACTGGGAGAAAAGCAGTAAGGTTTTACGTATCAGCCTTTGGCTGGATAATGCCATGTTTGGCAACCTTCACATTTTTGTGATTGACTTTGACAAGATAGATGGAACAGTCGAAACGGAAAGCGTCTTTTTCAAGGAGGCAAAGGAGCTTGCCGACAAGGTGACACGTTCACAAGGCGGCGGCTACCACATGTTCTACGGCGTAGACAAGGAAAAGGCGGAGCCACTTTTTGACAGTATCAATCTGTTGGCAAGTGAGAACGCTGCGAGTTTTGTTTGTAAGACCGGCGCTGTCACACGGGACGGAGCAAACAAAGTCGATCTATTTTGTGATACAGGACACTTTATTTACGAATGGGAGCCGTGGGACAATACCATTGGCTTGACCGATAAGACACGAGAACTTTACCAGCTTACAGTAACATACCAGTATGAGGGAACCGTCCCGGATGGGGCTCCAACTGTACCGGCAAAGGTGGACTCCTGGTATGGAGCCAATGTCCCGATTGCAGAGGTCCCCACACTGGCAGGTTATGTGTTCTCCGGCTGGACAACGGACACCGCGGGTGCAGTGGTCAACAAGGGCATCCTGATTATGCCCAATGCCGATGTTGTGCTGAAGGGTACTTGGACAAAGGATGTTGCTGCGACTGCTATGGTGACTTTCCGGATTGTTAACGGTACCTGGGCAGACGGCTCTACGGCAGATAAGCAAACACTCATCCGTCTACACGATGGTAAGGGCACGCTGGATGCTGTCAGCATTCCCACCGGTATGAAAGCCAACAGCGGCTATACCGGTGGTGTGTGGGATGTACAGCCGAATACCTCGCCCGATGCGGTCACAGGCGATGTGGTCTATACCTATTCGTTTAAACCAAACAAACCTGGGATGACATATCGAGTCATGTTCAAGTTTGTTAGTTTGACCAAGGACGAGAATGGACAACCGAAAGAACTGCCTCGGGCGGTACAGGATCTGCTTCCGGCTTCGATCACCGGCCTGAAGCGGAACGATACGGTTATCTATCCGATTTTGGACAAAACGAGCGTTTCTGTAGCCGATGGCACTTGGGTGTTCGCTGGCTGGCCGGGCGGCACATCTGCCACGATTACAGGGAATATTCTGGAGGTTGGTGGATGGCGCTTTGAGGCCGCCCCAAAAGTATTTTTCCCAACAATGGGAATTATGATCGAGGGACAGAGAATCGACGTGCCAGCAGAGGGACCTGTCGGCTCCAATGCAAATCTTCCGGAGATGTTCCGTCCAATTACTATTACACTGGGAACGGTTGAACGCTCTTTCGCCTCAAATACAGTGGGTGGTGCAGGTTCTCCGCTCACTATACGGTTTACGAATTACCCGGATTCCCAGTTCTCCGAGGGAGATTATCCCCTTACAGTAGGTAATCTGCCGGAGGGCTACACCTATGAGCTTTTGGTCAATGATAACGCTGTTCAAAGCCCTATCCACGTAGATGATAACCTGTCCAATATTATGTTGAATATTCGGAAAACATACACGTTGGCTTACGATACGAACGGTGGAAATACCGACGGCCCCGCCGCCCAATCCGGGCTGCTTCCGGACACCTATCCGTTAAGCGCCACCAAACCGACCCATGCTTCAGTCGATGGAAAAGCTGTTGTATGGATCGGCTGGACTGCGGAACAGGATACTGCCATTTACGAAAGAGAGACAGCCTCTTTTAATCCCTCGCATTTGTTGACCACGGTTACCATCTCCAATAAGGATGAGACGGTGTATGCGCTGTGGGGCTATGATGAAAACGGCAATGGGACAGCAGATGTGCTGGAACAGACCGCAACGATTACGTTCCGAATCGCTAACGGTACCTGGGCAGATGGCTCTACGGCAGATAAGCAAATACTCATCCTTCTACACGAGGGTAAGGGTACGCTGGATGCCGCCGACATTCCCACCGGCATGAAAGCCGATAGCGGCTATACCGGCGGCACATGGGACCGGCAGCCCGATACCACTGCGGATGCCGTGACTGGCAACTTGCTTTATACCTACTCGTTAAACTGGTTCCAATGTCAAGGACAATTTTTTGACAGTAACAGATACAAAATAACCACCGTTACTGTTGAAAAAAGCGTAAGCACAGCATGGCCGCCATATTAATGCCGGCCATGCTGTGCTTATAATAGGGGGTGTTTTTTTTGCAGATTTACTAAGTCTGTTGCGGCAACGGGGTTACTGGGTTCACTCTAT
>ENA-OQNI01000150-OQNI01000150.1-human-gut-metagenome-genome-assembly--contig:-NODE-150-length-114165-cov-12.296857_pt1 | contig 114165 bp, 108 predicted proteins | sample MGYA00242627_ERZ504876 | MGnify/ENA primary metagenome ERZ504876 (study PRJEB26092, sample SAMD00036386) | human gut metagenome | host: Homo sapiens | study: EMG produced TPA metagenomics assembly... | reverse complement strand
TTTCCGGTATGCCAGTGTCTGATTATATACAAAACGGCAACAGCCAAATGTTTTTGCAATCTGTATTTTCTGCTCATTATTTGGATATATTCTATATTTATATGCCTTTAACATCCACTGTCACCTTCTTTCTCAACCTTGAATTTTGGATTTTTATCTGTCATCTTTCCAGCTCACGATCAGCCCCGCAAGCAGGAATACCACTCCTGCTCCGGCAGAGATACATCCCATCCAAAGGAATGCCTTCAGATTCACATCAATCGTACGTCCAAGTATTCTGTCCGTCAGTAAGCTGAGTACCTTATTTCCCATAAGTCCGATTCCCGGCGCAAAGATAACACTGCAGATCAGACCTTCTACACCAAGTGAAAAGAGACCTCTGTATCTTGGATAGCCCAGTAGAATCGTCAGAACCGCAAGAATCAGGATTGCTGCTCCCGCTGCCACACGGCACGGCATAGACAATAATATGGTATAAAGCTTTGCAACTTTTCCTTGCACCGTACTGGTATCGTTCATATTATTATACAGGTTTGAAGCATAGCTGTTCAGCACATCCTGCACATCAACCAGTTCCTCTTTCAACTGCTGTTTCATCATTGCCAGCATATCGTCACTTAATTCCGGATTCGTATCCTTAATTTCCTGCATACTGTCATCCAGAATCCGATTCAGTTCTTTTGTTACATCTACGTCTTTGTACGCTTTTCCGCTGGAAAGATCCTCTGTTATCTCGTTCATGACCTTTTGTGTAATTGCCTGTACTTCTCCGTTTTTCTCGATCTTGTTCTGTATCTTTGCGATCCATTCCGTATCATCCGCTCCTGCATAACCGAATACCGCATCCATCATCCGGTGTGAAATTGCAGTATCGACTCCTGCCTGACTGATCGCATCCACCAATACCCTTTTTGCCAGAAAACTTGATCCCAATACCGTTACACTTATGATAAACAACAGTCCGATCAATACATTTAATATTCTTTTGCCGATTCCCATAATTTGTTTCCTTTCCTTTTTATTTCTGCTGCCACACTACATTCCAAAGTCTCCAATGAATTTATTGTCTACTCTTATTAATTAGTATGATATACTATATGGAGATGATTATCAACAACCAGCAATCAAAGGACAACTATAAATGCATACAGATAACCAAAATTCAAAAAGTTTCATTGATAAATTACACAAAGAACATACACTTACCAAAGAAGAATGGATCACACTGATCGAGGGACGCACTCCGGAACTTTCCGAATATCTCTTTTCCCTGGCCCGTGAGGAACGTCATCGCTATTACGGACACGACGTGTATGTCCGCGGTCTGATTGAATTTACTAATTATTGTAAAAATGACTGCCTTTACTGCGGCATAAGGAAAAGCAACGGCAACGCACACCGTTACCGGCTGACGGAAGAAGATATCCTGAAATGCTGTCACGAAGGCTATGAACTGGGCTTCCGTACCTTTGTCTTACAGGGTGGAGAAGACGGCTATTATACAGATGAACGCATCACCCACCTGATCCGTATGATCAAAGAACGTTACCCTGACTGTGCCATTACACTTTCCATCGGTGAAAAATCCAAAGAAAGCTATCAGGCTTACTTTGATGCAGGTGCCGACCGTTATCTTCTGCGGCATGAGACTTATAATCATGAACATTATCGAAAGCTTCATCCGGCAAATCTCAGTCCGGAACACCGACAGCAATGTCTGTGTGACTTAAAGGACATCGGTTACCAGATTGGCTGCGGCTTCATGGTCGGATCTCCTTACCAGACTGCAGAACATCTTGCGGAAGATATGCTTTTCATGAAAGAACTGAATCCACACATGATTGGAATCGGTCCGTTCATCCCACACCATGATACCCCATTTGCCGGAGAAGCTGCGGGAACACTGGAGCTTACCTTATATATGCTCGGGCTGATCCGGCTGATGATCCCGAAGGTTCTGCTTCCGGCCACAACTGCACTTGGAACCATCCATCCGAAAGGACGTGAACTCGGAATCCTTGCCGGAGCCAATGTCGTAATGCCAAATCTCTCACCGACGGAAGTCCGGAAAGATTATCTTCTATATGATAATAAAATTTGTACCGGAGATGAATCCGCCCAGTGCAGACATTGTCTGGAAATGCGGATGAAATCCGTTGGATATCAGGTTGTAACAGACCGTGGAGATTCCCTGAATATTTAATCATTGAAACAATACCGCAGATTCATACAGTTTTAACATTTTTATATGGTCAGCTTTACACATAGCTGTCAGAAAGCGAGGAATACATCATGAGTTTAAACAGCACCCCCTCTTCAGAACGTACACATATCGGAATCTTTGGCAAGCGTAATGCCGGAAAATCAAGCCTGATCAATGCACTTACCGGACAGAATCTGGCAATCGTATCCGATGTACGCGGAACCACGACCGATCCGGTGTTCAAAGCCATGGAACTACTTCCGCTTGGTCCGGTTGTCATGATTGACACTCCAGGTCTCGATGACACAGGAGAACTCGGAAAACTTCGTATCCAGAAAGCCTATCAGGTCTTGAACAAGACAGATATTGCTGTACTTGTAGTTGATGGAACCACCGGAATCACCCCACAGGACAATGCAATTCTTACACGTATACAGGATAAAAAAATCCCTCTCCTGCTCGTCCTCAATAAAGCTGATCTGGTATCCGAACATGTACACCAGGAAATGATCGTATCCACACACCTGAAATATAAGATTCCTCTGGAAAATATTCTGTGGACCAATACCACAGAACATCTTCATATTCATGAACTGAAGGAACGGCTCGGATCTCTGGTTCCTTCTGAGGATTCTTCCAGATTCATTGTGCGTGATCTTGTAAAACCCGGGGATTTTGTCGTGCTGGTGGTTCCGATCGACTCGGCGGCACCAAAGGGAAGACTGATTCTTCCGCAACAGCAGACGATCCGTGATCTTCTCGATGCCGGTACAACTGCCATTGTGGTAAAAGAGACGGAACTTAAGAGTACTCTGGACTCACTGGGCAAAAAACCTGCGCTTGTGATCACCGACAGTCAGGCATTTAAAGAAGTTGACAAAGATACACCTTCTGATATCCTTTTAACTTCATTTTCTATCCTTTTTGCAAGATACAAGGGGAATCTGGAAACAGTTGTCAGAGGCGCACGTGCATTAGACACACTGGAAGACGGAGATACCATTCTGATCAGCGAAGGCTGCACCCACCATCGTCAGTGTGACGATATCGGTACTGTCAAACTGCCTCGCTGGGTATGCGAATATACCGGAAAAGACGTGTCCTTTGAATTTACCAGCGGAACCGAATTTCCTCTGGATCTGACCCGCTATAAGATGATCATCCATTGTGGTGGATGTATGCTGAACGAGCGTGAGATGAAATACCGCCTGAAATGTGCCGATGATGCAGATATCCCGATCACAAATTACGGCACTGTGATTGCATACATGAAGGGAATTCTGGAACGGAGTATCGAGATATTCCCACAATTACGAAAATAAACGAACGCTTTATATAAAGGAGATTTTTATGCAGATCAGAAAAGCGACAATGAATGACCTCCCGGATATCCTTGCAATCTATGCCTATGCCCGGGAATATATGAAAGAACATGGAAACCCTGACCAGTGGAAGGACAACTATCCTCCGTTAGAACTGACTACACAGGACATCCGTTCCGGCTGCTTACATGTCTGTATCATCCGGGCAAATGACCGGGAACGGATTGGCGGTGTATTCTATTTTCATCCGGAAGAAGATCCCGATTATCTGAACATTGACGGTTCCTGGTTGAATTCCTGCCCTTACGCCGTTGTTCACAGAGTTGCCACAGCACCGGACACGAAAGGCATTGCCACCTTCTGCCTGAACTGGGCTTATGAACAGTTTCCAAATATTAAGATTGATACACACGATGATAATATCCCGATGCAGCATCTGCTCGCCAAATTAGGCTTCACATGCTGTGGGCATACTACATTGAAAAGCGGTGATAGCCGCCTGATCTATCAGAAAGCTGAATAAACTCAGCAGAGAGCAGCAGTTACACAGGGATAATTTTTTGGCTTTTACTGTGCTAACACCTTCTCAACCTCTTCTATCGGAAGTCTTATTGCTCACTTTAGATTTCCTACAGATTATCTTAAGATTTTTCATATTTTCTTTAGCCTTATAACACAAATTAGAAACATTTGCCATGTATTATATAATTATCAACAACAAAAAAGTCACTCAGGTATCAGAAATATGAAGCAACTTTTATCTGATCTGGCTTCGCCTAAAAAATCCTTCGGTTATTTAATAAAAGCTAACAACCGAGTTTATATATATCATTTTTCTTTTTCATAACTTTTTTCCTTTTGGGCATCCGGTGTGGATGCCCATTTTTAATACTGGCATGCGGACAAGCATCTGCTATTCTTTATTCTTTTCCAGCGAATAACTCTCTATTTTCACTTTCCTGTTTAAGATTCCCTTCTCCCAGATCATCAGATGAATCTGATAACCGATACTGTCTTTTGCAATCTCGAATGGTTCTTCTCTTAAAATAACAGAATCTTTTCCTTCCTTTTGCAATTGCTGTCTTCTTTCTTCCACCTTGTGCATCAATTGCTGACATCTTACATCCATCTCTTCTCCAAATGAACGTTTCTTGTAGCCTGAAACTGTTTTTCTCAACTTTTCATCCAACAGATCGACCACTTTTGCATGCGCATTCCGGTGAAGCATTGCTGCAATTTTCTTTGCAATATATGGCTTTGGATGTTTCCGGTAGTTCTTTAATATCTTCAGCAATCCTTTATCATCCGCCTCTGCGGCCAGTTCCTCCATCACTGCAATTGCTTCTTCTGTCGGCACCCATGGCTCTACTCTTGGGACGATGTATTGTTCCGGCACTGCAGGATAACAGCAATAATTAAGTGGCGGAAAATCCACCAGCATCGCAAGCTTTTGTTCCTCTGGTGTACAGTATTCCTCACCCAAATAGTCATACTTGTCTCTCATAATAGCCAGACGGTATTCCAGCTGCCGCAGATATTCATAATTCTTCTTCCAGAAATGTCCGATCTCACCATAATCATACAGATGGACATCTGTCAGCAGATCTTCGAAAAATATCGTGACGACAGAATCTCCCTGATGGACCACAAGAATGTACTCCGTATCTTCAAAGCTCATCGATGCCGATATCTCTCCTTCATAGTCCGGTCTGTATTCCCCTGTCATTCTGGCATTGTGAAATACAAGAAAGCTTTCCACCGCATCATTCATCAGATATACCAGTCGGATATCCGGTTGCCCTGAAATTGGTCGCTCCGGAAAAATCAGCTCAAACTGTTCCTGTTCCAGAAGCTCTTGCAACATTACAAATGCATCCACTATTCTTTCTCTCCTTCATTTGCCTCTTCAACCACAACTTCCGGTTCCACTTCCCCATGATCTTCTACATAATCAAATCGCAATACCGCCTGCGGCCAGTTCAAACTGATCCTTGCATTCTTCTGCTTTTCTTTTCCGGCTTTCTGAATCAGCTCCAGAAGTTCTTCCAAAACAGCTTTCGTCAGATAACCGCCCCTCCAGTGAAACGTAAATACTCTTCCTTTTTTTGCGGTCTGTAATGCTCTTCTATATACATCTTCTGTCTTTGTAAACGACAGTTTCTTCTCTTTATAATAGAAATGGTCCCCTTCTTCGCACTTTGGTGCCGGAGCGATCAGCGGCTCATGATCTCTGAAAATGCTTTTATCATCCAGGTTGAAATAGTCGTAGCGGATTTCTTTTTTGTCATTTCCGAGTGTATTGTCAAATGTCGCATCCAGATGATAATAATTTCCACCAATTCTCACAATGTTCCAAGTATGACGGTATTTGATTCCTTTCTCCGGATTGTTACCGCAGACTGCGATCATACACCAGATCCCGAGTGCATCGCACAGCACTTTCACTGATTTTGCAATTCCTTCACAGACCCCGACACCCTGTCCGAGCGGTCCGATGATCTCATGGGAATATGACTTTTTTAATTTATCATAGTGTACATTTTCACAGATGAAATCATGTACATATTTTTCCTTTTCCCATTCGGATTTATCTTTTACCGGTCTTGCAAGCTTTTCTACTCTGGACTTCAGTGCTTTCTGATGTTCCTTTATTTTGTTTTTATCAAATAAATATTCCGGGATAAAAATGAAATTGGGCGAATCCGGATAATACTTGTACTTATACCCGGTTGCCCAGAAAATTTCCGGATGATCCAGACGCAGGCGGAAGAATACATTATAAAGTTCCTCCGCCTCCATTCCTGGAATCTGTATTGAATCTGAGATTTCAAGCAGTCCCTGCCGAATTGCATGATAGGCTGCCTGCTGTACTTTGTTCATCTTGCTATAATAATATGGTTCCACGATCATCTCTCCATTTTTATCTTTTTAAATCTGAACCCATTATAGCAAATTTTCACATATTTTGTATATTTCATATCCATTATGTATTTTGTAGCGGTTGTAAATTTTATATAGATTCTACATTTTTCGTCGCCACAATATCCACACCGGTACCGGCCACATCCTTCACCAGTACATCTCCGATATATACCGGTGCCGGAACTTCCACACTCTTCAGTGCTTTCACACATTCGAAGATTTTTCCTTTCGGAATATCTTCCTTTGTCTTCACCGATACCATATCCGCATCACCGCCGGATACTCTTACCGTAGAAGTTACGATTCTGGTCGGATTGGTCACTTCTTTTCTTGCATATATGTCTCCTCGTTTGCAGGTATTTCCTGTTACACTGATCACTTCACCGGCTTCCATTGTCACGATCAGAGGGCAGCCCATCGGACAGCCGATACATGTCAGTTCTCTCGTTGTTACTGTTCCCATCCTCTACGCCTCCTCTATCTTTACTGTAATTGTCTTCAGACCCGGATATTTCATAAGCTGTTCTTTCGTAAGCTTAATCTGCTCCATTTCTCCCGGTGCAACAACCGGACGTTTCTTATGTATCACACGTTCTTCATCAAAATATACACTTACATAACAGTTCTTGTATACACCGCCCACACGGAAGCGCACCGTAAGATTCTCATCCATATGAACCGGATTAATGGTACTTGGAACTGTATAACGCACGCCTTCTACCGGATTCAATACAATCTCCGCTGCCTCTTCCCTACTATGCTTATCTCTATCGTCGGTATCTGCCTGTAAGTTCTTCACATATTCTGCTGCATTTCTTCCCGCAGTCTTCGCTTCTTCCGACACAAAATCCACCAGGTCATGTACATGCAGTACATTTCCACATGCAAATACACCTTCGATATTAGTCTCCAGGCTTTCATTGACTTTCGGTCCGGATGTCACAGGATTCATATCTACGCCCATACCTCTGGATATCTCATTTTCCGGAATCAGTCCGCAGGAAAGTAATAACGTATCACAAGTGTATTCTTCTTCTGTTCCCGGAATCGGCTTTCCTTTACCGTCCACTTCTGCCAGTGTGATTCCTTCAACTCTTTCTTTTCCTTTGATATCTACAACCGTGTGGCTTAATTTCAAAGGAATATCATAGTCATTCAGGCACTGTACAATATTACGCTTTAAACCACCGGAATACGGCATCAGTTCTGCTACAACTTTGACCTTTGCACCTTCCAGTGTCATACGTCTTGCCATGATCAGCCCGATATCGCCAGAGCCTAAGATTACAACTTCTCTTCCCGGCATATACCCTTCCATATTGACCAGCCGCTGCGCTGTTCCTGCTGAATAAATGCCTGCCGGACGATACCCCGGAATGTTCAATGCACCTCTGGAACGCTCACGGCATCCCATAGCCAGGATGACTGCACCTGCCTGTATTTCAAATAATCCTTCTTCCCGGTTCATCGCTGTTACAATTTTATCTGAGCTGATGTCCATAACCATCGTATGTAATTTGTATTCGATCCCAAGATCCATTACCTGTTTGATGAATCTTCCGGCATATTCCGGTCCTGTTAGTTCCTCTTTAAATGTATGAAGACCGAAACCATTATGAATACACTGATTCAGAATTCCACCCAGTTCTTTATCTCTTTCCAGGATCAGAATATCCTGAATTCCATTTTCTCTTGCTGATACGGCCGCCGCAAGTCCTGCCGGGCCTCCGCCAATAATTACTATATCGTATGTTTTCATAATCTATCTTCCTTTTTCTATTACAGCTGATCCTTATTCGTTCCTGTGATAATTTGGGATTTTCCGCCGGATTTTGTGATCTCTGACATCGGAATATCCAATTCTCTTGCCAGTATCTCCATCGTTCTAGGGGAACAGAAACCGGCCTGGCACCGCCCCATACCTGCTCTGGTTCTGCGCTTTACGCCGTCTAATGACTTTGCTCCAAGTGGTCTATGGATTGCATCGATAATCTCACCTTCTGTGATCATCTCACATCGGCAGATAATATTACCGTATGCCGGTTTCTCTTTGATCAATGTCACTCTTTCTTCTTTAGTCAGAGTGTTCGGATCCAGGATTCCTTTTCTTGTTGCAATGAAATTTTCTTTTTCTTCCAAATGAAGCTTTTCTTTCAAAATTCCCGCAACCATCTCCCCGATTGCCGGACTACTGGTAAGCCCCGGAGATTCAATTCCTGCACAGTCAATAAATCCTTTCGCATTTTCTACTTCTTCTATGATAAATTCATGTCCTTCTTCATGTGCACGAAGTCCTGCAAACGAAGTAATTACCTGACGCATCGGAATGTCTTTTACATTCTGTCCTGCTTTTGTAAGTACCTGATCCAGTCCTTCTCTTGTCGTATTCGTTCCTTCTTTTTCTTCTATATCGATCGCTGTCGGTCCAAGAAGGAGATTGCCGTGTGCAGTCGGTGTAACCAGAATTCCTTTTCCGAATTCATTTGGCAGAGCAAATATTGTCTTGCTCACATGTGCGCCTGCTGTTTTATCCAACAGACAATAATCACCTCTTCTTGGTGTGATGTGTATCTTCTTTTCACTGACCATATTGTGGAATTTGTCTGCATAAACGCCGGCCGCATTCACCACATATTTTGTCTTGAACACACCCTGATTTGTGTAAATTTCCCAGATACCATCCTTTTTTCCCAATTTCTGTACTTTTGTATCAAATTTGAATTCCACACCATTTTCACAGGCATTTTCTGCCATCGCAATATTCAATCCAAATGGACATACGATTCCGGCTGATGGTGCATAAAGTGCCGCATATACATTATCAACAATATTCGGCTCCATCTCGAGCACTTCTTCTCTGTTCAGGATCTGAAGTCCCGGAACACCATTTGCCACTCCTCTGTCATACAATGCCTGCAATTTATCCATATCTTCTTCTCTCAGACAGATTACCAGCGAACCGACTCTCTGAAACGGGAAATCCAGATCTTTCGATAACTGCTCCATCATTGCATTTCCGCGGACATTTAACTTTGCCATCAATGATCCTTCTTTTGCATCATATCCTGCATGTACAATTCCACTGTTGGCTTTTGACGTTCCACAGCAGACATCTTCTTCTTTTTCTAATACACATACCTTTACTTTATAACGGGACAATTCCCTTGCTGCTGCAGAGCCTGAGACTCCGCTTCCAATTATTATCACATCATACATATTTTTATCTCTCCTTATCTAATATCTGTATGATTTTTTGAAAAAAGAGCCTGACAAGTAAACGCATCACGAATATGCGATTATCCTGTCAGGCTCTCTTCTCTCACGCCTCTTGTTCTATTTTTTGTTATTTTACCACGGAATAGCACCAAAAAGCAATACCGCAGCAACAGCTCCTATTACCGGACCTATTAATGTCACGATTCCATATCCCCAGTTTGAACTTCCTTTTCCCTTGATCGGAAGTACTGCATGCGCCAGACGTGGTCCAAGGTCTCTTGCCGGATTGATTGCATATCCTGTCAGGCCACCGAGTGACATACCTATAGAAACGATGATTCCAAATACGATAAATTTGCCAAGTCCATCTGTAAGTTCCGGCACATTTGCCATTCCTTTGATTGCAAATACAAGTATAAATGTTCCGACTGCCTCACTGAAAATATTCAGACCAAGATTCGGAATCGATGGTGCAGTACAGAATACTCCAAGCTTTGTTGCCTGGTCTTCGGTTGCATCAAACTGTCCTTTGAACAGAAGATATACAACTGCACCTCCCACAAATGCTCCCGCAAACTGTGCCACAATATATCCCGGAACCATAGACCATGCAAAACTTCCGTCGATTGCCAGCGCCAGTGTCAGTGCCGGATTAAAGGATGCTCCGGATGCAGCCCCAAATATGCATGCCGGCAGCATAACTGCAAGACCCCAGGCAATGGTGATCTGAACCGTTCCGCCGCCTTTCATTCCGGATTTATTCAGGTTCACATTCGCAACCACTCCGTCTCCAAGAATAATCAGTATCATTGTCCCCAAGAATTCAGCAATATAAGGTAACATAGAAAATTCCCCCTTTTTCTATCTATCTTTCTTTATTCAGTTTTTAATCTTCTTTCGCCCATCCATAAGCGTATTTTACGGCTTTGTTCCAGCCTTTGATCATCTTATTTCTCTGTTCGTCATCGATTTTTGGCTCGAATGTCTTGTCGATTGCCCAGTTCTTAATTACATCTTCTTTGCTCTCCCAGTATCCAACTGCAAGACCTGCCAGATAAGCAGCTCCCATTGCAGTTGTCTCTACACACTGCGGACGGTTTACCGGAGCATTGATGATATTAGCCTGTGTCTGCATCAGGAAATCGTTGGCACTTGCGCCGCCGTCAACCTTCAGTGCAGCAAGATCGATTCCTGAATCTGCTTTCATTGCAACAAGAACATCATTTACCTGATATGCCAGTGATTCCAGTGTTGCGCGGATAATGTGATATTTGTTCACTCCACGTGTAATTCCTACAATGGTTCCTCTTGCATACTGATCCCAGTGTGGTGCTCCAAGTCCTGTAAATGCAGGTACTACATAACATCCATTCGTATCTTTAACTTTCTTTGCCATATATTCAGAATCCGGTGCAGAATCAATAATACGAAGTTCATCTCTCAACCACTGGATCGCTGCTCCTGCTACAAAGATCGAACCTTCCAGCGCATAATTTACTTTGCCGTCTAATCCCCATGCAATGGTCGTAACCAGACCATTTTTAGAAAATACCGGCTTTTCCCCTGTATTCATCAGAAGGAAACATCCTGTTCCGTATGTATTCTTTGCTTCTCCTGCATTGAAACATGTCTGGCCGAATAAAGCTGACTGCTGATCTCCTGCTGCTCCTGCGATTGGGATCGGACCTCCAAGATAAGATGGATCTGCCTCTCCGTAGATGCAGCTTGATGGTTTTGGTTCCGGTAACATACATTTTGGAATATCCAGTTCTTCCAGAATCTCATCATCCCACTCCAGTGTATTAATGTTAAATAACATCGTACGTGATGCATTCGAATAGTCTGTCACATGTGCTGCACCTTTCGTCAGTTTCCAGATCAGCCATGTCTCAACGGTTCCAAATAATAACTCTCCTCTTTCTGCTCTTTCTCTTGCTCCCGGCACATTATCAAGGATCCATTTTACCTTTGTTCCCGAGAAATATGCATCAATGACCAGTCCTGTTTTTTCACGGAATTTGTCCGTTAATCCTTTTTCTTTTAAGGAATCACAATATTCTGATGTTCTGCGGCACTGCCATACGATCGCATGATGCACCGGTTCTCCTGTCTCTTTGTCCCAGACGATTGTTGTCTCACGCTGGTTTGTGATACCGATTGCTGCAATATCTTCTGCCTCTGCATTGATCATATTCATTGCTTCTACCGCAACACCAAGCATACTTGCCCAGATCTCATCTGCATCATGCTCTACCCAGCCCGGTTTTGGGAAATACTGTGTGAATTCTCTCTGTGCCACACTGCACATCTCACCTTTCTCATTAAACAGAATACATCTGTTACTGGTAGTTCCTGCATCCAACGCCATTACATATTTTGCCATATTCATTTCCTCCTGATTTTCGTTTCATTTTACTTGTTACTTTTTCGCATGCGTTCTATTTAAATCGCTTCCTCAAGCAATTAAATATTCTTTTTTCTCTTATGTAGTTATTACATCTTCCATACCTGATGATTGGTTGATGATACTGCAATTGCTCCGGCTGATAATGCAGCCATCACATCTTCTTTATCTGTGATCAATCCTCCTGCTATGATCGGTGTCCTCACTGAACCACAGATCCGTTTGATCACTCTTGGCATCACACCCGGAAGTACTTCTATAAAATCCGGTCTCACCATATGTTGTTGCTGTCTGATATTTTCAAATGCCATGGAGTCCAGCAGAAAATATCTGAGAACCGTATACATTCCAAGTTCTTTTGCTTTCTTAATCAGTGACGGCTTTGTTGATATGATTCCATCTGCTTCTGTATGTTCTTTCAGATATTCTACTGAAATTTCTTTCGGGCTGAGTCCGCTGATCAGATCTACATGTACCATCGCAACCTTTCCGGCACCTTTCACCCGCTTTACAATCCTGTCTATCGAACAGACATCTCCAAATAATATGAAAATCACCTGTATCTCTTCTATTGTACAACTTACTTCTATATCTTCCATGTTCTTCACAGCCGCAATAATCGGATTATTGCCAACCGCATCATAAAATATCTGATTCATCTTATCTGTCCTCATTCTACTTTGCTAAACTATTATGCTTTGCATTTATTCTATTACACCCTGGGTTATTTTTCAAAAAAAAGAGTGCGCCTAAAAAGTAATCGTCTGATTACTTTGTATTCGCTCTCCTATCTCAGCTTGCTTGTTCAACTGCATTTACTATATCATGATGCACAAATCATTTCAATGATATTTAGTCATTTTCCATCTTTTCAGCTAATCTACACAATTATTCTCTATTTTCTTTTCGTCATTATGCATTATTCTTGTGTCTTTTCAACAAATATTTTTAGTTATTTTATTAACATTCCCGTTGTATTTCTGACGAATTAATTTTTCAGGAAAAATACCCACGTATCTTCGCCTCATTCATCTCTTCTCCGATTACGATCACAACCTCTTGTCCTTCCGGAATCGGAGCAGTCCTTATCTCCTGATGCGTTGCGTTTAATTCCAGCCATTTTTCTTCTTTATCTTTCAGGAATCCTTTGACACGGAATACCTTGCCGCATTCTCCGTCTTCCAGGACTTTTTTTGCCGCTTCTGTAATCTCATCCTTTGTCTTATCCAGATTCATAAAATACAGCGATTTGAATGTCTCTCCCTCTTCGATATGCATTTTCCGATAATTCTCCGATACATATCCGCAGGATAACAGCTTTTCATAATCCGTATTGTCGAATGTCTCCCAGTCTTTTATTATAATCTCATTTTGGAATCTCCGCTTACACTGTACTTTTTCCATTGCATAATTCAGGTGTGCGACGGTATTTTCTATCTCTTCATCCTCCGCTTCCTGACTTCTGCTGAGTACGATACATCCTGCATTTGCCGCCTCGGATGCCAGAAGGTAATCTGCTTCATCTGACAGTTCCAGTTCTAATTTTGCGTCAACAACTGTGATCACGTTCCCTATCTCATACCATCTGTCGATTGGATCATCCCGTAATACATCGAAAAATTCATCCACATCATAGATACCCGACGGCTCTACGATCACACGGTCATAGCCGCACATTCCCATTGCGATCAGTTTTGTGCGGAAACGTCTTCTGTGGCAGTCCGCATCACATCCTCCGGCAATCATCTCCAGTTCACAGTTCTCGCCTTCCAGATCTTTTAACAGCATCATATCTACGTTGACTGCACCGTAATCATTTTCCAGTATTCCGATATTTACTCCATTATCGATCAGATATTTTGCATATTTTTTTATAAATGTTGTCTTGCCGGAGCCTAAAAATCCGGTGATCAGATCTATTTTTACCATTTCACCCTGCTACCTCAAATATTTTATTATTAATTGCTCTCTCCGCAGAAAATACTTCATAAAGTTGTGTCTCAAAAATACGATTCGAAACTGCAACAATGCCATTCTTATCTTTTAAGAAGCCAAACGTAACTCCCAGATCAACCATCGGTGTTTCTCTTTTAAATGGAAAATCAATTCCGCCAAAAAGAATATTCTGAAGCATTTCTTGCAGCTGTGGATAATCTAACAGTTTTTTTGTCATGTCATCGAATAAAGTATTCGGTTCTTTTAGTAAAATCTTTATCGCAGCCAGAACCCCTTCCTTCGTCCAGGCTGATGAAACATTTCCAAACTCTTTTATCCCTGCAATTCTCTCATCTATAATCTGACAGATTCTGGAAACAAGATATGGATAGCCCGAAGTATAATCGTATATTATCCTCGCAATATCCTGTACATGCATTCCTGTCCGATGCTCTGATTCATACTCTTTCAGCATAGATTCGATGTCTTCACAGTCAAAACTCATATCCATCTGAAAATCTACTGCAATATTCCACGGACTGTTATACTTCATCTCTTCTTGTGGATGTAGTTTTAATTTTAATGTTTTTACATCGTAGACCCCGGCCAGAATCACTGACTGGAATGTCTCATCTTTTCCCTGCTGCCATTTCAGATACTTTTCTCTTAGCAATCCTAAAAATGATAAAAAAATCTGATTATCCGAACTTTTATCCACCTCGTCAATCATAAGTATGATTTTTTTTCCACATGTCTTGCACAAAGAACTGATTTTTATCCCCAATGAACACATCGGAAAACGCTCTGACAGTGGACGATTCCATTCCTCTATGATAGTACCATCTACATTTTGTGCTTTCAGACATTCGCTGATATCCATAACCAGTCCTTCTGCCAGACTTCCCATGGATTCAAAATACTCATCTGCAGCATCGAAGCTAAGGCTCAGTACAATATACTCCTCCCTCAGACGTCGTTCCAATAAGTAAAGAGTCGTTGTCTTTCCATACTGACGTGCACGATTAATCGTAAAGTACTGACCTTTTTCAATATAATCCCGAATAATCCGATCAATCCGTCCACTGATATCTACCATATAATTTTTTTCCGGAATACATGTTCCTGTCACACAAAATCGTTTTGGCATAAAGGCAACCTCCCTCTTACTGATACTTATGAGTATAACCTTTTTTTCAAGGCTATGCAAGAACACAAAAAGCGGCTGCCCTACAACAAGCAGCCACTCTTTATTATTTTATTTATTTATTTCTTTCCACCAAAGATAAATCCCATAAATCGGATATAAGTATACACAACCAGAACAACCGCAATAATCGTCTCGATCAATACCACATATTTCAGGAACGGCATCGGATGTCCCATATTCATTGCACATGCCATCGTCTGTTTTGAAGCGATCGCACTGATGACAAATGGGAAGGTGAATGCCGCATAGCTTGGGAAGAATGGCATCTTCAGATAGCCGATTGCTTTTACAAGTGCAAAGATGTAGATCACCGTTGCAACTACAAACATTCCCATCAGAAATCCGTAAGATTTCGGCATGACAGACTGTACATATCCTGCGATACAGAGGCTTGTCGGTGCCGCATAGATACAGATCAGTGGTTTTGCCGGATCCGGTACTTCTTTCACCGTCACATAGCGGTATGTAACCAGGATCAGTAACAGGATCAGTGTCACAAATCCAAACCAGAATGCTGCACTTCCGATTGCAAGTTTCTCATAAGCAGGTGCCGTGACTGATGCAACGACAATTCCAACATATACGATATAATAACTTGCGAATACCTTTGGCATCTGCAATTTAAATACAAATTTCACCGTAAAATAAATGATCAGCACGATATGTAATGCGATCGCAAACAGCCAGATATAATAAGCCGCCTGTCCGATAAATGGTTTTACATAGGTACTTAAGATCATAAGTGCCATCGGAAATGTTCCTGATACGCTTGCCATGATCGGATTCTTCATATCTTCCTTCACAGCTCCCGGAAACATAATTAGCTTCAGAAGTGCCAGGATCAGCAGAAATGCTGCGAACACTCCACACACATAACGGATTCCTTCTGAATAGCTCTGAAGCAGGTTACCTAAAGCTGCCGCTCCAAGCATGACTCCGCAGATTGGAATCGGTATTTTTTTGATTACATCTTTCATAATATCTTGTCTTCCTTTCTAGTCTGGATCTATGTATTCTAGATATCTGCAATTGCACGACGTTCTGCCGGTTCATCAATTTCATCCAGGTTCTTGATTCCCAGTTCACGACAGACAATCTGTGCTACTTTCCATGCGCACAGTCCTGTGAAAAAGATACACTGTTCTTTGTGCTCACCCTGTCCCATGTTGAATTCTTTTGTCAGAACTCTGCAGCAGATTGCATTCTTCCCATTAGCTTTCTTGAACCAGTCATGCAGTTCGTGAACCAGTTCCATACATTTTACACTCTTTGGATTGGTTGGCCCGTCCTGCTCTGTTCTTCCGAAGAACATTCCAAGTGCAAGCAGACCTCCGTTGAATGCGCCGCAGACACAGCCTGATTTCCCTGCTCCGACAGCCATACCGGATGACATTGCAATGACTTCTTTTGGTACATCCAGTTTGAATTCATCACGGATGGTGCACATCAATGCCTCACAACAATAATATCCGCTTTTAAAATTCTTCTCTGCTGCTCTCTGCACCGCTCTTGGGCTGATTTCTGTTACTCCGATGTTCATAAGTAATTCCTCCTGTTTTCCTTTTGTTGCATGTTTTCAAAAAACTTCTGTTTTTATTATATATAGATATAACCTATTTGTTAAAATGATATTTTTTATATATCACATTACTTATCATGTCCCTCTATATCCATAAATACATATACAAAAAGTCATATATCAGATTCATGCCATTATAATCTGATATATGACTTCTTCCATATTTATTCTATATTTATCCAACCAGATGCATCATATTGATCAGGAATATCCAGCTCAGTCCATAATATGATATGACCGCTACAAGGTCATTGACCGTTGTGATAAGTGGTCCGGATGCTACCGCCGGATCCACATGGATCTTCTTAAAGAACAATGGGATCAGCGTTCCGACCGCTCCCGAGATCACCATTGCCAGCAGCAGCGAGACTCCGATGCACCCGGATACCGCATATGCGAATACAAACGTCTTTCCTTTAAATAATGCAATGTAAAGTCCGATCAGTGCAAATGACAGAAGTCCCAGGATCGAACCGTTCGAGAATGCAATCTTCATTTCCTTAAATACCAGCTCTGCCTTCTGCTTTCCGGTCAGCGATTCATCCATCAGCACACGGATTGTTACAGCAAGCGACTGGGTACCTACGTTACCTGCCATATCCAGGATCAGTGACTGGAAGCACATGATAATCGTAAGCTGGCTTACCACTTCTTCAAACAGACCGACTACAGATGAAACAATCATTCCAAGACCTAATAATACCAGCAGCCATGGAAATCTCTTCTTGATACTCTCCTTTAACGGCTCCTTCAAATCTTCCTCTGCGGTCAAACCGGCGAACTTCGCATAGTCTTCACCCATCTCGTCATCGACCAGATCTACCATGCTCTGGGATGTGATGACTCCGAGGAGCTTGTTGTCATTATCCAGTACCGGGATCGAATCCTCGGAATAATCTTTCAGTCTCTCAATACAGTCATCGATCAGCTCATTACCATATACATATGGATACGATGTTGCGATCAGATCCTCCAGCGGGGATTCTCTTCTCGCAATGATCAGATCTTTCAGATCCATTGCTCCGTAAAATGTATTATCTTCCGTTACCATAAATAACGTAGAAATGTTATCATTTTTTGCCGCCTGGTCTACCAGACTGCTCATTGCCTGCTTCACCGTCAGATTCTCACGGATCATGATGCAGTTTGTTGTCATTCTGCTTCCGATCTCCTCCTCATCAAAGGAAGCGATGATTGCCATATCCTTTCTGGCATCGTCATCCATTAATTCTATCAGAAGATTCTTCTTCTCCTTTGGCATCATCTGCAGAACATCTACTACAGCATCTGTCTCCATCGCAGACAGGATTGCTGCTGCTTTCTTGATATCCATCTCATCCAGATATTCGGCTGCTGCCTGTTCATCAATATGCTCAAAGATGTCTGAAAGCATGTCCAAATCCAGAATTCTACAGATTTTTCTTCTTTCGGAGATCTTCAGCTGCGGAAATACTTCAGCAAGGTCATTCGCATGATAATCTTCCAGTCTGCTTCTCATAATCCCCGGTGATGTATTGCTTCTGATGATTTCCAGTATTTCAACTGTGTAATCTTTATTTTCCATACCTTTACCTCCTACCCTTTTTTCCTCACGTGAAATATAACCATGGCACAGATTGCCCGGTTTTCTTCACCACAAATACACTGCAGGATATGTAACGATCATATCCTCCATCAACGACTGCTACTATTCACTTGTCATACTCATTGGGAAATAGGATAAGAAATAAAAGAAATATATAATGTATATCGCAGCGATACTTACATCCAACAGAACCGACTGTTGCTTAATAAACTTTTTTGTTCCCATCCTATGCTGCTACTTCGCCCATGACTATCGCAACCGTCCATTCTGTTCACCTGCCTTTTTCTTTGAATTTTATTATTTATTTTCTAACTATTTTGTGCGGCATATAACTGCCCGCAACATATTATAAACGCTCAGAATATGAATTTCAAGCTTTTCCCCGATACTTTTCCTTAATCTAACATAATGTTTCCGGAGATTTTACTTTTCCGGAATTGTACATAAATATAAACATCTCAGTTCCCGGTTTTTGCAAATTGCTTCCTATGTTATACTGAATTGTTGTTTTTATAGATTAGAGGAATAAAAAAGAGAGAGAGGGTAAAATCAACATATGAACTCATTAAAACCAATGTTACTGACTTCACTGAAATCTTACGACCGTTCCCAGTTTGTAAAAGATGTGACCGCAGGAATCATTGTCGCGATCATTGCACTTCCGCTGTCCATTGCACTTGCACTCGCATCTGGTGTCGGACCGGAAGCCGGAATCTTCACTGCGATTGTTGCAGGATTTGTCATCTCTGCACTTGGCGGAAGCAGTGTCCAGATTGCCGGACCTACTGCTGCATTTGCAACTATCGTTGCAGGTATCGTTGCAAAAGACGGGTTAGACGGACTTGTGATTTCAACTATCCTTGCAGGTATCTTTCTGATCCTGATGGGACTCTGCCATTTTGGAAGCCTGATCAAATTCATTCCATATACGATCACAACGGGCTTCACTTCGGGAATTGCAGTTACGATCGTGATCGGGCAATTGAAAGATTTCTTCGGCGTAACTTATCCCGACGGCGTAAAACCAATCGAAACGGTCGAAAAATTCAAGGCATTTACAGAAAATATCTCTACAATAAACACAGATGCCTTAATCGTCGGAATCATAAGTCTTGCAATCCTGATCATCTCACCGATGCTCTTAAAAAAGATTCCGGGATCTCTGATCGCCGTTATTGCCGGAATCCTGATGGTACAATTCCTGCCGCTTAAGGTCTCCACGATTGGAAATCTTTACACGATCAGCAATTCCCTTCCTTCGTTCCATCTGCCGGAGGTTAATGTGCCGATTGTCCAGAATGCGATTCCAAATGCATTTACCATTGCTGTACTTGCTGCCATCGAATCACTTCTTTCCTGCGTTGTTGCAGACGGAATGATCAACGGGAAACACCGCTCCGACATGGAACTGGTTGCACAGGGGGCAGGTAATATCGCTTCTGCTTTATTTGGAGGAATCCCTGCCACAGGTGCAATTGCAAGAACTGCTGCCAATATCAAAAACGGCGGACGTACACCCGTTGCCGGAATGGTCCACTCCATTACACTGGTCATCGTACTTGTTGTCCTAATGCCATTTGCCGGAATGATCCCGATGCCGACTATTGCAGCAATCCTGTTCATCGTTGCCTATAATATGTGCCAGTGGCGTACATTCACCCATCTGGTGCGGACCGCTCCGAAGAGCGACATCATTGTACTGTTCACCACATTCCTTCTAACCATCCTGTTCGATCTGGTGGTTGCGATTGAGATCGGTATGGTACTTGCATGTCTCCTCTTCATCAAACGTATGAGCGAGGAAACTCATGTAGACAGCTGGGTCTATGTAGATGATGACACCCCGGATGTTGATGAACAACTGAAGAAACTGCCATTGCAGATCCGTGTCTACGAAATCACCGGACCATTATTCTTCGGCGCTGCTGACGCGATCGAGCACATTGCTGTCAAAGACTTTACACGCTGTCTGGTTCTTCGTATGCGAAGTGTTCCTGCGATTGACAGTACTGCTATGAACGCATTATTCAATCTTACAAAGGTGTGTGAAAATAAAGGAATTACGCTGGTATTCTCACATGTGAATAAACAGCCTCTGAAGGTTATGAAAAAATCCGGATTCGTAGATTTGGTTGGAGGTGAGAATTTCTGTCCAAATATATCAGCCGCACTTAAGCATGCGGAAGAGTTAATTCAGTAGTAGTTAGAGAGTCAGAATCTCCGTTAAAGGAACGAAGCGAACGTGTTTGAGGCGAACGCCGAGTTTGAGCGTAGTTCCTTTGCTTTTAGGAGATTCTGGCTCTCTTAGTTTTTCTTAGAGCATGGAACCTGAACCAGAACCACTTTATACTGTTTTCTTCAAGGATCGAGAGGCCAACTACGTTAATAAATTAAATCCCAATTAAATCCAATTACAATCCCCGCCGGTAATCGCCAGGCTCAGAAGTGCATCCATCTTTGCAACCTCTTCTGTGCCTTCGATCTTCTGAAGAAGTTCTGCCGTATCCAGCACATCTTCCAGAGATTCATCCGGTCCGATCTCGTAATCGATCTCCTGCTCGCAGTCCGGACAAGGAATCCGTTTCATCGTCTGCAGGGACAGAAAACGGTTTCCACATTTCTTACATTCATAATATCCGCATCCCTTTGTTCCGTCCGGTACATAATACATAGCTGTCATCTCCTCTACTTCCAGCAATCCAGTTTCTCTTTCATTCCGATATCCGTACTCTTAAATACCGGATTCATACCCTTTTTCAACTGTTTTTCATAATCATCGAGTGCTTTCAGTGCCGTATTGGATAAGAGGATGATCACCGGAATATTAATGATCGCCATCACTCCCATTAACACATCTGAGATATTCCAGAGCATGGACATCTCCATTCCGGCTCCCATGAATACAACAAGCGCACATATCACACGGAATGCCATCATAAAATGCCGCCCAGGCTGACTCTTATGAATATATGTCAGCAGATTATCGCAGTAAAAGCAATTGCCGAGCAGTGTTGTAAATGCAAATAATACCATAGACACCGTAATAAATACAGGACCAAACGTTCCGAGTGATTCCTGCAATGCAGCCTGTACCCATGGCGCTCCTTGCAATGCTTCCGACGGGGCTACCCCGGATGACATACACATCATAGCAGTTGCCGTACATAATAATAAGGTATCAATGAACACCGATAACATCTGAACCAGTCCCTGCTTGACCGGGTGCGTGACATTTGCCGATGCAGCCGCATTTGGTGCAGAACCAATCCCCGCTTCATTTGAATATAATCCCCGGCGGATTCCCTGCATCATGGCAGATCCGGCAAATGCACCAAAGATTGCCTGAAAGTCAAATGCTTCCCTGAAAATCCTTGCAAACACATCTGGAATATATCTGATATTGATCACAACCACGATCAAAGCCACCACAATATATGCCACACCCATAACCGGTACCAGCGTCGAAGTTACTTTTACAATACGTGAACCGCCGCCCAGCAGACACCATCCTGTCAGAACTGCCAGAATCCCTCCGATGATCCACGGTGTCACATCTGCATGATAAAAAGAAAATCCAGCAAATGTAGACTGCAGGTTATAAGATGCCAGCATATTAAATCCAAATGCATATGTCGCGATCATGGCAATACAGAATGCAATTGCCAGCGGTCTGCACCGAAGTGCAGCCTCTATGTAATACGCCGGTCCTCCGTAACATGTTCCATCCTCACCCTTTTTCTTATAAATCTGCGCCAGTGTACTCTCCACGAACGCAGATGCGCCTCCAATAATTGCGATCACCCACATCCAGAATACTGCTCCAAATCCTCCGATACAGATTGCAGACGATACGCCTACGATATTTCCTGTTCCAACTCTCGATGCAGTGGAGACCATCAGTGCCTGAAAAGAAGAGACTGCATCTTCATCATCCGGTTTCTCCATTACCGCTTTGCAGGCGCTGTGAAACAGCCGCACCTGCAGAAATTTCGTCCGGATCGTAAAATACACACCAGTTCCGATTAACATAATGACCAGCAATTTACTGTACATGAATGAACTGATGCTGTCAATAACCATACTTAACATACTTGTATTTCTCCTTCTTGTTTTATTTTCCATATAAATATACAGTAAATCCGTGCGTTTGGAAAGAATAATTTATACACATTAACACTGGCACTTGTTTCCTCTTTGTTTGATTTTATGGTACAATTACAAGGAAACAGCCTTTGCCGGCTGTTAATATCTATTTAAAGATGAAAAAAAAAGGAGCATCACATGCAATTATTAAAATCACTCATTATATTAATCGTCGGATTTGTCCTGTTGATCAAAGGTGCCGACTTCTTTGTAGAAGGCAGCTCTGCCGTAGCAAAGCGGCTCCGGATCCCTTCCATGATCATCGGTATGACCATCGTAGCCATGGGTACCAGCCTTCCGGAATGTGCAGTCAGTGTAACTGCTTCCCTGACCGGCAATAATTCCCTTGCCATCAGCAATGCGGTTGGCTCTAATATTTTTAATCTGCTGGTAGTATGCGGTGTCTGTACTTTATTTGTTCCGCTTGCCGTTCAGAAAAGTACTTTACAGAAAGAATTCCCATTATCTATCTTCTGTGCAGGACTTTTACTGCTGCTTGGATATCTGGGTATGACACTCGGACGAATCGATGGAATTCTCTTTCTTATAATATTTACCGGATATCTGCTCTGGATGATCCGCTCAGTCAAAAGAGCACGCCGTACAACAACACCTGATGCTATTTCTTCTATGCAGGAAGAAAGAATCTCTCTTTCTGAAGAAGAGATTGAACAGGTTACCTCACATATCAATCTCCTTCCGGCATGGAAATGTCTCATTTTCATTCTTGGAGGTATGATCGCAATCAAGTACGGCGGTGATTTTGTCGTCGATGGAGCCTCTGCGATTGCAGTCCGCCTGGGACTCAGCCAGACATTGATCGGACTTACCATTATTGCCATGGGTACAAGCCTTCCGGAACTTGTCACTTCCATTGTTGCCGCCAGAAAAGATGAAGTCGATATGGCACTCGGAAATGTCATTGGTTCCAATATCTTTAACATTCTTCTTGTGCTCGGTGTTGCTTCAGCAATCAGTCCGGTGGCTTTCGCCTGGGATAACATGATCGACATTGCTGTCCTGATCGTGATCAGTGTAATAACGTTGATCTTTGCATGGACTTCAAAAGAACTCAACCGCAAGGAAGGAATCATCATGCTTATCTTATATGCTGCCTATATGGTATATATCTGTATCCGGTAAAGCAGTGATTTCATTATGAAAGGATGAACTTATTATGAAAATTGTATTTTTAGACGCAAAAACAATCGGTGATGATATTGACCTTTCCGGATTCGACTCACTTGGGGAGGTCACCAGATACAACTTTACCACATCGGAAGAAGCACCTGAACGGGTCAGGGACGCAGACATTCTGATTATCAATAAAGTTCCTGTTAACGAACAGACAATCCATACCGCAGCCAATCTGAAGCTTGTCTGTGTTACTGCTACCGGAACCAATAATCTGGATAAAGACTATCTGGCTTCCCGCGGCATTGCCTGGCGCAATGTTGCCGGATATTCCACCGAAACAGTAACCCAGCATACATTTGCCATGCTTTTCTATCTTCTTGAAAAGCTGCGTTATTATGACGATTATGTAAAAAATGGCAATTATATCAATGACACCTGTTTTACTCATTTTTCAGAACATTTTTCAGAACTTAACGGCAAGACATGGGGCATCATCGGGCTTGGCGCTATCGGACGCCGTGTTTCCCAGATTGCAGAAGCATTTGGTGCGCATGTAATCTATTATTCTGCTTCCGGGCGCCCTGCCCAGAACGGATATACCCAGGTTGATCTTGATGTGCTGCTTACTTCCTCAGATATCATCTCTGTCCATGCTCCCCTGAATGAATATACCGAAAATCTTCTGGATAAAGATGCATTTGCAAAGATGAAAAAATCCTGCATCTTTTTGAATCTCGGACGTGGACCGATCGTTGTAGAGCAGGACTTATATGATGCTTTGATAACGGATGAGATTGCTGCCGCCGGTCTGGATGTCTTATGCCAGGAGCCGATGAGTGAGCAGAATCCACTTTTTCAGATCAAAGACAGCCGCAAATTGTTAATTACACCACATATCGCATGGGCTGGCATTGAGGCGCGCATGCGTCTGATGGACATTATTCTGAATCAGATCAAAGATTTTTTTGAACTGTAATCACATCGTACTTCCAGGAGCACTGAAAGTTCTCGGTACGCTTCTTACGGAAGCCTCGCAGAATTCTATCGTATGCCGTCTCGGTGGCGATGAATTCCTGCTCTTCATTCCTGAGATTCAATATGCTTCTATCTCCGCGGGATTATATCTGAGTACAAAGGGCGAACCTTTTGAAGATTGCTACTCCAAAGCCGATAAAGCACTCTATCATGTAAAACAAAACGGAAAGCAAGGATTCTTCTTCTATCAGCAGATGGAACTGGATTTTTCCGAAAATGAGGTGACCGGCAAAGATCTAGGATTAATTGCCCATGCTCTGAGCGAAAGTGGCCGTTACAATGGTGACCTGAACCTTGATTATCGGGAATTATGTATGGAACAGGCCATTCATGAAAAAATCCGCAGGGTAGACATCTGTACCCGCTACAGTTCCATGCAGTATCTGCTCATTCTGTATGAACCGGATGAGACACAGATCTCAAAAGTAATGGATCGTATCTTTCAATATTATGATACGTTATATGACAAGAAGGATTTCAAACCGAGCTACGAATATCGTCCGATCCAGCATTCAAATGATTGAATCCTTTCTGCATTCATGTTAATATATATTTTCGGGTCTGATAACAGACAGAATGAAATTGTATGAACAGGCGCTCTGGTTTGCCGGCGTCACTGTGGAGGAAAGAGATTTATGAGTAAAAATCAATCATCTGCTCCCATAGCAGAAAACAAGATGGGAACCATGCCTGTCGGAAAATTAGTATTTAACATGTCCCTGCCAATGATGATTTCCATGTTGGTACAGGCACTTTATAACATCGTTGACAGTATCTTCGTAGCAAAATTATCGGAAAATGCGCTGACTGCCGTTTCATTAGCTTTTCCGCTTCAGACACTTCTGATTGCGGTAGCTACCGGTACCGGTGTCGGCATGAACGCACTCCTTTCCAAGTCCCTGGGAGAGCGCAACTTTAAAAAAGCGAATAAGATTGCTGATAATGCAGCATTTATCTATGCCATCAGTTACATTGTATTTTTAATCCTTGGCTTTACGATTGTAAAACCGTTCTATGCCAGCCAGATTGGAAATGCAGATGTCGAGATCATGAATCTTGGAATTGATTACCTGAGTACAGTTATGATCTTTTCTTTTGGTTTGTTTACACAGATTTTCTTTGAACGATTACTGACTTCTACTGGAAGAACGATCTTCAGTATGACTTCTCAGTTATGCGGTGCCATCACCAATATCATCCTTGACCCGATTATGATCTTCGGACTTCTCGGATTCCCGAAGATGGGGGTAACCGGAGCTGCCGTTGCCACCGTCATCGGACAGTGCGTAGCCGGCATCGTAGCCGGAACCTGCAATCACAAATATAACCATGAAGTATCCTTAAACTTTAAAGGATTCCGTCCGGACATAAGCCTGATCGGACACATTTACGCAGTTGGTATTCCATCTATTATTATGCAGTCTATCGGATCGATCATGACCTATTCGATGAACCGCATCCTGATCGAGTTTTCTTCTACCGCAACTGCCGTATTCGGTGTATACTTTAAGCTTCAAAGCTTCTTCTTCATGCCGGTATTCGGACTGAACAATGGTATCACACCGATCATTGCCTACAACTACGGTGCACAACAGAGAAAGCGTATGATCCGGACGATCAGGATCAGTCTGACAACTGCATTCTGCCTTACTTTTATCGGATTCCTCTGTTTTGAAGGTATCCCACAGGTATTGCTTAGAATGTTCAACGCATCTGCTGACATGCTGAAGATTGGTGTTCCGGCACTTCGTATCATCGGTATCCACTACCTGCTCGCATGGTTCTGTATCATTGCCGGTACCGTATTCCAGGCACTCGGCAAAGCAGTATTCAGCATGATCGTATCTATCATGCGTCAGCTGATTGTACTGATCCCTGCTGCTTATATCCTGTCTAAGATCGGCGGACTGCACGTTGTATGGTGGTCTTTCCCGATTGCGGAAGTGATATCATTTATTGTGTCTATGGCATTTTTGATCAGAATTTATAAAACGATTATCAGTAAGATTCCGGAAGGGAAATTGTAAACTCTATATCGCTGACATGCAAAAGAGGCTGTAAAAATTCTTTTTAGAAAGAACTTATCAGCCTCTTGCTTTATTCACATTTCATTACGTTTTTTTTAAGATGTGCCCTGAAATCTACTTTTTATTTTTATAATTCACAATATAAATTCCCACACATACCAGAATCAGTGCGATCAGACTTCTCACATTGAATGCCTGGCTTACTTCTCCAAGAACCAGTGCCGATAACACCACACTGCAAAGCGGATTGACAAATCCAAAGATTGCTACTTTTGACACTTCATTATGTGCCAGCAGAACTGACCAGAGTGTATACGCTACAGCCGATACCATCGCCAGATACAGGATCAATACCGCTCCTGCAACAGACATGTGATCCAGATGTCCACCCATGAGGATTCCTACTACAAACAGCAAGACTCCACCCATGAAGAATTGACATCCGCTTAATATAACCGGTGATACTTTTTGGGAAAAAATATTGATCAATACGGTTGATGCTCCATAAGACAACTGTGCGATCAGCACAAAGCCTTCTCCCGTCAGTCTGAATCCCATATCCATAGAACCGCCTGCCATGTTGATGATCACAACTCCTGCAAATCCGAGAATACAGCCGGCAAGTTTTCTGCCTGTCATCTTTTCATTTCTTACTAACAGACATGCCATTAAAATTGCGATAAAATTTCCAAGACCAGTGATAATTCCGCCTTTTACACCGGATGTATGTGCCACTCCGATGTAGAAGAAAAAGTACTGGACAAAGGTCTGCGCAAAACAGACAGGAATCGCATAGCGGAATACTTTTCCATCCGGAAGTACCATATGTTTTTCACGGATAGATGCAAATACTAACACCAAAATTCCAGCCAATGCAAACCGGATACCGGCGAAGACAATCTGACTTGCGGTGTCCGCTGAATCGACTGCCAGGATCCGGTAGCCTGTCTTGATCACGGGAATCGCGCTGCCCCATAAGATGCAGCAGACACACGCCAGTGCTGCAACCACCCAGGTTTTTGTTAATGTATTTTGTTTTTCTGAGGTTTTCATTTTATTTTTCAATCTCAATCTTCTCTTTCAACACAACGCATCCTGCCATATCACCGATTACATTTACACAGGTTGCTCCCATGTCACATAATGTATTGATGCTGATATACACACCCATGACTCCGGCCGGAAGACCTGCCATCGTTGCCAGTGCTGCAAACGATGCGATTGCTCCTCCCGGGATTCCCGGTGTTCCGACTGACAGAAGAACATTTGCCAGAAGGATGATGATCATCATCGGAATACTGACATATACTCCACATGCATTTGCAAAAAACATGATCATAAACGACATCAGTATTGATACTGCGTCCATGTTAACCGTTGCACCAAGCGGAATCGTGATACTGGATATCTGGTTCGGTACACCCAGTTTGTCTTCAACACAACTTTTACTCAGCGGAATAGTTGCTGAACTTGAGCATGTACCAAATGCATTCAGTGCTGCCGGCATGATCGCTTTGAAGAACTTCACCGGACTTGTCTTTCCGAGAATGCTTACTGCACCGCCATATACAACAAATGCAAATCCAAAGAACGCAACATATAAGATAATCAGCTGTGTAGCCAGTGATATGATCGTCTTTGTTCCATTTGCCTCTACGACGGGAACGATCGTACAGAATACTCCGATCGGTGTGAAATACATAACCGTACTGATAATCTTCAGGCATGCTTCGTTGCATGAATCAATTACTTTTAATAACGGCTTTCCCTTTTCTCCGATCGCGATCAGTGTGAAGCCCATGATCAGCGCAAATACCAGCACCTGCAGCATATTACCCTCTGCAAATGCAGACACCGGATTGGATGGGATCAGTCCTTTCACTGTATCTAAAATACTGTCCATCTTTGTTGCCTGAATATCAGATGTAGCCATCTTAAAGCTGACGCCTTTTCCAAGACGGATCAGTCTCGGAATGATCAGCCCGACAAAACTTGCCAATGCTGTGGTGCACAGGAAGAACAGCATTGCCGCTCCTGTGATCTTACCTGTCGTCCTGGCACTGCCGATGCTTGCAATACCCATCACGATCGAACAGAATACCAGCGGGAAGATCATCATATTCAATGCGCTCATATAGATGCTTCCCAGTACACTTGTTGCAGTCAGAACCACTTTAAACCGTCCCGCCAAAAACAGTCCGGTCAGGATTCCGAGGATCAGTCCGCCGAAAATCGCACCGGTGATGTGTTTTCTGTACCACTCATAAAAACTCTTCATTCGTATGTACTCTCCTTACTCTTTTAACTATAATATAACGTCTATAGTTTACTATAGACATATAGATAATAGTTTATATCAAAAGGAGTGGGACGTCAATGTCCCACTCCTTTTTAAATGCTTACACCCATCTCATGCCATTCTTCCCCGCCCCAGGTTGACTGCGCGATTCCTTTATCTTTAAATCCGAATTTCTCATACATCGCTACCTTCGATTCCAGGCAGGTAAGGATAATCTCTTTTCTTCCCCTTCCCCATTCTCTTTCGAGATACCGGCGTACCAGTTCTCTTGCAAGTCCCTGACTGCGGTATTCCGGCAGTACGTCCAGTCCCAGAAGCATGATATTCTTGCCTTCCGGGTTATGCAGACTGGCATCTGTAAAGAACTCGTCCTTTAATATCTCATCATCCGTTGCAAGTCCGTTTAAAAAACCTGCCATCTTTCCATTTTCTTTATCAATCGCTACCAGAAATAAATCTGCAATTCCGTCAACACGGTCTTTCATATGCTTCTTAGAACAGGCTTCATTCGGTGGAAAGCAAATTCTTTCAATCTCTGCCGCTTCTTCTGCTTCGTTCTGTTTTATGTTTCTAAATTCATATCTTTCTGAAATATGTGTATCTGTCATTTGCTTTTCTCCGATCCCATTACCGTATAAAATGTGTCGCAATTCGTTCTTCCCTTTCCGGTAATCCGAACTGTTCTTTTCCAAGCGCAATACTCTTCATCAAGAATGTCATATTTCTTGCAAGTGTACGCATTGTCTGTTTTCCTTCTCCGTCCTGCTCTGACTCCCCCGGCATACGTCCATGAATGCTGTTCCAATACTGGCTTGATGCAACCGGCATTCCAGAGATCGTAAAATACTTGTTCAATTCATCAAATGTTGCTGAACAACCACCACGTCTCGCACATACAACACTTGCTCCGACTTTCATCGTCTTGTCAAAATGACTGCTGTAGAACAAACGGTCAAGACAGGCAATCAGTGTCGCATTCGCTGAGGCATAATATACCGGGCTTGCCACTACCAGTCCATCGGCTTCTTCAAACTTTAGTGCCAGTTCATTTACCATATCGTTGAATACACATTTGCCTTTTTCATAGCAGGAACCACAGGCGATACAGCCACGAATATCTTTATTGCCAACCAGTATGATCTCTGTCTTGATTCCGTTATCTTTAAATATCTGTTCCATTTCTTTTAATGCAACAGATGTATTGCCATTAGCCCGTGGACTTCCATTTAACATTAACACTTTTAAATTTTGCTGCATTGATTTGTTCCCCTTTCAATGATTCTCTTCCTGACAGATATTTCTTTCAGGATTCATTATTCTATGTTTTTCATTATACTATATTATGTTAAGATATAAAGGAACATTTTTATACTCATATCTTTGGTGCTCTGAATTCCACCGCATGCTTTCTCTTCCAGATTGGGAACAAATTCCGCTGACACACATAATTCTCCCTCTCTTTGATCGCAACCGCCTGAAAAAACGTCTTCCACATCTCTGTATATTCATCTTCATACTGTTCTGTTTTACGAAGTGACTCAAATTCGTCATCCGTCAGATAACGCAGATAGTTTGTTCCGTCTTTTGGATGTACGCATGCTGTTTTCCGGTTATCATCTATGATCATCCAATGTTCTGATGGCATCCGGTCCGCAAAATGTCTGCCAACCAGCATGATCACATCACTTTTGGGTTCCAGATGACTGACATAGACCTTTCTGTCCAGCGACTGGAATCGTGCAAATTCATTAAAATGATGGCTTTCATTACCGACTTTCCGCCGAAGTTCCAACATGCGCATCACATGAGGATTCGAATACTGTTCCAGTACCTTACTTCCCACTGCAAATCCGACACGCAGAAAATTATAGATTGCCTGTAACGCATCTTCCTCCGCAGAAAGGGTTGCATAATATACATCCAGATATGCTTCATCGGAAATATCCCTGCGAACAGAACGGATTACTTTTTCTGCTTTCACATTATCCCCGTCTACATGGACATATTCATCAAACATTGTCTGCTGTAATATCGGTTCTTTCTTTAATTGTATCTGATCATGACCGATTCGTAAAGCTTCCGACCAGGCATCATAGATGCAGGTCATAATGTCCTCCAGACGATCCTTACAAGTATATATCTTCATAATTTCCTACCCAATCCCAAAGTCTGCCAACGACAATTGCACATAAGATTCATTGGAATGTTCTATATTCCATACATCTTTCTTATCCACACTCACCAGTTGTCTCATAATATACGATGCTTCAACCGGTGTATGATACATCTGTTTTCCCCCACAGGTAATAAAATAATGCGCCCGCTTAAGTACCACACCCATCTTCTTTAAACTTGCAAAATCCAGTCTTCCATACCGTCTTGCATGTGTGATCCGGCTGGCGGATTTGGGACCGATTCCCGGTACCCGAAGTAGTCTTGCATAACTTGCAGTCTCTATTTCCACAGGAAATTGTTCGAGATGGCGTAATGCCCAGTCACACTTTGGATCGATCAGTTCATTGAAATCCGGCTTTTCTTCCGACAATAATTCACCTGCCTGGAATCCATAAAATCTAAGCAGCCAATCTGCCTGATAGAGGCGGTGTTCACGCAAAAGCGGTGTCGGTGTTCCAAGCCCCGGCAGTGCATCATCCTCATTCAGCGGAATATATGCTGAGTAAAACACTCGTTTCAGATCAAAGCCCTGATATAACTGCTGGGTCGTCTGCAATAATGTATAGTCACTTTCCCCCGTCGCACCGATGATCATCTGTGTACTCTGCCCGGCAGGTGCAAAACGACGCTTTAAACCAGACATATCATGGGGTGCTAACTGATATGCATTGTCCCATGTAAGGAGTCCATCCACTCTCCCCATTTCTTTTTGAGAAGGCAAAGTTCCGTCCTTTTCATCCGACAGTCTGTCTGTCTTCTTTTTTTCTTCCAGGCTTTCCCGATAATTCCTTTTGGATATTTCCGAAAAAATGCCGTTATTTAACAGTTGATTTCCCCTGCTTCTTTCCATATATGCTGTCTTTCCGATGGCCGTCCGGTGTGCAGCAATTGTATTCTGAACCTTTCCCATAGGATTAAGGATTGTCTTCATTGTCTTATTCGGTGCAAGAGTCCGAAGACTCTCTTCCGTCGGAAGTTCCAGATTCACACTGATACGGTCGGCCAGATATCCCGCTGCGGCAAGAAGTTCATCCGAAGCTCCCGGAATCGTCTTCACATGGATATATCCGTTAAAATGATATTTTGTGCGAAGCAGCAGTAAAGTCTCACACATCTTTTCCATCGTGTATGTCGGATTTTTCAAAACTCCGGAGCTTAAGAAAAGACCTTCTATATAGTTACGCCTATAAAATTCAATCGTCAGTTCACAGATCTCTTCGGGTGTAAATGTTGCCCGTTTCACATCGTTACTTGCACGATTAATGCAATATTTACAATCATAGGCACAATGATTTGTCATCAGAATCTTTAATAAAGAAATACATCTTCCGTCCGCCGCAAAACTGTGACAGATGCCGCATGCCTCTGTATTGCCGAGTTCTCCTTTCTTTCCACGGCGGCTGGAACCACTTGACGTACATGCCACATCATATTTTGCCGCATCAGCGAGAATCTGTAATTTCTCCTGTGTTGTATAATTACTGTTTTTGATTTCTATATTCATAGTTTTATTATACAAACAAGCGTTCTTGTTTTCAAGTGTTTTCCGAACGTTTGTTCTTTTTATCTACTATACATGCCTGCTATCTTTATTTTTTCAGGAAATGTTCCCTGTTCGGATATATCTGCCTGAAAGCCTCAAGCGCCGCCTCCTGTAACAGCGCAAACTCTTTCTCCATATGAAGCAGATGCGGTGCACGAAAAGCGATCGTACTAATCTGCTGCGCAATCTTTTTTGTCACTCCTTCTTCTGACATCTGTCCCATTCCAAATACAAGTGACGTAAATGCTCTTCCTCCCCTGCTGACTTCAATGAATTTCAGAAAGACATTCTGAAGCTCCTGCAAAAGAATTTCCTTATATACTTTTTCCTGAAGCAGTGATTCTGACAGCCCCAAAGTGGCAGCTATCTTCGCTCCCTGCTTTCTCCGTTTTCCTCCCAGATCCACTGTCGTACCTTCTGCCAGATATTTCATTTCCATAAGACATCTCATAAATTCATCTTTTACGGGTGTTCGTTTTCCATATCTTGCAATCCATAACTGTTTCCGGTATTTGTCTTTCTCCGACTCTCCGTCGCCGGTATTTGCTTTTAATAACTCCAGTCTTTTTACCGGATCTGTTTCTTTGTAAAATGCAATTCTCCATGCGTTATCCATTTTCTATTTCCTCATTATTATTTCAAAAAATGATCTACATTACTGCTATCCACACGGCAATATTCGGAGAGATAATATCTGCCTTCCTTTAAGCGTTTCCGATTTGTGTCTTTTCCACAGACAATCTCTACCGATAATTTCGCCAGTTCCATTGCCTGATCCTCTTTATCATTATAGACGGTTCCCTGCATTTTTCCTGTCTTGATTGCCTCCAACGCATCATCCAGACCGTCAATTCCAAATATGACAGGCCAGTCCTGACAGTCATATCCGGCCTTCTGACAGGCTGCCACTGCTCCCAGTGCCATCTCGTCATTATTGGAAATAACCAGTTCTATTTTCTCTCCATATTGCTCAATAAGACGACTCATCCTGTTTTCAGCCTGTCCACGGTTCCAGTCCGCAAACTGATAACTCAATTTTTCAAGATGAATCCCCTGTTCAAGCAAGGTCTTAACCGAATAGTCTGTTCTGCTGATGGCATCCTGATGTCCGGCTTCTCCTTCCAGAAGTATGTACTGAATCTTCCCATCCTGATTCTTATCAGCTTCCGGATGATTTTTAATATAATCCGCCACAATTTCTCCCTGCATGATCCCGGACTGCTCTGCGTCACATCCTATATAATACAGTTTCTCCCATTGCATCAGATCCTCCCTGACCGGTTCCCTGTTAAAAAAGAGGACTGGGATGTCTTCTTGTTTTGCCATCCTGATAATACGGGATGGTTCCGTTCTGTCAACCAGATTCACACACAACACATCACAGCCGGCGTCAATCATCTCCTCAACAATCTCATTTTGATCCTGCTGATTATCATCGCCGTTTTTTACCGTTGTGATGATCTTCATATGATCTGTTTCCATTTTTTTCAGATTCTCTTTTAACTGATCCGTCATAGCATTGATAAATGGATCATCCTGCGTATAGGTTACAACTCCTATCCGGATGATATGATCTGTCTTTGCACTCTTGTCTTCACATCCGCTAATCAGAAAAGCGATCAGCAGGATAACTGCTATCATACTTCTTCTTTTTCTGTCTTTTTTACTCATAAGAATATAAGAACCTTTCCAAATTATCATTTAGTGAAAATTCATCTCTGTCAAACACCTTTATCTCTGTCTTATGGCCTTTTAGCCTGTAGAATCTGTGTTCCAGCCTTTGTGCCATTTCCCCGACACTTTTATATCCGATCTCATAGGCATCCGGAACCACCAGTCCCTGGATATTTCCGTTATCCAATAACACTACCGCTTTTACACTGCTCCCAATGCCATATATGTCCGCTCCCTGATATGAATCTTCATCAGACTGCTCGCCTAGTTCTTCCAATGCATGTGGATCCAGAACCACTATTGCGTCTACTTTGTCTTTTTTACTCACTTTTTCATAGATATTCTGATCTTTTTTCCGGTAACAATACCAGTCGATCTCACTTTTGGTATCTTTCAGCGAATCCTTTAATCCCCGGATCGCATCCTGATCTGACTTTGATTCTTTCCAGTTTGCGACAACTCCGATTTTCTGCCGCTTCTTTCCCAGCTCCTTTCCAAGTTCAGAACCTATCTTATAATAATCCGGTCCGATTACCGGATTACCAGAATTCCCGCCTTCTTTGGAATATACATCCTCCATGATCAGTGTATATGGTGTCTTGGCACACTGTTTTTTTAACATGTCTTTCGTATCACTTCCCGGTGCCGGACATATGATAAATGCATCTATATTGTTGTGCTTCTGCTCTTTTATAATTTCTTTTTCCATCTCTGCATTTTCAATTTCATCTGTATTACAGATAATCATATGAAGATTGTTTAGTTTCGCCGACTGCTTCATCCCTTTAATCAGTGAATTCCACCGGTTATCTCCTGATTCCGGTAAGATCACCGCAACTCGTTTTTCCGGCACATCCCGGTCAAAAATCTTCCAGGCAAAAAATAATGTCAGTATCAGGAAAACACACTCCAGTATCAGGAATGTAATTTTATTCTTTTTCATCTACATCCCTCCCCTGTGTGTATTTCTGCATCTCCAATTGTTCCGCATTCTCCTTTGTATATGGAATTGCCGGTATATGGATAACAACCCTGGTTCCCTCATCCGGTTCGCTATATATCTCCAGACCATATTGCTCACCAAACATCAGCTGAATTCTGGAATGCACATTGATCACGCCAACACCCGAACCATGTTTTGGAACTTTATTATTATCTTTCAGGATATTTTCCAGAACTTCTTTCCGCATTCCCATTCCATTATCTTCTATAGTAATGTAAATATCGTCTTCTTTCTTTTCTCCCCGGACTGTGATTTTTCCCTCATCGTCCTCATCCATATTTCCCACGCCGTAATAAATTGCATTTTCAAGAATCGGCTGAATGACTAATTTTACAATACAATAATCTTCTATCTCTTTATCCGTCTGAAACTCCATTTGAAAACGTTCTTTATAACGCACAAGCTGGATATTCATATAACTTCTGCTGTGCTGCAGTTCATCTTTAACCGGAATGATCGTCTTTCCGCGGGATAAACTGACTCTTAAAAGCTTTGCCAGTTCGGAGATCATAATAACTGCTTCTTCATTTTTCTGTGCTTCGACCATCCAGGTAATAGATTCCAGTGTATTATACAGAAAATGCGGATTAATCTGACTTTGTAATGCATCCAGTTCACTTTTTCTCCGTTCATTCTGCTGACGGATAATTTCCTCCATAAGCGTCTCAATCCGTTCATATGATCTTTGAACGGAATAACCCAAATGTCGTATTTCTGAAGAGCCTCCTATGTAAATATCCGGTTTCCCTCCTGCTTCATATGTTTTAACCGATTCATCCAGTTTCCGGATCGGTTTGGATATTTTTCTGGAAATCAGCCTGTTTCCTTCCAGAAGCATCATCATAAGAACCATGATCGTTGTAAAAATATAATATCTGAAATTGTTAATTCTTGCAGTCTGCACGCTCTCCGGTACAACTCCGATCAGTTTCCATCCTGTATAGGCAATGTTGCCAACCACTACACTTTCCTTGTGTCCGTCTGTTGTAATCTCATAAGTGCCCTCCTCATACCCGGAAGCCTTCAGACTATTCTCCTCAAACAGTCCCCTGGCCATCTCTGTTTTTCTCGGATGATAGATCATCTGTCCGTCACGGCTGATCATATAATAATAGATTCCTTCCGAAGAATCATTAATCTGCTTTAAGACATCTTCGATCACCGAATATTTCATATCTACAAGAAGGACTCCGCTTCCCGGAATCTCCCCATCGTTTATATCCACGTAACGGCTCAGTGAAACAACCCAATGATAACGATACAGACCATCTTCATACAAATTCTGAATATGCGGAATGGAAAAATGTACATTTTCAATTGCACTCTCGGCATTCTTATACCAGTCCTGTCCTTTTACATCTATATTTTCTTTTTCAACAGCAACCGGTTCCGAAGCAATCAGCCGGCCTTCGTTCCCATATAATGCCAGACTCTCGATTTTATCTGAATTCACCTCATATAATAAGCTGAACTGTTCAGCAAATTTTTCGCTGGATATATCAAATTCCTAAACGATATTATAATTCGCTGCATTAAAAATCTGCCGGATATCTAACAGGTCCGAATTCACCCTGTCTACCGTGCTTTCCACCGTCGCCTCTGTATTTGATACTGCCATCTTATCAATCGCAAGCTTAAATCTTTGATACAAAAGGAATCCCATAGTTACAATCGTGACAAGTGTAATCGCCATAAGAACAGACATGATGATCGACTGTATATTAAATACAACATTTTCTTTTAAATCCGAATCTTTTTTTCTTTTTTTCACGCTTTTTCCTGTTCCCTTCATACGGATTACTGTTCTACTTTACAGATGCTCTATACTTCGAAGGAGAAACTCCAAACTTCTTTTTAAATACATAACTAAAATAATTGGCATCAAGATACCCTACTTTTTCTGCTATGGTATAACTTTTCTCATCTGTATTCAATATCATCTCTGCCGCAATGTCCATTCTGTAATCTGTTAAATAAGAGATAAACGATTTTCCCGCTTCTTTTTTAAATAAAGAAGAAAAATAAGAATTCGATACACCGAGAACCGCACATATCTCGTCCAATGATATATCCGCCTCCATATACCTTTCTTTCACAATGTTCTGTGCTTCCACAATGAGCCGTCTGGCAGAACTGTTTCTTGCACATTTCAGCTTTTCACTGATCGTTTCCGACATCTGCACAATCCATGCCGTCAGTGAACTTTCATCCATCTGCGATACTTTTTCGTAAATATTCTGCATATTACCGGATATTTTATTGAAATCCAGCGAATTATCTGTACAGAACTTAAAAAATCCACTGACGATCTCCATTGTAGCAAGATTATACTGACTCATGGTTTCTGTATTTTTATGAAGCTTTTCCATCTCTCCATGTGCTGCCCGCTCTATCTCCGTCGAATCTCCTATCCGAATTGCACGGAATAGCGTCTGCATCCTTGACTCTTCTGACTGAACCGGTTTGATCTGTTCCTTCGGAACAATCTCTCCAATATTAATTGCCCGTTTAGTTCCGTATAAAACCCTGTAAGAAACTGCTTCTCTTGCCCTCTCATAGGAAAGACTGATCTCATACAGGCTGTCACACACGGTTCCGATCCCCGCTGTAACAACCGCACCCATGATGCGGTACGCCCACCGGCAGAATCTGTCACAGGCATCTGTTATCTGGGTAATCTGATCTTCCGCATCCAGTTCCAGAATCAGTAATGTATTTCCCATATATATAAATTCCAGACAGTTCCACTGATCCATCAGTCTCTGCTTGATCTCTCTTTCTACCGACATGGATAAAAGCAGTGGGTTCATGCCTTCGGGCACATGGTTCTCCGATGTATGGAAGATTACACAACCAAAGAGAGGTCCTTTCATATCTACCTGATATGCCTGTAAAAACCTTTCATAATCATGTTTTTCTACTCTTCCTTCAATTAATGAAATAAAAAAATTGGATTGTAATTTCGGAAGTACTTCCTGAAAATAATCATTTAATTTTTTTACATTTAATTTTTCTTCTCTTTCCCTGTCCAGCGTATGTTTCAGATTAGTCAGACTTTCTGACAATTCTGTTGCATTGACCGGTTTAAGCATATATTCCTTGATTTCCAGATGCACTGCTTCTTTCGCATATTCAAACTCATCAAATCCCGTACAGAGCATGATATAAATATTCGGATATTCCCGATTCAGCCTTCTGGATAACTCTAGCCCGTCCATATAAGGCATCTTAATATCCGTCAGCACCACGTCCGGCTGGAGTTTTTCTACTAATTCCAGTGCTTTTACCCCATTTGTCGCACTTCCTGCCACTTCAAACCCCAGATCATTCCAATGAATTTTTTTCTCTATCATATCAATGACTTCTGCTTCATCATCTACGAGAATCACTTTATATCGTTCCATCTTTTTCCCCTTTTTCATGGTCGTTATACGTTTATTCCAGTATAACAAATTTACATCTCTTATAGTATATCTAAATGCAAAATCTGCCTTCAAAATTTCTTTACTCAAAGATTCCTTTTGAACGCATCATATTGAAAAAACCGCCCCTTTCATCTTTCCGATGAGCAGGACGGTCTACTTCTTTTTATATAGGCCTGTATAAACAGTCTTTTATTTATTATTTCTTCTGTACATATTTCAGACAGTCAAGTGTTACTGCTGCCAGAATAATGATACCTTCAAAAATAAACTGAAGGTTTGTATCAATACCAAGAACCGTCAGAGAATAGGTCAATGATGTAAAGATCAGTACACCTGTCACAACTCCTGATATCTTACCAATACCACCGGTAAAGGAAACTCCTCCAACTACGCAGGCTGCGATGGCGTCCATATCCCATCCCTGTCCGTAAGCGGCACTACCGGATCCAACCATTCGTACACACTCCAGCCATGAACCGAATCCATAAAGGATACCTGCGAGGATAAATGCTCCCATCGTTACTTTAAATACCGAGATTCCTGATACAGCTGCCGCCTCTGGATTTCCACCAACTGCATAAAGATTTTTTCCAAATGTTGTCTTATTCCAGATAAACCATACAACAGCAATCGCAACTACTGCCCATAAAATGATCATCGGAAAACGTCCAGCCTGTGGAATAAAAATATTTGGGATCGTCGGATCAATCGCACCAAAAGAAACTCCTTTTGTAGCATATGTAACAAGACCAAAGATGATCAACATATTTGCCATCGTTGAAATAAACGGATGCATCTTAAATCTTGCCATGAAAAATCCGGCTGTCATTGCAAATACAGTTGTAAAAAGTATACACACACATAATGCTAATATAGCTCTTGATGCCGGTGCCATACCCGAAAAATCAAAAATATGTCCAAACACCGTACCTGTGTTAATTCCGTTATGCATGATAATGGTTGCTGTAACCATACCCATACCAACCATACGTCCTACAGAAAGGTCTGTACCTGTCAGAAGGATCAGACCGGCAACTCCAAGCGCAAGGAACATTCGCGGTGAAGCCTGCTGCAGAATGTTAAGAATATTTGTGGTTGTAAAAAGCTGTGTATTTTTCACGATCGGTGTAATAATACACAATGCGATAAAGATCATGATAATTACAATATACAGACCGTTCTTATACAGGAACTGTGCCATATTAAATGTATACTTGTAATTTTCAAAATTCTGTGCCTGTTTCTGTGCAAATGTATATTTTGACATTCTGAGCAGATCGATCAGGTGGAACTTGTGCATGTATGCATCATGTTTTCTATCCTTGATCTCCTGGATCCTGGATTCATGTGTCATCTGCGCATCATATAATTTATTCTTATATGTGTATTTTTCAGCTTTGATCTCTTCTGCATCTTTCAGTCTGCTGACTGTCTTCTTATGTTCTTCCTGCAGATCCGCTTTTAATTTTTCAAAATTACTGTTTTCCGCTTTTTTCTCTGCTTCGCAGCTCTTTGCAACAATGTTATAATACTCACTGTTGTAATGTTTGGAAAGAAAACCTTCAGCATCTGCGATCAGTTTTGCAATCTGCTGTTTATTTGCATCTTCTGTTGCTTTTGCCTTCTCCAGATTCTTCTTACATTCCCCGATAATCTTATTCTGTTCTTCTTTTGTTAAGTTCTTATTCTCTTTTGCTATTGCAATCTGATTTTTTAAACTGTTGACTTTGTCAGATCCTTCCACACGCAGTGCATCGATCTTCTCCTGTATTTTTCCAACATATTCGTCAATCGGTTTCAAAAGTATTGCTTCTTCTTCAGCCGAAATGATAATGCTTTTTTCTGCCATCTTCCATACCCCTCTCTGTTACAGATATTTTGCACTGAGTCTCAATAATTCTTCCTGGTTCGTCTCTTTTGTATTTACGATTCCGGCCAGTCGTCCGTTTGACATAACACCGATACGGTTCGTAATACCAAGAATCTCCGGCATCTCAGAAGATACAACAATAATTGTTTTCCCCTGCTTTGCCATATTAATGATCAGTTCGTAAATCTCATATTTCGCACCAACATCAATTCCTCGTGTCGGATCATCCATCATGAATACACTTGGTGAGCGCTCCAGCCATTTTCCGAAGATTACCTTCTGCTGATTTCCTCCGGAGAGACTTGTGATCATATCATCCGGACCCATACACTTTGTATGCATGATTTTAATCTCTTCCGCAGTTGCACGTACCATTCTGTCATGTGACAGCACAGCACCATTCTTATAATGGTTCATGTTTGCAATGGTCGTATTAAATGTAATATCTCCTTTTAAGAACAGACCATTGGCTTTTCTTTCTTCTGTGATCAGAGCAAATCCATGATCCATTGCATCTCTCGGCGATGAAAAGTTCATGATCTTTCCATCGTATATTACATTTCCTTCTGCTCTTGTGCGGATTCCGAAGATTGTTTCTAAAAGTTCCGTACGTCCGGCACCAACCAGACCGTAAAATCCAAATATTTCTCCTTTTCTGATATCAAAGGATACATTTTGAATCTTTGGTGCATATTTTGACGAAAGATTCTGTACAGAGAGAATCTTCTCTCCCGGCTCATTGTCAACAGGTGGAAATCTGTTATCCAGCGAGCGTCCAACCATTGCCGATATCAGTTCATTCATATCGGTATCTTTACTCTCTTTTGTCATAACCAGACTACCATCTCTGAGCACAGATATCTCATCACATATATTGAAAATCTCATCCATCTTATGTGATATATAAATCAGCGAAATTCCCTGTGCTTTCAACTGACGCATCATCTTGAAAAGCTTCTCAACTTCCGGCGCTGTCAGGGATGAGGTTGGTTCATCCAGTACAATTACTTTGGAATGATAGGAAATAGCTTTTGCAATCTCACACATCTGCCGCTGGGACACAGACATTTTTTTCATTGGCTGTGTCAGATTCGCTGTGATTCCAAGCTGTCTGAAGAGATTTGCAGTTTCCTTTTTCATTCTTCCTTCATCGACAATTCCAAAAGAATTCTTTGGATATCGTCCAAGGAACATATTATCTACAACGCTTCTTTCAAGACATTGATTCAATTCCTGGTGTACCATCGCTACCCCGTTTTCCAGTGCATCTTTTGGTCCCGAGAAATTTACTTCTCTGCCGTCTAATATAATTGTCCCCTCATCTTTCTGATAAGTACCAAAGAGACATTTCATCATTGTCGATTTTCCGGCACCGTTTTCACCCATAAGTCCCATAATGGTCCCAGGTTTGACATTCAGGTTTATATGTTTCAGAACTTTGTTTCTACCGAATGACTTACTCATGCCATTGATCGATAAGATGTATTTATTCTTATCTACTGTCATAACTCTGCTTCCTTTTCTTGATACAGAGAACTTGCCACTGGCAACTTCTCTTGCATACTTTGGTATGAAAGAAGGGTATCATCTCTGACACCCCTCTGCGTTTCATTCATTTACCGTTTAACCAGTCTCTTATTTTGAGAGAAGTGATGTGTATGCTGATGCATTGTCTGTCTTAACCATGTTAATTGCAAATGCATCATATTCGTTTGGATTTCCGAGACGGTTTGTAATGTTTGACTCTGTCTGTCCATCTCCACCGATGTAATCAACCTTCAGGTTAAGGAGATCATCATAGTTCTCAAGAAGCGGCTGGTATGTTGAGCTCAGGAAGTTGTCTGATGCATTGTAAATATCAAGCCATACTTTCTTAGACGGACTCTTGCTTGAATCAAGCTGTTTTGACACTTTGTCATAAACCTTTGTTGAATCTGTAAAGTCTTTGTAATTGTCAGCTGTTACTGCAACATTTAATGCGTAGTAAGATTTCTCTTCTTCGCTGTATCTGTAATCTTCACCTTCCTTCAGGCAGTTACCTGCATCATCTGCTGTACCAATACCTGTATCAACATCTGCTCCGTCAAGCGCGTTACGAAGTACTCTTAATGTCAGATAAGCCTGAACATCTGCATGCTGAGAGATTGTTCCGCCGTATCCTTCTGCGATTGCTGCAACAGCGTCACTGTTTGCATCATATCCGAATGTAGGAACTTTGTTATCTTTTGCCCATGCATTAAACATTGACATTCCCATACCATCATTGTTAGAAACAACAATATCGATCTGATCTCCGAAAGAGGCTTCCCATGTTCCGATTGCGTTACCTGCTGTAGCCGCATCCCATGTTGCCCCTGCTGAGTTCTTCATTTCCTGAGAAGCAAGCTCACGGACTGTATATTCTTTTCCGTTTACATCAATCTTAGCATCCTGGACAACTTTTGCTTTTCCGTCTACGTTTGTTCCTGCCGGCTTGGAAGCAACTTCGTCACCCTCCTTAACTCCTGTTCCAAGTGCCGCACGAACACCACGTGTACGTGCGATAGAATCATTGTGTCCGATGTCACCGATTGCAAGTACGTATCCGATAACTCCATCACCATTTCTGTCAATCTTATCAGCATTTGCTTTGATATAATCAACAACCATCTCTCCCTGAAGTTCTGCTCCCTGATTAGCATCAAATCCTACATAATAAGTGTCTTTGTTGAAATTCAACGCTTCTTTGTCCAATTCCCCTGTTGAACTGTTAGAAGGTTGACGGTTAAACCAGCAAAGCGGTTTGTCCTTATTGGCTACAGAACTGCTGTCTGAAGATCCTGATGATTTTGAATCACCTGACGAAGATCCTCCGCAGCCTGCCAGTGATAATGCAAGTGTTGCTGCCATCATGAGTGCAAATACTTTTTTCTTTTTCATTTTCTTTCCTCCTGTTTTGTGCGTTTTGTTTTTAATCGCGTCTAACTCATTGACTAATCTCATTATAATTACAACACTATTTTTTTGACATAGAATATTTTTGGATTAATTATCAATATTTTTATATTGATCCGTATTTTTTCATACACTTTATCCAATCATGCGAAATCTATCTCTACTATATAAAATGTAAAGCAAAAAAAACTGCGATAATAACCTTCTCGCTATTATCACAGTTTCTCTTATATGTTCTTATTACAGATAAAATAATGATTAAACTGTTGCTTTCTTATCATCTGTTTTTTCAAGAAGTTTCTTTACACCCTGGATTGTAACCAACACACCAAGGATCAGAAGCAATACGGCAAAAATCAGCTGTAATGTATTTCCAAGATCCAGCCCTGTTGTCAGGAATGCTTTTGTCAGTTTCACGATCGTCATACCAAGTGCTGTAAATGTAACAGCCAGCAGAATAACAGGAATAATTTCTTACCTAATTTTCCAATATATTCTTCGATGATATATCCGATTGTACGTCCTTTATTCTTTACGGATGCATACATAGATGCAAACTGGTGACCGAATACGACGTTCGTATCGGCCGGTACATAGTCAACCTTACTTTTTTAGCTTACTTAATGTTTTACACTTTTTTGCATTATATGATTCCGGTTATCTCTTCTACAGATTTCACAAAATAATCTGCTCCATCCAGTTCTCCCTTCTCACCATAGCCATACAGGCATCCGATAAACGGACTTTTACAGGATCTGGCACATTCCAAATCCTGTCTTCTGTCTCCAATCACCAGATAAGGTCCCGGATAGTCCCGGATAACTTCCTGCACGATCTCCGTCTTAGGGCAGAAACCATACGATTCACAGTCATAAAACTGTTCAAACCATCTTTCCATTCGGAATTCTTCCCAATGTGCTTTGCGGTATGCCACTTTACAGTTGCTTAAGATCACAAGATGATATCCTCTGTTCTTCAAAGCTGTAAGCATCTCTTCCGCTCCCGGATACCACACTGCCCGGTGCTTCCTGATCTGCCTGACCATGGAATCTCCCACGATCGCACTCGCCTGATCTTTGTATCTCTGATCTAATTCCGGCAGAAATGTATCCCACATTTCTTTACTGTTTAAGCCCAGCCATCCTGCGATCTGCGCCGTCTCTATCCTCTGTTCTTCTACGACATTCTGCTCCGCCAACCACTGATAAGCTTCCCTGAACGCCGGCTCATAGATTCCAAGAGTATTATGTATCGTTCCATCATAATCAAAAATGATTGTTTTCACCATCGGCTGCACCTGATTAAAGCTGCTTCATCAGATTTACCATCTCAATTGCGGACAATGCACAGTCATATCCTTTATTTCCTGCTTTACTTCCTGCACGTGCGATAGCCTGTTCGATATTCTCTGTTGTGATCACTCCGAATAATACCGGAATTCCTGTTGCAAGTTCAACCTGCGCGATTCCTTTGGCCGATTCATTACACACCAGATCATAATGGGAAGTATCCCCGCGGATAACTGCTCCCACGCAGATGACTGCATCATACTTTCCGGACTGTGCCATCTTCTGTGCAGTCAGCGGAATCTCAAATGCTCCCGGTACCCATGCAGCCGTAATGTTCTCTTCTTCTACCCCATGTCTTACCAGCCCGTCGACGGCTCCGCCCAATAACTTATTCACAATGATCTCATTGAATCTGGCAGCCACGATTCCGACTTTCATTCCCTCAGGTGCTACTACTTTTCCTTCTACTAAATTGATCTGTCTCATGATTTCTTCCTCCTGTTATTCATTAAATCTTTTTATAATTCTATTTCTTTGAAAATGTGTCCCATCTTTTCCTGTTTTGTCTTCATATATTTCAGATCATACTTCTGCGGTGGAATCTCCAGCGGTACTCTTTCATTGATCTTCAGTCCAAACCCACCAAGTCCATAGACTTTGTCCGGATTATTGGTCAGAAGTCTCAATGACTTCACTCCGAGATCCGATAATATCTGCGCTCCGATCCAGTACTCTCTGAGATCCGGTGCAAATCCCAGCTTTACATTGGCCTCTACCGTATCATATCCCTGCTCCTGCAGTGCATATGCCTTGATCTTATTGAGCAGCCCGATTCCTCTGCCTTCCTGCCTCATGTAAAGAATGATCCCTCTGCCTTCTGCTTCTACCTGACGCATCGCTGTCTGAAGCTGCAGACCACAGTCACATCTAAGCGAGCCAAATGCATCACCTGTCAGGCACTCCGAATGTACCCTGCAAAGTACATCTTCACCGTCTCCGATATCACCTTTTACCAGTGCAAGATGGTGTTCTCCTGTAATATCATTGATATATCCGTGAAGTCTGAAATCTCCATACTGCGTCGGAAGGTCTGCAACCGCCTCTTCTTTTACATGTTTTTCATGGATTCTCATGTAATCCTGAAGATCACGGATCGTAACAAATGTAAGATCATGCTCTTTTGCAAGTTCCCACAACTGTGGTGTACGCATCATTGTGCCATCTTCTTTCATGATCTCACAGCACACGCCGCATTCTTTCAATCCAGCCAGTCTCATCAGATCGGTCGTTGCCTCTGTGTGTCCGTTCCGCACCAGGACTCCGCCTTTTCTGGCAATGAGTGGAAATACATGTCCCGGTCTTCTGAAATCTTCCGGCTTCGCATCTTCATCCACACATTTCATAATTGTATAGGAACGTTCTGCTGCCGAAATACCTGTCGTTGTATCAACATGATCCACCGCAACGGTAAATGCTGTGCTGTGATTATCGGTATTCTCCGCAACCATCGGAGGCAAGTTAAGCCTTGCTGCAATTTCCGCACTCATCGGTGTACAGATAAGCCCTTTCGCATAAGTCGCCATAAAATTAATATTCGCCTGTGTTGCAAACTCTGCCGCACATACCAGATCCCCTTCGTTCTCTCTGTCCGGATCATCTGTAACCAGAATAATCTTTCCTTCCCTCAGGTCTCTCAGTGCCTCCTCGATTGTATTGTACTGATTGTTTTGTGCCATTTTTATTTATCCTCCTGTTCTAAAATCCGAATTCCTGCAAAAATTCCATCGTAATTCCGGATTCTTTTTTCTCTTCTTCACTCTTTCCAAGGCCTAACAGCCTTTCTACGTATTTTCCGATCACATCATTCTCCAGATTCACCGAATCGCCCGGCACTTTTTCCAAAAGCGTTGTTTCTTCTCCTGTATGCGGGATAACCGATACCTGAAATCCCTCTTCCTCTACTTTTGCCACCGTCAGGCTGATGCCATCTATACAGATGGAGCCTTTTTCTACGATCAGATGTAATATCTGCGGCGATGTTCCGATGGATACCCAGATGGCATTCTCCTCCCGGGTCAGAGACCGGATCACACCGGTTCCGTCAATATGACCGCTTACGATATGTCCTCCGAATCTTCCATCTGCAGCCATTGCCCGCTCCAGGTTCACCTGACTTCCGGCTTTGCAGCTTCCCAGACTGCTTCTCCTGATAGTCTCTGCCATCACATCTGCAGTAAATCCATCCGGCTGAAGTGATGTAACTGTCAGACACACTCCATTGACTGCGATACTGTCACCGATCTTCGTTCTTTCCAATACCTTCTTCGCCTTGACTGCCAGAACTCCTGACTCTCCGGTCAGCTGCATATAGCGGACCGATCCTTTCTCTTCTACGATTCCTGTAAACATGGCCCCTCCTGTTCTTTTTCACATACCTGACAGATTATCCTGATGTCTTCACCGATCCGGCAGATATCCGTACATTTCAGTTTCAATGCTTCTGATGGAAGTCCGATGCCGATTCCTTGCACCGGTGTCTTACTGTTCTTTCCGCCAAATAATTTTGGTGCGATAAAACAGTGTACCTCTTTTACAATTCCTGCCCGCAGTGCACTGTCGTTCAGCGTGCCCCCGCCTTCCAGCAGAATGCTGTCAATGCCCTCATTTCCAAGATATGTCATCAGCTTTTTAAGGTCTATCTGACCTTTTTCATCCGGACAGCAGACAGTATCCACGCCTTTCGCATGTAACCGTTCTATTTTTTCTGTTATTTCTTCGTTCTCTTCCCGTCCTGCATAAGCCACGATTGTCCGGTACTCTTTTGCACTTCTTACGATCTGGCTGTCAAGCGGTATCCTAAGACTGCTGTCGCATACTATTCTGACCGGACTTTTCCATCCTTCTACCCGGACATTCAACATCGGATCATCCGCAAGTACAGTCCCGATACCAGCCATAATACCCATATACCGGTGCCGCATATGCTGCACTTCCTGTCGGGCCGGTTCTCCTGTGATCCACTTCGATGCACCCGTCTTTGTCGCAATTTTCCCATCCAGTGTCATGGCATATTTCATCACTACATACGGTGTCTTCGTCGTAATATAATGAAAGAATACCGGGTTCAGACAGTCACATTCTTCCCGCATAAAATCCTGAACTACTGTAATTCCCGATTCACGCAATATCTGTGCACCTTTTCCTGCCACCTTTGGATTCGGATCCCTGGAACCAATCACCACTTTTTTAATCTTCTGTTCTATGATCGCTTCCGTACACGGCGGTGTCTTGCCATAATGACAGCATGGTTCCAGCGTAACATAGATTGTCGCACCCTCTGCCGATTCTGTAAGCGATGCGATTGCATTGCGCTCTGCATGAAGTTCTCCGCATTTTTTATGATAACCTTCCCCGATGATCCGGCCGTCTTTTACGATCACCGCACCTACCATCGGATTCGGATTTGTCCATCCTTCTCCCTTTTTTGCAAGCTGGATTGCCCGGAGCATGTATTCCTGATCCGTCATTTCTCTTCCTTCTTTCTTAGTTATACAAAAAACCCCTGCAGGATACCTACAGGGGAAATGATCTGTTACATATAACTGACAAATGATCTGTTAACCAAAAAAGCTCTGAAATGGATCACCATCTCAGAGCTCAGACACTACATTCATCTATTAAAATAACTGTACCATCATCTTCTTTCATCCAGACTATACTGTCGGCTCCGGAATCACACCGGATCATGCCTCTCGGCCCGCGGGCTTTACCGCCGGTAGGGAATCACACCCTGCCCTGAAGATTTCTTTTTTTTATCATAATACTTTATATATCATTTGTAAAGCAAAAGTTTGGAAATAGCAAACTCCTTTTCACATTGATTTCATCTGCCAATTTTGTTATTCTATACGTATAGATTGTTGTCACCTGAGAATACGTAGAATCTAAAGGAAATCAAATTATGAAAATAGAGAAAAAAATATGGCTCTCGTTGATCGCATCTGTCTTATTTGCCGTTATCTTTTCCATCTGGATATTCAGACAGGATACTGTTCGGAACGAACTGCCTTTTGATAACACCACCTCACTGAAAACAACAAGTTTTAAAACTGACGGTGCGAAAACAGAATCTGTGATCCTGTCCGATGAATTCCACACGCAAAAAGCGATTCTTTTCCAGACTACTCATACCAATGCAGAAGTCTGGCTTGATGGGAAACTTATTTATCAATACGGAAATGAAAAACACACACCCAAATTCATGAAATCACCCGGCTCCTGCTGGCATATTGTAGACATTCCGGCAAACAGTGACACCAAGAAACTGACCGTCAAAATCATTCCTGTATATCAGGGTTATTACGGGAACCCGGTGCATCTTTTTCTGGGTACGAGGGGCGATTGTATTCTGAAGATTCTCAGCCAGAGTCTAGGAATACTGATCCTCAGTTGCGGTGTTTTATTTTTGGGATTTCTCTCTCTGGTATTGTATATTGCAGTGATTCGTAAGAAACAGGAGGATTTTTCCGAAGAAACATCTAAAATATTCCTGAATCTTGGAATCTTCTCTCTGCTGATTGCCTTATGGTCCCTGAATCAATGCGGTTTCCTGCAGTTTTTAGTCCCGGATGGAAGAACACTGTATTTTATTGACTTCTTTACCTTTTATCTCTTTCCTGTACCGTTTAATTTCCTTTTGTATGATATTTGCAAAAGTAAATTCAAAAAAGCTGCCCTGTTCCTGTCTGTTTCTTATCTGATCAATATGGGCGCAGCCGTCCTTCTTCAGTGTATGGGAATTGTCGATATCTTCCTGATTCTTCCGATCACGCATCTGATCATGTTTGTGAATGCAGCATATACGATCGGACTGATCCATTACGAGGCAAAACAGCTTGGAAACGAACTTGCCAGAAAGTTCAGATATCCAATGTACCTCATTATGTGTTTTTCCTTATCGGAACTATTGGTTTATTATATCCGCAGATTCCAGCAGACATCTGTATTTCTTCCGCTTGGGACCCTGCTGTTTATCCTTATGCTGATCTGGATCCAGGTATCGCAATATTATGAGCAGTGTATCCAGAAGCAAAAACTGATCTACTTCCAGAAACTGGCTAATATAGATATGCTCACCGAAGCCATGAACCGGAATGCCTACGAAAATATGATCCGTTATCTAGATGAACAGGAGCTGGAATTACATACAACCGGAGTTGTCTTATTAGACCTTGATAATCTGAAGGAAATTAATGATAACTTTGGCCACGAAAAGGGAGATGAAGCCTTAAAGCTTTGCTATCAGTGTATCCGCCAGGCTTTTCAATCGGAACAGAATTGTTTCCGGATCGGTGGAGACGAATTTGCCTACATTTTCCATAAAGATGAAAAAGCACTGATTGCCGATAAGCTCCATAAACTGGAGCTGCTTCTAAATGAAAAGGATCAGGATCTTTCCTATTCTCTCAGCGTTTCCTCCGGATATGCCTATTATCAGCCTGACACCGATATGGATTTTAAAGATATCGTAAGACGCAGTGATACTATGCTTTACCGTGAAAAACGAAGAAAAAAAATGTCACATTCTGCTTCTTCTCATCCGATGCTTTCTTCCGGAAAGCAATCTCATACACAAGGAATCACGGATGAACTGATCACGCAGGAGAAAAAATATCAGCATATTTCACCCGCGGAATTATGCGGGATCATTGACCTGCTCAGTCCAAGTACCGATGGCTATCTGTACTTTGTTGATTTCCGGACCGACTTTTGCTATATTGCTCCACAGTCACTGGAACGTTTCTGCGTTCCTCAAAATGCTTTTTACAAAGTTATGGAAACACCCCGGGAGTTTGTATACGCCGAGGATTATCCGCTGTTGACCGCCGAATTCCGTGATCTGCTTACTACCAACCGTTGTATCCATAATATGGACTACCGCTGGCTGGATCTGAACAGGAATCCGGTCTGGATCAACTGCCGCGGATATCTTGTACGGGATGATTATCAAAAGCCGCTCTACATGGTTGGATGTATTAATGAGATCGGCGAAAAGCAGAAAGCAGATAATATCAGTGGACTTTTCGGCGAGAATGGTCTGATTGAATACCTGAAGACCCAGGAGACTCCTCTGGAAAATGGATTTCTGTTACGCCTTGGTATCGATAATTTCAAACCGATCAATGAAAAATTCGGATGGGATTATGGTGATTATATTCTCCGGAAAACTGCAAAGTGTATTTCGCACTGTATTTCAGAGGAACAGCAGGTATACAAATTATCCTCTGATGAATTTATCATCGTGGATGTTACTTCTGACGATAAGCAGACAGCAGTACACCTTTACAATAAAATCAGGGAAAACATCAACCAGTTTATTAAAAAGAATCATTATACGGCAATCTTTACGATTTCCGGTGGGATTCTCCCATTTTATAATCTTCTGGAAAGCGAATATGATGAAATGATGAAGCGGACAGATTTTTCATTGAACACAGCTAAAAAACGGGGAAGAAACCGTTATTACATTTTCAATGAACAGGACTATCAACGGTTCTTACATCTGAAAGATATCAGCGATGTCCTTCATGCGGCAGTCATACATGACTTCCGCGGATTCTCTGTTGCCTTACAGCCATTGGTGAAAGCAGGCTGCAGACAGCCTTTTGGTGCGGAAACCTTGATGCGTTTTTCTTCCGGACAGTTCGGAACTATCTCACCGGCAGAATTTATCCCTATCCTGGAAGAAAGCGGACTCATCATTCCGGCCGGCCGCTGGATCATAAGGGAAGCTCTACAGGCATGTAAAAAGCTCCGTGAAACAATTCCGGACTTCCAGGTCAGCATCAATATCTCACAGATACAGATTGAAAAGTCTGATGTGATACAGGATATCTCTGCTGAACTTGAAAATGCCAAACTTCCTCCGGAAGCATTGATCGTGGAATTAACAGAAAGTGCTTTGCTGGAAGACAATTCCAATGCACAGCATTTCCTGAAGGAATTAAGAAAAGCCGGCATACGGCTTGCACTGGATGATTTCGGAACCGGTTATTCGAACTTCCATTATCTCAATGAACTTCGTCCGGATATCATTAAAATTGACCGTTCCTTTACCGCAAAAGCTATAAAAGATGCAAAGGAATATGATCTTTTAAAACGATTCTGCACTATGATACACCGTCTGAACATAAAAATCTGCATAGAAGGTGTGGAGACTGAGGATGAATGGGAAAAGATCCGGCTGATGGATCCTGATTATAGTCAGGGATATCTGTGGGGAAAACCTTGCTCTTTCGATGAACTTCTTCAAAAAGGACTCCGGTTTTAGTAAAACCGGAGTCCCTGAAAATCAAAAATGCTATTGTACTTTTTATGCCTTTATCTCTATGTTTTTTGAATTATAATCCTTCCCGACACCTAATACATTTTTATAATGCCTTGTCCATGAATGCAATAATACCCGCTTCGACTTCGTTCTTAATCTCAGCATAATTATGTATCTCGTGGCGGTATCCCGAGTACAGCTTCGTCGTTACGTTATGTCTGGTCTGCACCAACCAGTTACTTACCTGATATACACCGACACCATACTCACCTACCGGATCCTGATCTCCCGCAATATTATAGATTGGCAGGTCTGTCGGCACTTTTTCGGCCCACTTTGTTCCCTCGATCTGTAACATCATCTGGATGAAATCATATACCGAACGGTTGCTGGTCGGTCTGGTAAATGCATCAAACGGATCATCAGCATGATCCCGCTGTACATACGGATCGGCACAGATCCACTCATTTCCGATGCTGACCTCTCCACAGCGCTCACACATCCATCCCATCAGTTCTCCGGTATATGACGGATCGGATTCTTCTCCATGTCCTGCATCGATCGCTTCTTTTAATTTCTTTCCCGTCTCTTCTGCCCCGCGGAAGATTCCCGTTGTTCCGCAGATGGTTGCCCCGGCCAGTTCGTTCCCGTATTTTGCAATGAAATCTCTTGTGATAAAAGATCCCATGCTGTGTCCGAATAAGAAATATGGCAGATCCGGATATTTTTCACACACGATTCCTTTCAATGTATGCTCGTCTTCCATCATTGTATGCGGTCCTTTGTCTCCCCAGTCACCCCACACATTATTGACCATTGCTGTCTTTCCATGTCCTACATGATCGTCTGCTGCCACGATATAACCCGCATCCATGAAGGCAGATATCATATGCAGATAACGTCTGGAATGTTCCCCAAATCCGTGGATCACCTGGACAATTCCCTTCGGTTTGCAAGCCGGAACATAGATCCATCCCTGGACCTGGTCACGTCCGTTGTAGGACGCAAAAGATACTTCGTGTAACATAATGTATTCCTCCTTTTCTATCTTATCCGTACGATTTTAGATTCTTTTATTCTGTACGGTTATAAGCTGTTCTTCAAAAATCCTCCGGTATTCCTCTTCCACCTCACCAAATGCTCTGACCTCATACCTCAGATCAATATGCAATTCGGGTGCCTCGCTCTCCTGTTTCTCTCCCAGAAGAAACGTCAGATCATACCATAGCATTGCCTTATCAATCGCATTCAACTGCATCTTCTCTTCCGGTGTCAGGTCCGAACCGAGAAATTTTTCATAAATCATAGAAAGCATACGTTCTTCGCGTTCATTATATTCCGGCAGTTCCCTCTTAAAAGGCGACGGAACATCCGACATATAACACTCGCTTGCATCGTGAAGCAGGCATGCAAGCACCATCCTATCCGACAGACCTCTCGCCTTTGCCTCTTTTGCACAGCAAATGCAATGTTCCCCGACCGACCAGAACGTCTTCACATGACCATTTCCTCTACATATCAGTGACAGCGCATGTGCAATATCTGCTATGTCAAATAACTCCAGATCCGGTTCTGTTGGTTTAAAATGTTTTCCTGTGTAGGTCGTAATGTATTCACTCATTTTCTTTTTTGCTCTTTCACATACTCTTCCAGAATCTCCGCTGCTCTTCTGCATGCTTTCACGCACGGTCTGCTCTGATAATACTCTTCCGTTCTGACCGCAGGCTCTTCCAGATCTTCGCCCTTCTCCAGCCCAAGAAGTTCCCGGCAAATTAGACTTCCTTCCGATTCTTCAAATGCTCCGCAAAGCTTCTGCACAAGTGCATAAAGCTTCTTTTTCCCCGCCGCATCTTTCGGATCATCGTATCCGTACAGATCACCGATCACCATGACCATCCCCGTCACAGCACCACATACTTCACGAAGCTTGCCGAATCCTGCTCCGAACGGGCTTGCCTTCTTCGCTGCTTCTTCTACTGTTATTCCCAGCTCTTCCGCAAATGCTGCGTAGACTGACTGGCTGCAGTTGTAGCCTGTACGGAAGAGAGATTCCGCTTTGTCTGCTTTGTTCATTGATTTTCACCTCCGGTTGTAATTACCTCTTTATCATTCCATTTACATTATCATCAATGAAAGTTATATATTTTCTTTAACCGTTCCCAGATCTCATATGTTACAGGACACACCGCTATCGCATCAAGCATACCATACAAACTCCCCAAACGTCCCGGTTGATCCGTATATGGATACTTCTTACAGCCATCCGGCTTGCACTCCTCTAAAAGACATTCTCCATTCTTTTGAAGAAAATCACATGGTTTATTTTTCGTTAAATAAGTCCCTTCTGTCTCATCTTTTTCCAGATATGTCTGAACAAATTGCGGCTCTTCCATCTTAAGATACTCTGCCACTTCCTTCACTTCATCTGCCGTAAGTTCCGCACAATACTCTTTACAACAGTTACGGCATCTGCCGCAATCGAAGTTTTCAAATAATTCTTTGTGCAGTTGTAAAAATTGCTGGTCCAGTTCTTCTTCATCCGCATTGCATTTTAAGAAGCTTCGGAATCTTAAGTTCTCTTTTTCTTTCTTTTTTGCTTCAAAATGTATTTTTCTTGCCGGGAGCATTTTATTCACCTCTACTATGCTTTCATTTCACTTATATGCCTGACGAAACACTGTTATTTTTTCTTATACGCCTTAATAACACACTCATGTTTCTTATCTTTTTTACTATAATTAATCCCAACCAGCAAAATATCACCTGTATAATCTTGAATAGAATCCGGATATTTTCTATCCTTTATCTGCTGCAATGCACTCACAGCACTTTTATTCCATTTCAATTCCACAACAAGCGCCGGATAATCACTCTTATATTCCGGTTTTGGAATAAACACAAAATCCGCAAAGCCTCGTCCTGTCGGTAATTCTCGAACTGGTTTAAAATAATATTGCATCGCACTCAGATATGCCAATGCCAACACACTGCTAAGTGAATTTTCATTATTGTATTGAATTGTTGATGCATATTCCTCATGTATTTTTTCTATCCGTTCTGCAACCGCTTCACCATCCATATCTAACGTTGCATCTAATAACAATTCGGATTCCTGCTGGAAAAGTAACATCTCGTTCCATCGTTTTCTCCGCGTCGCACGAATCAGTTCCTGCCGGATCTCCTCGTTCGGTACAAACGCCATCCTGGAAGCACCCGAATAACCCAGATATCCCATATGAATCAAATACGTCAGGACATCGTCCTTATTCACAATATTTGCAATGTCATTCTGAAATGAAGCAACGTCCACTTCGACCGCTGCCCCCGACAACATTTCAATAATTGCAGTCTTTAATCCATCAAAATCCATATTAATCAATGGAACGATCGAATCATAGGAAGCCGTTCCAGACCAGTAACTCTGAAAATTTCCATCGGTCATCAGATTTACGACTGCGTTTGGATTATAGACATGATATTTTCCTAATTGATAGCCATCATACCAGCGCTTCACCTCTGAAAAATCCTTTTTATATTCCTCACAAAGTTCTTTTACTTCTTCCTCTGTGAATCCAATATAAGAGGCCAGTGGTCCCGCATTCAGCATCGAATATTCACGGAAATTATTAAGTGCCGATTGTGTTCTTTCTTTTTTTATCGGTAAAATTCCTGTAAGATAGGCGAGCTGGATATATTTCGTAGGTTCCGTTCCCTTGAACATACTTCTCAGGAAACGGATATATTCATCCTGTACTTTCTTATTTGCCGACTCATCCCGGATAAGCACATCCCATTCATCAATGATAATAATAAATTTCTGTCCTGTCTTATCCTTAACCCGTGAAAGCCCATCCGGCAAAGATCTTACATCCTCAGACAAAATTTCCGGATAAATTTCCCTCAATTCATCCAATACTATCCTGGTAATATATGCTACAACATTTTCTGCTTCTTCACAATTGGTCAGAAACCATTGTACATCTATATGGATCACATCATATTTATTAAGATGCTTCTTAAAATCTTCTGTTTTTCCTATCTCAAGATCAAAAAACATCTCTTCCGAATCTGCACCTTTGCTATAGTATGCTGCAAGCATATTCGCCGCATATGATTTTCCAAACCGGCGTGGACGACTATTGCAAATATATCCGTCTGTTGAGTCCAGTACATCATTCATGCAGGCAATTAAGCCCGTTTTATCTATATAGATTTTTGAATTCAGTGCTACTTGAAATGCACTGTTATCCGGATTCACAAATCTTCCCATATATTACACCTTCTAATCTACTTCTATACTGATTATGATACCATGAAACCTTAACACCCTCAACTTATATTATAAGCCACTTTTCACTCCAAACATCCATTTCACGCCCTTAGCCAGCCTTTTCCCCGCATCTGCAAAATGCCCTCCCGCATTCCACTCTAAAACCACGGATTCCACCATCGAGTCCTCCTGTAACAGCCTTTCCTGCGCCCTGGTCCTGTCACCGACCGCTGCCATTACTTTGTTCTTCGTCTTCTCTTCTTTCCCGCCAAGACTCAGATACACGCTACATTTACTCTGAATCACATGATTCCTCACATAATGATCCCAGTCCGGGAACCACAATGAACCCGAACAGCATACAATTCCAGAAAACACGTCACTTTCATAAGCTGCCCATAGCGCGAATAATCCGGCAAGCGAATAGCCCATCAGCCAATGTTCCCTGTCTTTCACACCAAAAGTCCGGTCAATATGTGGCACACATTCCTCTGTCAGCCATCTCAGCGTCTTCAGACTTTGTCCGGCGAAGCCTTCCTTTCCGAATACCGCCGCTGCTTCCCAAGGCGAAAAATCCCGATTCCAGTCTTCCACCTGAAATGCGACGAGCAGGAAATTTTGTTCCGTCACAAGTTCCAGTAGAGCTTCCCACAGATGTTCTACTTCGTTCTGCTGATGTGGATACATGCCCCAGAAGATGACCGGGCCGCCGGTTCCGTTCTGAGCGAGATGTAGTTGGACTCCGTTTATTGACATATCCTGAATCATCCCGGCACTCCCGCCGTTCTTTTCTTTTGTTAGCTTCGTTGTAAGCATTTGCTTTTTCTCTTTATCTTCCATCTGCAATTCTCCTAAATTACAAAGATTCATCTTTATTAATCTCTTCCATATACCCGGCTGTAACAATGCCTGACGGCAATGCCACAATTGCTCTAAATGTTCTTTTTTCCCAAATTATGAAAAGTATCAAGAATAAAAATTTCATCATTAGTATGCACAGCCCTTTCTTCTTACTAAAGTTTATTTTCTCTCCCGATACAGCTTCGCCGGTCGATGCCCGGCATCCCCCGTCATCTCCCCGGTATCTTCTACCAGATCAGCCACTTTTCTTCGAAACGCCGGAACCAGAAGCTTCGTATCCAGCACCGTCTCATGAATCTGCTGCAATTCTCTCAGTGTAAACTTCTCCGGTAATAGCCGGAACGCTATATGCGTCTCCGTAATCCACTTGCGAAGCTGTACGATTGCATCTGCAAGAATCAGCTCGTGGTCAAATGCAAGGTCATCACTTTCTATAGTCTTAAATTTCTTCTTTACATCCCACTTCGAAGTTGTCTCTTCTAATCTTGCATGAAGCTTCTCATCCCCGTGTATCAGGCACAGATTCCATATACCGGCTTCTTCCTGAAATGACACATCAAACCACTTTGCATCCGAAGCATCATCTCCTGCCTGGATTATTTCCTGTCCGGCATTGACAAGTGCCATGTATCCATTGCTGATCACCCATCTTCTCGGATCACGGTTTGGATTGCTGTAGGTACCGAACTGTTCCAGGAAATTACAGTTGCAGTTTGTTTCTTCTTTTAATTCACGTTCTGCGGCTTCGCCGATGGTTTCATTCGAACCAACGAATCCACCGGGAAGGGCATAACAGCCTTCATATGGTGCCGCACCTCTCTGGATTAAAAGTACCTTTAACTCTTTCTCCGCTATTTTTCTATAATTATCTTCTTCTTTATCAAACATTCCGAAAATGACAATGTCTGCAGTCACGGATGGTTTTGGATATTTTGAATCATCGTAAGTCTTTACAAATTCTTCGTTAGCCTTTTGCATTTCTGATTTTTTCCGCATGATTACTACCTCTTTCTTTTTTCGTTCTATATTATTATCTTTATGTTAGTATCACTTTAATAGTATGTCAATATATAAATTTACGCACACGAAAAATGTCATCTCATCTTCTAACGTTCTTCGTGTACGTTTATCCTCTTCAGATACTTCACTACCTTGCTTATTTGTTTTCACTGAATCTTTTCACATATACTTCTTCCGCGACAGCCATTTCTGATCGATACACTTCACTTCCCCATCAAATCGGATATGTAAATGCACCCCGCCAGATCTCTGATTAATCTTCTCCACAATTCCATGTCCGAATTTCGGATGTGTCACTGCATCGCCAAGCTTATACTGAACCACTTCATCTTTTTTCTTCTGTGCAGTCTTCAGTTGCTGATAAGTATCCCGGACCGGCACGGACTTATCATGAATCCTGTTCTTTAATACCTTATCGTAGTCATGATTCATAAGCGCTTCTCCCGCCTTATAATACGGCGTCGGCGCCGCTCCGATAAGAAAACAGCAGTATTTCCACGCACTTCCGTGCGTTCCCGCCTGCCATTTATACTTTTCGGGAATCTGCATATTGTACTGCATGTAATGGGCATACTCATGCTTAAACAGATCTATGCGGTCTTCTTTGGACAGCGGATTCTTCACACCATATGCAATAAACAACAGCGAAAAATGAAAATGCTCTTTTTCATGTGCACTTCGTCTAGTGTAAGATCCCAGTGTGTCCGTATCATATCCAAATGTTATCGGTACTTTTGCCCCGTTTAAATGGAGTTTTCTGTCCATTTCTTCATATAGATTTTGTATTAATGCCCGTAAAATCGGGATTTCTTTCTGCAGGCGCTGCCGCAGGAATTGGTCTTCTCGGTTGTAATCTATCATCTTCTCACTCAGTATTCTTTCCTTAATCTCAAATTTATTTGTTATTATTTTTGAGTTCCTTTTTTACTTTCTTTATACTCTTTTATTTCCAGTTTTTCCAGATATCTGGCTGATATCCTACTGTTGCCTGTTTCCCGTTACGCACAATCGGTGTCTTGATCACCTTTTGATTTTCCAGAATCTTTTCTGCTTTATCTTCCTCTGCAAGATAAGTAATCAACGCAAGCAGATCTTTATCCTTGCACTCCTGATCGATCAGTTTTTCATATCCTCCGACAGCCTGGCATACCGAATTGAATTCACCTTTACTCAGACCTTTTTCTTTCATATCTACGAACTGGTACTTAATTCCGCGCTCTTTGAAAAATCGTTCAGCTTTTTTGCTGTCGAAGCTTTTCTTGGTTCCGAAAATTTGTATGTTCATTTTTGTTCCTCATATAATTACTCATCATAATAATTCCATTTTAGGGTGACATGCTCCCACCACTTAAATCACAGATTTTGAAGTGAGGGCTTCTTGCTCAATGGCTCTACTGAGCCAAGTATCTACAAGCTATCCTCGCGTGCCCCGCGATTCATTTTTACCCAGTTATGGGATATTTTCATTGTCTGGATACAGACACTTCCCATTTATCCTGCTAACAACATGCGGCGTGCTTCTTCACGTATATTGATTGCCGCATTCAGATCCCGGTCTATCCGATTTCCACATGTACAAAAATATACTCTGTCCGAAAGTTTCAGTTCTTTCTTTACACTACCACATTTACAGCATTTTTTACTGGAAGGGAAAAAACGGTCTACACGTACCAATTTCTTTCCTCTCCATGTCAGCTTATATTCCAGCAATTCCCGAAACTTTCCGTAACCGTTATCCATGACACTTTTCCCAAAATGCATACACTGGCTCATTGCTTTCATATCAATATCTTCTACTGCAACAACATCATATGTCTCTGCCATTTCATGACTCAGCTTATGTAAGAAATCTTTCCTCTGATTTCGGATTTTTTCATGACATAATGCAACACGTTTTTTCTGTCGGTAATAATTATTGCTTCCTTTCACGCAATGGGATAACTTTCTTTGTTCCCTTGCCAGCCGCTCCTCACTTTTTCTGAAGTATCCTTCATTTTCCTTCTGTATATCTTCAGAAAACACAGCCATTCCATGCATTGCATAATCAATTCCTAGTATCTTTGCGTCTTCATAATCTAATTCTTCTGCTTGGTTTTCACAGTCAGTTTTTTCATATAATAGACTTGCATAATACTTTCCAGATGGTTCCATACTTATTGTTACAGATTTCAGGCAATATTTTTCTGGAATATCACGATGTTTTTTCATACGGATCCATTTCAACTTCGGTAGTTTTATCTGATGATCTTCTACCTGAATATTTCCATTGACCACATTTGTCGTATAGCTTTTTCGGCTCCTGTGTTTTGATTTGAATTTTGGAAAGCCAATCTTTGGATCCCTGAAAAAATTCTTATATGCCTTTTCCAGATGCATCTGCACATTTGCAAGTGCCAGGGAATCCACTTCTTTCAAAAATGGATATGCTTTTTTATACATCGCCGGTGTATTTCGCAGCATTTTTTTCGTTGCTTCATATTCCCGTATCTTATCATTCAACATCTGATTATATAAAAAACGACAGCAGCCAAATGTTTTTGCGAGCAGAACTTCCTGCTCTCTGTTTGGATATATACGAAAATGGTAAGCTATATTCATCTTTTTTTCTCTCCCTGCGTCTCGATATAATTACGGATAACATCAATCGGTGCACCACCCGCTGTCAACAGGCAGAAACTTTGACTCCAGAATGCTTCCTTCCAAAGTCTTTCCCTGATCTGTGGATATTCCTTTTTTAACAAACGACTGCTTGCACTTTTATACGCATTGATAAATTTACTGAGTTCTGATTTTGGCTGTGCTCGAAACATAACATGCACATGATCAACATCATGATTCCATTCTTCCAGTGTGATTCCATAATCAGGTGCAATACGTTCCCAGATCTCTTTTGCACGTTCCGAAATCGGATCATCTATTACTTTTCTTCGGTATTTTACAACCATGATCAGATGATAATACATCAAATATACTGAATGTGCATTATGATCCATTTTGTCCATATAGTCAGTCCTTTCTATCCTTTCGACTGATTATAGTATACCACACTTCGCATTGCAGAACAAGCGTTCTATCTTCTTTTTCTGCAATTCATCTCCCACCTATAGAGGAAGGAGAATTCTTGCTAACTTTTGTTAAATTTTTGGGGTGTTTGCTTTGCATTAGTTTTAAAAAGCTCCATTCTTTTTTAGAACGGAGCCTTGTGATATATACCTCAGGTGATTTTCTTAAAAACAAATCATTTATTTCCGAGAATAACTGCTATCTTAATTTCTTTTTCTGTATCACTAAGATCAAATTCTCCTCCATCTTCTACCATAACATGCACTTCATATAATGTATCCTCTGTAAGTTTATCCGGCAATGTTCCATCTTCTTCCTGAATATGCCATAACTCTGCAGGAACTTCTTTTAATTTATTCTCTTTATCATATGCATATAATGTAAATGTATCTGCTTTTCCTGCAATTCCTTTCATTCGTATTGCCACAGTAGTATTTGGATGTACATTTTCTACTGTAATCGTATTCAGCCAGCCTGCAACATTTCCTTTCCCGCCGGCTTCTGTAAATTCTTCTTGTGTTAGTACATTTCTCTTTGCCTTGTCTAAATCTACTTTTCGATAAGGCATCTCCGGCAGATAAACAAATCTGTCCTGCAATCTTAAGAGCTCCAGATATCCTGTCGGGCAATATAATGTATTTCCACTATTTCCTGCATACATGCCGATTGCCATATTGTTGTATCCCGGTTTATCTGAGACATCCATTGTAAATACTGTTTCTCCTGTTTCAAAATCTAACATGATGAATTGCCACATGCCACTTTCCAGATCCTGAACATAACCATAGATATAACCTGTCGCTGTAGAAAGCTTCATCATAGATGTATCATGGATATCGTTTCTGCACCAGATACTCTTCATTTCGTATCCGTCCTTTGTCTTAATGGTATCGACACGCTCTACTCCCGGCACAACCATCTTATTTCCCTTCTTCAACCAGTTTACATCGTAAATATTTTCATAGGTCTGTATAGAAGAATCGTTGTCTGCGTCCGCAAGTTTAGCACTTCCGGCTCCAAACCAGTTACATACGATTGTGCTGACTGTACCTTCTCCGTTATCATATACCATTGCTGAATTTTCTACCGACACCTGCATATTTTTCGGAAGCTCATCGATTACCGGCATGCTTGCCACTATTTCCCCGGTCTTCATATCTAATGCCAACAGATTTACCGGATCCTGATTATCTGTAAACATAACTAATTTGCTTGTCAGAGATGGTGAACATCCACCTCCCCAGGCAAGACCTCCGCCTGTAGTTTCATCTCCCTCTTTGCTGTCTTTCGCTCCCACGCTTTCATATGGGGTACACCACTGCACCTGTACACCATCTTTTGCATTTAATAAATAACAATTTTGATTCGTTAATATAACTGCACCTTCCTTTGACGATGCAATTCCATTCTCTGCACCTTCGCCAGGCTCCAATTCATATACAAATGTAGATTCTTTCAGATCAACATGTTCTCCCTTTAAGATGGCATCAATTGCTGCCCTTGAAATGTATCCCATTGCACCTTGCTGTTTACGTTCCGGATAAATACGGAAACCGCCTGTAGCGAACCATAAATTTCCTTCATAGTCAAAAACTACAGATAATAAGTTCTGATCCAATGTTTTCCCTATAATTTCTTCTGCCGCTGCTTTAATATCAATATCCAGCACTTTTTCAAATTCCGGAAGGACATTTCCCGCATCATCTGTTGCTTTCAACATAAGCACATGGTTGTTGCTTGTCGGACATACCAGGCGATTGCTCTCATCTACGAATGAATATGAGCTTTGTATCACATATCCTCCGCCATCATGCTTTGCCGGTGAAAAATAACCTTCTGTCTGTGTTTCATCCGCATTAATATCACGGATAGCCAGTCCTCCTTGAAATGGAACAACAGCATGTCCATATGTATCAAAAAATACCGCCGGAGATGCATTTGGATTTACTTTTTCATAAGAAACATTAATTTCCGGATAAATATCAACCGGTAATACTTCATCTGTCGTATCTGAATTATAACAGTCCTGATGAACATTGGCATCACTCTTTGCCATATATGGATTATCATCAATTGCTTTTGCCGTAATCGGCTTAATTGGAACAACTGCATTTTCTTCTGTTGTCTTCTGCTCTGATTTTGCCTCCTCTGTCTTTGGTGTACCATTTGCACATCCCGATGTGAGCGTAACTGCAGATATAATAAATGCTAATAGTATTTTTCTTCCTTTCATTTATACTTCCCTCCTTTTTCCATCCTTTGTCATCTACTGCTTTTATTATAAAAAAACACTTCTCGTTTTCAATCGCTCTGTCACGAATAGTCAAAAAATAGCACGAATTGTAAATCCGCCCCATAGTTTGTCTATCTGTTTTTAGGGAAAATAAACGAATGAGAGAAAGCTTTTATATATTTCTTATTTGAAGGGGGGCATACATAATGAACAATATTCTTCGCCCGACACTTGAACTTACTGTAATTATCCCTGGGATGATTCTTGCCTATCTTCCTGTAAAATCAACACTAAAAATATCTCTTCCAAAGCTAATTGCCTGGCTTTTTCCTCTTCTAATTGCACTCTGCATTTTGGGAGGTATATTATGCTCGGCTTTACAGATTGGCACAGGAATCATCTATAACATTATCTGTATTTTATTCCTTTTAGCCGTCTGGTATCCTGCCACTCATACTGTCCGAATCATGATCGATGATGATAATTTTGCTCAGATCTGGTATATATTCTGGATCTTGCCGCTTATATTTATCAGACTAAATCTGTTCATGGTCCCAAAATATGATGGCACCTTATATACCGGACGGATTTTACAGATATATATTGTTGTCAGCCTTGTTCTGTTAATCATTCTTGCATTATTTTATACTCTGTTTTTATTAATGGCAAACAGTCTAAACCGAAATGCACGGCTTCAACAAGAAAACTATCTTCTTTCAATCCAACAGGAAAGATATACTAACCTCTGCAATGCAATCGAAGAGACACGTCAGGCACGACATGATATGCGCCATCATTTTCTTCAGCTATCCTCAATGGCTGAACGTAACACAATTCCTTTCCACGTGCAGATTGATCTTCCGGCACAAATTTCAGTCGATGAAACAGACTTTTGTCTTGTTCTTTCTAACCTGTTAGAAAATGCATTGGAAGCCAGCTTGAAGACCGCAAAATTCAGACAACGGATCGATATCAAAATCTATCGACATGCTTCTAATCTTATTTGTTTTTACTGAATCTTTTCACATATACTCTTTACACATATCTCTTTACGTATATCTTTTTACGTATACTTCTTCCGCGACAGCCATTTCTGATCAATACACTTCACTTCCCCATCAAACCGGATATGTAAATGCACACCGCCAGATCTCTGATTAATCTTCTCCACAATTCCATGTCCGAATTTCGGATGTGTCACCGCATCGCCAAGCTTATACTGTACCACTTCATCCTTTCTCTTCTGTGCAGTCTTCAGTTGCTGATAAGTATCCCGGACCGGCACGGACTTATCATGAATCCTGTTCTTTAATACCTTATCGTAGTCATGATTCATAAGCGCTTCGCCCGCCTTATAATACGGCGTCGGCGCCGCTCCGATTAGAGAACAGCAGTATTTCCACGCGCGTGATCCGACGAAGCGGAAAAGTGTTCCGTTACGACCGGAAAAACTGATCCGTTGCTAGCGGAATCGGTGATCCGATGAAGCGGAATTTGCAGTCAGATACAAAAAACTTGCCACCTGCTACTTCTTACAAATGCATGGCAATACATAAAACTTGCCACTGACAGCATCTCTTGCATACTATGGTATAAAAAATGTGGACTGGCACCTCTTTTTTCAGGAACCTGTCCACATTTTTATTTTCTTTTCCGTATATTCACCTGTTATATCTTATGCAGTCCGGAATCTATTTTTTATATTCAACCTCGAATGATCCAAGTTCATATCCATGAACGCTTCCCTTTACCTCTCTGGATACAAGCTCTACTTTCTGTTCAAGATGTTCACTATATACTCTTGTTGTCAGAACCGTTTCCCCGTTATTAATGAATATCTCAATGGCTGATGTATCCGAAAAGATGGTAATATCCGAAAGCTCTTCCACCTTAGCAAAGCGCTGCTTTCTTCCACGTCCGCTTTCTCCCATCGATAAGGTAAAAAGCCCGTCCTTCCAGCTTATTGTAACATCTTCACGAAGCTTAAGCTCCAGATTTTTTGCTTCTTCCACGTCAAGTCTCAGTTCAAAACAGCAGTCCGCAGGCGCCCACTTTGTAAATGCTTCCAGCTCGCAGGTAAATGCATTTTTACGCAGATCTTTCATCTCCTTTAATGGATGCTGTAAGATCTTTCCATCTTTCCATTCCAGTTCTCTTGGCATGGTAAGTGCATGGATCCAGTCATATGCAACCGTTGCATCATTATCATAATCTGCATCCGGAATCCCCATCCAGCCAATCAGGATTCTTCTACCCGCTTCATCTGCAAATGTCTGTGTCGCATAGATGTCAAATCCTTTGTCAAATTCCTGAAATTTTCCAAAGCTGTATGATTTGTTCTTCAGGTCAAACTCTACCGGAAAATATCCACACTGGTACACATTCTGGTAATCATATCCCTTCTGATCTACTCCCTGTGGACAGCATGTCATAATCTGCTGGCCGTCAATCTCGAACAGATCCGGGCATTCCCACATATAACCAAATGGCTTTGCTGTCCGCACCGTATCGTACCATTTCCAGTGTTCCAGATCGTCGGAACAAAACAAAAGTGCACAGCCATAAGATTCCGCATCACGGCCTCCCTGGATCATATAATAACGGCCGTCTTTTTTATAGATTTTTGGATCTCTGACATGCTTGGACATATTCACCGGATAATCATCATTGGTCATTACAAGCTTCTTGTATGCAATATTCTTTCCATCCGGACTGAATACGTGAATCGTATTCTGTTCCCGTCCATTCATGATATAATCATAATCTTTATCCCAGAGTTTTACATTTCCTGTGTAAAAATAGTGAATTCCATCTTCACAGGTATAGGCTGATCCGCTATATACACCGTCTCTGTCCCATTCTTCGTCCGGATAAAGGAACGGCTCTTCTTCTTTATAATGAATCCAATCCTTTGTTGTGTAATGTCCCCAAAGCTTCGTTCCCCATCCGGCAAGAAATGGTGTATATTGGAAATAAATATGATTCACACCCTGAAATTCACACAGACCATTCGGATCATTCATCCAGCCTGTCGGCGGCATCATATGAAAGTGAAGTCTGTTTTTATCTTTTTTTACATTCTCCCTCATACTTTCATGCTTCGGATATTCTGTTAAATATGTCTCTTTGTTCATCTGTTCCTGTCCACCTTATCCTTACACGATTTCAGCCATCTTATCATTTTTTGCAATATGTTTTTCTTCTGTTTTGATGGTCTTTCCTTCCGGAAGCTCTGTGAAGATAACAAGAATCTCCGGAGAGTATCCATGCTTCTTCACCAGGTCGATGTCAAATCTGATAAGTGCTTCTTCTGCTGTTACTTCCTGTCCTTCTTTTACAAGTGTCTCAAATCCTTCACCGTTCATATTGACGGTATCTACCCCGCAGTGAATCAGGATCTCTGCTCCATCTGCAGTTGTAAGTCCGATTGCATGTCCGGTTGGATATACGAGTGATACGGTTGCCTTACATGGTGCCATAACGGTTCCGTCTTCCGGAAAGATAACGACACCGTCTCCAAGTACCTTGTTTGCAAATGTCGGATCTGTCGATGCTTCGATATCTTTTACTGTTCCCTCTGCTGCTGCATAGACTGCACCAGGCTCTTCTGTAATAACTGCCTTTGTTGTATCATTTTCTTTTGTATCGTTCTTTTTGTCATTTTTATTCTTATCCGGTGCTGACCACATTTTCCCAAAGATGACTGTACATACAAATCCAATCGTAATCGCGATTGCATGTGCAATGATGTAGTTAATGTACCCGTGATGTGCCGGATTAGCAATTGCCATTCCAGGAAGTGCAGTTGTACCGAATCCAAGAGCAGTAAGCTTTGAATAGTATACATATGCACCTGCAACTGCACCACCGATACATCCACCGATCAGTGGAAACTTGTAACGTAAGTTTACTCCGAAGATTGCCGGTTCACTGATACCAAATAATGTCGAGCAGAAACTTGGAATACAAAGCTCTCTGGCTTTTAAGTTCTTCCAGTTCAGGGAAAGATAACCAAGTACCGCACCACTTTGTCCAAATAAAGCTACAGACATCAGTGGATTTAAAAAGTTTGTTCCTGTCGATGCAATAAGCTGTGCTTCTACCGCACCGATAATGTGATGAAGACCTGTGATAACTACGATCTGCTGAACTCCGGCAAATAACGCATACCCGAATGCTCCCAGATGTTCTGTACTCCACATCAGTCCGTCTGTGATTCCATTAGAAAGAATTCGTCCTGCCGGGCCTACAAGTGTAAAAAGTAATACCGTAGAGATAAATACTGTCAGCATTGGTGCAACCAGAAGCTTGATTACATCCGGAATTACCTTATTGAAGAATTTATCCAGTTTTGCAACTACAAATCCCATCATAAGCGCGATGATGATTCCTCCCTGGAATCCTACCATCTCAATCTTCAGTCCGAACAGACGGATAACTTCTATATCAACGGTTCCCTGTGCAGCCTGGTAAGCATTGGCAAGAGAACTGTCTAACATGATTGCTCCGATTACCATACCAAGAACCGGATTCCCGCCAAATCTTTTTACGGCTGAATAGCATACTGCCATTGGAAGGATTGCAAAGATACCTGTAGACGCAAGACTTACCAGCCGGTTGATCGCATATAAGGTATCATGTGTCTTTACTACTTCAAGTCCGCCAAGGACGCTTGTAATTCCCATCAGAAGGGCTGCTGCAAGAAGTGCCGGCATGATTCCGATAAATACATCAGATAACGCTTTGATCACTGCCTGAAGTGGATTCTGCCTCTTCGCACTTTCTTCCTTCAGATCTCCCAGTGACATATTCTGTGTATTCGTATACTCGGCAAATACCTCATATACATCATTCACTGTTCCAGCTCCCAGGATCAGCTGTAACTGATTACCTGCTATGAACGCACCTTTTACTTTGTCGATATCTTCCAGTTTTTCAATATCTGCAAGATCATTATCTTTCAATACGATCCTGAGTCTGGTTGCACAGTGTGCTGTTCCCTGGATATTATCCATTCCACCAATATTGGCTACGATCTGTTTTGATATTTCCAGATACTCATTGTTCTTTCCCATTTCTCTTCTCCTTGTATTGTTTTGTTTTGGAACCGGTTCCGTTCCTATGTTTTTATTATATACATCAGCTTTTGTATGTCAACACAAAACGTCACTGCAATTTCATTTTCGGAAACGGTTCCAAAAATTGATATCTAAATTTGTCTATATTGCACAAAAGCGGGTCTGTCAAATTGACAGATCCGCCTGATTCTCAGTTCTCTTTTACACTTTTTCTTTCTATAATTTCATACGGGTTGACCTGAAGCGGGCTTACCGGCTTTCCTAAAATCATCTGGATCATCGACTCAGCACTGATCTCCCCCCAGTTCTTCCAGTCAAATTTTACCGTCGTAAGTGGCGGCTGTAACAGTTCTCCTGCTTCGTAATCGCCAAATCCTACCACGGATACTTCTTCCGGTATCCGTATACCTTTCTCTGACATTACTTTGTACACGCCAAATGCGATACGGTCTGTTGCGCATACGACTGCCGCCGGTGTCTTCATATGATCTACAAATTTCTGTACATTTTCAATTGCATTTTCATAAAAGAACGTTGTCTCTATGACTTCTTTTGGCTTTTTCTCACAGGACATAAGTCCATCGATCACTCCATGGCGTCGTTCTCCTCCTACTGCCGGGTCATCTTCAGGTACCCAGAGCATATAAATCTCCTTGAACTTACGTTGTCCGATATAATTACCCACCGCATATCCTGCATTGTAATCATCATTAATGACAGAATTCTCTCCCGGGAAGCGTTGTCCAAGAAACAGGATTGGAATTTTTAACTTCTTTACTGCTTCTTCGTATTCTTTTGTGCTTCCCGTCGCAAGAACCATAATTCCATCTACATTCATATTCTTCAGCCGTTCGATACAGCGTATTTCTTCTTCGATATCATTTTCCGTATGCATGATAAGAGGTGTATAATCATTTTTCTTAAGATAGGCAACGATTACTTCTACAAGTCTCGGTGTTGTTACCGAGTTAAATCCAGGTACCGTAAGTCCTATGATCCGGCTCTCTTTTGCATTCAGCCTTGCAAACAGATTCGGCTCATAATTATTTTCTTCGATGATTTTTTTTATCTTCTGGGCCGTTGCATCTTTGACGCTTCCCCCGTTCAGATATCTTGATACAGTACTTTTTGCCACACCGGACATCTGGGCTATATCATTTATTGTCAGTTTTTTTTCCAAATTATTTTCCCCCATAGCGTCTATTTCGAACCTGCTTATAATACAGAGAACCTGCCAGTGACAGCTTCTTTCGGACACATGCCGATTCAAAATGTCTTAATATGTATTATACTATTCTTTGAAATTTCCTGTCAAATTATCTCCTGTCCGAAATAGAGGATTCACACAAAGATTTTCAAGGGTTTGCGGAGAATTTAATAACAAAATATAACAGTTATTAAATCTCTTAAAACAGGTGAAATCTCAATCGGGATTTCTTTCTGCAGACGCTGCCGCAGGAATTGGTCTTCTCTCATTTTTCTCTTTCTACGCTATAATATAACTGTTTTGGACTCTTTGGCTTATCTGGAATACTCAACTTAATTACGCCAGCTTCTACTAATGGATTTACATACGTCTGTATAGCATAAGTAACAGAATTTAACCCCAGATAATCACAAATTTCCTTTCTTGTACGCGGTGTTTTACAAAATACTATTAAATTATTTGTTTCTTCATCATTTGACATATCTTCATAATCATTCTTTGATTCTTTATATAGTTTTACAATAAAACTTCCTCTTTCATCCAAGAATTCTGGCTGTCTTAAGTTATATTTCTCCATTTCCATCCGGATTGTTGGAATTCCCGAATACCTGTTTTCTGTTATTCCCAATGTTTCAAGTGCCGATGCAAGTACCGGATTTCTTGTATCCGGTTGAATTTTTCCTAATTGGTCAATAGTGATTCTTCCATATAATCCACCTGGATTATGTATTTCAATCCTGTCTTCAAACATTATAAGTTGAATCGGCATTCCTTCTGTATGAATACTATAATCACGATGTACTAATGCATTTATAATAGCTTCTCTAACCGCTGTTATTGGATAGTCTGTTCTGTCAGTTCTTCGTCCGGTTGTCGGACTTATAATTGTCTTTGTCCGCATATTGCGTTTCACAAATAATAATGCCTCATCCAACATTTGATTTTATGGCTATTTTATTATTATTACACGCAAGATCGACCGTATCCCACTTACCTTTTCCAAATACACTAAAATCAACCCCGCTTGTGTCCAACTGGTATCCCTGTAAATATTTATGTAATGCACATTCAGTCATTTTACCTTGAAGTGTATTCACAAATTTTTCTTTTTCACTTCTTTCTTTTATGCCTCCGCTTCTTTTTCCTCTATGATACCCTTCTCCCCAGACCATTCTATTTGCAAAATCTACACATCGTGTAATTTCAATATCATTTAAAACGCCATCCGTTTCAAAGTCTTTTGCATATGCGAATCCATATTTATGATCTTCTACTTTTTTCAAATAATAAAATTTTGACACACTATACCATCTCCTTGGTTTTATTCTATTTCTTCCAAATCGTCTCCTGTTTCTTCAAATTTTTGCTCCCAGACGATATCATCTATCACCTTTACGCATTCATCCAAATGTTTCTTAATATCTTTTCCCCAAAATCTAACAACTGTCCAGCCTTCGTAAATCAATTCTTTATTAATTTCTTCATCACGTTTTCTATTATTCTCTATCTTTTTCACCCAATACTCTGGATGTGTCCCTTTTTCTAGTCTCGGTTTCAATACTTCCCAATCTTTTCCATGAAAAAACTCACTATCACAAAATATCACTATTTTATATTTGCTTAAGACTATATCTGGCTTTCCTGGCAGTTTCTTATCATTCTTTCTATATCGGTATCCTTTCGCCCACAATGCTTTCCTCAGCCTGACTTCTATTTTCGTATCCTTACTTTTTATATTCTTCATATTTCTATGTCTTTGTTCTTTTGTAAGGTTGTCCATGTTGTTTCACCACTTTATCTACACAATATTATATTAAATCCACCGGCGGATTCTCATCATCTATCCAAATAAATTCTAAATGAATATCTTCGGATGTGTTCGTTTTATATAAACGCATCCCATTAATTCCAAGTTCTTCCAATCTTTTTTCTGTCAACGGCTCATAATCCTTTAACTGAAAAATTCCCTTTAAAATCCATTCTCCCAAAAAAGTTTGTTTATCTACCGATTCTATTGCTTTTCCATCATCTTGTGCTATAAATGCAGGAAGTACATCTCCTGATGGTTCAAAGATTAAATTAAATTTTCTTTGATCTTTAGGCAATTTCAGTTTTTTCGAATTTTCTTTAAATGTACCTATCCCTGCTCCAAAAAAGTCGGGATGCATATCATGAAATTTTCTTGCTTTTGGTATTGGAATATACATTTCATTTTTCGGTCTATATAGTAACCTTCTTATTTCAGCTTCGAACTCTTTATTATTTCCTTTTCTAACTATTTCAATAATACTATTACGTAAACGCTCCTTCTGCTTTCGATCATCATTATTTATTGCTTTTGTCAAAAAATACGTCTGTAACATATTCTTTGTTTCACTTAACAACTTCTTGTCTACACTTTCTTGATGCTTACTCTCTACTTTATTTATCTTTCCCTCTCTTGCATCTGTTCCCATCTTTGAACCAACACCAAAGAATCCGTTAAACCCAGAATATCTATGTACTTCTATTTTCCAAGCATATGACTCTCTTATATTATCTCTTCCGACATTTGTATCCTTTTTTATTCCATATATCTTATCAGCTATGTCCGAAAATAGTCCATACGCATCTTCTGCATACTTAACATTCCATGTATCTAGCACAATCCCCTTATTATTAAATTTCATATACAGTTGACTGTCTGCTGAGGTATATTTATATTCGTGTTTTCCATCTGTAAAAATGAAATTTGCAGGATTTTTCGCACTAGAACAGCCAATAATTTCTATATTTGCAACATCAATCAAATCATACTCTGTTTCTCCTACATATATTTCCGGTGTCTGTCCTTTTGATGATGGCATAAGCACATGATAAACAGACTCAACTTCGTCTTCATCTTTTACTTTAAATCCCTGTAAATTAGCTCTAGATGAACAGATCCTTTCATTTCGAAGCATGGAAATTTTAACTGCTAATTCTTTATACAGATCTTTATTCACAAGATCTATCTCACTCTTTTTCTTTAATGTTCCATTCTCATTTTTTGCATTTTTCTGCATTTGATTTATTATTGACGACCATTCATTTAAATTGGCCTTAAACTGTGCGACTTTCTGATCACCTGATCCAATTCCAAATGTTTTTATTCCAATTAAATATTTTTTCAAACGATTTCCAATATTCTTTCCATTAATTGCTACGTCATAAGATGTATTTCCAATATCTTCCGCAGAAGCGTGAAATGCTTTTTGAAAAATTGTCTCTTGATACTTCGAATTAATAATCGGTGCCGGTATTTCATCATTTTCCTCATTTTTTTGCGAAAATAATTCCGTCAAACTGGCAAATGCCAATATCATTCTTTTATACTCTTCTTTTTCATTTTCCGGTAAATCCTTCCACATAATTTTCTCCTTTTATTCACAAAAAGGCAGAACACACAACATCTGCGTATCCTGCCTTTTCCTTATTCAACTACTTTCTTAATATTTTCTGCAATTCGTTCAATTACAGAAACACACACACTATTTCCAGCCTGTTTATACAAACGCGATTCACTCATATTTCCCGGCAATTTAAAATCCTCAGGAAATCCCTGTGCATTAAAACATTCTCTCGGCGTCATTTTACGAATACGATTATCATCCGTATGAATCAGACAAACATTATGCCCACCTTCTCCCTGATTCGCTGTCAATGTTGGTACAACGCCGGATTTATTTTTTCTCACATATTTTCTCCTCCACTGATAAATGGCCGGATTTGATTTTTCATCATCCTTCATAGCTTCTACCAGCTGTTCATAAATATCCCCTTTATATTTTCCTTTTACATAATAATATTTATCATCTACTTTTGATGAAAAATCAATGATATCTCTTACCGTTTTTTTTAGCGGAATTGATAATGGCCAATGAAATTTATCATAATCTTCTTCTTCACGAAATGCAACAATATAGATTCTTTCTCTGTTCTGCGCAACATTTCCATAGTACATCGCATTCAACACCTGAAATGTATACTTATATCCTAAAAGATCTAACTGCTCGCAAATTACTCTGAATGTATTTCCGTTATCATGTCCTACAAGATTCTTTACATTCTCAAAAAAACATATTCTCGGGCGTTTATCTTCAATTATTCTTGTTAATTCAAAAAATAATTCTCCCCGCCCTTTTTCATCGTCAAATCCTTTACGATATCCCGCAATACTAAATGCCTGACATGGAAAACCAGCCAGCATTACATCAAACTCTGGTATTTCTTCGGATTTCACTTCTCGAATATCTCTAACATCTACTTTTATATTAGGAAAATTCAATTCAAATGTTTTAGATGGATATGCATCAAATTCATTTGCATACACTGTTTCAAATCCATCAGATTCTTCAAATCCTAAATCTATTCCGCCAACTCCTGCAAAAAAGGAAGCACACTTAAGTTTATTCACAAAAAATCCACCTTTCTTATTTTGCGGCACGCCGCGAAATAAATATACCATTTTTTGATTGAACAATCAATAATGTTTCGAACAAATATTTGTTTTCCTTTTTGGAAGAGGGGTATAAGCACTTTAAATACTTATTTCTTGTATCTCCCAATTATAATATTCACACAAATATTTATATACTCTTTTAATAGCAACTGTAATATCCTCTATATCTTTTTGTAAATTTTCTGTACTATAGTCACCGTCTAATTCTAAATGGTGTATCAAACCATGTCTTCGTTCTAAAATTTCATTAACTTGATCATATAAATTCTTTTTTCGCTTATGATAAGGTCTTTTTAATGCTATCCCTATGTCTAATCCCTTATCTAAATTGTGAAAATTAGCACAAATTTTTTTTATATTCTGGAATGATAATGTACTCGCAAAAACTTCCTCTACTGTTTTCTTTCCATTACTTATATCAATCAAATCATAAGGCGAAAATTTAACATTTAATATTTTATCTTTTCTGCTCGAAAATTTTAATAATGCAATATATGTTGATCTAAAATATTCTTCAATCAAGGAACACAAATATGTCGAATATACATTTGCATTAAATGCACTAGGAGTTGGCAACCCATACATTTCATACATTGCTTTATCTCCTTCTATATCATCTGGATATCTATTTAATGCCATACTTAAAATACTAAAATTATTAAATAACCTTTCCACAGCAAAATAGCATCCACTTTCAGCATATTTAATAAAATTATTTTCAGGGAAATATCTATTTCTTCCATAATCACTCTCAAACGAAGCATCACAATACAATTTCAAAGACCTAAGCGTTTCGTTCATCTTTTGTAAATCATATCCCATCGCAAATATCGGAGCTCTTACCCTATATATCCTTTCCTGTTCATTTTCCTCACATAACCAAACATATACCCCCGTAAAAAGCTTATATTCATCATCATTGCCACAATAGAAAACTTCTTCTCTTTTCTTGTAATCCATCATTATCAATATTTTTTCAATAGCCGATTTAGTATATTTCTTTTTTATATTCACATATGCATCATACCCCATACTGCACCTTCTTTACTACTTTTTCCTATAATACTGCTATTTTATATTTTAACGTCATATAATCCTATAAATTACAATTATATACACTAGAGTTTCCATCACCGGAAAGACACTTTCCTGAAACCAGACAGTCAAAAACAAAGCACTATATTATTCATCGAGTCCTATAAAACACGGCAATAACTTTGAATTTGTCTTTAAACAATCCAAGAAAATGTCCCTACCATTGTGAAATCCAGAAATTCATTTTTGCGTTACAAAAATCCTTACTTTCTAATCTCCCAATCTAATAAAAATATTATATACTGTTGTTGGCATTCCGCATCTATCATATACACTTTTAATGCCCTGAATATAAAAACTTTGTTCCAAATTTTCTTCTTCTGTTCTTTGTATTATATACTCATCACATGAATAAGTTTTTATATGGGTCAAATAATTGATCCACAACTCTTTGAATTTATCTTTCGAACATTCAACATAACTAATCAAATATACTTCCGGTATTCCTATCGGATTATAATTGTCTAATAATTTTTTCAAATGCCTATTCCAATACCTTATATCACCTAAACCATCCGAAGATATAATTAATGCTTCCATAAGTGCTAACGGCTTATCTCATTTTTCAAACACCTCAATATCTAATTCCCCACTGCTTTTTCCTGATTCAGATTTTCCAATAAGTGTTTGATCTGAAACTATATATTTTTTTGCTCTTAATATATCTCTTATATATGTATTTCTAACATCTTCTTTACAATCCCAATAAATACTATTTGACTGCATCATTTTACATGCATCTATTAAATCATTTTTCAATTGTTTTCGTAATTTTTCTTCTTCCCCTTCTGCCATTTTCAGTATTTCTTCTATATCAATATTTTTCTTCAAAGTACTTGAATATTGCGTCTTATTTCCATATTTAAAACTATCAACAAGTCCTAAATAATCAAATTTTTCTCGTAGAACTCCTTCCTTATAAATTATTTTTTCTTCCACACATAATCCCATATCTCTATTTATATTATTGACAATATTACGAATAAATCCAAGATATGAACTTGCCGGAAATAATTTATTACCTGCTTTAATATATATTTTTAGTATATTATCTTCAGCTTTTACCAATGCACTCAGCATCATTTCCTTCGCCTCAAATAATGCACCTGTAAGCCACACGTATTCGATCACGATATCATTTCTCATTTCGACCATCAATCTATGCATTACATTTAAAGGAAGGTACTTATATTCTATTTGATATTCCAAAATTTCTGTTCGATTCATGTATTCATCAACAATATCCGGCTCGTTACGATCACAAAGCATTGGTATAAACTCACTTATATCATTAAGTCTGTAAGATAATTTAAATTTTCTTACTACTCCAAGTACATATTCTATTTCAGAATTGCTGTACTCTATTTGTAAAACTCTTTTTCCATTTTTTTTATTGCTCAATAACTCAAACAAACTATTATGGTCTATAATTCCATTTTTTGCATATTTAACACCATTAAATAAAATTATATATATAGCATTAGTTATCCAATCAGGTCTTAATACCATGTAATTTGCCAGCTGATGCGAATCACTATAGCAAAAACTTATTCCCAAATCCGAAAACCAATCTAACAATTGCATTCTAATGGTATGATCAGCTTCTACTTCACATATATCACATATATCCATAAACCTCTTATTATCAATATAAAATTCTTGCATTTCTTGTAAGCATTTTTTTAGCTGTATCCACGAATCAGAAAACATTGTATCTATTATTTGCATTGACTTTATATTTCTAATTATTTGCTTTTGCAAAGCATCTTCAAACGCTTCTTTTGTAAATGTAATAGCAGACATTTTTATAATATCTCTAAGTTCCGGATATAGTCTTCTTAAAGAGCTTTCATTTACAGATGCCGATGGATTTTGATCCATTTGATTAATAACCATAATCACAGGCGAGTTATCCGCAAAACTTTTTATATTATGTAACCAATATCTTGCCCTTTCGTCTTGTGTATTATCTCTTGCATTTACAAATACCACATACAACGTTCTTTTAGTCAAAAACATTCTATGCATAGAGTGCATTATCTCTTGCCCTCCAAAATCCCAATAATGTATTAATATCTCCTCCCCATTTATCTCATATTTGCAATCTTGAATCGAAATTCCTGGTGTTGATTCTCCCGAAAATTCCTCTTGCATTTCACAATTATTCAATAAACGTTGTATAGAAAATGTTTTTCCTGCACCTCCATCTCCCAAAAAAACAACTTTTGCTTCATTTAACTTTTTTGGTATACGTACTCTATTATTATTTTTAAACCATGCTGAAATAATTGTTCTTGGCTGTTGTAAAACACTTTCATCCATATTATCAATCTTTGTGTTAAATAAATTTATTCCATTTCTTTTTCTTGCCTCTTCGTCAATATTAAAATTTAATTGTAAATCTAATATTTCAGGCGGTAATGAATCTAAATGCATATTACTAATCCCTAATTTCCTAAGATTTTTTAACATACATATATTAACAGGTATCGTTTTAATTCCTATTCCATCCATTACTAAAGATCTAATTGTGTTTGGAAACATAACTTTATCCAATGTTTTAATATTTGTATATGAAATATTTAATGATGTCAATGCTTCTAAATTCATCACTTCATTTATAGTTTCTATTCTTGTATCTCTGCAATTTAAACTTTCTAATTTTTTTAACTGCTCTATCCCTTTCAACGAAACGATATCTGTTTCTTGTAAAGACAATCTCCTCAAATTAGGAAATATTTGTATTGTTTTACAAGATTTGATTTTTGTATTAGATAGATCCAAAAATTTGCAATTTCTCCTTACTTCATCACCTTCCAGATCACTAATTAATGTATTTGACAAATTTAATACATATATTTCAGGGAAATTATTTAAATCTGGATTTTTTTCTATAGATGAATTATTAAGATAAAGTTCCCGAAGTCCTGAAATTTTCTCTATTCCATTTACTAGACCTAAATAACGGTTATTACTTAAAACCAATTTATTAATTTTATCAAATTCACTTATGTCAAGTTCATTAATTGAAGTAAATCTAATGTCCAAACATTTAATATTTTTATTTATTTTTTCCAACAGCTGAAATTCTTTTGTTTGCCATGAACATATATACAACAAAATAGCTTCTTCCATATTGATATATATGCCCCACTTTGTTTCTTCAATTTCATAATCATTTTCACCTTTTTTACTTCCTATAAAGTGAACTTCTTCAATATTTTCAAAATCATATATATACAATTCTTCCTTACTTAATCTTTTATATTTTCCCAATTCACTCCATTTTATTGCTTCATTTGGTGTTGACGCAAAAGAAACTATTTTTCTCATTTTTTCTCCTTCCTTTTTATATCTCAATAACTTTATTTATTAATATTGTGCCACTTCATAAAAAATAAAGCATAACTATATAAATTCCATGTATTTTTGAAAGAAAACGTTCCCCTATAATTTTACTCTATTTTTCATTTACAAACTCTTACTTATAAATACACATAACACTCAAAAATCTGTCGCTTTTTGTCACTTTTTCTATTATTTTTCTAAAAAATCCCCTATATCAAAAGCTGACCTTTCCCGTCAGCTTTAATCCCCATCTCTTCTACTCTTTTTTGTACCTCCGCCGATAATACTCCAAACTCCGATACCCAAGCACATCCCCCATCTGCTCGCCAAACGCCATATTCCCAACAACGTCTCCAATCTCATCCCTCAACGCCAACGCATATCCATCTTTCTCAACAAAGAATCCCTTCCCTGACGCCTTCAGGAATCGAATCGGCATCCGCTTCGCCTTACTCAGATGCTGCTTATCCGTCACTTTCTTATAATCCTCATAAGTATTCACATTCGGGAAATCCTTCCAGTTCGTCCCGGTATCAAAAAATTCCTTCCAACTCTCCAATACCTCTTCATCCGTAACCGCAAGCCGGATATTTCCATGATTATAAAAGCTGTAAAGGATCGGCATCTTATACACTTTCTGCATCTCCGTAGTTTCGATGGTCTGAATGAATTCTCGCCCGATTCCCGCATATAACTCCTGCTCATCTTCTGACAATTCACCAAGTTCATACAGGAAATCAAGATAATGCTGGAATGGATTTTCTTTCGCATGACTGCCACTGACACAAATTCGGTAAATATCATCATCCATATAAGTAAATAACTCCATTCTGCTCGGCCGCTTTCCGTCCAGTAATTCTTTCACACGATAATATTCCTGCCGGATCTGCATTTTCAGCGTTAATTTCTTCTTATCCATTTCCTTGAACAGATCGATCAGACGCATGTCAAAATCAACGATGCAGTCATCCGGATATTCCAGATCCTGATATTCGCAGGATCCTTTCTTGCTAAATAATTGCTCTCCGCTTAACAATAGCGGTGCTTTTCCCGCTTTCTCATAATTTCCGATGAAATCCAATACATTCAGATATTCTTTTCCTTTATATATACGAAGGCCTCGTCCCAACTGCTGCAGGAATACGACAGGAGATTCCGTCGGACGCAGGAACATTACCATATCAAGCGAAGCGATATCCACACCTTCATTGAACATATCCACAGAGAAGATCACCCGGATCTCTCCGTTCTTCAATTTGCGGATAGCTTCGTTACGCTCCTCGGCATATGCTCCATTTTCACCACTGTATACGGCTGCGGATGCAATTCCTCTCTGGCAGAATTCTTTTGCCATGTCTTCTGCATGCTGTCTGGAACAGCAGAATCCGATTGCACGCAAAGAACGATATTTTCGATAATATTTGTAAATCAGATCATATCTTCTCTCATTTCCGATATAAGCCTGGTTCAGCTCCTGCTCATCATAGCGCCCCTTCACGATCCGCAGTCCGGAATAATCCGTCTCATCATACACGCCGTAATAGTGAAATGGTACAAGCATTCCTTTGTTGATCGCTTCTTTTAAGGAAATCTGATATGGCACGTTATAATCACAGATTTCGTAGATATTTTTCCCGTCCATTCTTTCCGGTGTTGCTGTTAATCCCAGTAAAAATTGCGGCTGAAAATACTCTACGATTCTCCGGTATTGATCTGTAACCGCATGGTGGAATTCATCAATGATCACATAGTCAAAATAATCCGCCGGAAAATATGCCTCATTCAAATATTCTGGTCTTCCGAGTGTCGCTACCGATGCGAAAATAACGGATTTATCCCTATCCTTTTCTTTTCCGTCAAAGAATCCATAATCCGCCGAGTTCCGCACATTTTTGAAAGAAACAGCCGCCTGCTTCAGGATTTCTTCTCTGTGTGCAACGAACAACACCCGTTCATATTTTGCCGAATCAAATGCAGCAAGGTATGTCTTTCCGATTCCCGTGGCCGCATATACAAGTCCTTTCGCCGCCCCTTCCATGCGGCTTTCCTGTAACGCATACAACGCCTCTATCTGCGCTCCCCGCGGGCGGTACAACATTCGGACATTTTCAGCATTCCTGTCCTCTCCATCTTCTGTAGCGTCATATTTCGTCAGATCCCTGGACACCGCCGGCTTCTTCCATGCCTTGGAATATCGTTTTAATTCTTCATCATCTATAATGATCGAATGATTCAGAAACAGATCTTCAAATGTAGCATAGAACAACTCATAATTCTTTTTGTCCAGTGTATCACTGAATCTGTAATTCCATTCGATACCTGAAGTTAGCGCACTTTTGGAAATGTTCGATGATCCGATGTATATTTCATTCGAAGATTCATAATGAAATATATAAGATTTTGGATGAAATGAGCGTGATGTTTCATTATACAGACGCAGATCCACACGGTCACCGATCTCACTCTTGATCAGATATAAAGCCGACGGCTGTGTGATCCCCAGATAATTTCCCGTCAAGATACGGATCCTCACGCCCCGGTCCAGCGCCCGCTTCATATCATTTAAGAGCATCCGCACACCCGACTCCATCAGAAATGAGACGATGATATCAATCTGCTTCGCCTTTGCCATACTCATTTTCAGTTGATAATATAGATACCGACTCCGGTCTCTGTCCCCGGTCATTACATTCGTAGATTCGATCTCATATGTATCTATTCTTTCCTCAAAATTAGATTGAGCCATTTCTCTTCTCCCCGCCCCGGACGTACATCTGATGTAATCCATTGTTCTTCTATCTCTAATTCATCCATGTCCTGAATCAATTTTGCAAATGTCTCTTCTGTCATATCCGTAAAATATCTGCCATTTCGTTCGCCTTCGAATGTTCCATACTTGAAGGATGTGTAAATGATTCCGTGGGCTCGAAGAGCGTTTGCCATCTTCTTTATAATGTCTTGCAGTTCATTTGCCGGAACATGAAGGATTGACGAGCATGCCCAGATTCCATCGTAGGCTTCTTTTTCATCCAGATCCCGGAACAGCATGTGTTTTACCGGGATGCCTGTATATTCACTTGCAAGTTTGCATAATGCCTGTGAACCGTCTATGGCAGTGACTTTGCAGCCTTGCTCCAGGAAATATTTTGTATCGCGGCCGGAACCGCAGCCGTAGTCCAAGATTTCCGCTCCCGGATGCAGTTTGTCCAGGAAGCGATTCTGCACGATTCCAAAGTCTACAGATATAGTGCCGGTGATGAATTTTTTTGCGTTTTTGTTGTAGTAGTCCAGTGTTGTGGTTGATTTTTTGGTTTCGTTTCTTGCGTTCACGCTTGCCTCCTGAGGGTGTGATACTTGTTCCAATATTGTCTTGTATTTATTATACTGCATGGGAGTGGATGGATACAAGAAAGAGTATACTCTCCTTCACAAAGCATTCAGCAACTTAATAACCATTATCTTTTTTCACCTTTTATTACTTATCACTCTCTTCTTTGAATTCTCTCATTATATTATCAAATGTTTCTTCTGACATTAAACCATACATTTTATTCACATATTCTTTTCTGAACAACAATATTTTCCGAAGTGATAATTTACAAGTTCGAATCACTCTCCACCGATGTTTCCTTTGAATCTTCTTATCTTGATTATCACGAAATTTCATCCTGACAAATACTTGTTCATAATCAGAATATATCTCCAGTCCAAATTCCAACGGCAAGATTAAAATTGTATATACTATTGGAATCATAAAACTAACCAGTGTATTGATTGCATTTAATTCTTTATACTCTTTTAATCCAACATTCGCGGCACCCCAAAGCATATACCAACCAATACATGCCAGCACAATATCTATTAGCTTATGAACTCTCCTGTATTTTTCTTCAGATTCTGCTACCACATTCATAAGTATTAATATTGTTATTACCGGAATAATCAACCATAATATAATATCTTTTAAATATATATTATTCCAGAATGGTAACTGATAAAATATCATGGTTATTCCCGCCACATATAAAGCAATTATCAGAAAAAAGTGTCTTAAATTTTTGCCTAAGAGGATTTTAATAACGTTCCATAAACTTTTACGGATTTCCCTTTGAGTCAACATCCATACAAAGAATCCTGTACCCCATATGGCAATTGCCCATTCTCTTGTTGATAAAATTGTCACTATTTCTTCCATTCATCTACTCCCATCTTCAAAAACTCCACATGCATTTACATTTATAAAATCTATTTCTCGTCGTATCATTCATAGTTATTATCATTTTAGCAAATCTACTGTCGTAATATCGCAACACTTATGTATCTTACTTCAAAAAAATCCCACATATTATATGTAGGACTTTTCTTACTCACTATATATGCTTTGTGCCTGTTCTAAATTTTCTATAATTTTACCTTTCAGACTCTCCGGTGATATGACTTTAAATCGATTCGCATATTGTACAAACCAGCCAACCAATGTCACGCTGTCCATCTTTTTAAATACCGCTTTATACTTTCCTTTTTCTAACGGTCTGACCCTTATTCCATCCCCTGCAAAATCATATAATATAGCATTGGTAATCGGCGCCGGCTTATATTCCACTTCGATTCTGATCGTATCTCCGCTAAAATGATTCACACTCTTCTTAATATAGTCCTGAATCACAAGCTCCGGATTCACACCAATCTTTTCTTCTGCCGGAATGGTTTCTTCACTGGACATACTCATATTTTCAATCCGGTCCAACCGGTAATTCGTCAACCCGTCATGATTATCATGAGAACCGATCAGATAATAATTATTATCCGACCAATATATCGTATACAGATTCAACTGATACATCTTGCCTTTTTTTCGCAAAACTTTCTCCATTGCATTATTGATCTCTGTATACTGAAACCGAATCTTCTTATGCAAATACATTGCTTCCAGCATAATCTCTATATATTCACCGATCTGACCGACACCCCTGACATTTCCGGGCAGCGGCATAATCATATGCGAAAATCTGCTTCGTCCTCTCTGACTCGTCAGATTTAACAGCTTATTTCGAATCTCATTCGCTTCATGAACGGACACACACCTTGCCTGTTGCACCGAATCTAACATCAGCTTAATTTCCCAGTCTTCCAGCAAATGTTTCTCCATATACCATCCTTTATGTGAATTTTCTGCCTGCTTAATCGGATAACCGCAGCTTTGCAACAAACGCACATCGTCATAAATGGATGTACGGTGTACATTTTCCATTCCGTATTCTTCTTCCAGTTTCTGGCTTATCTGCACTGCATTCATCGGCGTCTTCTCATCGGTGGTCTGGAAAAGTTGAAGGACGCGGATTATTTTTTCTTTATGGGGTGTGGACATAGGGGTGCTCCTTACATTATGTTTTTGAGTTAAAGCGATATATTAATTATACTGTACCGTGCCTGCCTATACAACTTTCATCTTTTCATTTTTTGTAGTTGACTTTCATTAACAAACAGGTTAATATTATATATAAGAAATGGGTTTTTTACTGAGTAATGTCTTCGGACTGGAAAAGGGTGCTCGTTTCTTTTTTTATATTTATTATATCATAAAGGTACTTTTTCCCATCTCTGGCATGTCTGATGATCATAATTACATTAAACACATTATATCGTGTAATTTCTCCATCTTCACCAAACACAGGTAAAGCAAATCTCGATGAATAACGATACCAACCATACATGGCATCTACATTATGTTTTACTTTATAATTCTCAGTAAATTTCTTTCCATCAGCTATTTTAATAAGCTCTGGCAATCCCTGCGCAGCATTGGCCTTTGCTTTGGCATTTGCTCCTTTTAAAATATGTGTGTAGTTGGAATGTGCATATTCATCTGGCAAGTCTGCTCCTATGTAAATAACTTCATTACTATCATCAATAGTACAAATGTCACCAACATATTGCCTTAAATACTTTTCGACCTCATCCCATTTCACCGCCCGCTTCCCTTTGAAAAGAATATCATGAATAAAAACCGTTTTCTTTCCATCTAAATCTTCTATTACATTTACTTTTCTTTTCATTTTAACCTCTCCAACTTTCATCGTGCTACACGCATTGCGTTATTCTTTATCCAAAAAAATAAGTCTTACGACTTATTTTTCATCATATCTTCCACTTCCGCCCGATATTTCATCAAACGTAAAAGATATTCCGGAAGTTCTCTCTTCTCAGCTTCCCAATCTTGAACAGTACGATACGGTATACCATAATAATCACTAAACTCTCTCCTGTTCATTCCCATTTTTTCCCGTAATTCTTTTACTTCTTTTCCTCGACTCATTAGATCACCTTCCAGACGCATTGCGTTAATAAAATAATAATTCATGTATAAATGTCTGTCAATGACTATTTTCTATGCCCCCCCTATTCCATCACAGTTTATCATACTTCGCACTCTTCCCCTTAGCCTTCTCCACCGGATACTTCTCTGCATTCACCCTGATCTTCTCCCGCACGATCTCATCCAGATCCAGTCCGCAAGCATCTGCCAGCAAGACACAATAATTCACAACATCCGCCAGTTCTTCTTTTATTTTCTCCTGTTTTCCTTCATTTAAGACATCTGCGCCACTCCACTGGAATACTTCCAGAAGTTCTGCTGCCTCCAGTGAAATGGAGATTGCCAGATCTTTCGGGTTGTGGAATTGTTTCCAGTCTCTGTCGTCTCGAAATTTTAATATTTCTTTGATTGTTTCTTCTGTCATTTCAATTTTCCTCTTCGATGTATTTACTGAAAATCTCTTATATTCATTATACTTCGCTAACCATTGACGTACAAGAAGAAGTCATATTTCTACGACTTCTTCTAATACAATTGACATTTATCATCAAATAAAGTAATATTCTATACAAAGAAATGGGTTTGTTACCGTACAGCTGTTGCTCAAGCGGGGTGCTCGTTTCTTTTTTATATTCATCGAATTCCAAAAATTCATTTCTAAATCTATCACAAGGTAATTCATGCTGTTTCCTCCTGTTCACTTTTCAGACTCTTTTTACAGATCTTGCAGATTGTTCCTGCCGGTGTAACCAATACCACCTTCGCATATGCCGTGTCACCAATCTTGTCATACAGGCGGCCTGCACTCATAGATTCACCGATGACTGTATACGAACTATTTGCCACATAACCGATCTTCCCAAGTCCTTCATACGTTACTTTGATTGCTTCCTTGTCATATTCATTATCCGGTTCTTTTTCTAATCTGATCTTCATACCTTTTTCCAGAAAATCATTTCCGAAGTAGTGTTTTGTTCCTGTCAGGGTGATAAATATTTTTGCCATTGTGTGTGCTCCTTTCGCTTTGAAAACGTGTTCATCTGAATTTGATTTGTTGTCTTATAATTACTTTTATCTCCCGGAATTCTGTTTTATTCCCTTTGATGTGTATAGTATAATTCAGTTGATGGGGTATAATATTCTCACCTTATTTTTTATTTCCATACATCAAAAAAGGAAATCAACCACAGTCAATTTCCTCTTCCCATCATCAGTCATACAACCTTTTCAACACTTCCAGATCAACCTCAAGCTCCCTGTCACCATCTCTTACCCTGGCAATCACCGGTACCCCCGTTAATCTCTCGATCATTTTCTCATTATCTTCCTGCATCGCTCCACCCGAGTAATGATTCAGAATGATTCCTTTTACATCCATTCCATGATTCCGGATATATTCTACCGTCAGGACAACCGCATTGATCGTGCCAAGTCCGGCATCTGCGATCACTAGAGTATTCAGATGTAGCATTTTCACAATGTCTTCCAGCAGGATTTCATGTTTTTCATCCCAGCGGATCGGACATACAATGCCGCCGCTTCCTTCTACCGTGACATAATCGTACTCTTTCTTTACCCTGTCAAAATCTGCTTTTACCGTTTCCGGATCAACCGGATTCCCTTCTATTCTGGCAGCCAGATGCGGAGACACAGCATCTTGATACAGATATGACAGTAAGCTGCTGTCTTCCTGTATGATACCGGCAATCTTCTTTACATAGCCTGCGTCACTTTCTTCTATGGACTCTGCACCTGATAACGCAGCCTTATAATAGCCTGCATGGATTCCTGCATCCGCCAGCTTTTTCACGATTAATGCTGTGACATACGTCTTTCCTACATCTGTGCCGGTGCCCGTCACAAATATTCCTTTTGCCATAATCTCATGCCCCTTTTTTTATTAACTCAGATAAAATCCGCTTTTCCGCATTCTAAGTCCCACACCGGCTGCCAGCAGACATAATACAAAATCTCCAGGCATATCTAATGGGAAGCAGGACAAAAAGATCACGCCCAGCGTTGCCGGTGTATGTGCATAAAAGTTCAAGATTATGAATTTATACACGATTCCGATTGCATATGTCACAACAAATCCTGCAAGACAGGCAAGCAGATAGTTCTTGTAACTTGCTTTCAGCTTTTCGCATACTTTTCCGGTTACATATGCGCTTACAATGAATCCGACCAGATAACCAAAGCTTGGCCGGAATATGTATCCGATTCCTCCGCCTGCTGCAAAGATTGGTACTCCGACAAGTCCCAGTAATACATAACATCCTACAGATATTGCTCCCTTATCAGCCCCCAGAATCAATCCTGCAAGCAGTACGAAAAAGAACTGAAGTGTGAAATAATCCATATATGGAACCGGGATCTGGATAAATGCTCCTATGGCAACCAGCGCCGCGAACATTCCGCATAATACCATACTTACGGTGGATAATTTTTTTGTTTTTGTGTTCATTAAATTGTTAACCTTCCTTTCAGTTTATGGTTAACAATTTATCGTATTTCGCTTTGATTGTCAACTTATTTTTCGCGATAGTTTACAATTATGTTCTTGTTTTGCTAATTCAGAATCCATTTCCTACTCCCCATACTGCTCCATAAGCCTCCGGGCCTCTCCCCGCATCTGCTCCACAACCTCATCCGGTCCAATGATCTTAACTGCTTCCCCCAGCGAGAATACCCATCCCAGGAACTGTTTGCTCACATGCACGTCCACATTCACCCGGAAATGATCCGCATCTTCCGGAATCATCATCACATCTTTCCCGAACCGGTCAATGATCACGCCCGCAAGGCTGTTATTTACCAGCATCTTTACAGACGTTTCCTTTCCCCTGAACATTCCGAAACTCTTCTTGGCATAATCCGCCATATCCAGCTTCTTGAAGTGTTCTTTTCCCTCACGGGATTCATCCGACATCCGGATATGCAGCATCTTGTCCACCCGGTAATGCTTGATCAGCTGCGCCTCTGCATCATATCCGATCATATAATAATTCTCATCATCCCAGGACAATCCCCACGGGCTGATATGATACCATGCTCCTCCGTGACGCAGTTCCATCTCTTTCTTCACATTCCACTGGAAATACTGGAACTTGATCTTCTTATTTTCAGAAATCGCATTGTGGATTGCATCGACAGTATAATAGATGCTTTCATTCATCGTCTTAATTCTTCCTGATACATACACCTGTCGCTGCAGCCTCTGTGCATCGTATTTGCTGACCAGCTTTTCCAGCTTTTTTATCAGTGTGTTGGTCTTCTTCTCTGTAATGAATTTGGAAGACTGGATGGAATCTACCAGAAGCTTTAATTCCGGCAGTTCGAATGGGCGGTTGACTACGCGGTAATGATAGCGGTTGCCGATGGGTTCGCCCTCTACCTCGATTCCGAGTACAGACAGATCACGCAGATCTGCATAGATTGTTTTGCGATCTGCGGTCACTTCGTATTTTCCCAGTTCTTCCATGATTTCCGGCATGGTAATATAGTGTTCGTCATCTGTATTTTCCAGCATAATCTGTGCGAGACGGTATAATTTTAGCTTTTGATTTGTTCCTTTTGGCATATAAGTATTCCCCTTTTCGTAATATGAGTAAAGTATAGCACACATGGGAATTTTCCTTACACATTTTAAGCACCATTAATCACATCTCTAATCATTCACATAATCATAATAATCCGCTTCGCTGGCAAATAAGATATATTCACCATCTACCATTCCCATATAACCGTCACCTGTGTTAAAACCTTTCATTGCCAGTTCCTCCATTTCTTTGAAAATAAATGATCTGTTTTCCCTTTTATAGCTATAGTTTATAACATTAGGTGGGGTATAAAATTACCTTCCATTCTATGTTCATCAGAATCATATGCCGCAAGACGAAAATAAAGGCAAAAAATTCTTTAAGCGAATTTTTTGCCCTTATTATTCTATCTCTATATGTTGTCTGACTTATTTTAAATACCGCATCCATGCTCGCCACATGTATGCCCTTCCTCTACATCGTAAATCTTAAATACAACTCTTCTTAAGTGCCACATAGGAAATCAAAAAATTTGTAAACCAGCCAGCCGGTACAGCAAGCCAGACAAATGCAATGCCAAACCGGGGCGCAAAAATCAAAGCAACCGCCAGGCGGATCGCAAGGTTTACCATATTGGCGATGAGAAACGGACGCATGATTCCAAGTCCACGAAGTACTCCATCGGTTGCCATCTTGATACCCATGAAAATGAAAAAGTAACCGAGCCATCTCATATAATCCCCTGACACCTGATATGCCAAGGCGGATCCATCTTTACCCAGAAATAACGAAGAAATCTGCGTATGCAGTGTTTCAATGACTACAAAAGCAAGAACTGCAAAACACAGATCTAACACCAGTGCCGCGTGATATCCCTTTTTGATACGATCCATTTTCTTTGCGCCAAGATTCTGGGAAACATACGGTGAGACTGCATTTCCGATAGATACAAATATCAAGGCAAAGACATTCTCTACTCTCATCGTTGCCGCATAACCTGCCAGTGCCTGTGTACCGAATGGATTTACAACTGCCTGTACGATCATCATACCGATTGACACAGTAGACTGCTGCAGAACCGAAGGTACAGCAATCCGCAACATGGAATACAGTTCATGCCTGTCAAACCAGTCAAATTGACTTTTATACCGGCGCATCCTGCTAAAGAAAATCAAAAATGAAAACACTGCTGAAATCCCCTGTGCGATGAGCGTTGCAAGTGCTGCACCAAACACTCCCAAACCAAGTCCAGCCACCATCCAAAGATCCATAAAAATATTCAAAACAGAAGAAAATATCAAAAGTCCCAATGGAATCTTTGATTCACCGATTGAATTGAACATTGTTGAAAGGATGTTATACATAAACAGAAATGGAAATCCCACAAAATAAACACGGAGATACAGTACTGCTTCCTCCAGTATATCAGCAGGTGTCTGTAATAAACTCATCATCGAATGTGAAAGACAAAATCCAAAGACACCCAGAAGTATACTTAGAAGCAGGAAACTGATCAATGATGTTGACACAATTGTTTTCATTTTACTATAATCTCTGGCTCCAAAATAACGACTCACAAGCACACCTGCGCCTACACCTGCCCCCAATGCTATACAAATGAAGACATTCGTAAGTGCAGCACAGGCACCAACTGCCGCAAGTGCAGATGAGCCGACAAACTGACCAACGATAATAGAATCAGCCATATTATATACTTGTTGAAAAAAGCTGCCTAAAATCATAGGCATTGCAAAAACCGTCAACGCTTTAAGAGGCGCATCTGTAATTAAATATTCATCTTTTGACATTCGCTAACTCCTCCATAAATTCGCTTACTTTCTTTCCGTAGACATTCATTTTATATCTTTTGAATGCAAAATGCAAATTTTCCAAATTCCTTCACAAGTCCTATATGTCTGAAAATGCAGGCAACAAAAAACAGGCTTTTCTGACAAAAAATTACTTGCCGGCAGATAAATTTCTACCGGCAAGTAATTTTTATTTTTTCAATTAAAAGCCTGTCAATCTGAAAAACATTAATTCATTTGCTGACCCGTCGTCTCGTTTCTGTGTCAGCATAATTAACAGAGATCCGTCATCTAAAAGCTGCATGTCTTCCAGCCATGGATAACTGACACCGAATATGTCATCTGTAGAAATTGCACCTATGTGTGTTCCATCTTTTGCCCAAAATTGTATTTCCCGCATATTTCCATCTACAGCCACAAACCCATTTTCTGTTTCTGCCATGCCCGTAATGGAACCGAGCTTGTCCTTAGAACTGATGTCTTCTCCGCCTAGTTTCAAAAGCTGATTGCCTTCATAATCATAGACAATAATTTTTGTACCTTCATCTTCCGCAGCCATGGAGCCGGCAACCATGATATGACTATTCGTGATCTGTACGTCATCTAACATGGAAAATGGTCCCTTGCGTTCTTCATCATTATTTAATCCGGTCAGTATCCACGGCTCAGCCGTCAGGTTACCACCTTGATTTGCAATCTTCTGAGTATCACTGTTCACCCAGAAACTGATTCCCCATTCTCCGGATGGATGCATATTCAAATATCCATCTACGGTTGTCTGCATTGCCTTTTTTCCATCTTTTACGCCAATTACATCTCCGATTCCCGGCGAAAGATATAACATTCCACTGTTATCTCCGGACAAATATTCACAATCATCGTCTAGTTCCATCGAAGAAACGAATTTGAGTCCGCTTTCTGAATATTCATAAGTATCCAGTTTGTTCTCCAGCAAATGGAATACCTGGTTGCCCTGTTTTACAAACTGATGTTCCATGATCTGCATGACACCCTGTGCTTCTTTAAACGGAATATATTCCGGAACGATTGTATAAGAACCTACCATCTGCTTTGCCAATACAGGTTCAAGAGGCTCTCCCTCCCATGGCCATGGTGCGTCTTTATTTCCTTCATCCTTTAATTTCAGCACAATTCCTTCCAGCAATTCTTTGTCAGAATCATCTATTTCCTGTCCCTTTACTCTGATATCATAGGATGTACCAGACTTTTCATGGCGATACATATACGTTTTCTCTACGGAATTACTTTCCGGCATTGCTGTATATTCTGCATTTCCTATTGTTACAGTGTCCATTTTCCCTTTTGCATATGTCTCTAAATCCACGCCGAAGTCAACTAAACTATTTCGATATTTATAGGAATCCTCCTTTGTTGCTTCTATATAAATGACATTCTCGGATTCATCTACTGTATCTCCATCAAAAAATCTAACGCGAGCGTAGTCTTTATCTTTCTTCATATTTTCTTTATCATAGTTCCATGCTTTCGGATAATACACTGTAAATAAATTTAATTTAAGATTTTCCCTGTCCTTAAATTTTGTTTCTGCCTGCTCTGTTTTTTTCTTCTCCGGAGCCTTTTTTTGTCCACATGCCGCTATCATCATCATGCATGTCATGATACACAACACACACCACAATTTCTTTTTCATGGTATCTTCCCTCCCTTCACGCTTTCCATATCCGTTTCAGCTATTTACCGTCACTTTTCACACAATGAAATGTGTAGTAGTCTTCGTCATTACTGTAATCTACTTTCAACGTGCCATCGTCATTTATCGCCACTGAGAGAGATGGGTTATCTGATTCAATCGCGCAATACCCCAGTGCAACTGACCATGGGAATGTCCCTATCTCTTCTCCTTTATAAATAACTGTTACATTACGGTCATTTTTGAAATCAAGACGCAGTGCATCATTGATGTTGTCTACTCCTTCCATAGAAGTCTGCGGTCCGTCTCCTAAAAGTTCTTCTACGCTTTCAGAAGCCCACTTACCTATGACTGCACTTTCCTCCTCTGTCAGATAGAGCGAAGGATCCATTGCATCGGTTCCATCCTTTGCAAAAATCACCTTTACTCCCATCTCCAGCATGTCGTCAAAAGAAATGATATCTTTTCCGATGGTTCCCACCATTTTTTCTCCTTCGATGCTCAATGTAAACTGATCATCTTCGACAGACCATTTTCCATTTCCGGTAGTGTCTCCGACTGAAAAGGATACTTTTCCTCCATTTTTCACTTCAAATTCAAAATCACCACCGAAAGTTTCATCTACACTGACGGATATTCCCATCATTTGAGCGGAGACCGCTACCCATTTTCCTTCATATGGATTCTTCTCTCCTGCTTTTCCGGAGCCTCCACACCCGGTCAGTGCTGCCATACTGATGATAAACACTAATCCTAATAACAAATTCAACTTTTTTCTCATAAGCCTCTTCCCTTTCAACTACTTCTTATCTGCAAAAAACGGAGTCAGCAATTCTGCCACCTTGCTGATTGGCATTGTCTGTAAGATCACCTTTCCCGGTCCTTTAACAACAGTATTAAAAATGCCCTCTCCTCCGATCAGCATATTTTTTACTCCTTTTACAGTTACAATATCCATCGTACAGGTTTCTTCCATTGCCGCTAAGTACCCGGTACTGATCACCATTTCCTGTCCGGCACTCAGATCATATTCCTCTGCATGTCCGTCAATTTCTACAAATGCAGTTCCATTTCCGCTCAATCTCTGCATAATGAAACCTTCTCCGCCAAATATGCCTTTTCCTAATTTTTTCTGGAAATGCATGGACAGTTCCACGCCTTCTTCTGAAGCAAGGAATGCACTTTTCTGCACGATCATGGAGTGACCGCTGCTAATCTCCAGCGCTTTGATTGCTCCCGGAAAACTTGATGCAAATGCAATCATTCCGTCTGTACCTTCTGCGGTATATCTGTTTTGAAACGCAGAATCACCAGACATCATTCTGCCGAACATTTTCTTCATTCCGCCACCGGAAACCGTCTCCATTTTCATGTTCGGGCTCATCCAGCTCATACTTCCGCTTTCTGTGATCATAGATTCTCCTGCTGCTAATTCACATACGACAACTGGTAAATTTCCTCCTAAAATCTCATATTTTTTCATAGTAAAGTTCTCCTTTCTTTTTCGTTTTTATTTTTTCGTTTTCATCCTACAACAGTACCTTTTTCATTAAGTTTTGCGGCACATTGCACACACATATCCAGATCATCACAGATCAAAAAGCAATGGTCACATACAAGACGCTTACATATCGGACAAATATTAAAGATTTCTTTCGCCTGATTCAATGCTTTTTGAAATGCTAAATTCTTTTCCCGGTCATAAAGCGTATCATAAATAATCTTCCGATTTTCATTTTCCGGTTTTTTCCCCGCTTTGGAAAAACGAATTGGTGTGCTTTTCCATACTGTTTTACATTCCATGCAGCATAGTGAAAAGCAAAACTCATCCGGTGTAGAACAATCTATTAAATCCTTTTTCGTAATATATTCCACATTTCAACCTCCTTGTTAACCTCCTTGCTCTATCACCATCCCACTCTTTAGTTCTCCCTCCTTATCCATTTCCTTTATTTTTTTCTTTTATCGGGCGGCCACCATTTCGTAATGAAAGCGTAGCAGATAGGGAAAGCAAATACTATGGTCGCCATTCGTATATTTTGCTTATTTTCCAAAATACGAACGATTAGTATACTATATATAGTGTTTCTTTTTTATCTATCTACTATATATGCGCAATTTCTTTTTTGTAAAAATGTAAACGATATCTGTCGGTCAAACTAAAAAAGAGCCTGTACAGACTCTTTTTCTTTTACTCAGTTCTATTATATGTCAGCTTATCTAACTGATCGCATTTTCGAAACAACTCAATATACAGCATTAATTCCTCTCTGACAGTTATTCCCAGTTTTCGATTCATATTTGTATTATGCTTTCTTGCTGTTCCAATACTGATATAAAGCAATGAAGCAATCTCCTGTATCGTATATCCATCAACATAATACTGAAGAACCATCCTCTCTGACGGAGTCAGAGTTTCCACGCGCAAAGCAAACGCCTTGAGCATTTCTTCTATATTCGGAGGAATGCCTCCATTTTCCAGTTTCTCCGTATTTCTTTTTTTCTGCATAAAATCAACCAGTGCATCCACTTCTGAAATTCCTGATAAATTTTCATCCGTCAGCGTATCCTCCTGCAGTGCTTTTAAACTCCGAAGAATCGGCTTCACAAAACGACGGGACATACTGACAGAAACAATCAATAATAAAATCAGGAATAACAACGTACCGATGATCCAGTCCCTTCGATTGTCCGCTGTTAATTTTTCATAATTCGCTTCTGATATCAATGTCAGTACCGCAAGCGGCATCCCATTACAACTCTTCAATTCAAGCAGTTCATGCCTGCCTATATAATTCCCGAATGCGGTAGAATATGTATTATAATACTTTCCTTTCTTCACTGTCATCGTTCCTGATGGTGAAAGATACGTTTCCTTTGTATCTCCGAACATCGCCTTATCCAGATAGATGTTTCCTTTTTTGTCCATAGGAGCCAGTACTGTCACTATATTCCCACAGGAACCTTCCACCATAGGATAAGACAGCCTGAAATACAGATTACTCATCTCCATACCGCACAAACCGCGTACTTTTCCGGTACTGTCTAAAACCGGGACATATAAAAGCTGCACATCCTCCCATGTGTCACTCAGCTCCAGCCGGTCTGTCCACAGGCAGCTCTCTACCAGCCGGTTCCCATCAAATTGCATAATCTGTTCATAACCCGGCAATGCGGACGTATCAAATTCTAAATTCCAACGGTTATGGAGCTGTACCTGCTCTGCTCTTGCAATATCAGCATTTCCCCTGAAAAAAACTACGTGCTGTTTGCTTGTATTTACTGCCTTTAAATCAGACAGGCGCAGGTAGATTCCCATGCGTGATGTATCTGCATATTCCGTCTTCGTATTTACCGTTGCATCCAATACAACAAAAACTCCACTGCAATACTTCACATCCAATGCAGATTTCAAGGAGGGATACAGCGCAGACTCCAAATCCATGATCAGCTGAGGATTATCATTCAAATCTGAAAATGTCTTTCCATTGGCTGTCAGGCATTGATTCAATTCTTTTGTAATATCTTCCGATAAAGAAATACTTCTCGCCATCATAATGTCGGTCTGCTCTGTCATCGCTGACAACGTATTCTTCTGCTGGGCAAACAACATTTCCCGTACTTTAAAATCCATTCCCGGAAGAACTCCAATAATACTCAGTAACAGAACTGTCGCTAAAAAAAGTGTTAAAATCACCACGCACCAATAAACAATCAGTCTTTGCTGCATACGAATGCCTTGTCTCTTTATTCCTTTTATAATCTTCCGGAAATTTATTCTCTTTTCTCCCATATGTCAGCCACCTCTTTTGCCGATCCGGCAGACATTATTGTGTGTATGCTGCTTTGAAATCCTCTAATGTCTCTGAAACAAGTTTATCCATATCTTCCGGATGTTCCTGCCACTCCAACCGCTTTACTGACAGGGTTTGCCTGATAAGTTCTTCAAACTTTGTTTCCAGATCCAGATAGGAATCCAATTTCGGAGCAGTATAAAATGTATAGTTCTCCTGCGTCTTTAAAAAAGCCTGATACAGGGATACATACATCGGATCACTTAACTTCTCGATCGCCTCCGGAAGGTAAACATCGAAAGCTTCCTGCTTTACCGGCATATATCCAAGACTGGTCACAAATTCCACATTCTTTTGGGCTTCTGTCAGCCATTTAAGAAATGTAATACAGGCTTTTTCTTTTTCTGGTGTAGATTTTACCGTACAAATACCGGCACCCCGCTGCATGACCATCGTTTCTCCCCTGGCAAATACGGGACATGGCATGGAAACAATCTCTACTTTTTCCGATGTATTATCCGCATACGTAACTTCGTCTGAATAATACAACACGCTGGCTGACGAAGCCACCGATACAATCGAATCTCCCGTTCGCAAAGGTTCCGTCGCATAACCGCCGCGAAGCCATACTCCTCCGGACAGTGCCGCTTTTGCATAAGGTTCCCACACTGTTTGAAATTCCGGTCCGAAAGCCAGATTTTCTCCTTTAAAGAAATTTTCACCCAGGGATTCTACACCTACCTGAAAATAGTTAAAATGATAATCATGAACGAAAAAATTCTTTCCATCACCAGGAACGTCCGGCGTCTGGTTGTCTGTCCATGCAGCATATTGTTCTGCCATTGCGAAGAGTCCTTCCCATGTTTTTAAATCTTCTATCTTCGCTCCTGTTTCTTTTGCAAAACGATCAAATGCGGTTTTATTGATAAACATAACTTCCATTGATTTTGCTACCGGCAAAATGGAAAGTCTTTCATGAATGACACCCTCTTCCAAAAAAGCCGGAATAAATTCGTTCAGTTCTTCTTCTGTAAAATAATCATAATAATCTACAAGCTCCGTATCATCCGGCATCGCCAGAACTGTCTTGGGATAGGAAACAAACATATCCGGCAGTTTGGAAGCCCCCGGATCTCCAAATGCGGATGCCAGCACATTTTCATGTATCGTATTCGTATTTGTAACACTGCCAACCTGTACCCGGATATTTTTCTCTTTTCCAATCGTTTCATTAAATTCATCAATCAGATCGTTTAATGGCGATTCTGTCTGTCCGCCATATACATGCCATAATGTAACGGTTACCGGATCTTCGTTTTTCTTCTGCCCACACCCTGTAAAAACTATGACCGCAATCATTACCGGGAACAGGCAGATTTTTCTCATAATATATCTCATATTATTTTTCTCCCTTCCAGACAGTATCTTATAAAGCATCTGACATCTCAACCAAAAATAAGATCTTAGGATTAAGACACTTTTACACAGTATATGATAACGGTTTTCAGCGATTTAAACACTCCCCATGTGGGTAGTAAAATGCTGTTTTTAAAATCCGTTTATAATCAGGTTTTTCTTTGTAACAGCTACCGCCAATTTCGTTTTGGAATCAAAATTCGTTTTCTGCAGCATATTCTTGATATGCCATTTTACAGTCTCCGGTGATATACACAAACTTTCTGCAATTTTTTTATAGGATTCTCCTTCCACCACTAATCGCAGAACTGCTAATTCCCCCGGTGTAAAATCACAGCTTTTCGCTGTTCCGATCATCACAACCGGCGGAGCATCCGGATACACGCTCTCCCCTTTCATCGTGCGATCCATAACCTCCAACAATTCCTCTTTACCGGCATCTTTATACCAGAAGCTTTCTACTCCCGCTTTGCGCGCCCTGTCAATAAAACTGCACTCTACTAAAGAAGTCACGATAATTATTTTTATCTGAGGCATGGTCCTTTTAATCTTCTCTGCTGCCACAAGACCACTCTCATCATTCTCCGTACAGACATCCATCAAGACAAGTTCACATTTGCTCTGCCTGCATACGGTTTCTGCCATAGCTGCGTTTGTGATAGAAGCCGCCAGACAATATCTCCCACTGGACTGGATATAATTTTCCATATCTTCCCGAGCCATACGCTGGTCTTCCACGATTAATACCCGTATCATCTCCGCACCTCCTTTGGTATCTTAACGATTATCGAAAATTTTGACTCCGCACAGATTCTCAATGTACCTCCACATTGCTCCACTCTTTTTCGTATACCGGATAATCCTCCTCCTTCTTTGACATTCTTCTCCGTTTTTTGTCCATTATCTGTGATTACTATAATCCACTCTTGTTCCTCACTGCCGGATTTTACATACAGTTCGCTTGCCCCGGCATGGCGGACACAATTGGAAAGCGCCTCCAAAAGTATTGTATCCATCAGTTCGGAAATATGAGATCCCCAGACTTTTTCTCCTGTATAAATGATTTTCACACCCAAAGTCTTCGCTCTTTCCTGCACCTGCCTGTGCAGTTGTTCGCCTTCCACAAACTCGTTATCTTTATTCAGCAAATCTAATGTCTGCTTCCATTGCGAACGGAAAATATCCCGGTTTGCTTCTGCTTCCCGCATCAACATCCGCTGTGCCGCCAGGACACTATATCCCAGATTATCATGCACTCTCATTTTCATAGATAACATTTCTTCTTCTCTGGTCAGAGTTATTACATTCTTAGAAAGTTCTTTCATAGCCACAGACATTTCCTGAAGTTTCTGATTTTCTTCCTTCAGCAACACTTTGTTCCGATATAATTCCGACACTTCAGAAGCAAGAAATTGGAAAAATCGATCTCCGGCTGTCGTAGTAATCTCTTTCTCCGAAAATTTCCACACACTTCCATCCGCAAAGCAGTATACTTTCAGATCAACATCATAAAATACATTTTCTTTCAGAGGATGTTCCAGTGCTTCCTTCAGTTCTGTAATATTCTGTATATCTCTTCCTGCCAGATTCTGACAAATTTGATACATTTTTCGATTCATCAGTTTAGGCATTCCGTTCCCATCAAAAAAAACAATTCCGCTCGGCAAATTGTCCAGACTTTCCTGCACTGCATTTTCCCTCAGGCAATTCTTGCGGTACTTATGAATTCCAAAGATCTTCATTCCTACATATAAAAAACCACAAATTCCCATAACAATTAAAATCACATATGGTATTTTAAACATCCGTTGCCGCGCACACAAGCCGGATGTTATAAGGAAAATAACTATAAGCAATGCACTGTCCAGCAGCAACATCTTTCTTTGTCTTTTTCCTGTTCCTTCATAAATAACCAGAATCATATACAGCAAAGTCAAAAAAATAAAAAAGCAAATGATTGTGATCTGATACTCCGGCGAACAGTTTTCAAATGTTTTTATCATTTGCCGCTACCTCCTCCCGGAATCAGAGAAAGCAGCCATGCTCCGTCAAAATCCTGCTCCGCATAAGCTCCATATCGTCCGGCAATTTCCCTCAGATCTGTTTTACATTCCACACTCATAGACATGACGATCCGCTCCTCTCTGCGTTTCAGATTTACAGTAAATGCCGACAGATCTTCCAAAGATTCCTCAATGACTGCTTCAAAAAAATCATAAATCTGCATAGCATCTTCACTTCGTATTTCATCTAAAGCGGTGGAAAAACCTGCCTCAACATGGTTCCATTCCAGATTCTTTATCGTTTCCCTGAAACATAACTCCAACTCTCTGATCGGAAATTTTACGGTCTGCTCCGCAATAAAAATAAGATTACTACGCCTTTTTATATAGGCTCCGATCACAACTATCTTCCCTAATATTTTTTTCCTTTCGTTCTCATCTTCTTCCATAGAATATGCTTCAATGAATTCCGTCAAAAGTGCACTCTGCCTTGCCGTCTGTTTCTGTATTTTATCATAAAGCTGATTCTTCACAGAAAGTTTTTCTACTTCTCTTTTTGTCCTCAGATTTTCTTCCTCAATCAGATTCGCATCTTTTAATTCTTCCTTCCTGTCTTCAAGCTCTCTTACGATTTCCTGTAATTCCGACAGGTTTTCCTTCCACAAGACATAACCTCCCAAAATTGGTTTTCCCGACAGTCTGATCCCATTTTCCAACATGATCTGGCTTTGAACTACCTGTCTTACGATTTCCGGCGCAATATATTCCGAATCCTGCGATTGATAAATGTATTTTCCACTCTGATCTGTAATCTGTGCTGAAATTGTAGATGCTGCAAATAATTGTGCGTATCCTGTATTGGAAGGGATCAATCCGCACTGGATGCAGCTTTCAATGATCAAAGCAAACAAAAGGCATAATGCAGCCGTCATATCGCTTGAAAATATTTTCCAAAAGGGCAGATTCAGATAATAGGCAATGCCATAGACAACCGACAGTCCATAAGCACCAAAAGGCATCCAAAGCATTTTCCTGTTTTTAATTTTTCTGCATCTTAATAGAATAATCAAGAGTGCTGCCAGCAGACAGCCAAGATCCCAGGCGACTATAGCATAATACATTGCTCCATATCCATAGACGCCTACTTCATAGGAAGCTGCTTTCCCCAGTCTCCCCTCCGGGAAAGTAAAAACTAACTGGTGCAGATCATTCGTTAATACAATCCCTATCAGAAACAATGCCGGACAAAACAGCAGACATCGTCTTTCCGGTAATTTATAATTCTCCGGCTGCCGTATATAAAATGCCAGATAAAGACTGACCGTGGGCAGCAACACCATAGGAATATAATAAAGATACCAGGCATAGCGCAATGCTGTCGGCATCTCATACGGTATTTCAAATTTACACATACGAATGAGCATCCAAAAAACCATCATCGCTGCAATCATTATTAAACAACGCCTGGCTTCTTTTTGGATAATCCTTTTTTGAAAAGAAACCGCCCATACCAGATAAAGTCCTATATAAATAAAAGGTCTTAAAAGATGACAAACAGATTGCAGATAAGGATTGGTAAAGGACACATAATGCAGCAGAACGGCCACACCTACGCATAGTGCCACACTTCCGACGTATACTGTAAACTTCTTTTTCTCTGACACTGTGCATACTCCTTTCTGTTACGTTTTGCACTATATCTTGTTTACAGTATATCATAATCTCCCTTCCAAATTATATCTTTTATAATTCAGAAAAACTCGCATTACAGAAGATATCTTAGAAGCCGGATTACTTATACAAATATCTTTCTGGAAACTAACACAAAAAGGATGCACTACGGTAACTTCTCCATTACCTTGGCACATCCTTCGTATTATTATTTTTTTCTATTCTTCTTAATGACAGCTATGGCTTCCACATCCATGCTCACCACATGTATGTCCTTCCCCGTGATTGTGCTCGTGATGAGAACATTTCACATCCGGATTATACTCAAGTGTTTCATTGATAAAAGCTTCTACTGCTTTATCCGCATCTCCGGAAACTCCTCCGAAAAGCTTAATACCGGCCGCCGCTAACGCTGTCTGTGCACCGCCTCCGATTCCGCCACAGATCAAAACGTCTGCGTTCAATGCATTAAGAACTCCTGCCAATGCGCCATGTCCGCTTCCATTCGTATCTACTACTTCTGAATGTACTACTTTTCCTTCCTCTACATCGTAAATCTTAAATGTCTCTGTATGTCCAAAGTGCTGGAAAATCTGTCCATTTTCATATGTTACTGCTATTCTCATGATACCTTCTCCTTTTTCTGCTGCATATTTTTTGTAAATTTCCTGTTTGTAACAGCCTCCAAATCTACAATTGTTGCTCTGACCATCACAAATTCTGAAATCCCCACCCTCGATTCTAAGTGGATGTCCATCAATGAGTGCATCTGCTATTTTCTTCCTGGCAATCTCGTAAATCCGTTGAACTGTTGTTCTTGCGACTTGCATAGATGCTGCACACTGCTCCTGACTATAACCTTCCTTGTCCAAAAGACGAATTGTCTCATACTCATCTACCGTCAGAACAATAGGTGTGTTTTTCTCAGTATTATCTGTCGGAAGGAATTCTAAAACATTGGGGAAATGACAGACTTTTCTGCATTTTACTGGTCTCGGCATAAACTGCTCCTTTCTCGCTTTTCTTATATAATAGTCCTATAAAAGGCATATGTCAATAACATTTTTGACATATGCCTTTTATGAAATACCATATTCCCAAACATTGTAAGGAAAAATATCAAAAAGCCTAACCGTGGATCACGAAATTATATTAATCATACTGACGGTCATTCACCTTATAGGACATGATTTTAGAAATTTTTTTAAATTATTTTTTGAAGTGTAAAAATACATAAAAAAGATGCCAGGATTTCTCCTGACACCATAGTGACTGAACCAACTTCGTGCCCAGTAGGCACAAGGTTGGTTCATCTCATTATATACTGTTGTAATATAAAAGCGATGCAATGCCACTATAATTTCAATAGATTCATTATCAGTTTTACCATCACATCTTTTTCTTCTGGTTTTGATTCTGCAATCATCAATGTAATTGCTACTAACGTTCCATCACTGAGTCTCTTCTCTCCATCCAAGAATAACGCATTGTTCTTGTCTAAAAATTCCAAGAACAGTGATGCGGCAATTCTTTTACAACCATCTGCATATGGATGATCTTTTATCATAAAATACAATAGATTCGCCGCTTTCTCTTCCAAGGATGGATACGCATCCTGTCCGAATACACTCTGGTAAACTGCGGCAATAATTCCTTGTACCTTACCAGCCTCTTTTTCTACACCAAATACATCTGTTTCAAAAGAATCCTTCATCTGACCAACCATCTGAACACACTCTTCATAAGTAATGCGGTATACTGGAGTACTTCCCTTTGGCTTACTTAATGTCTGGTGGTCATATTGATCCAGAAGAATCAATGCATCTGTGTATTCATTCACAGCTCTGAGCACATCTTTCTCCTCTATATCAAGTGCATCTGCAAGCATCCTTGACTGAATATCAACTGTTTTCTTAAGCGCCTGAAGACGCTTTTCATTGATTGCATAGCCTTTCAAAATAAACTGTTTAAGAACATTATTTGCCCATTTTCTGAAAGCTATACCTCTTTTAGAATTAACTCGATATCCGACAGACAAAATCATATCCAAATTATAAATTTTGGGTTTTCGTCCCCCTGTACTTCTGTCGGAAAAACCGACAGAAGTCTCATCCAGTTCTCCTGAAGCAAGAATATTTGAAATATGTTCGCTTACTGTAGCGTGCTTAACATCAAACAACACTTCCATTTGTTTTTGCGTCAGCCAAACTGTCTCCTGCTCAGGATTGATTTGAACTTCTATATTAACATCACCATCTGTAAATAATACAATTTCATTCTTCATCCTTTAGTTCCCCTCCACGAATATTTCCCGATAACATTTCTAATGTAGATTTTACTGTACTTTTTAGATTCAGTCCATCCTTTAGTCTCAACTTAATTACCCAAAAAGAAGATGAATGTAAATGCTCAAATATGCTGATTTCTTCTGCACTGATCTCAGCTGCTCGTACTGAAAATGGAATACTTTGTGGAAAAATCTTAATCTGGTTTCCATATGTATCAAGAATCAAATCAGATATATCTCTTACATAGTTCGTTCGGTTATCCACCATTGTGATCAATATATCTCCAATTTTCAGTTGTTTGTTAAGCTGTCTACTAGGGCGGATTAGGGACTTTCACCCATTAGAAACATGTGCCGCAAGGTGCACAAAAGAAGAGGTACCTACTTAACGGTGCCTCTTGCTTTTCCATCTAATCTGTTTTATTGCTCTACCCTATCACACTTGCACCAAATGGCATGAAAGAAAGTCTTGCCATTTTAAAAAACTGCTTCCCAAATGGAATTCCAACAATCGTAATGCACCAAAGAAAACCAATTATCAGATTCCCCAATGCCATTTCCCAGCCAAAGAACAGGATCCAAATTAAATTCACCAAAAATGAGAACATTCCATTTTCATATACAATTTCTTTTCCAAAAGGCCAGAATGCTAGAGATGCAAATTTGAAACATTGCAGTCCCACTGGGATTCCAATAATCGTAATACACCATATGCATCCCGCAAAAATCCATGCCAGTCCACCTAACACTCCTCCAAATATAAACCAGAGAATATTTCCTAATGTTCTCATAACTGCATCTCCCCAGTCTCCATTGTTTTAGTATTCTTTTGAAATTTCTCCTGTACCATCATGAGCATTTTTTCAAAAGACTGTGCAAACCTTACATCATCTTCTTCTGTTCGTTTTTTCGATCCCTTGATATGATTCTTATGGGAACTTCTTCTGGCTTTTTTATTCAAATGACGTTCCATGAGCATCTGATCAATATTGTTATTCGTGTACCATCTACCCGATTGATGAATGGCATATGCACCTTTTCCCAGTGCCATTGCAGCTACACCATAGTCCTGTGATACGACAATATCTCCTTTATGGCAAATACTGATCAGTTTATAATCTACTGCATCTGCTCCTGCCCCTACTACAATCACTTCGCTATAATTAGAATACAAAATATGATTCGTATCACACAGCAATGTAGTTGGAATATTATATTTCTCTGCTATTGTCTCGATAATACCTACTACCGGACATGCATCTGCATCTACAAATATCTGCACTAATGCCTCTCCATTTCTTTTTGAATCCATGTCATAATTACATCTACAAGATATTCCTGCTGCACTTGGCTTAGTTCTTTTCCCGGTTGCATTTTATGCCACTTCCGGATGCACTCTCTGCAACATGTTGCAGTTGCATGCTGGGCAATAAATACCGGGTGACCACGCATTGGTGTCTGCTTGCCATCATTTGCTATATATGCCGGAGCTTCTCTTTTTGAGATAAAATCCTCTGCATGTTGTCTGATTCTCTCCATATCTCGCCTCCCGGCTCGGTCGTTGCTCCTGCTACGCAGGGTCGTCCACTGGACGACCGCAACCTTTTTCGTTTATGTAATCAATATCTTTCTGCTTTAGATGGAAACTGCTTCGGAACTTGGAATTGTCCAGTCGCTCAAATAACTGCTTGTACCATTCATCCTTCGTCATATCATCACCATAAATCTTATTGTTTCATAGTCTCTGAATTTCGATATTCATGTTTTGCATAATATCCTATCAACTTCCCATCATCTCATCTGCCGGAATTGCCCAATAGCTGCCGACACGCATTACCCCAGGAATTCTATTTTCAGAGCAAAGTACCTGCACTCGTCGTTTCGACAGTCCCCATTTTTCAGCTGTTTGACTGATTGAAAGATATTCCATGCTTTCATCTCCATATTATAGTGAGTTCACGATCAATCATATTTCTATCTTTAAATTATAATTCCAAATACGAACAAAGTCAATTTACACCCAATATGGTCAACTGACCATGCATCGTCAGATACAGTCCCACAGGCAAAGTTCCAAGCAGTGTCGATGGAAACAGGGCGAATGTCATTTTCATGGTGATCCAGGTAGAAGACAGCCATTTCACAACGAATTTCTTATAATCCAGTTTTCAGAGAACTCCATTTGTTTTCCGTAAATACAGCAGTTCCAACCGGAACATCAAGAAGATTTCCTGAAAAGTCATCAGGAACATATGATAAAACTTTTCGTGCTATATCATTATCATCAGTGCCACTCCAAAATAACTTAATATACAGTTTGCTGAAAATATTTCTTTGCGTAAGAACATCGTCATATATATTTTTTGATGTTTCATAAGCATTTTGTATTTTGTCTGCCATATTACCCTCCAAATTTAATTTTAATTCTAAAAGCTTAAAACTATCGTTCTCTAATCTTCCTGACATTACGATTCATGAGGTGTCTTCCAATATGTCTATAAGCAAATGCTTTAAAGGCTGAAATTTCTTGATGATGTTCCTTCAACAGTTCATCTGGACAATCATAAACACCAAAATCCTGATTGATTCCCTCGCTCTGAATATAAGTATTGTTCCTATCAAACTCAATAATGAGATTTCTGAAATCCTTGACTGCTACTCCATAACCGCAAAATGCACCTGTACATTCCGAATTTTGTTCCTGTAACTTCTTTATGTAGGTTTTATCCAAAATGAAAGCTTCCAGTTCGTACCACTGATTTTCGAAATTAATTTCTACCCAGCTATGGAAAATACTTTTTGGAGCATTACGGTAAACAAACCCGGTCATAGCCCCTTTCTGCAATCTTTTATCAATCGTAAAACCATGTACTCTGCATGGAATATTGCAGGCACGTAAAAGTGCCATAAATAAAGTTCCTTTTGTATTACATTGTCCATAACCATCTGCAAGTACTTTTGAAGCTGAAATTCCGTCATCAATATTATATCCAAATAAAACATCATCTCTTACATAGTTGTAGATTGCCTTAATCCTTTCAAATTCACCCATTTCCTTCCATTTCATATTTTGAATAAGTTTTTGAATTGCCGGATTAGAAAAATCAACCATTCGTGTTTCCCTAAGATACTTATCTTTCATTTCCTATCGCCTTTCCCATAGGTTTTCTCACAACACAATGCATTCGCATACCTTTACGAATTTCAAATTTTTCTACTTTTAATCCTGCTTTTTTGCAACATTTTATGACCACATCTCTTGTTGGCACTTGGACATCTCCATGTCCGCATATATTTGCCAACGGCATTTCCAATGTATTCATTAGCCATACCAATACTTTATTGTCACTGGTCACATCTCTAAGAACCAACCTTCCATTTGGGCGAAGACATCTCTTCACACTGTCAAAAAATGCCTGTGGATTCGGATAATCTTTCTTGCACATTTCGTAAATACCAGCATGGCTACTTTCATATCTTCCTGTTGCTTTTGTAAATTCTTTAATTGACAATTTTTTATATTCTTCATTTTTCATGCTTTTTCTTTATATCATCTTATTACCATATTTTACCGAGTAATTCCACAATCCCTGCTACCACAAGTGCAACCACCAAATACAGTACAGTAGCCGCTCCTCGTTTTATCAACACGGTCTTCCAAGGCTTTACATAAGGAATACCTTCCATACCATTTATATGCCAGATTTTACTATGTCCCACCCATAATCTGTCAATCACAATACCATCAAACCAGTTCATAACCACAAGGAAAAGACAAGCCTGAAGATATGCCGTTTTAAAATCCGTAACCTGATTCCAAACAGAAATAATCAGAATCAGAACCACAAATATAATGATACAAAATGGTATCATAAACCACTTTGATCTTTTCATTACAGTTTCTTTATCAGCAATTCCACGTTTCTGTGCTTCTTCTATATATTCTTTTGGGTAAAAATATAAACAGTTACGCCCGTCATTCCTCACTGCACATTTTATCAGTAATGCATACAACAGACAATATAATACATTTTGCAACAACAATAACATTCTTTCTAATACCTTCTTTCAATATTCCAGTTTTCGACTCACTAAAAATCCATCTTCATCTTTTATAATTTCATATTCTTTTGCCATAGGATTCTCAGATCCAACCACGCAATAATCGCATTTGTCGGAATTTCCGCAAGTACCATGTCGAATCAAAGTTCCATGAATCTGGCTGATTCCCCAATAATCTGAATTACAGAAAAGTGGGAGTACATGCATCAGATTATGTTTTTTTGCAAATTCTGCATTTGGACATTGTGTAAAGTGGTATCTGGCTGCATGATTCTTTTTATCATATGGCTCTGATATATTACAGAAGCATGCTGGATATTGTGCATATAATTTTCGATCTTTTTCTCCAATTTTTTGAAAAACCTTGTTGATCAGCCACATATCAAAACTTCGATTCAGATTAAAAAACTTTCCCAATTTTACAAATCCTGACATAAATAGTTTTGTGACAAGTTCCTGTAATTCTTCTACTGGAGGATAATCTGGAAGATCTTCCAGATATTTGTCGTACTGTCTATTAATCAGCTCCCAGAGTTTGTTGCCTTCCTCTTCTCCATATCGTGCTTTCAACCATTTTTTTCTAAACAAAATTCTGGTATATCACTTAATTCTATATGTTCTACCATAAACTTTCTCCCATTATCCATACTGTTTTCTTAGTATCATCCACGTTTCTTCATAACTATTATTTTGTTTGAGATATTCCGAACAGCTGGAATTTTATCTATCACATGATAAATCGACATAAGTTCTTTCATCCCCTCAACCAGACTAACTTCCTGCTGAACAGAGAATTTCGACACAATTCTTTGCAGTTCCATTCCATTCTTAACTCCCCATGTGAATTTTGCATTGCTGCCCTCTATAGATTTTTCTTTCACATGTTTTACAACAAATGGGGACATGGTTTCGACCATTACGGTTACTTTCTGAAATGATTTTTCAATAATAGAAAATATCTTTCTGATATCCTTCTCACACAAATACATAGTAAGTCCTTCAATTATCACCAGAACATTTTCTCCATGATAATCGATATTATCCACGTAGGAATCATCCATTGCGGACTTTGCAATCTGATATATCGGGCCTGTTTCTGGAAGAAACTGACGCCTTATATTTATCGTCTCCGGCAAATCCACATTGTACCAGCGCAGATATTTTCCGTTCATCCGATAACATCTGGTATCCAGTCCGCACGCAAGATTTACAACAACTACATTTTCATGCTTCTTCAAATATTGCTCAACCATCCGGTCTAATACAATTGTTCTTGCAATCACGCCATAGTTCATGGTTTTATCTTTATCCGCTTTGGAAAAGTCATAATCAAGATTTTTCACAAGTTCTACTGCAATTTCGTCGTTTATTTTAGCATTTTTCTTTCTTGTTTCTTTTGCTCTTGCATACAGAGTCTGTACCATCGTTTCCGGCACACCTGTAACATTCACTTTTTCTTTCATTGTCTGTCGCCTTCCACTGAGTTTTTTACTTCTTCTACCCACTCTGCACTATGACAGCAAAACAGTTCTTCATGCTGCATGTTGTGCCTCCGAATATTCGGATTTTTGAAATAAGTCCAATATCTCTTTTCATATTTTTTACCCATCTTTGTAGCGTAAAACACGTGGATAGTTGTTCCCGGCACATCAATTCCATGCTGGACTTTCGTAACCAGATCCGAATAGAACTGATTATAAATACTCTGTTTTGTAATCCACGGACATCCTCCTTTACCGATTCCAAACATATTTAAAAATCCATTATATAATTCTTTTTTAACCTCATCTGTCTTGTTCAGTTTTTTCTGCATAAATTTCGGAAGAGCACCTGTATGTATCATTTTATACATGAAAGGCACTACCATGGATGACTTGATTTTTGCCACAAGACGACCTGCTTCGTCCATATCACTGCTTCCAATGATGCCATGATCTATATGAATTCTTTTTCGCTGGATCAAAAGGGATACAAAACTTCCGCCAAGGGAGCACCCATACGCTGCTTTAATTCTTCCACCATACTTTTTCTTGATTTCCTGCTCAATCTTTTCGCATTCATCTTCCATTGAATAAAATTCTGTTTTCTCATTTGGATCAAATCCATCATAAGAAACTGTTACCGTGTAAAAATAAGAATGTAATCCATCCAGTATATGATCAAAGCTACTATACAGGCAACAGGTACCAGGAAATAAAAATATCACTGGTTTACTACTGTCTCCACTTTCATAAAATTTCATATCTGGCCTCCTTTAGTCTTTTCATATAAGCATAAAATTGCTTATGCAGTTCCCGCATTTCATCTGGTGCTTTCCTGGCATGTTGATACATAAATTTATCTCCAAAGCTACTTTCGAATGTAACAGCAAGCATAATCGTCATAATTGGCAGTGGTAAAAAACGAAAAATATTCATTTTACAAGGTGACAGCCTGCCTGTTTTCGCAAAAAGCTAAAATTTCTTTTCAGTCTTTTTGCTGTTTTCTTCATAGTCTTCCAGTCTTTTCCCGCTCTTTCCGGGCAGTCTGCTTCGTAATATGCATCTGCAATCGGCACCACCATGGCAAGATGACATAACTGCCACATATGCATATTCACTACTTTCTGATATGGTATATGAGCATGCCTTAATATCTCTGAAAGCTGCTTTGTCCTTTCGGATTTATTTCCTGATATTTCTGCAAATGTTGTCGGCTGAATCATCATTGGGGTAAGTGCCGCATCAAGGATACCATCATTATTTATACTTCCGCCTGCTCCTGGAAAAGCCGGCAATATTCTCCCTTTTCCAACAATATCTTCCCATTTTTTATAACTGTCCAATGAATTTACCATTGTAACAATTGTGTTGCTTTTATTATTTTTTAATTCAGCAAGTGCTTCATATAGCTGATTTTCCCTGACAGTTAGCAAAATAAAATCGTAAGCATCATTATCTGACAATTCTCCAAGAATCGTGGCTTCTGCCCGCCTTATATTCTGGTTTTTCTTATAAAGCAGTCCATTTTTCTTTAAAAACTCAAGTCTTTTACCTCTGGCATAAATACTTGTATCATAACCCGCTTCTGCGAATAAGGTCGCATACAAGGATCCAATCACACCTGCACCATAAATCAATATTCTCATAGAAATCCGTCCTCTTTTTCATTTTCAAGAAAACTGCCAATCTCATGTTAGTAATATCTAACTTGCATTTTCGAAAAAACCGTGTGAAAACAAAACTGTAATTCCACACGGTTTCTTTTCTTATGCATTCAGTATATCACTTTTACCTGGTTAATCAACCAAATTTTGTCTTCATAATATTTAAAATTTGCTCATTCTGCCTACTGCTATTTTTCATACAATAATGCGGTCGCAATCCGCTTTTACTACTTGCTCATGAATGCGGTTACTTCGCTGCCTGCGTTCATTTTATTAGCACTCTCCATTTCTTATCATTTTTTGACCACAAATTTACGACATTTACGACAAGTCTGACACTGCTTTACAATACCAGACAAAATGACTGATGTCCCGGAAAGCCTGTAAAACAGCTACTTTCGGAATACACAAGACAGGACAAAAATCGACTTCCATTATCAAGAGGTGAGTGCTGATTATTTGTGATTATTTCTCAGCGCGCCAGTTTCCAGCTCACCGCCTGCTGCCTTGCATCCACAAATCTCTTATAAATACCTTCCTGCTTCATTAGCTGCTCATGTGTTCCCTGTTGCACAATTTTTCCTTTGTCAACAACCACAATCTGATCTGCATGTCTGACTGTTTTTAGTCTGTGGGCAATCATAATAATCGTTTTTTCCTTTGTAAGTGCATCTACTGCATCCATCAGCTCCTTTTCATTCTCCGGATCAACATTGGCCGTTGCTTCATCTAATATAACGATTGGTGCATTCTTCATAATTGCCCTGGCTATGGAAATACGCTGTTTCTCACCACCGGAAAGTGTAGCTCCTCCCTCTCCAATCACTGTATCATATCCATCAGGAAGTTTGCTGATGAAATCATGACAGCATGCTTTCTTCGCCGCTTCCACCACTTCCTCATGACTTGCATCCTGGCGTCCGAATTTAATATTATTCTCAATGGTGTCTGCAAACAAATACACCGACTGAAACACAAATGAGAAATTACTCATCAGACTGTTCATGCTGTAGTCTTTTACATTCACACCTCCAAGTGTCACTTCCCCGGAATCCACATCCCAGAACCTGGCAATCAGATTGCAAAGTGTTGATTTTCCTCCACCAGACGGTCCAACAATTGCTGTCGTCGTTTTCTGTGGGACAGAGAGCGATATATCGTCAATGATCTTCCGTTTGTCATAGGAAAATGAAACGTTAGAAAGTCTGATATCGTAATTTTCCGGATGGATCTCTTTGCCGTCGATATCCATGGTGTCCAGCTCCAGTATTGCATTTGCTTTATCTACACATACACTTACCACATGTAAGAGGGATGAATAATTTCCTGCGCATTCCAGACTGGAATAAAGCATAAATGCTGAGATTGTCATACCAATCGCATAGACCGCACTCATGGTTCCATTGATATAAAAATATGCGCTGCCTGCTACGATCACAGCACCTGTGATTTTTGTTATCACGCTTTGCAGAAAATGATAGGGAACAAACAACATCTCCATCTTTGTATTGACCTTTTCGCATGCTTCATTTGCATCGTTTAATCTTTTTGCCTGTTTTCCGAGCAGGTTGTATGATTTCACCTCTGATATTCCCTGCAGATACTCCATGATCTGGTTTACAAGCTCTGTATCGCATAACACTTTTTGCTCTGAATCTTTTTTCCCTGCATTCTGCATTACAGAATTGACCCCAAAGAAAATAAGTACTCCTGCTGCAGCTATCAGTCCGATTCTCCAGTCAAAAATAAACAGCATAAGAATGATCATTGATGTTTCCAGAATTCCCTGCATTGTCAGCATAACCACTCTCGCAGCCACATCGCCAAGTATTTCCATTGTATTGGTTGTAATGGAAGAAATTTCCCCGATACTATTGGAATTGAAATACCCCATCGGCAGATATCGCAGATGTTCTGCAATCTTGATTCTCATAAAAGCACTTGCATTATATCCTCCCTCTGTCTGAAGCACTGTAGAGTATCTCTTGCAGATTACGTCGACTACAATTGCAAGAACCATAATCGCAACGGAGCCTCCAATATATTTTCCTGTCGGTTTCCCACTCAGCAGACCAATCAGTATGTACATAATAGCCGGAATCTTCATTGCTGAGGCAAGAGCCTCTATGAGTCCGATCACTATCGACAGTTTAAATTTATTGCCATTTTCCCTGCCTGAAAAACGAAAGAATTTTGCCAGAATCCCAAACATATCATTCTCCCTCCTTCACTGTATCTTTTACAGAAATATGGGCATTCCACATTTCCTTATAAAGCGGGCATGACACCAGAAGTTCCTCATGTGTGCCATGTGCTGTTACATTTCCATCATTTACAACAAAGATCTGGTCACTGTCCTTAACAGTAGAAAGTCTGTGTGCTATTACGATCAGGGTCTTCCCTGCTACCAGTTTTGCGATAGAATTCTGCAGAATTGCCTCATTTTCCGGATCTGTGTAGGCAGTTGCCTCATCAAGAATCACGATCGGAGCATCCTTTAGCATTGCTCTTGCAATGGAGATACGCTGTCTCTCGCCTCCTGACAGATGTCCTCCTGCACCTCCTACAACCGTATCAAATCCATTCTCCAACTGCATGATAAATTCATAGCATCCGCTTTTCTTTGTCACCTCGATGACCTGTTCATCTGTAGCCTCTGGATTTCCCTGTCTGATATTTTCACGTACCGTTTCATTGAACAGATAATTATCCTGTGCAACATATGCAATTTTCCGATTAAAATCTGCAAGCGACATTTCTTTGACATCAACTCCACCGATTTTAATGCTTCCGGAATCCACATCCCACAAGGACGCAATCAGCTTTGCGATGGTCGACTTGCCGCTTCCGGAAGGTCCTACGATTGCATTTACCGTTCCTGCTTTCAGCTCCATAGTTACTCCATGCAGAATCTCTTTGTCGTGATAACCAAATCTGACATCTTCAAGAGTAACGGAGTTATCTTTTGGAACACTTTTACTTTTCTCTGGACGTTCAAGCTCCGGCTGTTCCAGAATTCCTGCCACTTCACCAACAATCACTCCGATCTTGCCAAGATCATCTGTATAGGAACCCACTGTGATCAACGGTCCAACGATTCCAAGTGATAAAATAATGCAGATGACAAAATCTGAAATCGCAAGTGTTCCATTGGCTACATAATGTGCCCCAAACGGCAATACCGTAAGAAGCGTATAAGGTGTGACCACCATCATCAGTCCATGAAAGATCGAGCACCGTTTCATCCAGGAAATAAAGGAATCTGCATAAGCCATAGCCGCCTTTGTAAATTTTGCATAAGAACTTTCTGTCTTTCCAAATGCCTTGATCACTTCGATTCCGTCAATATATTCCACTGCCGCATCATTCAGATCTTTTGTTGTCTGAACCGTTCTCTCGAAGCTTGGTTTATAATCCAGCATCATTCCAAAATAGGAAAGAAATCCCACTATAACCGGCACCAATGACCAGAGTGCCAGTCTCCAGTCTGTCAGGAAGAAATAAATCAAAATCACAATCGGTGCCAGCAGATTGGACGTGAAT